>Ga0247823_10002297_pt1 | contig 15791 bp, 15 predicted proteins | sample 13C_PalmiticAcid_2_FD_192426 | JGI IMG/M metagenome (GOLD analysis project Ga0247823, IMG submission 192426) | Soil microbial communities from agricultural site in Penn Yan, New York, United States - 13C_PalmiticAcid_Day30 | ecosystem: Environmental > Terrestrial > Soil > Agricultural land...
GCCCCCACCCACTCCTGAAAGGGCCGCCCCATGGCCGGTACCAGTCTGCTCGCGCTGATCGACGACATCGCCACCATCCTGGACGATGTGGCCCTGATGACCAAGGTGGCCGCGCGCAAGAGCGCGGCGGTGGCGGACGACGTGGCCGCCATGACCCAGCTGGCGGCCAAGAAGACCGCCGGCGTGCTGGGCGACGACCTCGCGCTCAACGCGCAGCAGGTCACCGGTGTGAAGGCCGACCGCGAACTGCCGGTGGTCTGGGCCGTGGCCAAGGGCTCGCTGATGAACAAGGCCATCCTGGTGCCCAGCGCGCTGGTCATCAGCGTGATCGCCCCCTGGGCCATCACGCCGCTGCTGATGCTCGGCGGCCTGTTCCTGTGCTTCGAGGGCGCCGAAAAACTGTGGCACGCCTTCGGCCCGCACAAGGCCGAAGACGCGGCGCACCACGAGGAAGTGCTCAAGGCCGTGGCCAATGAAAACGTCGACCTTGTGGCGTTCGAGAAGCAGAAGATCAAGGGCGCGGTGCGCACCGATTTCATTCTCTCGGCCGAGATCATCGTGATCACCCTGGGCACGGTGGCCGCCGCCAGCATGGGCCAGCGCATCGCCGTGCTGGTGGGCATCTCGCTGATCATGACCGTGGGTGTCTACGGTCTGGTGGCGGGCATCGTCAAGCTCGACGACCTGGGCCTGCACCTCAACCAGCAGGCCGCCGCGTGGAAACAGTCCCTGGGGCGCGGCATCCTCGCGGCCGCCCCCTGGCTGATGAAGACGCTGTCGGTCGTCGGCACCGCCGCCATGTTCCTGGTCGGCGGCGGCATCCTGGTGCACGGCATCCCGGCGCTGGGCCACGGCATCGAGGCCTTCGCCGCCACACTGGGCTGGATCGGCTCGCTCGCGGCCAGCCTGGCGGGTGCGCTCGCGGGCCTGGTCGCCGGTGGCGTGGTGCTCGGCATCGTGAGCCTGATCGGCCGCCTTCGCGGCGCCGCCAGGCCCGCCTGAGCTTCACGCGCCGGCGGTCGGGCGCGTGCGGTAGAACTTCAACGGGCTGGCGGGCACGGCCTGCATCACGGCGGGCTTGATGCGCCCGACCACGTGCATTTCGCAAGGCTTGCAGTCGAAGCGCAGGGTGAGTTTCTCGTTGCCGTGCGTGATGCTCATGGGCTCAGCGCGGATCGTGCCCTGCACGCCGGTCACGCCCTTGGCCTGCTTGGGGCACAGGCTGAGCGAGAAGCGCACGCAGTGCTTGGTGATCATCAGGCTCACTTCGCCTTCTTCCTCGTGGCTCTCGTAGGCCGAGGCGATCACCTTCACGCCGTGCTTGGCGTAGAAGTCGCGCGCCTTGTGGTTGTAGACGTTGGCGAGGTAGGTGAGCGTGTCTTCCGGGTAGTTCACCGGCGGCTCCACCGGGGTGGCGCGCGGCAGGCGCTGCCAGGCCGACGCACGCGCCGCTTCCAGCGCGGCGATGGCGTCGCGCCGAAGCGGGTTGAGCAGCGAGGCCGGCACGAACCAGGGCTGGGAGAGCTGCAGCGACACGTCGATCGGCTCGAACACCGTCTCGCCCAGGCGCGCCAGGCCTTCGCGCAGCCGGGCCTCGGCCTGCGCCGCGTCCTTGGCGGGCTCCAGCGTGCCGGGCAGGGTGGCGGCGGCGCAATGGCCGTCCTCGTCGGTCGCGGTCAGCGTCAGGCCCTCGGGCGTTTCGTCCAGCCGCAGCCAGACGCCGATGCGGCGGTCGGCGGACTTTTTCTCCAGCGTGCGCACCCAGTCCACGTCGCGGTTGCGGTTGACCACCGTGCCGCGCTTGAGGTGGCGCAGGCCTTCGATCGCGTCCTTGGGGAACACGCGCCACAGGCCCGGCTTGCCGGCGGGCTCGGCGCGGTTGATCTGCAGGCCCACCAGCTCCTTGTGCAGGTCGAGGTAACACAGGCCGTCGCCGTTGTGGACCACGGTGGCCGGGTCGTCGGTCTCCAGCTCGACGAAGTTGGACCCGACCTGGGTCACCCAGCCGATGGGGCGGCCCGGGTTCTTGGGCGTGTCGAAGGCGCCGATGTCTTCCTGGCGGCCCTGCACGAAGTAGTCGGTGAACTCGCGGTTGAAGTTCTGGTCGGGGTCGGGCGTGAAACCGAAGCTGCAGCGGCCGCTGGACGCGCGGCCCAGCTCGGGCCGTTCTTCCAGGATCTGGTCGAACAGCACCCGGTAGTGCGCCGTGATGTTCTTGACGTAGCCCATGTCCTTGTAGCGGCCTTCGATCTTGAAGCTGCGCGCGCCCGCCTCGACGAGCTCGCGCAGGTTGTCGCTCTGGTTGTTGTCCTTCATCGAGAGCACGTGCTTGTCGTGCGCGACGATGCGGCCCTGGCTGTCCTTCACCTCGTAGGGCAGGCGGCAGGCCTGCGAGCAGTCGCCCCGGTTGGCGCTGCGGCCGGTGTGGGCGTGGCTCACGTAGCACTGGCCGCTGTAGGCCACGCACAGCGCACCGTGGATGAAGAACTCGATCAGGCAGTGATCGGCGTCGAGCGCGTCGCGAATGGCGGCGATCTGCGGCAGCGTCAGCTCGCGCGCCAGCACCAGCTTGGACAAACCCGCGTCCTGCAGGAAGCGCGCCTTCTCGGGCGTGCGGATGTCGGTTTGCGTGCTCGCGTGCAGCTGGATCGGCGGCAGGTCGATCTCCAGCAGGCCCATGTCCTGCACGATGAGGGCGTCCGCGCCCGCGTCGTACAGCTGCCAGGCCAGCTTGCGCGCACCGTCCAGCTCGTCGTCGCGCAGGATGGTGTTCATGGTCACGTAGACGCGGCTGCCGAAGCGGTGCGCGTGCCGGGTCAGGCGCGCAATGTCCTGCACGCGGTTGTCGGCGCTGGTGCGCGCGCCGAACGAGGGCCCGCCGATGTAGATCGCGTCGGCGCCGTGGTTCACCGCCTCGATGCCGATGTCGGCGTCGCGGGCGGGGGAGAGCAGTTCAATCTGGTGGGGCAGCATGGCGGTCGTGGAGCGGGCAGAATCGGGCCAGGAAAAACAGCCCGATATTGTCCCGGAGAACGCCCATGTCCCCAAGCCCCGCCCCCTCAAAAACCGCTTTCGTGCTGGTCCACGGGGCCTGGCACGGCGCCTGGTGCTGGCGCCGCGTGCTGCCGCTGCTGCGCGGCGCGGGTGTGGAGGCGCATGCCGTCACCCTCACCGGCGTGGGCGAACGAGCCCACCTGCTGAGCCCGGCGGTGGACCTGCACACCCACATCCAGGACGTGGTCGGCCTGATCGAGGCCGAAGAGCTGCAGCGCATCGTGCTGGTGGGCCACAGCTACGCGGGCGTGGTGGTCACCGGCGTGGCCGACCGCCTGCAGCGCGAGCGGCCCGGCACCCTGGCCCACCTGGTCTACCTCGACGCGGCCGTGCCATCCCCCGGCGACAGCTGGAGCAGCCACCACTCGGCCGAGACCAAGCAGGCCCGCACCGATGCCTCGAAACCGAGTGGTGGCCTGAGCTTTCCGCCGCCCGACGCCAGCCTGTTCGGGCTGGAAGGCGCCGACCGCGACTGGGTGAACCGGCGCCAGACGCCGCAACCGTTCCGCCTGTACCAGCAGCCGCTGGACTTCGACGGCGAGCGCGTGGCCGCCGTGCCCCGCACCTTCATCGACTGCACCTCGCCCGCGCTGGCCACCATCGCGCCGGCGCGGGAGCGCGTGCGGCGCGAACCCGGCTGGCAGGTGCTGGAGCTGGCCACCGGGCACGACCCGATGGTCAGCGAACCCCAGGCCCTGGCCGAGATGCTGCTCGGCATCCACCGCGCGTCAGCTTGAAATGGCACAGCGTCTAGACCGCATCGACCTGCTGCGCGCGGCGGCCATGCTGTGGATGACCGCGTTCCATTTCTGCTTCGACCTGGACTTCTTCGGTTTCATCAACGAAGACTTCTACCGTGACCCGGTCTGGACTGGGCAGCGCACCGCCATCGTCAGCCTGTTCCTGTTCACCACCGGCCTGTCGCAGGCCGTCGCCCTGCACCAGGGGCAGAGCTGGGCGCGCTTCTGGAAGCGCTGGCTGCAGGTGGCCGGTGCGGCGCTGCTCGTGACGGCGGGCTCGGTGGCGATGTTCCCCAACAGCTTCATCTACTTCGGCGTGCTGCACGGCATCGCGGCCATGCTGGTCATCGTGCGGCTCACGGCGGGGTGGGGCGCCTGGCTGTGGTGGCTGGGCGCGCTGGTCATCGGCCTGAAATTCGCCGCACCGCACGCCATCGCCGCCTGGCCCGCGCTCGACGTGCTCAACGGCCCGGCGCTCAACTGGCTGGGCCTGATCAGCCGCAAGCCGATCACCGAAGACTACGTGCCGCTGGCGCCCTGGCTGGGCGTGATGTGGTGGGGCATGGCGGCCGGCCAATGGGCGCTGCGGCACCGGCCGCACTGGCTGGGCTCGGCCGATGCGGCGGCCACCGGGGCGCGGCGGGGTCTGGTCAGGATGGGGCAGTGGAGCCTGTCCTACTACCTGCTGCACCAGCCGGTGCTGCTGGGCCTGGTCGGGCTCGCCGCGCAGGTGGCCTGACGGGCCTTCGCGGCAAGGGCTCAGAGATCGCTGGAGGGCAGAATGCCGTAGCCCTGGGCGACATCCCGGATCATTTGAAACAGCACGCAGGCGATCACCACCGCAATGGCGGCTCTGACCGCGACTTTGCTCGCTTCGACGCCATATTGCGCGGCGGTCCATTTCCATGCGTTGTCGAGGATCTCCCTCATCTGCTCGTGCACTTCCCGACGCACCTCATGCGCGACCCGGTGGTCCGCCCAGAGATTGTTGGGGCCGCCCAGTGCCCACACCACATACTGCGCGCGCGTGAACAGCCGGTCGATCTGTTGACGCGTGGTAGCGTTATTGATGACCGTGGTGCGGTACGGGTTGTCGGGATGGTCGAAGATGCTCGTGTCGGTCCTAACGCGGACGTTGTAGTCCAGCCCTTGAGCGTTGCGACCTTGGACTTGCTGATGGTCGGGGTTGTAGGTGAAGCCGTTCAGTTCGGGGCCGCCGTACCCCCAGTGACCATAGTTCGTCATGAATGCGCCTTGGAACGAAGTGGAACTTGCGAAACATCGGGTGGCGACTGCGGGGTGAGCGACGGCCCATTGCCCTGCCGAGCTGCAGCGGCCGTGCAGAGGGTCTGCCAGCCCATGTTCCAGCGTTGCAGGTTCTCTTTCAAACTGTCGAGCAGCCGAGGGGCGGTCAGGCCTTCCAGGCCTTGCACCAAGGTGAGCACCGCATGGCCGCTGTGGGGCTCCACGCTGAAGACCGCTGCACCGTTCAGCCCCAGGGCATAGTTGGCTTGGAGCATCGCTTCCCTCACGGCATGGCGGGCCGTGTCCACCGAACCCAGGTCGATGCGGATGTTCAGTTGCTGCGGGTGGACCTGCTCGTCGTGGATGAGGCACACCGTCCGGCCTTCTATCTCCAGGATGCAGCGCTCGCGCAGCTGCTTGAAATCCAGGTTGCAGCAGGTGCACAACCCTTCCAGCAAGGTCTCGTATTGATGCCTGTTCATGATGTCCTTTTTGCAGTGCGATGTGCCTCAAGAACAAGTCAAGTGGATCGGCCCTTTCCGCGGTTCGTTGCACAGCAAAAAAAAAAGCGCGGACCGGCCGCGCTTTTTTGTGCAGAAGGCGAAACGCCTTACTGGATCTTGGCTTTTTCGCGCAAGGTCTTCTGGAACTCGGCCAGCTTCTGCTGCTGCATCTGCTGCTCGATCTGCGGCTTGATGTCTTCCAGCTTGGGCAGCTCGGCGGTGCGCACGTCGTCCACGCGGATGATGTGCCAGCCGAATTGCGTCTTCACCGGCTCCTGCGTCAGCTGGCCCTTTTCGAGCTTGATCATGGCTTCGGAGAATTCCGGCACGTAGCTGGCGGCGGCAGCCCAGTCCAGGTCGCCACCGTTGGCGCCGGAGCCCGGGTCCTTCGACTGCTTCTTGGCGATCTCTTCGAACTTGCCGCCCTTCTTGAGGCTGGCGATGATGGCCTTGGCTTCGTCTTCCTTCTCCACCAGGATGTGGCGGGCGCGGTATTCCTTGCCGCCGTTGGCTGCCACGAACTTGTCGTACTCGGCCTTGACGTCGGCGTCGGTCACCGGGTTCTTCTTCTGGAAGTCGGTGAACAGGGCGCGGATCATGATGGTCTGGCGCGCCAGTTCCATCTGGTTCTTGTATTCCTCGGTGGCGGCGATGCCGCGCTTCTGCGCTTCCTGCATGAAGACCTCACGCAGCACCACTTCTTCCTTGAGCTGGGCACGCACGTTGTCGTCCACCGGGCGGCCGGAGGCGGCGATCTGCTGCTCCAGCACCGTCAGGCGCGCCGTGGGAACGGGCTTGCCGTTGACGATGGCCACGTTCTGGGCCAGGGCCCAGGGCGCTGCCGTGATGAGGGCAGCCGCGGTGAGGGCCGTCAGGGAGAGTTTCATGGTGTTCCTCAGGATAAAAGGGGGTTGGAGCCGCCGCCGGGGGGCGGGGTTTCAGCAAACAGGTATCAGAACGTAGCGGCTGAATGGGGTGTCGTGGGCCGTCAGGCCTTGATTTCGATGGCCAGGGCATGCAACCCGGCCTCGGTGAATTTTTGCAGCGCATCATACACAAGGCGGTGCTGCGCCACCCGCGTGCGGCCGACAAACGCGGGCCCGCCGATGCGCACCCGGAAATGCGTGCCATAGCCCAGGCCGTTGGCGCCCGCATGGCCGGCGTGGGCGGCGCTCTCGTCCAGCACCTCCAGCACGGTGGGCGTGAGGGCCTCGCGCAGGCGCGACTCGATCGCGGCGGCGGTGGGCACCACGGCGCCGCTCATGGTTTCTTCTCCACGGCGTCGTCGTCCTTCAGGTAGCGCGCGATGTACAGGCCCTGGCCGACGATGAAGACCACCGGGAACACATAGCCCCAGAGCTTGAAGTTGACCCAGTCTTCGGTCGAGTAATACGCCGCCACGTAGGCGTTGATGCCGGCCATGAACAGGAAGTAGCCGACCCAGGCTACGGTGAGGCGGGCCCAGACGTTGGTGGGCAGGTTGAGCTGGCTGCCGAGCAGGATCTGCAGGAAGTTCTTCTTCCAGATCCACAGGGCTGCCGCCAGCACGATGGCCATGCTCGTGTAGAGCACGGTGGGCTTCCATTTGATGAAGCGCTCGTCCTGCAGGAACAGGGTGAGCGCGCCGAACACCAGCACCAGCACCAGCGTGACCTTGTGCAGGGTCTGCAGCTTGCGGTCGATCGCGTAGATCAGGGCGGTCTGGATCAGGGTGGCGACCATCAGCACACCGGTGGCGGTGTAGATGTCGGCCATCTTGTAGGCCACCACGAAAAGCCCGATGGGAAAGAAATCAATCAGAAAGCGCATCGGGGGATTATCGGGCTTGGATATGACGCATCCTTAAGCGGGGCTTTGGACCTGGGGACGGGCGGAACTTGCGGCCCCGCAGAGGCTCTCTATCGCATCCCCGGTCCCGATTCACCCTTTCTCCAGGAGCCTTGCGCGCATGACCCCACAGGAACAGCAGTCCATTCTCTCCATCGCCTTGCTGGCCGCGTTCGCCGATGGCAACAAGGCCGACGCCGAGCGCGAGGCGATCCGGCGCATGGCCGAATCGCTGCCCCACGAATCGGGCGGCACCGTGCTGGTGCGCCTGTACCAGGACGTGTTGCTCAAGCGCGTGTCGCTGGCCGATGCCGTGGCCGGCCTGCAGGACGCCGGGCACCGGCAGCTCGCCTACGAAATGGCGGTCTGCGTGTGCGATGCCGACGGACGGCAAAGCCCGGCCGAGGCCGCCTTCCTGACGGACCTCAAGGCCCGCCTGAAGCTGGACGCGGGCGAAGCCGCCGCCTTCGAGCGCGAGGCCGATGCCGTCGTGGACGCGGCGGAGAAGGCGGTGCCGGTGGCCGCGCCCGTGGCGCCCCCGGTGGTCGCCGCCAGCGTGGCGCCGGGCGTGGACCTCGACAAATCGATCCTGAACTACGCGCTGCTCAACGGCGCGCTGGAGCTGCTGCCGCAATCGTGGGCGTCGATGGCCATCATCCCGCTGCAGGTGAAGATGGTCTACGCCATCGGCAAGGCGCACGGCGTGGAGCTGGACCAGGGCCACATCCGCGAGTTCATCGCGGCGGTGGGCGTGGGTCTCACCTCGCAGTACCTGGAGCAGTTCGGCCGCAAGCTGCTCGGCGGCCTGCTGGGCAAGGCGGCTGGGCGCACCGTGGGCCGCCTGGGCGGCGCGGCCACCGGCATGGCGTTTTCGTTCGCCACCACCTACGCGCTGGGCCAGGTGGCCAGGCGCTACTACGCGGGCGGCCGGGTGATGAGCACCGAGCTGCTCAAGCAGAGCTTCCAGGACCTGCTGGGCCCGGCCAAGCAGATGCAGGCGCAGTACCTGCCGCAGATCCAGCAGAAGGCCGCCACACTCGACGCCGGCCAGGTGATGCAACTGGTGCGCGGCGGGGTCTGATCTTCAGGCCGCCTGCGCGGCGGGCTGCGTGGCCATCGCCTCGGCAGCGATGCTCAGCGAGCGCAGGCGCAACGCGGGGTCGAACAGGTCGCTCACGATCATGAACTCGTCGGCCTGCGTCACCTGGGCCAGCGACTGCAGGCCCGCGCGCACCGTCTCCGGCCCACCGATCACGGCCGCGGCGAGGAAGTCGGCGATCGCCGCCTGCTCCTGCGCGTGCAGGCCCTGCATGAAACCTTTCACCGGCGGCGGCAGCTGGCCGCGCTTGCCGGTGAGGATGCCCAGCACGCGCTGGTAGGTGCTGCTCGCGAGGTACTCGGCCTCTTCGTCGGTGGGCGCCGCCACCAGCGGCACACCCACAACGGCGTAGGGCTCGGCCAGCGTGGCCGAAGGCTGGAAGTGCGTGCGGTACACGTCCAGCGCCTGCAGCAGCAGGCGGGGCGCGAAGTGCGAGGCAAAGGCGTAGGGCAGGCCGCGCTCGGCCGCGAGCTGGGCGGAGAACAGGCTCGAACCCAGCAGCCAGATCGGCACGTTGGTGCCCGCGCCGGGGTTGGCGATCAGGCGCTGGCCGGGCGAGGCCGGGCCCAGCAGGTGCTGCAGCTCGGCCACGTCGCGCGGGAAGTCGGCCTCGGTCTCCACCCGGTCGCGCCGCAGCGCGCGCATGGTGTGCGGGTCGGTGCCGGGCGCGCGGCCCAGGCCGAGGTCGATGCGGCCCGGGTAGAGCTCGGCCAGGGTGCCAAAGGCTTCGGCCACCACCAGCGGCGCGTGGTTGGGCAGCATGACGCCGCCCGAACCGATGCGCATGCGCTTCGTGCCGCCTGCGATGTGGCCGATCAGCACGGCCGTGGCCGAGCTGGCGATGCCGCTCATGTTGTGGTGCTCGGCCAGCCAGTAGCGCGTGAAGCCGAGCGACTCGGCGTGTTGCGCGGTGCGCAGGGCCACGGCCAGCGCGTCGGCCACGGTGCCGCCTTCGCGCACGGCCACCAGGTCGAGCATGGACAGGCGGATGTCGGAGAGGTTTTTCATGCCGGGAGGAAGCCTTCGATGGACAGGTAGCGTTCGCCGGTGTCGTAGTTGAAACCGAGCACCACGGCCTTGGCCGGCAGCTCGGGCAGCTTCTGCGCGATCGCCGCCAGCGTGGCGCCCGAGGAGATGCCGACCAGGAGCCCTTCCTCGCGCGCGCTGCGCCGCGCCATCTCGCGCGCCGGCTCGGCCTCGACCTGGATCACGCCGTCGAGCAGGCTGGTGTCGAGGTTGTTGGGGATGAAGCCCGCGCCGATGCCCTGGATCGGGTGGGGCGAGGGGTTGCCGCCGGAGATGACGGGCGAGGCCGCCGGCTCCACCGCGAACACCTTGAGCTGGGGCCAGCGCGCCTTGAGCACGCGCGCCACGCCCGTGATGTGGCCACCCGTGCCCACGCCGGTGATGAGCACGTCGATGCCGTCGGGGAAGTCGGCCGCGATTTCCTCGGCCGTGGTGCGCACGTGCACGTCCACGTTGGCCGGGTTGTTGAACTGCTGCGGCATCCACGCGCCCGGCGTGGCGGCCACGATCTCCTCGGCGCGGGCGATCGAGCCCTTCATGCCCTTCTCGCGCGGCGTGAGGTCGAAGGTGGCGCCATAGGCCAGCATCAGGCGGCGGCGCTCGACCGACATGCTGTCGGGCATCACCAGGATCAGCTTGTAGCCCTTGACGGCGGCGACCATGGCCAGGCCGATGCCGGTGTTGCCCGAGGTGGGCTCGACGATGGTGCCACCGGGCTGGAGCGCGCCCGAGCGTTCGGCGTCTTCGACCATGGACAGGGCGATGCGGTCCTTGATGGAACCGCCCGGGTTGCTGCGCTCGGACTTGATCCACACCTGCTGGCTCGCGTCGCCGAACAGGCGCTGCACACGGATGTGCGGGGTGCGGCCGATGGTTTCGAGAATGTTCTGGGCTTTCATGGCGTGGTGTCCTTTTTCGGTTGGTGTTCCAGCGAGGCGGAGTTCATGCAGTAGCGCAGGCCGGTGGGCGCGGGGCCGTCCTCGAACACGTGGCCCAGGTGCGCGCCGCACTGGCTGCACACGGTTTCCACGCGCACCATGCCGTGGCTGCGGTCGGTGATCTCGGTGATGGCGCCCGGCACCGCCAGCGAGAAGCTGGGCCAGCCGCAGCCGGCGTCGAACTTGGTGTCGGCGTCGAACAGCTTGTTGCCGCAGCAGACGCAGTGGTAGCTGCCGTCGGCCCAGACCTGCTCGAATTTGCCGGTGAACGGGCGCTCGGTGTGGGCGTGGCGGGTCACGTCGAAGGCGCGCGGCTCGGCGCCTTTGGCGGCGAGCACTTCGCGCCACTCGGCTTCGGTTTTCTGGATGGGAAAGTTCATCGGGAGGTCTCCTAGGACGAGCAGCTGATTTCGATTTGTTGGGCCCACTCGGGCGGGAACGCCGCCAAGTCTTCTTGGCCGGGGATGTCCTCAAATGGGTGTTCGAGCGCGTTTTGCAACCGGGCGAGTTCGCTGAAGTCGCCTTGCTTCGCGCGCTGGATCGCGATTTCGCCCAGGTGGTTGCGCAGCACCACCTGCGGGTTGGTGCGCAGCATGCCGGCCTGCGTGGCGGCGGCATCGAAGCCGGGTTCGGCCCGCAGGCGCTCGCGCCAGCGAACGGACCAGGCATCGAAGGCTTCGCGCTGCAGGAACAGATCGCGCACCGCGTCGAGCGGGCCGGCCACGGCGTGGCTCAGGCGGCGCCAGAAGATGGTGAAGTCCACCGCGTCGGCGGCCATCAGCTTCATCAGCGATTCGGTGAGTTCGGCATCGCCGTCTTCCGTGCGGCCCAGGCCCAGCTTGGCGTTCATGCGGCGCTGCAGTGCGGCCGGCATCAGCGCCTTGTAGGGCTCCAGCGCGTCCAGTGCCTGCTGCTGGTCGTCCATCAGCGGCAGCAGCGCCTGGCCCAACGCGAACAGGTTCCAGTAGGCGATGTTGGGCTGGCGGTTGTAGGCGTAGCGCCCGCCGGTGTCCGAGTGATTGCAGACGTGGCCGGGGTTGAAGGCATCGAGAAACTGGAACGGGCCGTAGTCGATCGTCAGGCCCAGGATGCTCATGTTGTCGGTGTTCATCACCCCGTGGCAGAAGCCCACCGCCTGCCACTGCGCCACCATCTCGGCCGTGCGCGCGCTCACGGCCTCCAGCAGGGCCGCGTAGGGGTTGCCCGCCGCTTCGCGGCAGGCGGGGTAGAAGCGGTCGATCACGAAGTCGGCCAGCTGGCGCAACTCGTCGTGCAGACCGTGGTGCGAGAAGTGCTCGAAATGGCCGAAGCGGATGAAGCTGGGCGCCACGCGCGTGACCACGGCGGCGGTCTCGATCTCTTCGCGGCGCACCGGCGCGGGCGAGCCCGTCACGCACAGCGCGCGGCTGGTGGGAATGCCCAGGGCGTGCATGGCCTCGCTGCAGAGGAACTCGCGGATCGAGCTGCGCAGCACGGCGCGGCCGTCGCCCATGCGCGAGTACGGCGTGAGGCCGGCGCCCTTGAGCTGCACTTCCTGCGGGCCGGAGGGTGTGTCCGCCTCGCCGAGCAGGATGGCGCGGCCGTCGCCCAGCTGGCCGGCCCAGTGGCCGAACTGGTGGCCGCTGTACACGCTGGCCAGCGGCTGCGTGCCGGCGATGGGCAGGTTGCCGGTGAAGGCGTCGAGTGCGGCGGGCGAGGCCAGCCAGGCCCGGTCCAGGCCCAGCAGGTCGGCCACCGCCGGGCTGGTGCCCACCCAGTGGGGCGAGGGCAGGGGGGTGGGGGCTCTGAAGGTGTAGAAGGCCTCGCCCAGGCTGGCGAAGCGGTTGTGCCAGGCCAGGCCCAGATCCAGGCTGGCGGCCATGTCGACGGGTCGGTTCATGCCCGCCATTGTCCGCATCGGGGCCGACATGGCGGGGCGCAGGGTCAATCTTTCGTTGGTTCCGTCAATTTGGCTGCTGGAGGCTGATTTCCGGCGACTTGTGCAGAAAACGCTTGGGAGGCATCGCTCTGCTCGGACACTCCCGCCACCTCGAAATCGAGGGATTCACAACCAATATCGACTCCGTCACTGGCGTCTTATCCGAGGTACCGATGAAATTCCTACTTGATTTGCTCGAACGTCATCGTCAGTTCCATTTGACGGAGCCTTTGATGCTTCGATACGCTGGAATTCTGGGCAGCATCGGATATCCGACTTTTTACTTACTGCGCTTCACAAAATCGACGCCGGTCTACGAAGACATCGTCCTCAGGTTATTTGCCATCGCTGCAAGCCTGCTCATTTTGCTGAGAGCCCATTGGCCTGCCACGCTGAAGCCGTACTTCTTCCCTTTTTCCTGGGTTGCGCTCACGTTCTCCCTCCCGTTCTTCTTTGTCTTCACCTCGCTGAAGAACGGTGGAGGTCCCGTGGCAGTGGCCAATACGTTGATGGCCGTGTTTTTCACCATCTTGTTTGCCGATCGACGCAACATGCTTGCAATGTTGGCGATTGGATTCGCCACGGCAGCCGGTCTCTATTGGGCGACAGATCCCCACCCAAAGCTTCCGATTGACTACGTTGCGCGACTGCCGACCCTGCTGCTGACTATTGTGGGCGGCAGCTTGTTTAAATTGGCGCTTGAGCGGGCAACGGCCGAGAGGGTGCGCCAAGCCTACGCCTCGCTAGCCGGCTCCATCGCCCACGAAATGCGCAACCCGCTTGGTCAGCTGAAGTACACCTTGGAGAACATCGAGAAGGTGCTGCCTCCACCCACCACGAAGGCCCAGGCCCAGGTGCTCACGCAAGACGACCAGAATGCGCTCTACCGTTACGTCGCTCAAGGCGTCGCGGCCGTGCAGCGCGGATTGCAAGTCGTTTCCATGACATTGGACGAGGTGCATCAAAAGCCCCTTCGGTCCGACAGCTTCTTGCTGTTGTCCGCAGGCGATGCCTGCACCAAGGCGGTGGAGGAGTTCGGCTACGAAGACGCTTCGCAGCGAGCGCGTGTCAGCCTCCATGTGGAGCGGGACTTCGTCTTCCATGGTGATGAAACTGCGTTCCTGTTCGTGCTGTTCAACCTGATCAAGAACGCGCTGGCGTATCCGAAGTTGCAACTGTGCATCACGGTCGAAGATGGACAGGTGAGGGTGAGCGACAACGGACCCGGCATCCCTCCTGCCGTGTTGGCCCGCCGCTTTCAGCCCTTCCACACCAGTGGCAAGAAGGGCGGCACCGGCTTGGGGCTTTCTTATTGTCAGCGTGTGATGCAGGCATTTGGAGGACGCATCAGTTGCTCTTCCGTGCTCGGTGAGTCCACGTGCTTCACCCTGAAATTTCCGCCTGTCACCGCCGAAGAAAGCGAAGCACTGCGCAATGCGGCGTTGCAGCAGGCACGCGAGCTGCTGGCGGGTCGGCGCTTGCTGGTGGTCGATGACCAGGCAACGCTGCGCGCCGTGACACGCCAGAAGCTCGTGTTGACCGGCGCCATCCTGGACGAGTGCTCCGATGGCGAGCAAGCTCTGGTCATGCTCGCGCACAACCGCTATGACCTGATGGTGCTTGACTTGAACATGCCCGGGCTGGATGGGTACGAGGTGACGGAGCGCATCCGCGCCGGGCACTCGGGCATCGATCGGAGCTTGCGCATCGTGGCCCACTCCAGCGAGCCTGCGGCGGAGGCGGAAATCAAAACACGCAGAGCGGGCATGGACGGCTTCGTGGCCAAGCCGTGCGAGCAAGTCGTTTTGCTGCAAGCGCTGTGCCGCTGTTTGCAGAAGACCTCCGTCGTAGAGACGGGGGGAACGTCGCAATTGGCGGGCCGTTCGGTACTGCTGGCAGATGACAGCGCGTTCAACCGCAAGGCCATCGCAGCCTACCTGCAGCATGCCGGAGTCACCGTGACACAGGCAGGTTCTGGTCAAGAGGCGTTGGACATGCTGGCGTCCATGGACCATTGCGATGCGATCCTGATGGACATCGAGATGCCGGGAATGACCGGGATGGAGACTGCGCGCGCGATCCGTGCGAGCGAGATGGGTTGTCGGCACGCACCCATCCTGGCGCTGACGGCGCATTCGGAGGCGGATATGGTTGCGGCGGCCCTGGACGCAGGGATGAGCGATCTGCTGGTCAAGCCTGTCGATATGGCTACCTTGTATGGCGCGCTGCTGGAGTGGTTGGCACCGGCTGTTGCCGTTTCAGCGCTCACGCCGCAGCCGGCTTGTGCCACTGCAGCAATGACCAGCGGCTTGCTTGACATGGAGCGACTCGAAAGCTACCACCGACTTGGTGTGCTGGATGAGTTGCTGGGGGACCTTTTGCCCGTGATCAAGGAGCACATTGGCAGCGTGGAGGCGGCGGTCAGCGCGAAAGACCTGGTGGGCTGTCGTGACGCATTGCATTCGCTGATCGGCATGAGCGGGGAGGCCGGTGCGCAGGCACTGTGTCAGCTGGCTCGGCGCTTTTACCACCCGGTGAGGGAGAGCCGTTGGCCCGCGCAGGCGGATTGGATGGACTCGTTGCTGGCGCTGGCCGGCGAAAGCTGCAGGGCGCTTCACGACTACTCGGCCGCCTACCGCACGCGGTAGGCGCCAGCAGGAGCACTTTCAATCGGGTTCAGTCAGCGGCTCGGCCTCGGCCAGCCGCGCGCGGTACTGGCCCGGCGACACGCCGAACCAGCGCTTGTTGGCGCGGAAGAAGTTGCTCTGGTCGGCAAAGCCGAGCAGGTCGGCCACCTGGGTCAGGGTGTAGCGGTCTTCGGCCAGGTACTTCTGCGCCAGGTCGCGCCGGGCGTCGTCGAGCAATTGCTGGAAGTTGGTGTCTTCCTCGCGCAGGCGGCGCTGCAGGGTGCGGTCGGCCATGGCCAGGCTGGCGGCGATGTCTTCGCGGCGCGGTTCGCCCAGGTGCAGGCGGTGGATGATTTCTTCGGTCACGCGGTGGCCGGTGCTGGCATGGCCCAGCCGCACCAGGCGCGACTCGATGACGCGCTGGTGCATGTCGAACAGCACCGGGTCGCTGGAGAGCAACGGCATGTCCAGGTCCCGGTTGGTCAGCAGCAGCCGGTTGCGCGGCTGGCCGAAGCGCACCGGGCAGCCGAACGCCGCTTCATAGGGCCGCGCATCCGCCGGCTCGGGGTCGACGAACTCCACCGCCTGGGGTTGCACGTCGCGCCGCGTGATCCAGCGGCACAGCGTGGCCAAGGTGAGCAGGCTGTATTCCAGCCGCTGGCGCGGCAGCGGCCGGGTGTTGCCGATGAGGCCCAGCACCATCCAGTGGTTGCTGCCGTCGGGTTCGAGGTCGAGCGTGATCGCGTCCGAGATCACGGCGTAGTAGCGCGAGAGGTTGATCAGCCCGGCCTTGAGGGTCGGGCTGGCCAGCATC
>Ga0247823_10002298_pt1 | contig 15785 bp, 10 predicted proteins | sample 13C_PalmiticAcid_2_FD_192426 | JGI IMG/M metagenome (GOLD analysis project Ga0247823, IMG submission 192426) | Soil microbial communities from agricultural site in Penn Yan, New York, United States - 13C_PalmiticAcid_Day30 | ecosystem: Environmental > Terrestrial > Soil > Agricultural land...
GTTGAAGGGTAATGCCTTCGCAAAGGTCTCTTTGGAGATGTCAGCGAAGGCATTACCCTTCAACGGTACGAACTCTCCGGAAGCCAGAGCATCCGCGAGCGAAGCCCCAAGGTGAGGGGTCACAAAGCGCTGGAGCTCCGTCGACGTCAGTGAGTAGATGACACCGGGCGATGCTGGAACGCCACCTTCGATCGATGCGAGATGGAAGTAACTGTTCAGTCTGGCCTGCTGATTCAGATCAGGCTCGGCGGGATGTGCGGCGGCGATAAGTGTCGCCCACATCTTTTCGGTTTCCTCGTTCGGCGCGGCGTTATCGATACGGTCAGATAGTACCCCGGTCATTCCGGCAGTGAAGGCGCGAAATGGCGTCTTCGCCGCGGAGCTCTTTCCGTGCGCAGCGCTTCCAACGGCATGGACGGTCTGCACGACGGAGGCCCCAGCTGCCTTGCCTCGTTCGTCGGAAAGCGAGATCATCTCGAAGACGGCTCGGTCGGCCGCCTTGATGACCGCGCCTTCCCAGTCGAGCAGCATTGCCAGACCTGGCAGCTCATTCCCCAGATTTCGTAGCCGCTCGGCAAGGGCTGGAGCGTCTTCCAGGTACTCGGCCTTGGAGAGGCTGAAATCCGCACAGGGTAGCAGTAGTGGATCGAGGTGTTCGACAAGAAACGCGATTAGATTGTCATGGCTCTGGGGGCTGTCCGTCCAAGTAACGAGGGCATAGGGACCGTTCTCGGGTTTGATGAGTTTCCGAATGATGGTGACAATGGGTTGGAACGTTCGAGCTCCCTCATTTGCCGCACCTCCCGGCATCAGGTTTATATCCATGAAGAGGATTCGCACGCCCGTCGGAAGCGGGCCGGCTCTCGAAAGCGCCAGCGTATATTCGAAGCCGACGCAGAATCCGCCGAGCTGTTCGAATCCCTGTTCAAGTATGGTCAAGTGTTCGACATTGTCGTCGACCGCTACGACCTTCGGCCCGACGATCATGAAGCCCACTCTCCCCGGCCAAAGACCAGCGCAGTTTTGGCACCGTCATATGATCTAGGTAGATCGACGTCGTCCCGTGACGGGAATGCTACGTGTCCGCCGCACGCCTCCATGACAAGGCGCGTATAATACATGCCGATTCCCATCCCGTCCGCTTTCAGCGTTATGAACGGCTGCATCACGTCTTCAGGAGCCAGTTGATAGCCGGGACCATTGTCCGCCACGAGCAGCGCTGGTCCCTCAACGAAGTCCTTTGACGTTGTTATAATGATGGCTCGGCGCTTCTTGGGGGAATCGCCCGGCCACTTCTGATCCAGCCAGTAGATCGAATTGTCGATCATGTTGGTAATGGCCCCCATCACGATGTTGCGAGGCGCACGGATCGTGAAATCGGGTGCTTCTCCCGTCAAAATGGGCGTGGAGAGTATGATCTGATGTCGTTCGAAGCGATCTGCATTGAGCTGACAAACGAGCCGAACGATGTCGGACATTTTCAGCAACGCCTCGGGAGATTTGCGGAAGAAGGTGCTGAAGCTGTCAAGCAGTTCAATCAGCGCATGTGATCTCTGCTCGAGCCGGTCGATTGCCTCGCCCTTGCGGATTGCAGAATACAGAGCCCGGACTCCGTGATCAACCTCGTGAAAAAGCGTGGCGACATGCATCTGACTGGCCCCGGGACGCAGGAAGGTTTCCTGCATCTCCCGAACGCGCGTCCCGACCTTGTCCACAAGCTTCACAATTTCCGGGCCGAGCCGTCGACGTTCGACTTCCTGACGCAGTTCGGCGAGTGCATGGTCCGGGCTTATTCGCGACTCCCTCGCCACATTGCCCACAACTCGACGCATTCGCGCCTTATCGACCGTTCGTCTCGCCTCGAGCTGAGCGAGCGCCGAAAGTACAATCGCACGAAGCCGGTGAAAGGCGTCGTTCCTGTCGAAACCGTCGCGGCTCGTCTTTTCATGGAGCTCAGTGCTCTTCTCCATGTCGAGGCTGACGAGACCGACAATGTTATTGTTACTGATCGCTTTTGTGGGTTCGTTCACCCGGCGAAGGTCAAGTCCCAGCCAATCATCGCCGGGTTCGCCATAGCTGTAAACTCTGATGTCGTCCCGATAAACTCGAATGCCACCATTCTCTTCAAGGAAATCGTTCACCTGCCTTGCTTCGCGAACGAACGGAGCAATTATCTTGTCTTGGTCGAAGACGAAGAAAGTGCCGCTGACGGGGCCAATCCCTCGGGTGAACTCCGGAGGTACGGTTCGCGGCAGCGGCCGCTGTCCGTAGAAAAATTCTTCTGCCAAGCGCCTTGATAGCGCGAGCGGTTCACTTTTTCCTTTGGCCGACGCGCCCTTGACCTTCATTCCCGACGGCGGACGGAACTCGTACTCCCAATCAAACCCATCGCCATGGAAGCGGAATTCGTAGCGCCAGATCGCGCTCTGAAGGATGTCCGCAACATCGAGCAGCCCATCCAGCCAACGCTTGCGGTCAGGCGCCTCTAGGCTGACGTCAAAGTCATCGACGGTGGAAAAGGGCGACGAGATCGACGTCACGTTGCGCCAGAGCCTGCGTACCTCACCCCGGGTCCACGGTGTCTTGAGATCAGTGATCTCGATGCGCGTGCCAGTTTCACCGGGCTTGAAGTGCTCGCCATCGGTTTCCCAGATCGATATTTCGGTCTCATCCATGTACCGACGCTCGATTTGTTCGGACCAGTTGATCCGAACGTGCAGTTCGGATTCGCCGGCCGCTCGCGTCCAGAGCGCAATGTTCTCGCCCAGCTTGTGCGACGCAAATCGCCCGACTCCCTTTTCTCCCAGCGGCAGGCGCCCAAAGCGCGGACTGCGAGCGCGTGCCTCCTTTTGAAGACTGCGGAAATCGGCGCCCGGTTCGAGCCAGACACCTGTCAGGATCTCGGGGGTCATACCCGAGCCATCGTCGGTCACAGTAATACTGCCGGTCGTGTCATCCGGATGCTTCAATCGGATCGTAACCGAATTGGCATCCGCGTCGTACGAGTTCTTGACGAGTTCGAATACGGCAAGTCTGGCATTGTCAATCAACTGCTCTCCCAGCAGGGAAAGCAGTCGCGCCCGCGGGCGGAACGCCTTTTTGATTGGTTCGTTTGCCATTGTCCTCCCGCGCTCCGAGCCGGAGCATCTGAAGAGTCTACAGACACATTCCTGCCGTGGCCAGACTGCGATTAGGGTCGTTTGTCACTTCAAGTTTCCTCCGACCCTCCCGTGACACGAGCGCAGGCTGGTCCGAAAAGCTTCCAAATTTCGTCGGTAACTGCTTTGAGGGATACACTTTCGAGCTGGACCGACCGCGCATAGGCTTGCCATTGCGCCTCCTTGGCAGCGTCGAGGGCAAACGCATCCGATAGTCCCGGTGGCCGCTCGGCTGGAATTGGTGTCTGTCGGCGCAGGAAGGTGGCCTTCACCGCTGCATCGAGTTCGACGTTTGCGATCGGGCGCGTCTGCGGGACGGCCCAAAGATCAAAATAGTCCTTCATCCGGCCATTGATGATGCCAAGGGCGACGATTGCCTGAAGCTTCTCGGCCAGAACGGTCGCCGGGGGATAAGTTCTTATTCGTGGCACTTCCATGTCGAGCAGCGTCGGATAGTCGAGCCGCTCGGCTTCGGAAGAGAGGGCATCGCCGAAGCCGATGTCGATGGTGACCGGGATTCGGGTGCGTTCGAGATAGGCGGTCGTGCGGAGCCGAATGCCACTGTATTCGCTGTCATCCCGGATCGGTCTAACCGTGATGCCGGCGGTATCGAAGGTCAGGCCGTCGTCGACCTTGATCGACATGATTCCCTCGAACACGCTCCGCACATACTCGCTGTCCGCGCCCCCGAGACTGAGAAAATCAACGTCGCGGGTTTCGCGCAGACCGCCTTCAATCCACAGAGTGACGAGCATGCCGCCCTTCAGGATAAAGCGGTCCCGCTCAGTCGAAATCGAGAGGCGGTAGAGCAGGCGTTCAAGCGCAAAGCGGCCAAGAATCACATCATAAGGTCGCGCCGAGTTACGCGCGATGTTGAGAAGCCGCTGCTTGATCGAGGCTGCACTCGAAGCCCTGCCTTCAGCCATCTGCGGTCAGTGCCTCAAGATAGGGACGCATCTTCTTCCAAGCTCCGCCTTCGACTGCGGCCTGTGCGATTGCTGCCGGCGCTGCCTTTCGCTGTTCTAGTGCGGCTCGAAGCGCTTCGATGGCAATCGAGCGATTGACCAGCTTGTTGCGAAACACGTCGGCAAGCGTTTTCACGACGGAAAAGATCGGAACTGTGACGCCCGAGATCATGTGTTGCTCGACACCCTGTTGCATGTATCGATCGTCGAGCTTGATGATGCGGATGGGCGGATAGGTTGCGACCGGCGCCCAGTCCTCCGCTCGGATGGCGACCCAGACCGCGCGTGGCATCTGGTCGGTCAGCCCATGGAAAGCCAGTGCAGATGTCATGGCGATCACCCCACGGGGTACGAGCTTGGCGGCCTCAGCCAGCGACTGTTCCGACTCTACATCGCCGTCTGCCCGCTGGTAGAGGCCGCGCGAAATTCTGATCAGCTCGCCGTCTTGGGTTGCCCGAGTGATGACTGAAGCGGCAATTCCGGCGTGACGAAGCTCATAGTGCCGCACAAGTGGCGTGGCGGCCATGAGCTGTCTCAGTTTCTCGCGCTGGGAATTCGAATCGGTCATCGGTGTTACGTATCCTGGGGGTAAATTCGATTTGCGTCCAGGTTTGGTAACAAAAAATCTTGTTACCTATCCTGGGGGTAAAATTCGTATGCCTCCAGGTTTGGTAACAAGTCCTATTGCGCCAGGTTACCCCTCCCGTTCTCGAACGAGCGCGCTTTCAAAATCGCCCAACCCGTTTCGAATCCAAGCCAGCACCTGCTCGACCGTTGCGTTCGTATATGGCGCGCGAAGCCCGCACTCCCATATGATGCCGACCCGCCATCCCGCCTCGCCGAGCGCGGCCTGAACCTTCTCATCGCGGAGCTGATTTCCTTCAAACTTCGCGTTCCAGAAATCCGGTCTCGTTGCCGGTGTGCTGCACCAGTGACAGTTGCAATGGCGGTGCCAGAAACAACCGTGAACGAAGATTACGATCTTCCGTGATGGCAGAACGATGTCCGGCTTTCCCGGCAGGTCGGCCGCATGCAGTCTGAAGCGCAGGCCCGCGGCATGAAGCCGTCGCCGCAGCAGAATTTCCGGCTTCGTGTTCCGGCCTCCGATGCCCGCCATCATTCGCGAACGGGTGCTAGGATCGACTACATCGACCACGGATCGAAGTCTGTCATTTTCGCGTGCACCTGATATTCATCAACATTTTCCCGTAGATTCGAAAGCGTACGACTCTTGCCAACATATTCGGTTGTCGACATATTTGCAGGTCCGGGGGGGCTGGCTGAAGGATTTTCCAGCGTTCCTGCGGGGAACGGCAAGCGAGCCTTCCACATCGCCCTCTCGATCGAGAAGGAAAAAACGGCGCATTCAACACTGAGGCTGCGCAGTTTCCTGCGCCAGTTCGGCGACGCGTTGCCGGACGCATACTATACCTTTATCAACAAGGGCGGCGACGAGCCGGACTGGAATGCCATTTACCCCGAGCAGTGGGCAGCGGCCGTTGAAGAGGCCTGGCAGCTCGAACTGGGCATGGAAGACCCCGAAAAGCGCCTGAATGAACGCCTTGATAAGATCCGGGCCGACAGCGACGGCCATACTGTCCTGATCGGCGGGCCGCCTTGTCAGGCCTATTCGCTCGTCGGCCGCGCCCGCAACTTGGGCGTCAAGGACTACAAGGCCGAGAATGACCCGAAGCACTTCCTCTACACGGAATATATTCGAATTCTCGATCGTCTCCAGCCAGCTGCATTCGTCATGGAGAACGTCAAAGGAATGCTCTCGTCGTCGATCGATGGTGAGAACCGGATTTTCGATCAGGTGCTGTGCGATCTGCGTGGGGAGAGACCCGGCGCTACCCGCTATCGCCTGATCGCGCTTGATCCCAGATCGCGTCGACACCTGGACCTAGCGCCTTTCGAACCGCGTTCATCGGATTTCATCGTCCGTGCCGAGGACTTTGGCGTCCCGCAGGCGCGACACCGCGTTATTGTCGTCGGCCTCCGAGCTGACCTCGCCGAGGGGTTGCTACCGTCCTCTTTGGCAGACCTGATGGTAAAGCATAATCTGAAGGCTACCGTTGGCCATGTCCTCGACGGCATGCCAAAGCTGCGCAGCGGCCTCAGCCGCGGCGTGGACGGAAAGGACGAATGGAAGCAGATCGTCGTCGATGCAATGACGGTCGTGGCCGAAGTGGAGACCGCGCTCCCGGATCAGAAGCAGATCGAATTCTCGGAGCACGCCACCACATGTCTCAAGACGTTCAAGGGACTAAACGACGTCCCCGCGCGGGAGGCTCACGGTGTCGGCATCGCCGAAGACTGCCCGACCGACCTCAAAAACTGGCTGGTTGATCCGAAACTCGAGACGCTCCCGAACCACTCAACCCGCGGCCATATGGCAAGCGACCTTGCCCGGTACTTCTTCGCAGCCGTTTTCGCAAAAGTCGTCGGCCGTTCGCCCAAGGCGTCCGACTATCCAGACGAACTCGCGCCCGAGCACGCAAACTGGACCACAGGCAAGTTTGCTGACCGCTTTCGTGTTCAGCTTTCAGGCGGGCCATCGACCACTGTGACCAGCCACATCTCGAAGGACGGCCATTATTTCATTCATCCCGACCCGATTCAGTGCCGCAGCCTTTCTGTGCGCGAGGCCGCCCGTCTGCAGACCTTCCCCGACAACTATCTGTTCAAGGGTAACCGTACGCAGCAGTATGTTCAGGTTGGCAATGCCGTTCCGCCACTGCTTGCGCGATGGATCGGCGACGCACTGTGGACCATCCTCAATGCCCGGCGACCGGGTGGCGAAGCCGTGACGGAGGCCACAGTGCTCGATCATGTCGAATGAGACTGAAGACTATGATTTGGCCAACCCGGGCGCAGCGGAGCTCTTCGAGTCTCTGCGTGCATTCGGCTATGATCTGCCTACTGCCCTTGCCGACATCATCGACAACAGCATCTCTGCCGAAGCGAAGAATGTCTGGATCGACATGCTGTGGGATGGCCGGAACTCGCGCATTCTGATCCGTGACGACGGTCGCGGTATGGCCGAGGACGAGCTTCGCCAAGCGATGAAGCCCGGCAGTCTAAGCCCGCTCGCAGATCGCGCTGCAACCGATCTCGGCAGGTTCGGACTCGGCATGAAAACGGCCTCGATCTCGCAGTGCCGCTGTCTCACCGTGCTCAGCAAGACGAAGGCATCGCTCGCGGCATTGCGACGCTGGGATCTCGACTACATCGCAAGCACCCGTACCGGAGAGTGGCGGCTGCTCAAGAAGATGGAGCTGCTCAGTGTCGAGGATCGTGCTCTACTCGATGGAAAAAAGAGCGGGACAATTCTATTCTGGGATCGTCTCGACGCACTGGTCGGATCCGTCGACGCAGTTGACGAGGTGGCACAGAAGCACTTTCGGGAACGCGCCGAAGCGGTGAAGCATCATCTGTCGATGGTCTTTCATCGTTTTTTGAAGGGCCGCGGTGCCATAAAGATTCACATGAACGGGCGTCCGATCGAACCTTGGGACCCTTTCCTTGAAGATGCCGATTTTACCGAACCCTTGTCCGGCGAAACCCTTACCGCTGATGGCGAGCGGGTCGAGATCAAGCCTTTCGTCCTGCCTCATCATAGTCGGATTACCGCAGACCAGCATTCTGCAGCAGCCGGGCCAAAGGGCTGGAATGCGCATCAGGGCTTCTACATCTATCGCAATCGGCGCCTGCTGGTCGCCGGAGACTGGCTCGGGCTCGGCATGCAGAAGGAGGAGCATTTCAAGCTCGCCCGCATCCGCATCGACCTCGCGAATTCAGCGGACCTGCTCTGGCAGATCGATGTAAAGAAATCGCGCGCGCGGCCGCCGGCTTCGCTTAGGGTTGATCTTCAGCGCGTCGCACGTGCCACCCGCAACCGAGCCTCGAGCATATATCGGCATCGCGGCAAGGTCATTCAGCGGCAGCTCGGCGATCGTGAGGCATTTCTCTGGACGCACCTCACGAAGCATGGGAAGTCGTTCTACAAGATTAATCGCGATCATCCGCTGGTACGTAAGGTTCTCGGCGACGCAGAAGAACGCGGACCGCTGCGGGCACTGTTCAGCCTGATCGAGCAGACAATTCCGGCCCCTCTTATCGTAATAAACAACGCCGAGACTCCCGATGCATTCGGGCAACCGTTCGAGGCAGTACCAGGCGAGTTGCAGGCCGCAATGAAGGAGGTCTTCGAAGCGATGGTGGAGGACGGTCGCGACCGCGCAGAGGCCGCACGTGCATTGCTTTTGATGGAACCATTTAACAACTATCCGGATGTCGTGACCGCATTTCTCGATGAAGTGGCGCGTCAGACAGTGAAGGATAGAAAATAGAGGGTCGAAGGGGGGAGCATGTCCAAGGTCACGCCAGAACAGCAGCTGCGCAGCGCGTATGGCGCTGCCAACGCCCTGCTGGAGCTGGACCCGCGGATCACACAGGAAGCGCTTGAACTGGCCGTTGAGACCGTTCTGGCGATGCCGCCGTATGCGAGTGTGGATCGAACGCGTCTCCTGCGCGAACTGGAGGCACGCAACAACACCTTGGTGGGCGGCTATTCGATCATCGACGACAAGGAATTCGTCGCTTGGGTGAAGACCGCCCGCGAGAGCCGAACCTTCGAATTCTGGGAACGCTATCGACACTGGATGGACCGCGGCAAGCGGTGGGCTGCAGGCCCGCTTATCCAGCTGGACCGCTTGACCGACGACATCTTGGACAGGCTGCGCAATCCCGAGACCGCGGGCGCCTGGGATCGTCGTGGCCTCGTTGTCGGTGACGTCCAGTCCGGGAAAACCTCCAACTATACCGCACTGATCTGCAAGGCGGTTGATGCCGGCTACCCGCTCGTCATCGTACTGGCCGGTGTGCACAACAGCCTGCGCAGCCAGACCCAGCTTCGTCTTGACGAAGGATTTCTCGGCTTCGACACCCGTCTCAGCCTGCTCGCCGACGACCAGGAGAACCAGCGCATAGGTGCGGGCAAGATGCCAAGTGCTCCGTTTCTCGTCGCCCATTCGCTAACCAGCAGTCACGAGGGCGGCGACTTCAAGATCGGTACTGCCGATGGCACGAGGCTTATCCCGGGCGGCCGGGATCCCATCATTCTGGTCGTCAAGAAGCGCGTCAGCATCCTGAAGAACCTGATCGCTTGGGTGCAGTCGGTCCGCGCCAAGGATGATCCCGACACCCCGGGCGGCAAGCTGATCCGCGACGTGCCGGTTCTCGTCATCGACGACGAAGCGGACAATGCGTCGGCCAACACGAACGAATATCGCAAGGACGATGGATCGATCGACGAGGATGCAAGCCCGACCGAGACCAACCGCCTAATCCGCAAGCTGCTCGTCGGGTTCGAGAAGAGCGCATACGTCGGCTACACGGCCACGCCGTTCGCCAACGTCTTCATGCATCACGAGGCAACGAACAGGGACGTCGGAAAGGATCTCTTCCCCAGCAGCTTCATCATCAACCTGCCGGCGCCATCAAACTACATCGGGCCGGAAAAGGTGTTCGGTGTGAACCGCCAAGGCCCGGACGGCGAAACGAAGGGCCTGCCGATCATCCGCCGCATCTCGGATGCAGCTGCGATCTTCCCGCCCGGCCACAAGATGGACCTGCAGGTCACGCAACTGCCGGCTTCGCTGCACGAAGCGATGCTTGCCTTCCTTCTGGTGTGCGCGGCCCGGCGTGTGCGCGGCGACATGAATGTCGACAATTCGATGCTCATTCATGTGACACGGCTGGTCGCGGTACAGGAGAAGGTCGCGCGACTCGTCGACGACTTCTTGGTCGACGTCGTGCGCCAGCTGGAATTTCCAGGGACTGGAGGCAGCGCCCTAGCCGATCTGGAGGCGCTCTGGGACAGCGAATTCGCAGCGAAGGCGGACAAGCTTCGGACTCTCTTAGCCGATCACGATCTGTCGCCGGTTTCCTGGGCGGACGTCCGGGAGAATCTGTTCGATGCGGCCAAGCGGATAAAGGTCAAGCAGGTGAACGGCTCGGCGAAGGACGCGCTTGACTATTCGGACCATCCCGACGGCCTGTCCGTCATCGCTGTCGGCGGCGACAAGTTGTCACGAGGCCTGACTCTCGAAGGCCTGTCCATCAGCTACTTCATTCGCACGACCAAGATGTACGACACGCTCATGCAGATGGGGCGGTGGTTCGGGTATCGCCCGCGCTTTGCCGATCTCTGCCGGCTCTATACGTCGCGCACCCTCGTGCGCTGGTATCGGCACATTGCGACGGCAACTGCGGAGCTGCGCGAGGAATTCGATCTCGCCTTCAACACCGGTCAGACGCCGCTGGAATTCGGCCATCGTGTTCGCACGCATCCGGATGGTCTGCTGATCACGGCTGCCAACAAGATGCGTTCCGGCACGCGGGTCCGCGCAGGCTTCTCCGGTACCATCTCGGAGACAGTTTCCTTCGAGACCGCACAGGCGAAGGTGAACTTCGGCGCCTTCGACACCTTCCTAGCGGGCCTGCCCGCCAGTTCGGGCAAGGGACGGCATCAGTGGGATGAAGTTCCCGGAGCCCACGTCGTCTCGCTGCTTCGCCAGATCCAGACTTCAAGAGATTCATGGAAGGCAAACGCTCAGGCGCTCGCCGACTATGTGGCGAATCGCGTCTCGAACGGGCGTCTCGGTGAATGGACGATCGTGCTTGCTGGCCAGGGACGTTCCGGCATTCCATGCCGACTCGGTGGATACGACATTACCCTCACGGAACGCGAGCATGATGGCGGTTCAGGGGACGGGCGTGTCAGCATCGGCCGCCTCGTTAGTCCGGCCGACGAAGTCGCCGATCTTGATCGTACTGCACAGGTGCGTGCACTCAAACAGACGCTCGAAGCGTGGGAGAAGAAACCTGACCCGAAGAAGGATCGGCCCAAGACTGCAAGCGGTCCGTTCATCCGGCGTCAGCGTAGCCGCGATCGCGGCCTGCTCCTGGTCTATCCGATCGACGGCGGGCTGCCGGACAATCTCCCGCTGATGGGCTTCGCGATCAGCTTCCCCTTTGACGACGACGCACCGCTCATCGACTATGCGGAGAACAGCGTGAAGCAGCTTGAAAGGCTCTTCGAATGAGCCCGGAGGAGTTGCTTTCGACTTGGACGAAACTTACCGAGGCGACACCGAGTCAGACCGGGATGCAGCGCATCAGGCTCGACATCGACGCGGCTGCCGACATCTTCGCCTGCATTTTCTGGCCCAGCCGGCGGCCGGGTTTGCTGATCGAGGGAGAAGGCTCATATCGCCCTGTTGGCGACCGCATTCCGACCTGCCGGGGCGTTCGGATGGTCCATGAGATCCTTCCCAGTCCCGAGCCGCGGACTCTGCTCAGGGTGATGCTGGAGGAAGAGGACCTGTTCGACATATTTGCGGTCATGTCCGCTGACCTTGTGTCGGCGACCGCTACCCAGCCTTCTGCTGCCTCGGCGCTCAGGCGGTGCATCGACCGTCTCTGCATGTGGCAGGGACTTTTCGAGAAAATCCCAGCGGAGGGTCTGTCCGAAGACAGGCAACGCGGTCTGCTCGGCGAGCTGCTAGTTCTCGAGTCCCTCTTTCTTCCTCGCGTGAGCGAGATCGAGGCGATCGATGCGTGGACCGGCCCTGATCCGGCTCATCAGGATTTCATTCGTGGCGGACTGGCGGTCGAGGTGAAGACAAGCTTGGCCAAGCGCCATGCCCGAATTCAGATCGCTAACGAGAAGCAGCTGGATGATCGACCGCACGAGGTACTTCTTCTGGCCTTCCTCCGCTTGGACGAGAGCGCTGCGCACGGTGATTCCCTGCCTGCTGCCGTCGCGCGGGTGCGCCAGAGGGTTGGAGGTGTTCCGGGTGCGGCACAGGTGCTCGACGACAGGCTCGCCCTGAGCGGCTATCTCGACGTGCATGCTCCGCGCTACATCCGGAACAGATGGCAATGTTCCGAACGCCGCTACTTCAGGGTGACGGGTGACTTTCCTCGGCTGACCGAGGCCAACCTGCCAGCGGGAGTCGGCGACATCCGCTATTCCATCATCGCCGATGATCTGGGCGAGCACGAAATGCTTGAAGACGAGGTCTCGACAATCGTGGGGAAGTTCGATGGCTGAACAGGACGATCTCCAGCAGTATGCAGTAAACATCCTTCAGGATGTGATCGCCCGAGCCGATGCCGCAGAGGATGGCGCCCTTCGCGCCGAAAGCTTCGCGGAGCTGATGTTCGAACATCTCGTCGATGCGGGTGAGATCGACGACGGCATTGGCTGTCCCGTGGATGGTCGCGGCATTCGCTGCTCGGGATATTTTCTGTCGGAGGACAATGATCGTCTCGATCTCTTCCTCGTGCTTCCCCGGCTCGACGGCACGGTCTCGACAGTGCCGAGATCGGAGGTCGAGGCAGCATTCAGACGTCTCGGCACCTACCTTGAAAAGGCGCTCACCGGGTTGCACAAGCAGCGCGAGGAAGCCTTGTCCGGATATGACATGAGTCGCGCCATCTGGGAGGCACGGGACGAGCTCAGTCATGTTCGCCTCTTCGTCATCACCGATGGCCTCGCCACGATCGACCAGATCGAAAGTCGCATGCTCGGGTCGATCGAGGTCTCCAGCCATCTGTGGGATCTGCGCCGTCTTCATCGGGCGGTCTCATCTGGCGCCAGTCGCGAACCGATCCATGTCGACTTCGCGCGGCTGGGTGGCAGCCTGCGCTGCGTCATCGCCAGTCCGGCGGACAGCGGCTATCGCTGCCTTCTCACCATCATGCCGGGCAACCTGCTGGTCGAGATGTACCGGCAGCACGGTCCGAGATTGCTGGAGCGCAATGTTCGCAGCTTCCTTCAGCTGAAAGGGAAGGTGAATCAGGGCATACGCAAGACGATCGTCGACGAACCGCAGATGTTTCTGGCGTTCAACAACGGGCTATCCGTCACCGCAACAGGGTTGAAGATCGACGACAATGGCGATGGCACGGCCGATCTCGTTGCCGCCGACGACTTCCAGATCGTGAATGGCGGCCAGACGACGGGCTCGATCTTCCGCGCATGGCGCAAGGACAGGGTGGATGCAGCGCGCCTTCAGGTACCCGTCAAGATCACGGAAATCCTGAGCGACGGTGACATCGAGGAGATCGCGCCGCGCATCTCGCAATCGGCGAACAACCAGAACAAGGTCAATATGGCCGATTTCTCGTCGAACCACCCGTTTCACCGGCGCATGCAGGAGCTTTCCCGGTCAATATGGGCGCCGCCGGTTAGTGGGGTACAGCGTCAGTCGCGATGGTTCTATGAACGGGCGCGCGGCCAGTATCACGATGCGCTCGCCGAGAACCGCACGGAAGCCGAGCGCCGCAAGTGGGAGCTGATCCATCCGAGGAACCAGCTGATCACCAAGACCGATCTGGCAAAGTACGAGCACAGCTGGTCGCAGCTGCCACACATCGTCAGCCGCGGCGGTCAGAAGTGCTATCTGGATTTCATGGACGCGCTCGATCAACGCGGCTCGTTCGAGCCCGATGAAGGTTACTTCCAGCGAACGGTCGCCCGCGCCATCCTGTTCAAGCAGTCGGAGCGCATCGTCTCCAGGCAGAAGTTCGGCGGCTATCGTGCGAACATCGTCACTTACCTGATAGCATGGCTGTCGCATCATACCGCCAAACGGATCGATCTGGGCGCCATCTGGGCGACGCAGGAGCTTCCGACACCGCTCGCCGCCTTTATCGAAGTACTGAGCGTCCATGTCCATGCGCATGTAACCACGCCTCCAGGCGGGCAGAACGTTACCGAATGGTGCAAGAAGGAAGCCTGCTGGGAGCGGTTCCGCGATACCCAGGTCGAGATTCCGGCCGATGTCGAGGCTGGCCTCCTCTCCCGCGAGAGGGCCAGGATTTCAGGATCAACGAGCGTACTCGAAGAGCAGACGAGCGTCGTAGAGAGCGAGCAGGTCGATCGGATGGCGTTGGTGTCGGCGCAGACGTGGTTCGATCTCGCTGCTTGGGCAAAGGACACGCAGACCCTCCAGGCGTGGCAGCGATCACTTGCGTTCAGTTTGGGAAGGCTGGCCGGATTGGGAAAGAAACCCTCGCGCAAGCAGGCAATGCATGGCGAGAAGATCATCGCGGAAGCGCAAAGCCTCGGCTTTCGTCGGCAGGAGACTGAAGCGCCGGCACAACAGCTGGAAGGACGGTAATGTCGCGTAGCAAAAAGGTCAGCGCGAGCACGCCGTGGACAGACGACGAGTTGCGCCAGTCGGTGGAAGTCTATGTGCTTCTGCTACGACTGCAACTACGAGGCAGCGATGGGCGGTCGGAGCCGGTGGCACAGGCTCTGCTCAGCGGGCCGCTCGCGCTGCGCAACGACGCGGCTATCCGGTATCGGATGCGCAACATCTCGGCCGTGGTTCACGAGTTGGATGGCCCGGTGCTAAAGGGCTTCTCGCCGGCGGAGAGCGTCGGCAAGCTGGTCCGCCCACGCATCCGCGCCATGCTACTTGACGACCCCGATTTCGCGCGCCTGCTATCGCCAACGCTTAATGCGGGGGATGACGACCGAGTTGACGCGCTGAAGGCGCTAGCAATCCTCCGTCGACAGATCGAGGATCTGGAGGCCGACTTGGCATGGCGCGGTCACAACGGTCCGCCCGATCAGGACGAGATCGGCGTCGAGCGAACTGATCTGCAGGATGCGCAAGACTCCATAGCCTCGATCGAAGCAGAGCTCCAGAAGCCACAGCCTGACAAGGATGTCGTCAAGACCGCTACCTCCCGCATGCTCGACTTGGCTCTCAAGCTGACCAAGTGGATCGGCGAACGGACAACGAAGTTCGTCGATGCCGCTCTAGTCGCGGGCGCGCCGGTGGCGGTGGCGAAAGTCACAGGCTTGCTGCCGGCGATTATCAACGCGGTGGAGGCTGTAGGCCGCGCAGTCGGCCACTGAATCGCGATCATACCTAGTTCGCATCATCGCCAAGTTATGATCATCGACCAAGAAGCTTGCAGTAGTAGGCCTGGCCTGTGATCCTACGTCTGCTTTTCACGATTTCCCGCCAGAAGCGGACCGTCTCCAAACGGCCAATCGATCCGATTTGAATTGGTCGAGAGGTAGGCCAATCCATCTCGATGAGGCGCGTCCGCTTTCGATCTCCTCACGCCCGGCCAAACAAGGCAGTCATTATCTGGTCGGCTTCCTGCGTCGCAATCGAGCGCCTTTTAGCGCGGAAGGGAACATGACTCAGATCATACTGAAACCGAACGGCTTGGCGCGAAAGGCGCTAAATTTAACTTTTGATTAACTTTTTAAGCGCCTATTTCTGTTCAACCAACTCATTAAATTATTCGAGGAATCACGGTCGATTAAGTAAAATCACTTGGGAGATTGAAAATGGCGCAGGGTAAACTTGTCGACTATGTGTTGATCAATAAAGTATCTGCGCGCCAGATATCTTCCGCCGGCAACCGAATTGACCTGAAATCTCCGACAATTGTGAAAGTATTCTCGCGGCGCGAGGACGTCAAAGACATCACGCGCGACGGCGATGACGTGATTGTGCGCTTCGACAACGGCGATGTTCTTACGATCGAGAATTTCTTCCCGGAAGACGGCGAACTTTCAAACGACCTCGTTTTCGAGGACAGGGATAGCGGGGGCTGTGGCAATGGA
>Ga0247823_10002299_pt1 | contig 15782 bp, 13 predicted proteins | sample 13C_PalmiticAcid_2_FD_192426 | JGI IMG/M metagenome (GOLD analysis project Ga0247823, IMG submission 192426) | Soil microbial communities from agricultural site in Penn Yan, New York, United States - 13C_PalmiticAcid_Day30 | ecosystem: Environmental > Terrestrial > Soil > Agricultural land...
GGTGGGTGTGCTGACGCTGGTCGCCTGTGGCGACAGCGGCGACGACGGCCAGAGCGCACTGCTCGCGACGACGGTGGAAACGGCCGGTGCGAACTGCACGTCGGGCGGCACCCGCATCGACGCCGGGCTGGACGCGAACGCGGACGGCACGCTGCAGGCCGGCGAAGTGACGCAGACCCGCTTCGTGTGCGACGGCACGGCAGGCGGGAGCGGTCCCGCCGGTTCCAACGGCACGACGGGATCGAACGGCACGAACGGGCTGGCCGCGCTGCTGCGCCTGAGCGTCGAGGCGCCGGGCGCCAACTGCCTCGGCGGCGGCACGCGTGTCGACGCCGGAGCCGACGGCAACGGCAACGGCACGCTGGACAACACCGAGATCAGCGCCACCAGCTACGTCTGCAGCGCGTCCGACACGGTGTGGACCACGGTGTCGACCGCTTCGTACCCGATGCTGTCGAACCGCCGCTACCTCGCCGATCGCGGCACGCTGGCCACGCTGACGCTGCCGCTCGCACCGGCCGTGGGCGACACGGTGGCGGTCACGGGCGGTGGCGCGGGCGGCTGGCAGCTGGCGCAGAACGCGGGCCAGGCCATCGTCGTCGGCGACGACTACAGCGGCATCGTGCGCGCGGTCCAGCCGACCGTCACCATGACGGCGGCGGCGCCCCAGAGCTGGAACCCCATCGCGGCGAACACCAGCGGAAGCATCGTCTACGCCGCGTCCACGCTGGGCATCCGGATCTCCATCGACAGCGGTGCCAACTGGACCACCTCGCTGGCCACAGCCGCGAGCTGGAGCGGCATCGCCACCACGCCCGACGGCCAGATCGCCGTCGCAGTCGCGGCCAACGGCACGATGCAGCGCACGGTGGACCAGGGCGTGAGCTGGGCGCCGATGACGCCCATCGGCGCCGGCGTCGAGCGCGTCGGCATGTCGTCGGATGGTCAGGTCATCCTCGCGGCGCGCGACTTCTCAGGGGGCGCGGTGCACCTGTCGATCGACGGCGGCACCACCTTCAGCACCGTCCCCGGCCTGCCGGCCGGTGGCAACTGGATCAGCGCCGAGGTCTCGGACGACGGCCAGAAGATGGTGGCCTCGCAGAACGGCACGGTGATCAACGGCCGCACCGTGCTGTCCACCGACGGCGGCACGACCTGGACCACGCTGACCACGCCGCTGGGCATGCACGAGGTGGCCCTCTCGGCCGACGGCACCACGCTGGTAGGCATCACGCACCGCAACAGCGGCAGCGACAACACCGTCTATGTCTCGAAGGACGACGGCGTCACGTGGACCGCACGGCTGACCTTGCCGCTCAGCGGCGCCGGGAACCTGCTGCGCGTCGACGTCTCGGGCGACGGCAAGACCATGCTCGCGAACACCTGGACCGGCAACAGCTGGGTGTCGTTCAACGGCGGCACCAACTGGGGCAGCAACAACCGGAACGGCCTCTGGTACGGCGCGGCGGTGTCCCGCGACGGCACCCGCATCTTCCTGGGCGACCAGGACGCGGCCGGCCGCATCTACGCCGCCACCCGCAGCACCGGCAACCGCAGCACGGCCGGCACCACCGGCTACCTGGCTGGCGCGCAGTACACCGGCGCCTCGCTGCAGTACGTCGGCAACGGAACGTGGCTGCTGACCGGTTCGACCGGGACCGTCCACATCCGCTGATGGCAGCGCACGTCCAGGCCAGCCGAGCGAAGGGGCTCGCGAAACTCGCCGCCGCCCTGCTGCTCTGCTGCGCCTTGTCGAGCCATGCCGGCCAGGGTGCCGCCGAGTACGTCAACGCCTACCTGGACCTCTGGCTCCAGGAGCACCAGTTCAAGGCCTACAGGAAGTCCTCCGCGGGCATCGTCTTCGACACCGACGGTTCGGTGCTCGAAGGCGACATCCACCAGGTCAACGAGCTGAAGCCCGGCAGCCTCTACTCCGCCGAGACGCGCATCACGCTGACGTTCAAGGATGGCCGCAAGCTCGAGGATTTCGTCGCCGGCGCCGGCAGCGATCCGCGGGCGTCCGTGATGGATGCGCTGCAGAACTTCTGCGTGACCACGCTGCACCCCATCCACGCCGCCCGGTGGTCGCCCATGGACCCGCATGTCCGCAGGGACCGCTGGACGATCGGCGGGACGACGCGGCAACTGTTCCTGTCGGATTGGGGGCTGCGCATGGCGCCCATCGACGCCGCCACGCAGAAGGCCATCGAGGCCGGGATCGCCGCCGCGCTGAAGCAGCGCCCGCTGTCGGACGAGATGCACTGGATCAAGCTGGTGATCGCCGGAGAACAAGGCAAGGCGACCCAACTCGTCCTGACCGTCGATGGCCGCACCGACGAGGCGACGACCGCCGCGCTGCGCGACAAGGCGTTCGTGCTGCCCGAGGACTTCTTCATGGGCAAGCTCTTCTTCGTCGTCGCCAAACGCTGAACGAACCTGGATCGCGGCGGCTGGACCTCAGCCTTGTTCCGGAAGTGCCGATATGGACGGGATGGTCATCTCCAACTCCCCCAGCGTCGCCGCAGCGGTCAGCAGCGCCTCCAGCAGCACGCCCGGTAGCGTCGGCGAAGCCGCCGGCCTGATGGTGCTCCGCAAGGCCCTCGACACGCAGGCGGCCGGCGCCGTCGCGTTGATCGCCGCGTTGCCGCAGCAACCGGCCCTGGCCACGGAAGGCAACCTCGGGCGGAACGTCAACACCTACGCCTGACGTGGCGGCCTCGCCGTTCGAACGAAGCCGCGGGATTTGATCGCCCCGGAACCGACGAGGTGCCCCGGTCCCGGACGATGCGTGGAAGAATGCAGACAGGCGCGGCGTCAGACCGTGCCATTGCCGAAGGGAGGCTCCGGGCGGTGCGCACCCCTGCGGCTCGAAGCCCATCCACGCCAGGGGTGGAAAGGCTTGCAATGACCCTCTTGACTCCAACCGACATCGCGGCGGGTGCGCTGAAGCGCGGCACCGCGGCCTACGACAGGCATTTCCCGAAACTGTCCGAGCAGCGAGCACCCGCGCTCATCCCGGGCTCGCCCAAGCAGGTCGTCAAACCCGCGGACAGCGCGCCCGACATTCCGGCAGTCGTGCCACCATCGGACGCGGCGCCTTCCACGTCATCCGGCATTCCGCCTGTGCCACTCGGGAGACCGGTGCCGCCGCCGCCCCTCAGGCCACTGGTCAAGGCGAGTGCCTCGTCGAGCCGCCCGCTCGCCGAGCCTCCACTGCCGGACCTGACGATCGAAGCCCGTTTCAACTCGGCGATCACCCACAAGTTCGACGAGGCGCAGCTCAATGACCTGGCCATCCAGGCAGCACGCGAGATCCGCACTCGGGACGAGTCGCAGTGGGCGCCATTGCTCACGAGGTGCACGAAGTCGCTGGCGCACTGCGCGCGGAAGATCTCCGAAGACAGGGACGTGAACTGGAACGGGCTGAGGGCCTCCGCCGACGTGCTGCTCACCAAGGAAATCAAGAAGGTCATCGACGCCCGCCCCGTGGACGGCGATGAGGGCCGGCGCCATCTGGCCACCCTCTTCGGCTTCGTGATCAGCGAACAGGTCTTCAGCGAAGGCAACAACCGGGGCGCCTACTTCCTCGTCCTCATGGTCGGCGAATTCCAGAAGATCGCCCTGCCTGCGCAGGAGAAGTTCAAGGGGCGCGACAAGGACGAATCCGGCTTCTTCAAGAAGAAGATCGCCCAGCAATTCGTGGACATGTACTAGCAGCCTGGACGGCGCGGAGAAGGCTTCGCCGACGCGCCGCCGCTGACGCTCACGCCCGGGGTCGCGACCGACCTCGCGATCCGGTTCCGACTTCGCCAAGACCGAACCGAAGGCCCTGAATCCGCCGCGTCAACGCGATGCAGGCGTTTCCTTCCGGCAGGCTTCCCGCGCTTCGGCGAACGCGCTGCGCCCGAGCCAGCGCCACAGGTCGCGGGCATCCCGCGCGCCACCGCGCACTCGCACCGCACGGCTCTCCACGGCTTCGAGGGCATCGCGGTCCCCGGTCCAGATTTCCGTCAGCGCCAGTACCGTCGATTCCACCACCAGGGTGGGTTCCGGTCCCGGGTCGTCGCGGCACAGATCCGAGGTGCCGCCTTCGACGATGAGCCACCAGCGGCGCTCGCCGGCACGCGCGTCGGTGAAGCGGAACTGGATGAGGACCGGACGGCCGCGCGGGAACTCGGCGAGTTTCACGAAGCGGCGGATGTCCCACATCAGGAAGCCCGCGTCGAGCTGGTCCGGCTGGAGGCGGCTGCCGATCCAGCGCGCGCCCCATTCGCCGAGCGCCATGACGATGGGCCGCAGTTCTTCGCCGGCGCGGGTCAAGCGGTACTCGGCGGGCCCGCCCCCCGCACCGGCCACCCGCTCGAGGACGCCGATCTCCTCGAGCTTCCGCAGACGCTGCGTCAGCAGCGAGGCCGACATGCGCGGCACGCCGCGGCGGATGTCGCTGAAGCGGGTGCTCCCGCAGAGCAGCTCGCGCACGACCAGGGGCGTCCACCGTTCGCCGAACACCTCGGCGCCGCGGGCGACCGTGCAGAACTGTCCGTAGTCGATCATGAGGTGAGCTTACAGGGCGTGGCACAAGCGGGCGAGTCCAGATTCTGGACTGGCCGCACCGTGCATCAGGAACGAAAGTCGTCTCATCCGCCGACCCCCGGCGGCTTTTCAGGAGACACGCGATGAGCACCGTCCTGCAAGCATCCGCGCCGGCCACGTTCGACGCCGAGACCTTCAAGTCCACGACCCGCGCCCAGTGGCAGAATGCGGCCGAGGCTTGGCATCGCTGGGGCCCCTTCATCGGCAGCTGGCTCGGAGACGCCACCGAGGCGATGTTCGAGATGGCGCACGTGGGCCCCGGATGCCGCGTGCTCGATGTGGCCGCGGGAGCCGGCGAACAGTCGCTGGCGGCCGCGCGCCGTGTCGGCCCGGAGGGCCACGTGCTCGCCACCGACATCGCGCCGGCCCTGCTGGCGCGTGCCGAGCGCGACGCGCAGGCCGCCGGCCTCGGCCACATCGTCGCGACACGGGAGATCGATGGCGAGGCGCTCACGTCGCTTGCGGCGGCGTCGTTCGACGTCGCGATCAGCCGGGTCGGGCTCATCTACTTTCCCGATCAGCAGCGCGCGCTGGCGGGCATGAGACACGCGCTCCGGGCGGGCGGACGTGTCGCGGCGATCGTCTATTCGACGCCCGACCGCAACGCCTTCTTCTCGACCCCCGTGAAGATCATCCGCGAACGGGCCCGGCTTCCGGCCCCGCTGCCGGGTCAACCCGGGCCGTTCTCCCTCGGTGGCGACGGCGTGCTCGAGGCCGCCCTCGCCAGGGCGGGATTCAAGGACATCGCCGTCCGGCGCGTCCCGTCGCCGGTGAAGCTGCCCAGCGCGAGAGAGTGTGTGCGCTTCGAGCGCGAATCGTTCGGCGCGCTGCACCAGATGATGTCCGGGCTCGACGACGACGCGCGCGCCCAGGTCTGGCAGGACATCGAAGTGGCGCTGGCCGGGTTCGAAACGGAAGGAGGCTTCGTCGGGCCCTGCGAGATGCTGGTCGGCGTCGGAACGGTGTGAGGCACGGGGGCGCCGCCCTCCTCGAGGTGGAGCCGCCCAGGACTTCTTCATGGGCGAGCTCAGCCTTCGGCACGGAACCTTTCCCGCCGCGCCGCGCCCAAGGGGCGTCTTCACTGAGATCACGCCCATGAACACTGCGGTCACGACGCTCGCCCTCACCCTCATCGCCAGCACCGGCGTGCACGCCGCCACCGACGCGTCCACGCCAGCCACCGTCCGGTATGGCGCGCAACTCGAAGGCTTCGAGTATCCGCATCCGGTTCAGCGTTTCCGTTTCACGTCGCAGCAGCAGGCGCTCGAGATGGCCTACATGGATGTGAAACCCGTGGGCACGCCCAGCGGGCGCACCGTCGTGCTGCTGCACGGCAAGAACTTCTGCGGCGCCACTTGGCAGGAAACCCTCCGTGTGCTGAGCGCCGCGGGCCACCGCGTGATCGCGCCGGACCAGATCGGCTTCTGCGCCTCCACGAAACCCGCCGGGTACCAGTTCAGCTTCGGGCAGCTGGCGACCCACACCCATGCGCTGCTGAAGTCGCTCGACGTGAAGCAGGCCGTCATCGTGGGCCACTCCATGGGCGGCATGCTGGCCACGCGCTACGCGCTGATGCACCCCGAGGCCACCGAACAGCTCGTGCTGGTCAACCCCATCGGCCTGGAGGACTGGCAAGCCGCCGGCGTGCCGTACGCAACCATCGACGCGCAATACCAGGGCGAGCTGAAGACCACGTTCGACAGCATCAAGGCCTACCAGCTGCGCTTCTACTACAACGGGCAGTGGAAGCCGGAGTACGACCGCTGGGTGCAGATGCAGGCCGGCCTCTACGCCGGCGCCGGCCGCGAGCGCGTGGCGTGGAACCAGGCGCAGACGTCCGACATGGTCTTCACGCAACCCGTGGTCCACGAGTTCCCGAAACTGAAGGTGCCCACGCTGCTGATGATCGGCGGCAAGGACCGCACGGCGCCGGGCGCCAACCGCGCGCCGAAGGACGTGGCCGAGCGCCTGGGCGACTACCCGGCGCTGGGCCGGGCGGCGGCGAAGGCGATCCCGCGGTCCACGCTGGTGGAGTTCCCGGAACTGGGCCACTCGCCGCAGGTGGAAGCGCCCGCGGTGTTCCACGAGGCCTTGCTGAAGGGGCTGGTACACCCTGCCGCACGCTGAGATCGGCAGCCACCGCTTGCCAGCCCTCGCTCGATTCGGCTCAATGAACCCGCAGCACCTCGAACTGCTGCGGGATTGGAGCGCCCTGTTGCGACTCCTCGTCCCCCTCGCATTTGCCCAGCATCGCCCTGCACAACGGGGCTGCGCTGCTGATGACCTGAACGAGTCGATCGCCGCTGACCAGTTTCATGCTGCCCCCATCCGGGCCGAGAAAGAGGTGCTGCTGCCTGCCGCCGGAATCGACGAGGCAGACCAGCGCGCCGAGCTGTATGCCTTTGCTGGCGTCGTAGGGGTGCGGGCGGAATTGGCGCCAATGGCCGATCGCCTGGCGGATGGCTTCGGCGCGGCGCGCCTGGCCAGTGGCCAGGTAGGCGGCTTCGAGGCCCAGGGTGTCGTACTTGTTCTCGGCGATGTTCTCTTCGTGAGTCGCCGATTCATGGGCCGCCCGCGCTGCCTGTTCGGTCTGCAGCAGGTCTTCGGCCAGCCGTTCCAGCACCTGTTGCTGCAGCAAGAATTTGTCCATCATGAGAAGGGCGCCTCGTGGGACTCAGCCCCGCGCCGCCAGCGCCCGCGCGATCCGATGCCGGTTCACCGTGGTCTTCGGCACGTGGAACGGGAACCACGACCGCACGTCCTCTTCGAGCCCGATGCCGTGCATGTAGTTGTAGAGCGCCTTCTTCAGCGCGAAACCGAGCTGGTCGTGGTCAACGCCGGTCGGGTCGTGGAAGCCCACGTCGTTCTTCGCGAAGGACACGGGCGGCAGCGGCTCGAGCGTCACGCCGTAGGCCGCGGGGTCCTTGCCCACCGGTGAGTGCACGGTGCATGCGAAGCGGTGGAAGAAGCCGCTCTGGATGCAGCCGTTCTCGAAGAGCTGGCGCACGTACTCGAGGGCGTCCACGGTGTCCTGCACGGTCTGGGTGGGGAAGCCGTACATCAGGTAGGCGTGCACGAGGATGCCGGCATCCGAGAACGCGCGCGTGACCCGCGCCACCTGCTCCACCGACACGCCCTTCTTCATCAGGTTCAGCAGCCGGTCGGACGCCACCTCGAGGCCGCCCGAGATGGCGATGCAGCCGCTGTCGGCGAGCTGCAGGCACAGCTCGGGGCTGAAGGTCTTCTCGAAGCGGATGTTGCCCCACCACGAGATGGACGTGCCGCGCTTCTGGATCTCCGCGGCGAGCGCCTTCAATGCCTTCGGCGGCGCGGCCTCGTCGACGAAGTGGAAGCCGGTCTGCCCGGTCTCCTGCACGATGGCCTCGATGCGGTCGACGAGGGTCTCGGCCGAGGCGCCGTCGTAGCGCGAGATGTAGTCGAGGCTCACGTCGCAGAAGCTGCACTTCTTCCAGTAGCAGCCGTGGGCCACGGTCAGCTTGTTCCAGCGCCCGTCGGACCACAGCCGGTGCATCGGGTTCAGCATGTCCAGCAGCGACAGGTAGCGGTCGAGCGGCAGCCCGTCCCACGTGGGCGTGCCCACCTCGGCGAAGGCCACGTCGGGTTCGCCCATGTCGGCGAACTTCACCCCGTCCTGGCCCGCGGGCCGGTGGAACGTGCGCACGAGGCGCTGGGCCGAACGTTTGCCGGCCAGGTGGTCCAGCAGCGCCAGCAGCGGACGTTCGCCCGCGTCGAGCGTGACGAAGTCGAAGTGGTCGAACACGCGCGGGTCGGACAACTCGCGCAGCTCGGTGTTGACGAAGCCGCCACCAAGCGCCGTGACGATCGTGGGGTCGACCGCCTTGATGGCCTGGGCGATGCGGAACGCCGCGTACACCGCGCCCGGGAACGGCACGGACACCAGCACCAGCCGCGGCTGGTGGCGGCGCACGGCGTCGAGCGTGAGTTCGTGCAGCGTGCGGTCGACGAGGTTCTGCGGTGCGGCCAGCGCCTCGGCGAGCGGGTCGAACGTGGGCTGGCTCTGGGCCAGCGATTCGGCGTAGCGAACGAACTCGAAGCGCGGGTCCACCGCGTCGCGCAGCACGTCGGCCAGGTCGTTGAGGTACAGCGTGGCGAGGTGGCGGGCGCGGTCCTGCAGGCCCAGGGCACCGAAGGCCCACGCGAGTGGGTCGCCGCCCTCGTCGTCCACGTACACCTCGAGCGATGCGAAGCGCGAACCCTCGGGCAGGAAGGCGCGGCCGCAGATGCGGTGCGCGAGGGTCGAGTCGCGGCCCTGCAGGAACGCGAGCACGGGGTCGATGGTGGCGAGGTAGCGGTCGAAGCGGTCGTCGAACGCGTTGGCGTTCGCGCTGCGCTTCTCCTCCGGCATCGCGCGGATGTGCTCGCGCACGGCGCGCAGCCCGTCGGGGGAGAACAGCGCCAGCACGAGGGCCAGCGCGAGGTCTTCCTGCACGGCGTCGAACCCGCGCGACCGCAGGAACCCGGTGAGGTAGGCGGTGGACGGGTACGGGGTGTTGAGCTGCGTCATCGGGGGGATGACGGACAGGATGCGCATGGCGGGAACAGCAGGAGCGAACAAGGGTGCATTTTGCCAGGGACGCCTATTCGGGGCTTCCACAGGCAGAACGGCCCGATCCGGCCTACAGTGTCGCCCTCGGCCCGCCCATCGGCGGGCGCTCGGATTTCCAGAGATGGCGGATGGACAGGGACAGGTGTTGAGGGTGGGCTGCGCGGCCGGGTTCTCCGGCGACCGCACGGACGCGGCCGGCCCGGTGGTCGAGGCCCTGGCGGCCGCGGGCGGCCCGGCCGTGCTGATCTTCGAGACGCTGGCCGAACGCACCCTCGCCCTCGCACAGCTGGCGCGCCGCCAGGACCCGGACGCCGGCTACGAGCCCCTGCTCGACGACCTGCTGCGCCCGGTGCTCGCCCGGTGCCTGGCCGCCAACATCCGCATCGTCAGCAACTTCGGCGCGGCCAACCCCGAGGGCGCGGCACGCCACATCGCCCGGCTGGCGGCCGAACTCGGCGCCCGGGCGCCCCGCATCGCGGTCGTCCGCGGCGACGACCTGAGCGGCCGCCAGCACACGCTCGGCGACGTCGCCCAGGGCCTCGAGGTCGTCAGCGCCAACGCCTACATCGGCGCCGAGGCCATCGCCGACGCGCTCACGGCCGGTGCCGACGTGGTGGTGTGCGGCCGCGTGGCCGACCCGTCGCTGGTCGTGGGCCCGGCGCTGGCCCACTTCGGCTGGGCCCGCGATGACTGGGACCGCCTCGCCCGCGCCACGATGGCCGGCCACCTGCTCGAATGCGGCGCCCAGGTCACCGGCGGCTACTACGCCGACCCGGGCCTGAAGGACGTGCCCGGCTTGGCGCGGCTGGGCTATCCCATCGCCGAGATCGACGCCGACGGCCACTGCACGATCACCAAGCCGCCCGGCACCGGCGGGCTCATCGACACCCACACCGTCAAGGAACAGCTGCTGTACGAGGTGCACGACCCGCGCGCCTACGTCACGCCCGACGTGGTGGCCGACCTGGGCGAGGCCGTCGTCACCGAACTGGCCCCCGACCGCGTGCGGCTCACCGGCGTGCGCGGCCACCCGCGCCCGGCCGACCTGAAGGTCAACGTGTGCCACACCAACGGCTGGCTGGCCGAGGGCGAGATCTCGTACGCGGGCGCCCGCGCCGAGGCCCGTGCGCGACTCGCCGGCGCGGTGCTGAAGGAACGCCTGCCCGCGCTCACGCTGCGCCTCGACTTGATCGGCGTCACGAGCGTGTTCGCCGACGACGCGGGCCGCCACCTCGCCGACGGCATCGAGGGCGACGGCCGCGACGTGCGCCTGCGCGCCGCCGCGAGCCACCCCGACCGCGCCACCGCCGAGCGCCTGGCCCGCGAGGTCACCGCGCTCTACACCACCGGCCCGGCCGGCGGCGGCGGCGTGCGCACGAGCCTGCGGCCTCGGCTGGGCACGGTGTCGTGCCTCGTGCCGCGCGAGCACGTCCCGGTCGCCTGGAGTTTCCTGTCATGAACGCACCGCTTCTCCACGTGCCGCTGCACCGCGCCGCCCACGGGCGCACCGGCGACAAGGGCAACCGCTCCAACATCAGCGTGATCGCCTGGTCGCCCGCGTTGTGGGACACCCTCGTCGCCCAGGTCACCGAGGACGCCGTGGCCGACCTGTTCCGCCACCGCCGCCCCACGAAAGTCACCCGCCACCTGCTGCCGAACCTGCACGCGATGAACTTCGTGCTCGACGACGTGCTGGACGGCGGCGTCAACGATTCGCTCAACCTCGACAGCCACGGCAAGGCGCTGTCGTACCTCCTGCTCGACCTGCCCCTCGCCATTTCCCCTGAACTGACCGGTCACCTGCGGGGGCCGGTCGATCCCTCTCCTGGAGACCTCCCATGACCGCCCCCCACCGGTTCACCCTGTCCCGCCGCCGGACCCTCGCCGCCCTCGCCATCGCCTCGCTCGGGGCGGCGGCCGCCGGCCCGGTCCTGGCCCAGGCGTACCCGGCCAAGCCGATCAACTTCGTCGTGCCCTTCGCGGCCGGCAGCGCCACCGACATGCTGGCGCGTGCGCTCGGCCAGTCCGTGAGCCAGGAAGGCCACCAGCCGGTGGTGGTGGACAACCGCGCGGGTGCCAACGGCATGCTGGCCGCCCAGTTCGTCGCGCGCTCGCCGGCCGACGGCTACACCGTGCTGATCGCCACGAACACCACGCAGGCCGCGAACCAGCACCTCTTCAAGAAGATGCCGTACGACCCGGTGAAGGACTTCGTTCCCGTCACCGGCCTCGGCAAGGGTGGCCAGGTGCTCGTGGTGCGCGCCGACGCGCCGTACAAGACGGTCGCCGACCTCGTCGCCGCCGCGAAGAAGGCCCCGGGCAAGCTGACCTTCGGCGGCGGCAGCGGGTCGAGCCGCATGGCCGTCGAGCTGTTCAAGCAGATGACCGGCACCGACATCCTGCACGTGCCCTACAAGAGCAACCCGAACGCGGTCACCGACCTGATCGGCGGCCAGATCGACCTGATGATCACCGACACCGCCACGGGCGTGCCCCACGTCAAGGGCGGCAAGCTGCGCGCGCTCGGCGTGTCGACCTCGAAGCGCCTGGCGATGCTGCCCGACGTGCCCACCATCTCGGAAGCCGGCGTGAAGGGCTACGAGTTCACGTACTGGTTCGCCGCCTACGTGCCGGCACACACGCCGGCACCGGTCGTCGCCCGCCTGCAGGAGCTGCTGGTGCATGCGACGAAGGGCCCGGGCGCCCAGGGCTTCTACGAGAGCACGGGCGGCGATGCCTGGACCACGTCGACCGACGAACTCGCGAAGTTCCAGGCCACCGAGGCCGTGAAGTGGGGGCAGATCATCAAGGCCGCGGGCGTCGAGCCGGAGTGACGTAAAGAAGCTTGAAGTCGCGGGGCACGGGCGCGTCGATTGCCTGCGGGGTCCCACCCCCGCTGCCGGAGCTCCGATGACCGCGTCCCCCACGTCCCCCACGACACGCCTCCCGTACCGCCCCATCGGCGGCGCCGTCACCGCGCTGCTGGGGCTCATGCTCCTGGGCGGCGGCACCTGGCTGGTCCAGCTGGGCGGCTCCTGGTTCTACGTCGCGGCCGGTGCCGTGCTGGTGATCGAAGGGCTGCTGCTGGCCCTCGGACAGCGGGTGGTGCTGACCGTGCACGCCGTGCTGCTCGCGGCGACGATGGTGTGGGCGCTGTGGGAGGCCGGGCTCGACTGGTGGCCCATCGCCGCCCGCGCCGACGTGTTCGTGCTGATGGCCGTGTGGCTGCTGCTGCCGTGGCCGAAGTCCGATGGCCGGCCCCTCGGGCGTGCCCCGCTGCTCGCCGTGCTGGTGGTGTCCGTGGGGGTGGCCGCCGCCTCGTGGGCCTTCGACCGCCACGACGTGGCCGGCGACCTGCCCCCGCGCGACCTGCCGGCGGCCGCCTCGCCCGTGCCCGACGGCGAATGGCATGCCTATGGCCGCACCGCGTACGGCCAGCGGCATTCGCCGCTGCGCGCCATCACCCCCGACAACGTCGCCGGCCTGAAGCCCGCGTGGACCTACCGCACCGGCGACGTCCGCGGCCAGCCCGGCGACCCGGTGGAGACCACCTTCGAGGTCACGCCCCTGAAGGTGGGCAACCGGCTCTTCCTCTGCACCCCGCACCAGTCGGTGATCGCGCTCGACGCCACCACCGGCGCCGAACTGTGGCGCCACGATCCCAAGGTCCAGGGCGAACTCGCGCTGCAGCACCTGACCTGCCGCGGGGTCTCCTTCCACGCCGGCCCGTCCCCCGTGCCCGGCGACACCTGCCTCAACAAGCTGTTCATGCCCACGTCCGACGCCCGCCTCGTGGCGCTGGACCCCGAGACCGGCCAGCCCTGCCCGGCGTTCGGCGGGGGCAAGGGCCAGATCGACCTGTGGGCCAACATGCCCAACGTGAACCCGGGCTCGTACTACTCGACGTCGCCGGTCGTCGTGACGAAACGCCTCGTCGTGGTGGGCGGCACGGTGCTCGACAACGTGTCCACGAAGGAAGCGTCCGGCGTGATCCGCGCCTTCGACGTCGACACCGGCGCCCTCGTGTGGAACTGGGACTCGGGCAATCCCGACACCACCACCCCCATCGCGGCAGACCAGCGGTACACGCCCAACTCGCCGAACAGCTGGTCCATCTCGAGCGTCGACGAGGCGCTGGGCCTCGTCTACGTGCCGATGGGCAACCAGCCGCCCGACCAGTGGGGCGGCAAGCGCAGCCCGTCGGCCGAGACGTACTCGTCATCCGTGGTGGCGCTGGACCTCGCCACCGGCCAGGTGAAGTGGCACTTCCAGACCGTGCACCACGACTTGTGGGACTACGACGTGCCGGCCCAGCCCACGCTCGTCGACCTCACCGTCGGCGGCCAGAGCGTGCCCGCGCTGGTGCAGCCCACCAAGCAGGGCGAGCTGTACGTGCTCGACCGGCGCACCGGCCAGCCGCTGCTGCCCGTGACCGAACAGCCCGCGCCGCAGGGCGCGGCCGAGGGCGACCGCACCGCGCCCACCCAGCCGGTCTCGGCCCTGTCGTTCGACCCGCCGCCGCTCACGCCTCGGTCGATGTGGGGCGCCACCCTCTTCGACCAGCTCGCCTGCCGCATCTCGTTCCACCAGCTGCGCTACGAGGGGCGCTACACCCCGCCGTCCACCGGCGGCTCGCTGGTCTACCCCGGCAACTTCGGCGTCTTCAACTGGGGCGGCATCGCCGTCGACCCGGTGCGCCAGGTGGCGTTCACCACGCCCACGTACCTCGCCTTCGTCTCGAAGCTGATCCCGCGGACCGACACCACCACCAGCTACGTGCAGGGCAAGGAGGCGCCCCACGGCATGCTGCCGAAGCTCAACGAGAACTTCGGCGCACCGTTCGCGGTCAAGCTGAACCCGTTCACATCGCCGCTGGGCATCCCGTGCCAGGCGCCGCCCTGGGGCTACGTCGCCGGAGCCGACCTCACCACGGGACGCATCGCCTGGCGCCACCGCAACGGCACGGTGCGCGACATCACCCCGCTGCCGCTGCCGTTCCGCATGGGGGTCCCGAACATCGGCGGCCCCATCGTGACCGCGGGCGGCGTGGCGTTCCTGACCGGCACCATCGACAACTACGTGCGGGCCTACGACGTGACCTCCGGCCGCCAGCTGTGGGAGCACCGCCTGCCCGCCGGCGGCCAGGCCACGCCCATGACCTACCAGGGCGACGACGGCCGGCAGTACCTGCTGGTGGTCGCCGGTGGTCACGGGTCGCTGGGCACGACGGCAGGCGACCACGTGATCGCCTACGCCCTGCCGAAATAGCCCCACGCGTGACGGAAGGGGGCGGACCGCGCGATCATCCGTCCCCATGAAGATCGATTTCGTCTCCGACGTCTCCTGCCCCTGGTGCGCCATCGGCCTGCGCAACCTCGAAACCGCCCTCGAACGCATCGGGCCCGACCTGAAGGTCGACCTGCACTTCCAGCCGTTCGAGCTGAACCCGGACATGGGGCCCGAAGGCCAGGACATCGCCGAACACCTGGGCGAGAAGTACGGCCTGTCGCCGGAGCAGCTCGCGCAGAACAGCGAGAACATCCGCGCCCGCGGCGAGTCGGTCGGCTTCACGTTCAGCATGGGCGCGCGCCGCCGCATCTACAACACCTTCGACGCCCACCGGCTGCTTCACTGGGCCGAGGGGGAAGGCCGCCAGCACGAACTGAAGCAGGCGCTCTTCAAGGCCTACTTCACCGACGGCCAGGACCCGAGCGACACCGCACTGCTGGTGCGCGTGGCCGGCGAAGTGGGCCTCGACACCACCCGCGCCCAGCAGGTGCTGGACAGCGGCGAGTTCGCCGACGACGTGCGCCAGCAGGAGCGCTTCTACCAGCAGCAGGGCATCCATGCGGTGCCGGCAGTGATCATCGACGACCGGCACCTGATCCAGGGTGGGCAGCCGGCGGAGGTGTTCGAGCAGGCGCTGCGGCAGATTGCTGCCGCAAAGGGCTGACCTCGCTTCGGCCACGGTGGATCCCGGCGTTCGCCGGGATGACAAGCCACGTCGATCGAGTCACCCCGGCGAACGCCGGGGCCCACCGTTTCCGTCAGCGCCCGTCCAGCCGCCGGTTGTGCGTCTGCAGGTACAAGGCCGCGTTCGCATAGGCCCGCGGGAAAGCGCCCCACTCCCGGACCCACCGCGCCGTCGCCTCGTCGGGTGACTTCGCCAGGTCGGCCGACGGGTCCGCCGCCTGCACATCGAACACCGCCAGCGGCGGCCGGTCCACGAGGAAGCGGTCCCCCACCAGCACCCCCGCCTGCCCCGGCCCGCCGAACTGGAACGTGAACGCCACCCGCGAGGCGTCGAACGCCCGATCGAGCAGGTCCCGCCCCAGCGTCGTGTTGCGGTAGCCGATGCCGGCGAGTGACGCGAGCGTGGGCATCACGTCCACCTGCTGCGCCCAGTGGTCGATGCGCCGTGGCGCCAGGCGGCCCGGCGCCACCACGAGAAACGGCGTGTGGCCCTGGGTGATGGCGAGGTCGTGCCACGACTTCGGCAGGTGCGGCCCCGTCGGACCGATGATGCCGTGGTCCCCGATGAAGGCGAAGACCGTGTTCGCGAAGTACGCTTCCTTGCGCGCGTCGGCCATGAAGCGGCCGA
>Ga0247823_10002300_pt1 | contig 15780 bp, 15 predicted proteins | sample 13C_PalmiticAcid_2_FD_192426 | JGI IMG/M metagenome (GOLD analysis project Ga0247823, IMG submission 192426) | Soil microbial communities from agricultural site in Penn Yan, New York, United States - 13C_PalmiticAcid_Day30 | ecosystem: Environmental > Terrestrial > Soil > Agricultural land...
CAACCGGGGCGCCACGGTGCTGATGAGCGGGCTGGACTACGAACGCGCCGTTCTCACCGGCGGGCCGCTGGGCATCATGCAGTCCGTCATGGACAACGTGGTGCCCTACATCCACGACCGCAAGCAGTTCGGCCAGAGCATCGGCGAGTTCCAGCTCATCCAGGGCAAGGTGGCCGACATGTACACCGTGCTGCAGGCCGCGCGCAGCTTCGCCTACACCGTGGCCAAGAACCTGGACATGCTGGGCAGCGAGCACGTGCGCCAGGTGCGCAAGGACTGCGCCTCCGTCATCCTGTGGACCGCCGAGAAAGCCACCTGGATGGCCGGCGAGGGCGTGCAGATCTTCGGCGGCAACGGCTACATCAACGAGTACCCGCTGGGCCGCCTCTGGCGCGACGCCAAGCTCTACGAGATCGGCGCCGGCACCAGCGAAATCCGCCGCATGCTGATAGGCCGCGAACTGTTCGCGGAAACCATGTAAGCCACCCGGCCCCGCCAGGGCCACGACAATCTCTCCCCATGAGCGACGACCTTCAACACCTGCTGGAACACAACCGGCGCTGGGCGGCCCAGATCGAGGCCGAACGCCCCGGCTTTTTCACCAAGCTCTCGCAGCAGCAGAGCCCCCGCTACATGTGGATCGGCTGCTCCGACAGCCGCGTGCCCGCCAACCAGATCACCGGCCTGGACCCGGGCGAGGTCTTCGTGCACCGCAACGTGGCCAACGTGGTGGTGCCGACCGACCTGAACTGCCTGTCCACCGTGCAATACGCGGTGGACGTGCTCAAGGTCGAGCACCTGATGGTGGTGGGCCACTACGGCTGCGGCGGCGTGTTGGCCGCGTTGCGCGACACCCGCGTGGGCCTGGCGGACAACTGGCTGCGCCACATCAAGGACGTGCGTGACAAGCACATCGGCCTGCTGGCCGCCCTGCCCGAGGCGCAGCGCCACGACGCGCTGTGCGAACTCAACGCCATCGAGCAGGTCGTCAACGTGGCGCAGACCACCGTGGTGCAGGACGCCTGGGAACGCGGCCAGGCGCTCGTCCTGCACGGCTGGGTCTACGGCCTCAAGGACGGCCTGGTGCAAGACCTCTTCATGACCGTGCGCGGCAACGGCGACGTGGACAAGGCCTACCGCAAGGCCGTGGCCGAAGTCGGCATGCGCCAGCGCTGAACCCGAACCCTTCGAACCCAGGAGCACACACATGTCCGATCCCATCGTCATCCTCGGCGCCGCGCGCACGCCCATGGGCGCGTTCCAGGGCGACTTCGCCGCGCTCTCCGCGCACGACCTCGGTGGCGCCGCCATCAAGGCCGCCGTTGAACGCAGCGGCGTCGATCCCAAGGCGGTCGAAGAAGTGCTGTTCGGCAACTGCCTGATGGCCGGCCAGGGCCAGGCGCCCGCGCGCCAAGCCGCGCTGAAGGGCGGCCTGCCGCTGTCCACCGGCGCGGTCACGCTGTCCAAGATGTGCGGCTCAGGCATGAAGGCCACCATGCTCGCGCACGACATGCTCATGGCCGGCAGCGCGCAGGTGATGGTGTCGGGTGGCATGGAGAGCATGACCAACGCGCCCTACCTCATGCTCAAAGGCCGCGGTGGCTACCGCATGGGCCACGACCGCCTGTTCGACCACATGATGCTCGATGGCCTGGAAGACGCCTACGAGCCCGGTCGCAGCATGGGCACCTTCGGCGAGGACTGCGCCGCGAAGTACCAGTTCACGCGCGAGCAGCAGGACGCCTTCGCCACCGCCTCGGTGTCGCGCGCCAAGGCCGCCACCGAGAACGGTGCCTTCGCGAAAGAGATCACCCCCGTCACCGTGAGGGACCGCAGCGGCGAGCGCGTGATCTCCATCGACGAAGGCCCGGGCAAGATCAAGCTCGACAAGATCCCCGCGCTCAAGCCCGCTTTCAAGAAGGACGGCACCATCACCGCCGCTTCCAGCTCCTCCATCAATGACGGTGCCGCCGCGCTGGTGCTGGCCAAGGAATCCACCGCGAAAAAGCTCGGGGCCAAGCCGATCGCGCGCATCGTGGGCCACACCACGCACGCGCAGGAGCCCAACTGGTTCACCACCGCGCCCGTGTACGCCACGCAGAAGCTGCTGGCCGCCACCGGCTGGAAGGCCGAGGACGTGGACCTGTGGGAGGTGAACGAGGCCTTCGCCGTGGTGCCCATGGCGCTGATGGCCGAGCTCAAGGTCTCGCACGACAAGGTCAACGTCAACGGTGGCGCCTGCGCGCTGGGCCACCCCATCGGCGCCAGCGGCGCGCGCATCCTGGTCACGCTCATCCACGCGCTGCAGGCGCGCGGCGGCAAGCGCGGCGTGGCCACGCTGTGCATCGGCGGCGGCGAGGCCACCGCCATGGCGATTGAACTGATCTGATCGGCAGAGCGTGGCCACGGTCCTCGTCATCGGCGCCTCGCGCGGCATCGGCCTGGAGTTCGTGGGCCAGTACCGCGAGGCGGGTGATCGCGTGATCGCCACCGCGCGCGACGACGCCGGCCTCGCGCGCCTGCGCGATCTCGGCGCCGAGGCCTTGCGCGTGGACGTGGCCGTCCCCGCCAGCGTGAGTGGCCTGGCCTGGCAGCTCGACGGCGAGAAGCTCGATGTGGCCCTGTACGTGGCTGGCGTGTTTCCGCAGGGCAGCGCCGAGTCGCCGCCCACGCGCGAGGCCTTCGACCACGCCATGCACGCCAACCTGCTGGGCGCCATGCAGGTGATCCCCCAGGTGGCGCCGCTGGTGGAGTCCGCACGGGGCCGCTTCGCCTTTCTCTCCAGCGCCATGGCGCAGATCGCCGGCGTGTCCGACAGCCGCGGCTGGGTGTACCGCGCCAGCAAGGCCGCGCTGAACATGGCGGTGGCCGCGGCCCAGCACGACTACCCCGAGGCCATCCTCGTCGCCATCTCGCCCGGCTGGGTGCAGACCGACATGGGCGGTGCCTCGGCGCCGCTCACGCCCGAGAGCAGCGTGGCGGACATGCGCCGCACGATCGCACGCCTCACGCCACGCGAGGGCGGCAGTTTCATCGACCACGACGGCCGGCCCTTCGACGGCTGGTGAACCCGACCATGATCCAGAGCCTGGACGAGCTGCGCCGCCTCTACGCCGCGCCCGGCGAGCGCGCGCGGCGCAAGCAGCTCGCGCACATCGACCCGCACGCGCGCCACTACATCGAACGCTCGCCCTTCTGCGTGCTCGCGAGCGGCGGCGCCAACGGTGGCCTGCTCGACGCCTCGCCGCGCGGCGGCGAACCCGGCTTCGTGAAGGTGCTCGACGAGCACACCCTGCTGCTGCCCGACTCGGGCGGCAACAACCGGCTCGACACGCTGGAGAACCTGCTGGCCGATCCGCGCCTGTCGCTGATCTTTCTGGTGCCCAACGTCGAAGAAACGCTGCGCGTGAACGGCACGGCCCGGCTGCGCGACGAACCCGCCTTCACCGACCGATTCGCCCACGAGCGCCAACGCCCTCGGCTGGTGATCGAGATCGCCGTGCAGGAGGTGTACCTGCACTGCGCCAAGGCCTTCATGCGCTCGCGGCTCTGGGTGCCCGCCACCTGGCCGGCGCGCGAGGTGCTGCCCAGCATGGGCCGCATGATCAGCGACCAGATGGGCCAGGCCGAGCCCAGCGAAAGCGACCAGGCGACGCGCGAACGCTACCTTGCGCAGCTCGCCCAGGAACGAATCCCCACCAAGGAATGAGCATGCTCTTGAGCGCCGACCAGGAAGCCGTCCGCGAGGCCGTGCGCGCCTTCGCCCAGGCCGAACTCTGGCCCCACGCCGCGAAGTGGGACAAGGATCACCACTTCCCGAAGGACGTGCACCGCGGCCTCGCCGAACTTGGCGCCTACGGCATCTGCGTGCCCGACTCATTGGGCGGTGCCGGACTGGACTACGTGACCCTGGCCGTGGTGCTGGAGGAAATCGCGGCCGGCGACGGCGGCACCAGCACGGCCATCAGCGTGACCAACTGCCCCGTCAACGCCATCCTCATGCGCTACGGCAACCCGCAGCAGCAAGAGCGCTGGTTGCGCCCGCTCGCGGCCGGGCAAATGCTGGGCGTGTTCTGCCTCACCGAACCGCACGTGGGCTCCGACGCCTCCGCCTTGCGCACCACGGCTGTGAAGCAGGGCGGCGACTACGTGCTCAACGGCGTCAAGCAGTTCATCACCAGTGGAAAGAACGGCCAGCTCGCCATCGTGATCGCGGTGACCGACAAAGCCGCGGGCAAGCGGGGCATGAGCGCCTTCGTGGTGCCCACCGACACGCCGGGCTACGTGGTGGCGCGGCTGGAAGACAAGGTGGGCCAGCACAGCAGCGACACCGCGCAGATCAACTTCGAGAACTGCCGCATCCCGGCCGAGAACCTGATCGGCGCGGAGGGCGAGGGCTACCGCATCGCCTTGTCGGCGCTGGAGGGCGGGCGCATCGGCATCGCCGCGCAGAGCATCGGCATGGCGCGCAGCGCCTTCGAATGCGCCGTGGCCTATGCGAAGCAGCGCGAGAGCTTCGGTCAGCCCATCTTCAACCACCAGGCGGTGGGTTTTCGCCTGGCCGAGATGGCCACGCAGATCGAGGCGGCGCGGGCGCTCACCCACCACGCGGCGGCGCTGCGCGACGCCGGCCGGCCCTGCCTGAAGGAGGCGGCCATGGCCAAGCTGTTCGCCAGCGAAATGGCGGAAAAGGTCTGCAGCGACGCCATCCAGGTGCACGGTGGCTACGGCTACGTGAACGACTTCCCGGTCGAGCGCATCTGGCGCGACGTGCGCGTGTGCCAGATCTACGAGGGCACCTCGGACGTGCAGAAGATCCTTATCCAGCGCGCCCTGGCCTGAACGGTTCTCCCCGGCGCGGGCCGCTCGTATGATCCGGCCCTCATGAACATCATCATTCTCGGTGCGGGGCGTGTCGGCGAGAGCGTGGCGGAAAGCCTGGTCTCCGAGCAGAACGACATCACCGTCATCGACATGGACCCGGCGCGCCTGCGCGAGCTCGAGGACAAGCTCGACCTGCGCGGCGTGGTGGGCAACGGCATCCAGCCCTCGGTGCTGCGCGACGCCGGGGCCAAGGACGCCGACATGGTCATCGCCTGCGCCGCCGCCGACGAGACCAACCTCGTGACCTGCAAGGTGGCGCACGACGTGTTCAACGTGCCCACCACCATCGCGCGCCTGCGCTCGCCCGAGTTCATCGAAGGCGACGAGCTGCTGTCGCAGACCGGCTTCTCCGTCAGCCACGTGCTGTGTCCCGAAGAATCGGTCACGCGCTACATCCGCCAGCTCATCAGCTACCCCGAGGCCCTGCAGGTGCTGGAGTTCGCCGACGGCCGCGCCAGCCTCATCGCCGTGCGCGCCAACCACGGCGGCTCGCTCGTGGGCCACACCATCGGCGAATTCCGCGAGCGTTACACACGCTGCGAGATGCGCGTGGTCGCCCTCTACCGGCTCGACACCGAGATGGAGGCCACGCCGTCCACACGCATCCTCGCGGGCGACGAGATCTTCGTGCTGGCCGACACCGACAAGATCCGCGACGTGGTCTCGGCCATCCACAACATCGACAAGCCCGTACAGCGCGTGATGATCGCGGGCGGTGGCCGGGTCGGTCTGCGGCTGGCGCGCAGCCTGGTGGGCCAGTGCGAGGTGAAGATCCTCGAGCGCGACAAGAAGCGCTGCGAGTACCTGGCGAGCCAGTTGCCGTCCAGCATGCTGATCCTGCAGGGCGACGGCGCCGACGAGGACCTGCTGGCGGACGAAGGCGTCGGCCAGATGGACATGTTCCTCGCGCTCACCAGCGACGATGAGGACAACATCATGTCGGCCATGCTGGCCAAGCGCCTGGGCGCCGGGCGCGTCATGGCGCTCATCAACCGCCGCGCCTACGCCGACATGATGCAGGGCAGCACGATCGACATCGCGATCTCGCCCTCGCAGGCGGTCATCGGCGAGCTGCTCACCCACATTCGCCGCGGCGACGTGGCGGCCGTTCACAGCCTGCGCCGCGGCGCGGCCGAGGCCTTCGAGGGCATCGCGCGCGGCGACGTGAAGACCAGCAAGCTCGTGGGCCGCCGTATCGAGGAGGTGAAGCTGCCCAAGGGCGCGCGCATCGGCGCCCTCGTGCGGGGCGAGGGGCGCAATTCCGAGGTGCTCATGCCGCACCACGACCTGCTGATCGAGGACGGCGACCACCTCATCCTGTTCATTCCGCACAAGCGCCTGGTGCGCGAGGTCGAGAAGCTGTTCCAGGTGAGCGCCACCTTCTTCGGCTGATCGCCGAGCGACCATGCACTCCCTCTGGCTGCCCGTCCTCAACGTCTTTTCGCGCGTGCTGCTGGCGTTCTCGCCGGCTTTCCTGGTGCCCATGGCCTGGGCCTGGTTCCTCGACCAAGACCACCACGTGCTCATCTGGGCGTTCGGGTTCGGTGCGGCGGTGATCAGCGGCTGGCTGCTGTCGTTGCTCACTCGCCACCACCGCCGCGAGATGCTGCCGCGCGACGGCTTCCTGCTGGTGAACCTGGTGTGGTTCGTGCTGCCGGCCTACGCCGCCGCGCCGCTGTACTACGCGGTGCCCGAGCTGAGCGTGAGCAAGGCCTACTTCGAGGCCATGAGCGCGCTCACCGCCACGGGTGCCACGGCCATCTCGGGGCTGGACCTGCTGCCGGTGTCCATCAACGTGTGGCGCTGCTTCCTGCAACTCATCGGCGGCCTGGGCATCATGCTGCTGGTGGTGGCTATCCTGCCGCTGCTGGGCCTGGGCGGCATGCAACTCTACCGCGCCGAGACGCCGGGCCCGATGAAGGACACCAAGTTCACGCCCCGCATCGCCGAGACCGCGCGCGGGTTGTGGGGCGTGTACGCGCTGTTCTCCGTGGCCTGCATGCTGGCCTACCGCTGGGCCGGCATGGGCTGGGCCGACGCCTTCATGCACATGTGCACCACCATGGGCCTGGGGGGCCTCTCGCCCTACGACGAGAGCTTCGGCCATTTCGATTCGGCCCGCATCGAGTGGGTGGCCACCGCCTTCATGACCATGGCGGGCATCAGCTTCCTGCGCTATTTCGTGATGATCAAGCGCCGCTCGCTGCGGCCCATCACCGGTGACCGCGAGATCCGCACCTACCTGGTGGTGCTGGCCCTGTCCGTTGTCGCGGTGACGCTGCTGCTGCTGGTGCACGGCGTGTACACGGACGCCGGCACCGCTTTTCGCAGCGCGGCCTTCCATGTGGTGTCGGTGGCCACCACCACGGGCTACACCTCGGCCGACTACGCGCAGTGGCCGGTGTTCGCGCCGGTGCTGCTCATCTTCCTGGGCTGCTTCGCGTCCTGCGCGGGCTCCACGGGCGGCGGCATCAAGATGGTCCGCATGGTGTTGCTGATCAAGCAGGCGCGGCGCGAACTGGTGCGCATCATCCACCCGCGCGTGGTCAACCCGGTGACGCTGGCCGGCGGCGTGGTGCCACCGCAAGTGATGAACGCGGTGCTGGGCTACATGCTCATCTACGGCGCTGCCACCGTGGGCCTGACCATGGCCCTGCTGCTGAGCGGGCTGGACATCGTCACCGCGTTCTCGGCCGTGATCGCCACCGTCAACAACATCGGCCCCGGCCTGGGCCTGGTGGGGCCGTCGAGCAACTACGGCGTGTTGAACGACGGCCAGATCTGGGTGCTGAGCTTCGCGATGGTGCTGGGCCGGCTGGAGTTCCTGACGGTCCTCGTCCTCTTCACCGGCCAGTTCTGGAGAAAGTGACGCTCAGTCGCGGGCCGGAATGTTGAGGCCCCGCTGCACGGCCGGCCGCGCGGCGAAGGCGTCGAGCACGCGCTGCACTTCGGGGAAGTCGTCGAAGCCCACGATCTCGCGCGCGCCATAGAAGCCGACGAGGTTGCGCACCCAGGGAAAGGTGGCGATGTCGGCGATGGTGTACTGGTCACCCATGATCCAGCGCCGGCCCTTGAGGTGCTGGTTCAGCACGGCCAGCAGGCGCTTGCTCTCGTTCACGTAGCGGTCGCGCGGGCGCTTGTCCTCGAAGTCCTTGCCCGCGAACTTGTGGAAGAAGCCGAGCTGGCCGAACATCGGGCCGATGCCGCCCATCTGGAACATCAGCCACTGCAGGGTCTCGTAGCGCTCGCTGGTGCCGGTGGGCAGCAACTGGCCGCTCTTGCTGGCCAGATAGACCAGGATGGCGCCCGATTCCCACAGTGCCAGCGGTTTCCCCTCGGGGCCGTTCGGGTCGATGATGGCCGGGATCTTGTTGTTCGGGTTGAGCGACAGGAACTCGGGCGAGAGCTGGTCGTTGGTGTCGAAGCTCACCAGGTGCGGCTCGTAGGGCAGGCCGGTTTCTTCCAGTGCGATGGACACCTTCACGCCGTTGGGCGTGGGCAGCGAATAGAGCTGCAGGCGGTCGGGGTGGCGGGCGGGCCACTTCTTCGTGATGGGGAACTTGTCGAGGGCGCTCATGATTTCTCCAGCGGTGTGGCGCGCATTGTGCGGCCACGCCCCGCGTGGCCCCAGGGCTTGCAGGGACATCGATAATCCGTTCTCCCTCCCGAACACCGATGCCCACTCCCACCAGCGTGCCCTGCCCCTGCGGGCGCGGCCCCGCCTTCGACACCTGCTGCGGCCGTTACCTCGGCACTGGCGCCCCCGCCCCCGACGCCGAATCGCTCATGCGCTCGCGCTACAGCGCCTTCGTGCGCGGCGATCCGGCGCATCTGCTGGCCACCTGGCACGCCAGCACGCGGCCGGCCACGCTGGAGCTGGAGCCCGGCGTGAAATGGCTGGGGCTGGAGGTGCGCGCGCACCGAACGATCGACGCCGACCACGCCGAGGTGGAGTTCGTGGCGCGCTCGCGCGTGGCGGGGCGCGCGAGCCGCCTGCACGAGCGCAGCCGTTTCGTGCGCGAGGGCGGTCACTGGTTTTACGTGGACGGCGACTTCATCACGAAAGACAAGACATGAACTTCGACGCGGTTCTGTTCGATTGCGACGGCGTGCTCGTCGACAGCGAGCCCATCACCAACGGCGTGCTGCGCGAATCGCTCATCGAGGCCGGCTGGGCGATCACGCAGGCGGACTGCGAGCGCCTGTTCATCGGTCGCGCGGTGCGCGACCAGCGTGAGCTGATCGAACAACACACCGGCCGCGCCTGGTCCGAAGAATGGCTGCAGGGCTTCTATGCGCGCCGCAATGTGCGCCTCATGGCCGAACTGCAGGCCATCGACGGTGTGCACGACGCGGTGGCGCACCTGCACGCGCACACCAGCGGCCGCATCGCCTGCGCCTCCGGCGCGGACCGGCCGAAGGTGGTGATGCAGCTCGACAAGGTCGGCCTCTCGCGCTTCTTTGGCGACGCCATCTTCAGCGGCCACGACCTGCCGCGTTCCAAGCCCGCGCCCGACGTGTACCTGGCCGCCGCCGCGCACCTGGGCGTGGACCCGACGCGCTGCCTGGTGATCGAGGACACGGCACCCGGTGCCCAGGCCGGCCTGGCCGCGGGCGCCACGGTGTGGGGCTTCTGCACACAAGGCCACGGCCGCGCGTTCGACGGCCTGCCGGTGGCGCGGGTGTTTCACCACATGCGCGAACTTCGGCTCTGAGCGCCGCGACTCCCGGGATCCTCAGCGAAAGATCTTGGGCGTGCCCGTCCTGGGTTTGCGCGTCTGCGGTCGGCGATCGCCTGCCGGTGGCGGCGTGCGGTGGCGCTCGCGCTGCGCCATCAAATGCTCCGCATTGATGAATTCGGCCAGGGTCTCGACGTCGCCAGGCGTGACGCCCAGCCCCGTGAAGTGTTCGCGCCAGCCGTCCACCACGCGCACGACCTGGCTCACCACCTCGCGCGCCTGCGCTTCCTGCAGCCCGAAGTCGCGGTGCACCGAGAGCGCGGCCTCCAGGTCCGGGTCCACCACGTCGTCGGCGATCATGAACTCGTGCGCGATCGCGCCGGACCCCGTCGTCACCACATCGTAGGCCGCGCTGAGGTTGACCACCGGCAGGCCCTTGACCAGTTCATGGGTCACCGCGTGGTTCTTCTCGTGGTCGTCGGTGTTGGCGATGAGGATGTTGAAGACCATGCGCCGGAACAGGTCCGACAGGTGCTCGTCGAGCCGGTCGACCTGGGCCATGGCGCGCAGTCGCCGGGCCAGGTGCGGGTAGCCGAAAGCGGGCGCTTCGCCGTCGGGCGTGGCGGCGCGCAGCAGGGTGCAGGCCGAGACGCTGTGCACGCGCTCGCCCTTGGGTCCGCGATCGAAGCGGCGCACGGCGATGGCGTTTTCGGCCGGCAGGTGGATCACCCGCGTATCGGCGACCCGCACACCGGCCCGCGCCGCCAGGGTCATGCAGGCGTGTTCCACCAGGGGCTGGTCCCAGGGCTCACCGTCGAAGAACTTGACCACCCACTCCTGCCCATCGATGGCGACCACCGCCTTGGGCTTGGCCCCACCGAGGCTGCCGCCCGCGCCGATGAGCGCGCGCCGCTGCGCGCCCAGCTCGCCTTCGCCGCTCTGGATCACGGCCACCGCCTCGGCCAGGGTGGGCACGTCGCTCAGGCGGGGCAGGGGGCGGTGGTTGAAGGGCTGGTAAGCCTGCGCCGAGCCCGACACGCCCAGGGCGCCAAAGCGTTCGTCGCCCGCGAGGTAGAGGTGGTCGCGCAGCGTGGCGCCCTTCTTGTAGAGGGTGCGGATCACTTTCTCGCCCCAGCGGTCCGGGCGCGCATCGTCCAGCGCGCCAACGGCGGCGGGCTCGCGCCCCCGGCGGTGCCGTGGCGCATAGGCCATGTCGCGCAAGGGCATGTCCTCGCTCAGCGCGAAACCGTGTTCCAGCCAGCCGGGGGCATAGCTCAGGCTGGCGTCGCCATTGCTCAGCCGGCCGATCTCGCCGATCAGCCGGGGTTGCTGCGGATCGCCCAGGTACCAGGCGAACAGGTGCTGCGGAACCTCAACCGCCATCGTTCTGCTCCGGCGTGGCCGATGCGTTGCGGCTGGCCACGGCCTTGCGCGCCCGGCGCGCGCGTTGCCGGCCGAGTTCGATGGCTTCGCTCACGTCCTGCTCCATGGCCCCGCGGTCGAATTCCGGGGCCGCCAGGCGCGCGAACTCGCCGTCGCGGCCGATCAGCCACAGGGCCTGGGCGTAAGCCCCGAGCGCGACGGTGGGGTCGCCGTTTTCCATCTTCACCAGGGTGGGCACGGACACGCCGATGCGCTTGGCCCGTGTGGCCAGCGACTCCTTGCGGCGCACGCGTGCCAGCGCCAGGTGCGAGCCCATCGTCTCGATGGCGCTCAGCGTGGCCGGCGTGAGGTTCAGAAGGGCTTGGGATTGCCTTGGCATGAAATTAGATTTTATCTTTTTGGCAGCTAACGTGCAAATCTAATTTCAAATCATGGCTCAGCCGCCGCGCCAGATTCGGCTCTGATCGATCTCCGCCAGCGTGCGGCAGCCCGTCAGCGCCATCGCCATCTCCAACTCCGCTCGCAGCAGGTGCAGCACGTGCGCCACGCCCGGCGCGCCGGCGGTGGCCAGGGCGTGCACCACGGGCCGGCCCACCAGCACGGCCGAGGCGCCCAGCGCCAGGGCCTTGAACACGTCGGTGCCGCGGCGGATGCCGCCGTCGAGCAGCAGGGGCAGTCGCCCACCGACGGCGCGCGCGATGGCGGGCAGGGCGTCGATGGTGGCGGGTACGGTGTCGAGCACGCGCCCGCCGTGGTTGGAGACGATCACGCCGGCCAAGCCTTCATCGGCCGCGCGCACGGCATCCTCGGGCGAGAGCACGCCCTTGAGCAGGATGGGCAGCACGGTCTGCTGGCGCAGCCAGGTGATGTCGCGCCAGGTGAGGGCGGTATCCACCAGCGGGCTGCCGAACAGGGGCGGCGTGCCCGGCGGCGCGGTGTGCGGCGGCAGTTGCGCCGCGCCGCGCAGGTTCACGGCGCTCAGGCCCGGTGGCAGCGCGAAGCCGGACCGCTGCTCGCGGTTGCGCGCGCCGCTCACGGGGGCGTCCACGGTCACCACCAGGGCGCGGTAGCCGGCCGCTTCCACGCGGTGCACGAGCTCGCGGGTGAAGCCGCGGTCGTGCTGCACATAGAGCTGGAACCACAGCGGCGCCTTCGCCTGGCGCGCCAGGTCTTCCAGCGGCACACCGGCCTGGGTGCTGACCACCATGCCCGCACCCAGGGCCGAGGCCGCGAGCGCCGTGGCCATCTCACCGTCCGGGTGCGCGAGCTGCTGGTAGGCCACCGGGGCCACGAAGATGGGGTGGTCGAAAGCCTGGCCCAGCAGCGTGAGCCGCGTGTGGCCGCCGGCCAGGTCGGCCAGCACGCGCGGCGCCAGGCGCAGGCGCTGGAAGGCGGCCTGGTTCTCGCGCACGGTGATCTCGTCGGCCGCGCCGCCCTGCAACCAGGACCAGGCGGCCTGCGTCATGCGCTCGCGCGCCAGGGGCTCGTAGTCGCTGACGGCCGCCACCTCGGGCGGGATGCGCGCCAGCGGCGGCTTCAGGTGTTCGCCCATTGGCGCAAGAGGTTGTGGTAAACGCCGGTCAGCTTGTCCAGCGACGGGTGGCCGGGCGTGTCGCGCGCGAGTTGCTGGATGGCGGTGTCCAGCTCCAGCATCAACGCGCGCTGGCTGTCGTCGCGCACCAGGCTCTGGACCCAGAAGAACGACGCCAGGCGCACGCCGCGCGTGACCGGGGTGACGTGGTGCAGGCTGGTGCCGGGGTAGAGCACCAGATCGCCCGCCGCCAGCTTGGCGCTGTGCTGGCCGAAGCTGTCCTGCACGGTCAGCTCGCCGCCCTCGTACTCGTGCGGTTCGCTGAAGAACAGGGTGGCCGACAGGTCGCTGCGGATGCGATGCGGCGTGCCCGGCACGCTGAAGATGGCCGCGTCCACGTGCGCGCCGTACTGGCCGCCGCCCTGGTAGCGGTTGAAGCGCGGTGGCAGCACCTTCAGCGGCAACGCGGCCGACATGAAGAGTGGGTGCTGACCCAGGGCCTGCAGGATGAAGTCGCCGACCTGGCGGGCGGCGGGCTGGTCGTCGCCCAGTTGGTGGTTGTCCTTGACCTTGGCCGCCAGATGACCCGCCGTGGCGCGGCCATCGCTCCAGTCCGCGGCCTCCAGCAGTTGACGGCACTGGCGCACCTGCTCGGGCGTCAGCAGCTGGGGGATGCGCAACATCATGGAAGGGGCCTGTCCTGGGTCGTGGGCGGGCGCCCAGTGTAGCCAGCCGCCCGAATTTCCCTGGCGCGATGCGAGGTCAAATGAGAATGATTTGTGCACGCAATGTTAGATTCCGTTGCGTTTTTAAGTCTGTCTTAAGAAATCAACCCACCGGAGACTTGCATGGCGGCTCGCCGTTCCCAGCGCTTCGCGCTTCATCCCCTTCCTGCCGCTGTGTGCGGTGCCCTCGTGTCGTTGGCGGCCGTGCCGGCGCAGGCCCAGACCAGTGCCGGCTCGCTGCCCGCCGTGACCGTGACCGCCACGCCCGAGGGCGAACCCTCGTCGCCCAAGTTCACGGCGCCGTTGCTGGACACGCCGCAGACCATCCAGGTGGTGCCGCAGGAGGTGTTCAACGAGCAGGGCGCACGCAACCTCTCCGATGTGCTGCGAAACACCCCCGGCATCAGCTTCAACGCGGGTGAGAACGGCTTCGGCACCAACAACAACGACTTCAGCCTGCGCGGCTTCAGCACCAGCGGCAACATCTTCGTGGACGGCGTGCGCGACTCGGGCAACTTCGCGCGCGACGCCTTCAACCTGGAGCAGGTCGAGGTCATCAAGGGCCCGGCGGCCGACAACGGCCGCGGCGGCGCGGGCGGCTACATCAACCTCGAGACCAAGGTGCCCAAGGCCGAGAACTTCGTGAGCGGCAGCGTGGGCGTGGGGTTCGACTCCTACGACTCGAAGGAGCGCCTGCGCGGCACGCTGGACCTCAACCGCATGTTCTCGGACAACGGTGCCTTCCGCCTGAACCTGCTGGCCGAGGACGGCGGCATCGCCGGGCGCGAGCACGCGCGCCAGAAGAGCTTCGGCATCGCGCCTTCGGTGTCCTTCGGCCTGAACTCGCCCACCACGGTCACGTTGTCGTGGCAGCACATCGAGCAGGACGACCGGCCCGACTGGGGCGTGCCCGCCGAAATGATCAAGGGCACGGCGCGCTACAACCCCCTGGCCGCCACCGCTGATCGCGACAACTTCTACGGCCTGCTGGGCGACAGCGACAAGGTCAAGTCCGACATGCTGACCGCGCGCGTGGAGCACCGCCTCTCGCCCACCATGACGCTGTCCAACCAGACCCGCTGGTCGCGCACCGACCGCGACGCCTTCGTGACCGCGCCCACCGGCTACAACGCCGGCACGCAACTGGTCACCACGCAGCGCTGGGGCTTCACGCGCGAGAACATGAGCCTGAGCAACCTCACCAACCTCAGCAACGAGTTCACCGCTGGCGGCCTCAAGCACACGCTGTCCGTGGGTGTGGAACTCGCGCGCGAGGAGTCCGACACCGGCCGCTTCCCGACGAACCAGCCGGCGGGCACCACCAACATCTTCAACCCGAACCCGGTGCGCAACCCCGGTGGTTCCTTCGCGGCCACCCAGACCGGCCTGGTCAAGATCGACACCGCCGCGCTCTACGCCTACGACACCATCGAATTCAGCCCGCAGTGGCAGCTCACCGGTGGCGTGCGCGTGGACCACTACAAGGTCGAACTCGCCAGCCGCACCGCGGCCGGTACCGGCCTGGGCGCCATGAACGGGTACGAGCGCAGCGAGACCTCCTTCGGCGGCAAGCTCGGTGTGGTCTACAAGCCCGTGCAACACGCCAGCGTGTATGCCTCGTACGGCCAGTCGGCGGTGCCGCCGGGCTCCTGGCTGTCCAACCCCGACAGCGGCCGCGAAGGCGACAACGCCTTCCCTGGCTGGGACGGCCAGAACTTCGAAGGCGCCAGGGAGCAGAAGCTCATCAACTACGAACTCGGCACCAAGTGGGAGTTCTTCGACCGCAAGCTCAGCACCACGGCCGCCATCTTCCGCACCGAGCGCAAGAACGTGGCCATGCGCTCGGCGGGTGGCGTGTCCAGTGGTTATGGAGAGCAGTCGGTGCAGGGCGTGGAGCTCGGCGTGTCCGGCCACGTGACCAGTGCCTGGGCGGTGTACGGCGGCCTGGTGCTGCTCGACAGCGAGCGCCGCCACAGCGCCGCCGTGGACGCCGCGCTGGCCAGCGACTACAGCGCCACCGGCGCGCCCAACCCCGACTACACAGCCGTCACCTCCACCAGCGGCGACGAACTGTCCTTCACGCCCAAGACCGCCATCAACCTGTGGACCACCTACCGCTGGGACAACGGCTTCACGCTGGGCGGTGGACTGCAGCACGTGGGTAGCTCCTGGGTGGGCCGCCCCGACACCGCCGACCGCGTGATCCCCAACGGCCGCAACGGCAAGGTGCCGAGCTACACCATCTACAACCTGATGGCGGCCTATGAGCTCACGCCCAACGTCCGCCTGCGCCTGAACATCGACAACGTCACCGACGAGGTTTACGCCTCGTCGGTGAACTGGTCGGCGCAGCGCGCGTTCCTGGGTGGACCGCGCACCTTCCTGCTCAGCGCCGACTTCCGGTTCTGATCGTCGGCAGGCCCAATGAAAAGCCCGGGCGGCGCGCTGCTGCCCGGGCTCTTTGGTTGGTGTCCCCGCCTCAGCGCCGCCGCCACTCCCCCGGCGACTGCCCGGTCCAGGCGCGGAACGCGCGGATGAAGCTCTTCTCGTTGCGGAAACCCGCCGCCTCGGCCACCTG
>Ga0247823_10002302_pt1 | contig 15771 bp, 15 predicted proteins | sample 13C_PalmiticAcid_2_FD_192426 | JGI IMG/M metagenome (GOLD analysis project Ga0247823, IMG submission 192426) | Soil microbial communities from agricultural site in Penn Yan, New York, United States - 13C_PalmiticAcid_Day30 | ecosystem: Environmental > Terrestrial > Soil > Agricultural land...
CCATCGTCCATCTCCCAGAGACGCTTCGTCCCTCACTGGGTTCGACAGCGCGCGCGATGCTCTATGGCGACAGCAGAGCTCCTGTGCCCGCAAGACTCCGGCAGCTTTCAGATGCTGCCGATCCTCTGACGCGTACCTTCGAGGCGCGATACGTCCTTGATGGAATGCTTGCCGACGCGCCCTTGGGAGCCACAATCACGTTAGGCATTGATGACGAAACGTCATCCACAGAGGCGCTTCAAGTTCCGATCGGTGCACTTTTCGATCCTGGAAAAGGGGCGGGAGTGTGGGTGCTGGAAGGCAAGCCGACGAAAGCTGTCTGGCGGCCGGTCCAGGTGCTGGAGATCACGGACGAGATGGCGCAGGTCAAAGGCAATCTGCGCACAGGCGCTCGGGTTGTGGCGATCGGCGCGCATCTCGTAAAGAACGGGCAGGTGGTTGTTCCGATGAGCGAACGGACGGTGCTGGCTGGAGCCCAGCCATGAGCGAAGGGCGTTTCAATCTCTCGTCCCTGGCCGTCAGAGAGCGATCAATCACCGTCTTCCTCCTGTTTCTGATCTCCGCGGCGGGCATCCTTGCATTCTTCCAGCTGGGCAGAGCTGAGGATCCGCCCTTCACGATCAAGCAGATGACGGTGGTCAGCGCGTGGCCGGGCGCCACCGCTCAGGAGATGCAGGATCTGGTAGCCGAACCGCTGGAAAAGCGACTGCAGGAACTGCGGTGGTACGACCGTTCCGAGACCTACACGCGACCGGGCTTGGCGTTCACCATGGTGTCTCTGCGAGACGCAACACCACCCTCCCAGGTCCAAGAAGAGTTCTACCAAGCACGCAAGAAGCTTGGAGACGAAGCCCAGCGGTTGCCCGCGGGTGTCATCGGGCCGATTCTGAATGACGAATATGCGGACGTGACTTTCGCCCTTTTCGCACTGAAGGCGAAAGGCGAGCCACAACGGCTGCTCGTGCGCGATGCCGAGGCGCTGCGGCAGCAGCTGCTACATGTGCCTGGGGTCAAGAAGGTCAACATCATCGGTGAGCAGCCGGAGCGCATCTTCGTATCCTTCTCGCATGATCGGCTGGCCACCGTAGGCGTCAGCCCACAGGACATTTTCGCCGCGCTCAACAGCCAGAACGTGCTGACACCCGCCGGCTCGATCGAGACGCGTGGACCGCAGGTGTTCGTTCGGGTAGAGGGCGCCTTCGATAGCCTGGAGAAGATCCGCCAGACGCCGGTCGTAGCGCGCGGGCGAGCTCTGAAGCTCTCCGATGTAGCCACCGTCGAGCGTGGCTACGAGGATCCCGCTACCTTCCTCGTTCGCAACAACGGGGAGCCTGCGCTCTTGCTGGGCGTCATCATGCGTGACGACTGGAACGGATTGGATCTTGGCAAGGCGCTGGAAGCTGAAGTCAAGAAAATCAACGAGCAGCTGCCTTTAGGTATCTCGCTCACCAAGGTCACCGACCAGGCCGTAAACATCAGCTCGGCGGTCGACGAGTTCATGGTCAAGTTCTTCGTCGCGCTGCTGGTGGTGATGCTGGTGTGCTTCATCAGCATGGGCTGGCGCGTCGGCATCGTGGTTGCTGCAGCCGTCCCCCTGACCTTGGCAGCGGTGTTCGTCATCATGGCGGCCACGGGCAAGAACTTCGATCGCATCACCCTGGGCTCGCTCATCCTGGCGTTGGGACTGCTGGTGGACGATGCCATCATCGCCATCGAAATGATGGTGGTGAAGATGGAGGAGGGGTACAGCCGTGTGGCGGCCTCGGCCTACGCTTGGAGCCATACTGCTGCGCCGATGCTGTCCGGCACCCTGGTCACCGCCATTGGCTTCATGCCTAACGGGTTCGCGCGGTCCACCGCCGGCGAATACACCGGCAACATGTTCTGGATCGTCGGCATCGCGCTCATCGTGTCCTGGGTGGTGGCCGTGGTGTTCACCCCGTATCTGGGCGTGAAGCTGCTGCCGGACATCAAGAAGGTGGAAGGCGGGCATCAGGCCATCTACAACACCCGCAACTACAACCGCTTCCGGGAGCTCTTGGCGCGAGTGATTGCGCGCAAGTGGCTGGTCGCCGGCGCGGTGGTGGGACTATTCGCGCTGGCCGTCGTGGGCATGGGCGCGGTGAAGAAGCAATTCTTTCCCACCTCGGACCGACCGGAGGTACTGGTCGAAGTGCAGATGCCCTATGGCACCTCCATCCAGCAGACCAGTGCTGCGGCGGCGAAAATCGAGTCCTGGCTCGCTAAGCAGGAAGAGGCGCGCATTGTCACGGCCTACATCGGTCAGGGGGCTCCGCGCTTCTTCCTGGCGATGGCGCCGGAATTGCCTGACCCATCGTTTGCCAAGATCGTGGTGCTCGCCGGCGATGACAAGGAGCGGGAGGCCCTCAAGTTCAGACTGCGTGAGGCGATCGCCGACGGGCTGGCACCCGAAGCGCAGGTGCGAGTCACCCAGATCGTGTTTGGTCCGCCGTCCCCGTTCCCCGTCGCTTACCGGGTCATGGGCCCGGATACGAACAAATTGCGGGAGATCGCTGACGAGGCGGGCGCGATCATGCGGCGCAACCCGATGATGCGCACGGTCAATACCGACTGGGGTCCGCGTGTACCCACACTGCACTTCGCGCTAGACCAGGATCGACTCAATGCCGTTGGCCTGACCTCGAACTCGGTGGCACTGCAACTGCAGTTCCTTCTCAGCGGTGCGCCGCTTACGGATGTGCGCGAAGACATTCGCTCTGTGCAGGTGGTTGGCCGCGCAGCGGGTAATACACGTCTGGATCCACAGAAGATTGCAGACTTCACCCTGGTCGGCAGTGCCGGTCAACGCATCCCGCTCTCCCAAGTGGGCAGCGTGGAAGTGCGAATGGAGGATCCTATCCTGCGCCGGCGCGATCGCACGCCCACCATCACGGTCCGGGGTGACATTGCCGAAGGCCTGCAGCCGCCGGACGTCTCCACGGCGGTTCTGCAGGATCTGCAGCCATTGATCGAACGACTCCCGGCGGGCTATCGCATCGAACAGGCTGGTGCGATCGAGGAGTCCGGCAAGGCCACGACGGCGATGCTCCCCCTATTCCCCATCATGATCGCTCTCACGCTACTCATCATCATCCTGCAGGTGCGCTCCATCGCCGCAATGATCATGGTGTTCGCCACCAGTCCGCTGGGTCTGATCGGCGTCGTGCCGACGCTCCTGCTCTTTCAGCAACCCTTTGGTATCAACGCGCTGGTTGGACTGATCGCACTGTCCGGCATCCTGATGCGTAACACGCTGATCCTGATAGGCCAGATCCACGAGAACGAAAAAGAAGGTTTGGGCACGTTCGATGCCGTTGTTGAAGCAACTGTGCAACGAGCGCGCCCCGTCATCCTGACCGCACTGGCTGCGATTCTGGCCTTCATACCACTGACGCATTCCGTGTTCTGGGGGACGCTGGCCTACACGTTGATCGGCGGCACTCTTGCGGGAACCGTACTGACACTGGTCTTCCTGCCGGCCATGTATTCGATCTGGTTCAAGATCAAGCCCGCCTCACCTGCTGACAGGACATCGCCCGCGTTGGATGCGATGTCCTGAAGCGTTATCGACTGCTAGAGCAGTGAATAAGGAAGCGAAGATGGAGAAGAAAGTCGTTCTTGTCACCGGCGTCTCGTCCGGCATTGGACGTGCCAGCGCCAGGGCGCTCGCCGATGAGGGATGCACGGTATACGGCAGCGTGCGTCAACTTGAACACGCAGAACCGGTGAAAGGGGTGGTGCTTGTGCAGCTTGATGTGCGCGTGCAGGCAAGCATCGATCACGCCATCGCAGCCATCATCTCGAGGGAAGGCAGGATCGACGTTCTCGTCAACAGCGCCGGTCAGAACCTGGTGGGTTCCGTGGAGGAGACGTCTATTGATGAGGCCGAGGATCTTTTTGATACGAATGTCTTCGGCGTGATGAGGGTGATCCGGGCTGTGCTGCCTTACATGCGCTCCCAGCGCTCGGGGAAGATTCTCAACGTGAGTTCTGTGCTGGGATTTCTTCCCGCGCCTTACATGGGCGTCTATTCCGCCAGCAAGCATGCGGTAGAAGGTTTGTCGGAGAGCCTGGATCACGAACTGCGGCAGTTCGGGGTCAGGGTGACGCTGGTGCAGCCATCCTTTACGAACACCAATTTCAAGTCGAACACGCAGCTCGTGCAGCGCACGGTGGCCGAGTATGACCGGGAGCGTGATCGTGCACTCGACGCGATCGGTCGCGCGTCCACAGAAGCACCTGATGCGGCTTTGGTGGCAGACACGATCGTCGATGCCGTGCTCGGTGGCTGGAAGATGCGGCGGACACCCAAAGGCCAAGCATCGCTGCTTGCAAAACTTCGGCGTTTCATGCCCTTCAAGCCCGTAGACGCAAGTCTGCGTCGGACCTTTGGTCTGGCCTGACCCAAGCACTTCCAGCAGGTGTGCGCCGCATCACCGGGACGCACTAAAGGACTGAGCCCCTGGGGGCGCCACATGAGAGCCGAACCGTCGTGTCGATCCCCGCACGTATCAGCCACGAGGTGCCCGGCGTGACCCTGAAGAATGCCTCACCGTGGGCGGTATTCGGGATCGTCAGCCTTTCGATGTTCGCTGTGTCGATGGACGGCACCTTGCTGTTCGCGGCATTTAGTGCGCTGCGCGCTGGCTTCCCTGAGGCGTCTGCAGCTGATGTCTCGTGGGTACTCAATGCCTACACCGTAGTCTACGCGGCACTGTTAATTCCGGCTGGAAAACTGGCCGATGGGAACGGCCGCAAAAGAGTATTCATTCTAGGCGTCTCGCTATTCCTGTTGGGGGCGGTCGCATGTGGCCTGGCCTTTGATGTTGGCTGGCTCGTTGCTGCGCGCGTCATCCAGGCTGTCGGCGCCGCTTTGCTGACACCTGCCTCGTTGTCCTTGGTGCTTGCCGCTTTCCCGCAGGACAAGCGCGCTATTGCCATCAGCCTCTGGGGAGCTGTGGGTGGCTTGGCGGCGGCGGTTGGGCCCAGTCTGGGGGCCTTTGTGGTCGCATGGGCAGGGTGGCGGTGGGCGTTCTATCTGAATGTCCCGTTGGCCGCTTTCGTGCTGTGGCGGGGCGCGAGAGTGCTAACCGAAGTTTGCCAGCCGAGTACGCCTCGTTCTTTGGATCTGTTGGGCATGGGACTTTTGATCACTGCGATAGGAGCAGTGGCGCTGTTCATCGTGCAAGCAAACGCGCCAGGCTGGACGCGGCCTGAGCTTCTGGCCGTGGCGGGCACAGGGCTGGTGAGCTTGGTCGCATTCGTCGCGTGGTCTCGAGTGAGCAGCCAGCCGATGGTTCCGCCGGGCTTGTTCAAGAGCCGCACCTATCGCTACGTAAATCTTGCCACGCTCAGCTTTGGCGCAGTGTTCTCGATGATGTTCTTCTCCTTCTTCTTCTACATGAAGGCCATCTGGAACTATCCGTTGGCTCTGGCGGGGCTGGCGATCGCGCCTGGGCCTCTGATCGTGATTCCAGTGGCTGCCTTATCGGGCCGGATAGCAAGCCGGCACGGCTACCGCATGCTTCTGGTCGTCGGCTGCCTGATCCATGCAGCCAGCGGATTGTGGTTCCTGATGGTGCCCGGTGCGGAGCCAGCCTACCTAACGCATTGGCTACCTGGTCTGCTTCTTGGGGGTATCGCTGTGGGCATGGTAATGCCCTCGCTCTCAGGCGCGGCAGTGGGTCAGCTGCCTGCTGAGCATTACGCGGTAGGCGCCGCCGTGAACCAAGCGATACGTCAGATCGGATCTGTCATGGGCGTTGCCATCACTGTGTTGTTGCTAGGCGGAACAGACCTGCAGCGCGCGGACTTCGATTCGGTCTACCTGTGTCACGTAGCGCTGGCATTGATTACGGCGGCCTTTTGCACGCGTATCAGGAAGCAACAACAGTAATAGCTGGATCTACCTGCTCAGCTCCAACGTACCGCCGTCGCGGGATCGAACAACCAGTCACTCAATCCAAGGGGGAGAGCATGAATGCAAAGAGCAAATTGTCTTGTGCCATCGTTTCTGCAATTGCCGTCGTCAGCACGTTGGCGCCTGCAGAGAGTCGCGCTGCTGCATTTCAACTGAAGGAGAAAAGTGCAAAGGCACTAGGACGCTCGTTCGCCGGCTCCATCAGTGCGCCAGGCGACGCCGCGGTCATCGCCGATAATCCAGCAGCCATGCGGCTGCTCGACGGACGGCTACTGCAGGTCGACCTGACCGCGGTGGACTATTCGATGGACTTCCAAGGCACGGGTAGCGATGCGCTGGGTCGGCCGCTCTCCGGAGGAGACGGCGGGGATGCCGGTAAGCTAGGCGCCGTGCCAGCCGCCTATTTCTATACGCCGATAGGCGAGCGCATGCACTTCGGCTTGTCTCTCACCGCGCCATTTGGGTTCTCGACGGATTATGACCGTAACTGGATGGGCCGGTACCACGGTGCTTATACCGAGCTTCAGGCCGTCGATCTTGGGGTGTCGCTATCCTACGACGTGAACCCGTACGTTTCCTTCGGTGGCTCCATCTTCATTGAGCGGGCAGAAGCAAAGATCGAAAACGCAATCGATTTTGGCGCCATGCTGGCTGCCACAGGCGTGCCCGGTTTTGCGCCCACTTCGGCCGATGGCTACACCAGGCTGGATGGAAGCAACACCGAGTGGGGATTCACGGTCGGTGGACTGTTCAGTCCGACTGATCACACGCACATCGGTATCGCCTATCGATCAGAGGTAAAGCACGAGATCGATGACGTGGACATGAGTTTCGATGTTCCGGCGAACGTGGCGGCAGTGATGGCGGTCGCAAGACCGGGCTGGTTCACGGATACCCGTGCGGCCACCGAGTTGAAGTTGCCGGCAACACTCACGGCGAGTTTCTCCCATGAGATTGGCGACCGCTGGACGATCATGGGAGACGTGACCAGAACCGCCTGGGGGAAATTCAAGGAAGTGCGGCTTGACTTCGAATCCAGCCAGCCCGACCAAGTACTTGAGTTCGGCTATCACGACAGTACGTTTGTCTCATTGGGAGCCGAGTACAAGCTCAGTCCGCATTGGACCCTGCGAGCCGGCGTTGCCTATGACGAGTCTCCCGTGTCCAGTGAGGTGCGTGACGTCCGGGTGCCGGACGTAAGCCGCAAATGGCTGTCTGTGGGCGCGACCTGGAAGCCGGATCCGGTGTGGGAATACAGCCTGGGCTACACCCATCTCTTCCTGGATGAACCGGGCATATCGCTTAGATCAGCCACCGGAAGCGCGCTGCGCGGCACCTATGAGTACGGGACCGACATTCTTGGCGTGTCGGTAGTACGCAGCTTCTGAGGCTGCGTAGGGCCGGCTTCAGAAGGGGGGTGTGTCGGACGCAGGGTGGCGTCATTCGCTGCAGGCAGGCATTGCCGCCTCCGCCAAGCCCCGGGCATCGATAAATATGCCTGGGTCGGCTCTCAACTTGGTTGTAGTTCCAAATAAAGGTCTAAAGAACATGGGTCGTCCCATCTGGCTCGCCTTGACTGTCGCATTGAGCACCTGTGTTGGTCTCACAGACATGAGATTCGAGTGATGTCGAGCGGGAATCGTCTGCGCTGGGAGCGTGCGCGCGAGAAGACGCGCGTGGCCATCATTGAAGCGGCATCTCAAGCTTTCGAGGCCACAGGCTACGACGATACCTGCATGAACCGGATAGCGCAGATTGCCGGGTATACCAAGGCAACCGTCTACTCGCACTTCCGGGACAAACCCCGCCTGTTCGCGGCGATCATGGAGTTCCACGCCTCCAAATTTCCCCTGATCGCTTTACCTTCCATGCCCCTGCTGACTTTGAAGGAAACATTGGCATATGTCGCGCTCGAAATTCAGAAGTTGGGGAAGGTAAGTGCTTGCCGCCGCTACTGTGCCACGATTCGACGTTCGGGCAGTGGCATGGGCTTCTATGTCGAACTCTGGGCTGCCTACCTTGCCCCCTGTTGGGAGTTCGTCCACGCTGCCCTGGTTCGTGAACGGGTTGAGTTGACCAAGCATCATGCCGACCTGTACTTGCAGTTGATACTGCAGGCGAACTCGCTACAGATAGGACTCTCTGCTGAACCCAACGCTCAAGCGACATTGGATTTGTTTCAGCGCGCATTCTCCGACAGGACGTCGCTGAATGGCGGGCTATACGACGATGCGGGATCACCCTGCGGGTCGGGTAGTTCAACCATGCAATAGCGTTATCTGTATAGCTGGCACGAGTATTCGAATACCTCACTTGCTGATCCGTGGCTATGCTCTGTAGCTACTTAGAACATTGGGTTAGTCGCCATGCGCCGAGTGCTATTTGCGGTTCTTTGCAGCGTTGCGGTCTCTTGCGCTGCCGCGGAGCAGCCTGCACGCAGGATTGACTTGGACATAGCCCAAGCGCTGAAGCCGATCGATCGCTTCTACGCACTTTCCGTGGGATCAGACTACCCGGGCACGCTGATCCGTGAGGATTCCCAAGCACATTTGGCGGCGGCCTCGAACGAGCTTGGGTTCAAGTATCTGCGCTTCCACGACCTCTTTCACGACGTGCTCGGCACGGTACGTCGGGTCGATGGCCAGATCGTGTACGACTGGAGCAGGATCGATCAGCTCTATGACGCGATGCTGGCCAAAGGAGTGCGCCCCTTCGTGGAGCTCAGCTTCACGCCCTCGGCCCTGAAAACATCGGATCAATCGCTTTTCTACTGGAAAGCCAACACTTCGCACCCTAATCCCGCCCTCTGGCGCAACCTCGTCGAGGCCTACCTTAGGCACGTCATCGCCAGATACGGGGTGGACGAAGTGCGTCGCTGGTACTTCGAGGTTTGGAATGAGCCCAATCTGAAAGACTTCTGGGAGGGCGCTGACAGGGAAGCCTACTTCGGCCTTTACGCCGATACGGCCAGAACCGTGAAGAAAGTAGACGCCGGGCTACGCGTGGGTGGCCCATCCACGGCGGGTGCAGCCTGGATCCCGGAGTTCCTGGCGTTCTGCGAGAAAGAGGGCGCGCCGATCGACTTCGTCACCACGCACACGTATGGCGTCGACGGTGGATTCTTAGATGAGGAGGGCGAGCAGGACACCAAGCTACTCAGTTCACCCGATGCCATCGTCGCCGATGCACGTCGCGCACGGCACGAGATCGACGCATCCGCATTCGCCGGCCTACCTCTCTATTTCACGGAGTGGAGTAGCAGCTACAGTCCGCGCGACATGGTCCATGACAGCTACATCAACGCTCCATACGTGCTGACCAAGCTGAAGCTGGCAGAAGGGATTGCCCAAGCGATGAGCTACTGGGCCTATACCGATCTGTTCGAGGAGGCGGGGCCGCCGCCGACGCCGTTCCATGGGGGCTTCGGCCTGATGAATCGTGAGGGCGTGAGAAAGCCGACGTGGTTCGCCTACAAGTACTTGAACCGGCTTGCGGGTCGCGAGATTCCCACGGCGGACGAACACACATGGGCGTCGGTAGACGGACACAGGATCGCGATACTCGCCTGGGACTGGCAACAACCCGTTCAAGATTCGAGTAACAGACCCTTCTACAGCCGCAAGCTGCCTTCCGCCCAAGCAACTCCACTTTCGCTGCGAGTACGAAACCTCGAACCCGGGAGTTATCGCTTGAAGGTTCATCGTACCGGTTACCTCAGCAACGATCCGTTGACGGCCTACATCGACATGGGTCTCCCGACGGAGCTCAGCGCGGTCCAGCTGGCTGCGCTGCAGGCAGCGACAGCGGATCAGCCCGAGCGGGACACGCTTGTGACGGTGGGTCGCGATGGCACGATAGAGCTTGATCAGGCAATGCGAAGCAACGACGTAGTGCTACTCATCCTGGATCGACAGGGTAAGTAGTGTGGGTGCGGCCGTTGTTGGCAGATCCTAGGGTACGCCTGACCTAAAATTCCGAGCGCTAGCGTGATGTCCGCTGTTGGCCGAAAGCGGACAACGGCAGTCCAGGTGGCGCGGCCAAACTGCCAACTTCGCCTAGCAGGGTGACGCGGTCCACCCGGGAGGAATAGTCGTTGCTACCCGACCCTAGCAAGGCGAGATGAGATGGAACCCTAGATCAATGCGTTGAGGCTAGTGTCGGGTAACTATTGGTAACACTCCATTATCGATACCTGCGATGGCTCTCGATTCGGTATGGGAGCGCCACGCATGCATGAAGTGCTGTGGGCTACGAAGGCGAGACCCCAAGCTTGAACCGGATCGCCCGGTTGATGGCCGGCGCCGACCTATCGGGCGTACCGCAGAAGCGGCGCTGGCGACAGAAGCGCTCGGGCTTGCGCCCGGCCTTCGTGTGCAACATCTGGCCCGCGACTTCACCGCCAACGAGCCAAACAAAAAATGGTCGTGGGCATCACCTACACCTGCTCAGGCGAAGCCGGTCACCCAGCAGACTGCGCCCAGAAGTTCCCCGGGGCGCTGCATGGACGTCACATGCAGCGACGATTGTTCATGGCTTTCGGGGCGCTGCACTCTTCCATTCAGCTCCAGGCATTGATGCTTTGATGACCTCGATAGTGTCCGTATCCAGCGCCTGCAGATTGCCACGGATGGGTAGTCGCCAATCCTTGTAGACCAGCACATTGCCTTCCATTAGGCACTCGCGCGGCAACAGCAGTTGGCGACCTTCGACATCTGTGATGAGCCACAAATATCTTCTCCTTTTCTGGTATCAAACGCCCGCACCGAGGCGAGGGGTTTTCATGGCGCCGCTTCGGCGCCCAGTCTCCCGTGGTCCGAGATCGGATTGTGATCTCACTATGCCGCCCGGCAGCCCCTGCGTCGCGAGGAGTTAACTGGTTGTTCCGTGTCGCGGCACGGCCAGGTCGGCCAACTCCGCTGTCCAATCCTCGGCAAATGTCTCGCACCGCTCGGCAAGATATTCGCTGCGACGCGCATAGGCAGGTACCACCGGGCCCAAGGAGGCAATCTCCAATGCTTCGCGCCAACTCGCCAGCAATGTCTTTGAATCTCCATGAGCGCGGGCCAAAGCCTGCAAGGCAACACGCAGCACATAGACCTGCGCTTGCAGGTCGCAAATGACCTCTTCGTTCTCTCTGTCCACGACCATTACTCCTCAACGAGCTCGCTGCCCGGGCCAAGCCCGGGCAGCGAAAGTTGGCATCACGAGTTGTATACCGCGCCCACTTGAATGCGCCGAGGCGTGGTTTCCGGGCGCTTCGGGATGACGATCTGCAACACGCCATTGTGACCGGAGGCCGTGATGCCATCGGGATCGGCGCTGTCGGGCAAGGCGAACCGGCGGTAGAAGCTGCCGTGGCGACGTTCGATGCGCGAGAAGCTATCTGTCTCCTGCTTCTCTTCGCTACGTCGCTCGCCTTTGATCGTCAGCATGCCTTTTTCCATTTGCACGTCGATCTCCTGAGGATCGACGCCGGGCAAATCGGCATAGAGCACGAAACGATCAGTTTCTTCCTTGATGTCTACACGGGGCACCCATTGGCTGGTGACCACCGAGGACTCATCCGTCGTGTCGTTCTGGAACAGGCTTCCTTCGAAAAGGCGGTCCAGCACTTGCTTGATCGGGTCATGCGCAACACCTTGGCTAGACCATGGGGAAGAGCGAACTAGATTGTTCATTGCAGGGATCTCCGATTGGCGTATGAGGGCAGCCGATACGCCGCCCATTCCGCAGATAGAATCGACCTCACGCTTTTCAAGAATCCAAAGATGTCGCGCGCTCGATATTAAGTATTAATTCAGGCATGCAAAGACCACGTTTAACATGCCTCATAGCTGCCTAGGGGCAGGAAAGTCGAGGTGCGGCTCGCGCTTGGTAAGCCAAAGAAGCCGGTGCCTCCCGCGGACTCACAGGACCGACCAACTGGAGTCTTCATGGGTGCGATCAGCTAGGGCTAGGCACTGTTGGAAGATGCCATGATCGACCCAGTCGCTTGCCGGCCGAATCCGTGTCTGCTTCTGGTCGGAAGCCGACACTGAATGGACTGAGGTAGAGCTGCTCAGATCACGCATTAGCAATCTAGACCACGCCGGGAATTAGCGCCTTGGTGCGTCGCTTGTATGCCGTATAGACGTGACCGAACTTCTCGCTGAGCCAACGCTCCTCCACACCAAGCTTGCGCCAGAAAGAGGCCAGCACGATCGCGACGGCAACAAGACCTCGCCAGTCTCCCACCTTCAGCGCCGTGCCAAGGAAGGCGAGCAACAGGCCCGTGTAGATGGGATGGCGAACGTACCGATAGGGCCCGACGTCGATAAGCTCATGATCGTGCTTGAGCTGGACGACGCTGCTCCAGTTGCGTCCAAGAAGATGCCGCGACCAGCAAGCCAGGCCTGCACCTGAAACGGCGAGCGCCAGGCCGAGCCCTTTGACCCATACCGCTTTGGGAACGAAACGTTCCCTGAGGAAGCTACCCTCGAACCAATCGCCTGGGCCTAGCAGAAAAAAAGCGACAACCAATGGCGTCCAGTAGACGAGAAGCTGAAGCAACACGGGTTCAGTGCGGCTGGAGCGCTTCACGTTGCGTGCGCTCCACAGCCAGAAAAGTCCGACAGACCCCCAGACAATCTTGAACCCGATGGATATGAGGTGCTCCATCATGGAGTCTCCCGTTTAGTGACCGATACGGCGGCCTTCTGATTCGCAGACTCCGTCCAGGGGATCGCGTCCCGCCAGTTGAGCCACCATGCCTTGGGAGGGCGCGGCATGCGCTCCCACCACAGATTCATCGCATGCATGCTGCCACGTGACCAGGCCTCTTGGTGCTTGGCATCCGTCGGCACGTCGAGCAGCGCCGCCAGCTTCGAATAAACCGGCCCGTTGGCCAGTGCTGGATAACGTGTTAGCAGACTGAGTAGGGCAAAGCTGTCCGATGGCGTCGCCTCGCGGACGACGGCCTCCTCGGCGCCGGACGGGCGTCCTCCTTCCGCCATCGCCAGATCGAGGTGGCGGACGGCCGCGCGGAACGCGGCGCTCGACGTGGTCGCGAGGGGAATGCCACTGCGCGTCGCATCGAAGTCGAGGCCCGATCCCGCCGGCACCAGCGTCTCTTGTCCGTTGACGCGATGCATGATCCAGCCGTTGGTGACGTAGATCGTCCCCTCGCCCCGCAGGTTGCGGCTCATCTCGAATTCGCAGCCCAGGTCGACGGTTTCGCTGGTACCCGCCGCGATGCCGAAGTATCCGGGAGGCGCCCAGATGCGCGCACGCACGCGCCCTTCCAGCAGTTCCAGACGATGATGACCACCACGCGTGTCCAGCAGCCGGATCCGCGTTCCCGGCAGCACGTCCATGCGGCCGATGCGCGCCACCCGGACGGTGGCCGACTCTCCGGCACGGGTCGTCAGCGTGCCGCCGACGCCCAGCGAGGCCGGCGACGGACTGGCGTCGGCATCGACCGCCCATTGCCGGCGCTCCTCCCAGTGCAGGCGCCAGGGCACCCAGGTGGCGACACCGGCCAGGCACGCCGCAAGCGCGACGGCGGCGGCAAGCGAGGCGCGGCGAGCGCGCCTGCGTGGAGCGGTCGGCGGCCCCGCCGACCATACCCGCTCGGGTGGCGGAACATGCCGATACCGGCCCAGCAATGACGCGAGATGCGCCAGCGTTTCGTCGCCGGGTTGCTGCGGATCCCACAGGGGATCAGGTCGTTCGATCATCACCCTTCTCCTCGTGCTGCGTGACGATGCCCAGCGCATCGCGCAGCCGGGCCATGCCGCGATGGAGGTTCACGCGGACCGACTCCGGCGTCAGCCCGGTCAGGTCCGCGATCTCCGGACCGCTCAGGCCTTCGACCAGCCGCAGCATTAGGGTCTCGCGGTAGGCCTCGGGCAAACGCCGGATCGCACGCAGGGCTTCGCTGGCCTGGGCGGCCGCATCGGGACCCGCGCCACGCCAAGCGGGATCGTCGACCTCCGCGAGGTCCCGTTCCTCGACCTTGGAAACGGGACGGTTCCTGCGGGCGATCATCGCGATCCACGGGCCGAAGGACGCAGGCTCGCGCAATTGCGCCAATCGCTCGAACGCGACGACGAAGGTTTCCTGCGTCAGTTCTTCTGCCCGCGCGCGCGACGCCACGCTTAGGTGGATGGCATGCACCAGCGGCGCGAAGCTGCGGTAGAGCCACGCGAACGCCGACTGCGATCCACGCCGCGCGTCCTGCACCTGCCTGGCGATGTCAGCGGGATCGATCGTGGCCTTCATGGCCCATGGGGTCCGGGGTGGCTTGGAAGTAGAGGGCGGTTGGAGCGGAAGTGTTAACACGCCGGGCGCTGTTAACGCAGCGTGGCGACGCCGGCTCTTCCCTGTGAGACCCACCGGAGACCGCCCATGCCCCTCCCAACGCCCTCGCTCCGTACCTCTGCTGCCCGTGTTGCGCGCGTGCTCCTCGCGACACTGCTTGCGGCGCGCTCAGCGGGCGCCGCCACGCCCGTCGTCGGATTGCCCTGCGAGGACTGCGACGTGCCCCTGATCGGGCTGCCCGCCGATCCTCCTGCCGTCGTCCGCCTAGCGCCCGATGACGAACCCGGCGAGCGCCTGCGCCTGACTGGACGCGTGACCGACGCGCAAGGCAGGCCGCGCCGCGGCGTGGTCGTATACGCGCACCAGACTGATCGCCAAGGCGTCTACCCGGGCGAAGGCGGCAAAGGCGATGACGGCATTCGCCAGCACGGACGACTGCGCGCCTGGGCCGCGAGCGATGCGGAGGGGAGGTACACCTTCCTGACCATCCGTCCTGGCAGCTATCCGCGCAGCACGATGCCGCAGCACATCCACCTGTACGTCATCGAGCCCGGCTGCGCGCTGTACTACATCGACGATGTGCTGTTCCGCGACGACCCGCACCTGACCGCCCCGGTCGCGCGCAAGGCGGATAAAGGGCGTGGTGGCAGCGGGATCGTGACGCCGGTGCGGACCGCGGACGGATGGTTGGCGCGCCGGGACATCGTGCTGGGCCAAAACATCCCGGGCTATCCCGGTTGTGCGCCATGAAAGCGCGGCCCTTGGACCGCTACCCCTACACCGTGCGCGTGCTGCACTGGCTGCTCGCGCTACTGCTGGCCGTGCAGGTCGCACTCGGTCTCGTGGCGGAATACGGCGCCGCTCAGGTCTCGGCGATGGTGTTGCCGCTGCACTTCCAACTCGGCATGGTGATCCTGGTCCTGACGGCGCTGCGCCTCTGCATGCGCGTGCTGCTGCCGACGCCAGCAGCGGATCCCGCGGAGCTGCCCGGCTTCCGCCGCGCGCGGTCGGCGGTCCATGGTCTGCTTTACCTGTTGGTGCTGGCTGTGCCGGTCAGCGGGCATGTCATCTGGGTGTGGATGGGCGCGGACCGGACCTTGTTCGGCGCACTTGAAATGCCGGCGCTGTTCGTCCCGCCCGCCGACGAAACCGGCCGCGCCGTCGCCTGGTACGTGCATGTCTACGGCGCCTGGATCCTGCTGGGGCTCGTAGGCCTCCACATACTCGCTGCAGTGCTCCGCCAGCGGGCGCGACGGGACGGGTTCATCACCCAACGCATGGGGTTCAAGCGGCTTCGGCGGGAAGAACGCGGATCATGAGAGACCTAGCGAGAAAGGTCGCAAATCCTCTACACAACGAACACGTTGATGTATGTCCGCTCCCGACCCGAAGCGGACATCGACACTTGAGGTTGGGCGGCACTCCGAACAAGGGCTTCAGTCAGGCTGAGGCGCTAGCTCACCCAAAGTGAGTAGCTCGGGCGCCTTGTCGTCAAACCTAGCGTCCAACACTGCCAAACCCTCAATAATGCT
>Ga0247823_10002303_pt1 | contig 15754 bp, 10 predicted proteins | sample 13C_PalmiticAcid_2_FD_192426 | JGI IMG/M metagenome (GOLD analysis project Ga0247823, IMG submission 192426) | Soil microbial communities from agricultural site in Penn Yan, New York, United States - 13C_PalmiticAcid_Day30 | ecosystem: Environmental > Terrestrial > Soil > Agricultural land...
CGTCGACCGCGCGCGCAGCGTCGTCGACCCTGTCGCCCACGACGTAGGCCTCGACCACCTGCGGGACGAGATCGGCCGCCCATGCCCACACCCGCTGCCGCCTGAGCACCGCCATCCCCTGGTCGGCGTACCCGACCGCGGCGCGGATGTCGCCCCGCTCCAGGCGGGCCACGATCATCCCGCCGGTCGCGGCCAAGGCGACCGGCGCGACGGCGTTGTCCGGTTCGGACATTCGCGTGCCGAGGAAACAGCGCTCGGCCAACTCGGTGTCGCCGCGGGCGAGCGCCAGCCATCCCCGGACCAGACGCAGTTCGCTGACGACGGCGAGAGCCTGCGGGTCGGTGTTGAGGATCGCCTGAACCCGCTCGGCCAGGCCGGTCCAGGCGCCGTTCATCCAGTCCAGCCGGATCGACGTGCTCTCGCCGACGGACACCAGATACGGGGCCGACGCGGCGCGCGCGGCGTCGAGACCGCGGTCGAGGAATCTTCTGGCGCGCGCGGTGTCGCCCAGCCATCCGCACGCGTCACCGAGGTTGCACATCGCCCGCGCGAACTGCCGCAGATGGTCCCGGCCCCGCGGCGGGCGGTCGGGCAGCAGCGCGATAGCGGTCTCCGCGTCCGGGTATCCGATGGTGAGCTGGGCGTGGAGGGTGCTGGCGAGCACGGTCGTGCGGGCCGTGCCCAGCGGCAGCCGACTCAGCCGCTCGGCCACCTCGGCCTGCCACTGCCCGCATTCCTCGATCGACTGGACGCCGAGGTAGGGCATCCCGAAGACGGCCAGTCCCCGCAGCATCCAGCCCTCGTCGGCCGCGGCGTGCGCGTTGAGCGCCGATCGGAGCCTGCTGCCACTGCGGACGAGGCTCCCCGGCGTGCGGACCATCAGGAGACCGAGCGATGTCGCGACCTCGGCGCGGGTGTTCTCCGTCAGCCTTGGGTCGGCGAGGACCCGTTCGAGCACCGCGATGACCTTCTGGTGCCGGTCGCTGTCGACGGCCTCCCGGCACAGCGGCGTGATCAGCCTGGCGACGTCGCCATGGGGCAGCCGGGGGTCGGCGATCAGCTCGCACAGCAGCGCCATCCCCAACGCCTCGTCGCCGGACTCCCACGCCTCACGGGCCGCGCGTTCGCCGTACCGCAGCCAGTCCTCGACCGCGCCGCCCAGCTTGGCGTGTCTGGCCAACTCGATCACGGGCGCGGAGCCCACCAGGGCACGCAGAGCCTGGCGGTGCAGCTGGGCCCGCTCGGGACCGGTCAGGGTCGCGTACACCGCTCGTCTCATCACGGGATAGCGGTAGTCGTATTGGCCTGCCCGCTCGAACACCAATCCCTTTTCGCACAGCTCATCCAGCGCGGCGGTGTCCGTCGGCGACAGGACGGTCGCGGGTGCGGCCCGTCCGATGACCGCCGACGTCCTCGCGATCGCGCGACCAGCGGCCGCCGACAGGCCACTGAGCCGGTCCGCGGCGGCGGACTGCACCCAGGGCGGGACCGGAGCGGCCGCCAGTTCCCGCCGCAGTGCCGCCGGGTCGGTGTCGGTGAGGACGCTGGGATCGGCCAGTGAGCCGACGAACTCCTCGATGAGGAACGGCAGGCCCTGGGTCTCGACACCGAGCGCGGCGACGAACTCGTCGGACACGGCGGGCGCGCCGGTCATGGCGAGCACCATCTCCCGAGTCCGCTGTGGATCCAGACGTTCCAGTACCAGCCGGGGCGCGCCGAGCGCGAACACCGACCGGCCGTCGACCAGTTCCTCCGGGCGGAAAGTCAGCACCAGAGCCAGATTCGGCAACGGCGACAGCGTGAGCGACCGCAGCAGGGCCGCCGTCTCGCGGTCGGCCCACTGGACGTCCTCCACGACCAGCGTCACCCTGCCCAGCGCCGAAAGCACCGCCCGCATCGCCGCACGGACCCGCCTGCGCTCCTCCACCGCGTCCCCGCACGGCGCGGGCTCAGGCGGGAGGCGGTCAGCGAGTTCAGGCAGGTATGGCCGGAGGACACCGGCGACCGGGTCGTGCGGGTCCAGCCCGTACGGGTACGCGCACAACAGATCGACGATCACGCCGAACGGGAACTGGTCCTTGGGCGGGGTGCAATGTCGAACCGCCGCCCAGTGGTCGCCGCGCAACGCGACGAGCAGTTCCGCTACCAGCCTGCTCTTGCCGACCCCCGCCTCTCCCTCGACCACCACGACCGACGGCGCCCACTTGGCCGCCGTCGTCAAGGCCGCCAGCTCGGCATCCCGCCCGATCAGTTCCGATGAACCGGATCGACCGACCATCGTCGGAGGCTAACACTGGCGACAATCAGAAATTTCGGGGCGAAACAACCGATATACATCGAATAGGGGTCAGCAGGACGAGGGCTCGGTCCCGGTCGTGAACTCCAGCCGTACCGCGTCGGAGCGCGGCAGGATGACGGCGGGGGCGGCGGCGGGGTGCCAGGTCGACGGCAGCAGGAAGTACTGGCCGCCGGACTCCAGCACCAACTTCATCCCGGTGTTGCGGAACCCATACGCCGCTTCTGGTGTCTTGCAGACGGTCTGGCGGACTCCCGGCGCGGCGAGGTTCAGACTCTGTCTGCTGTAGACAGACACGCTGGGAGCGCGCTGGAGCTCGGCTTCCACCTGAACGGCCCGCCCAAGCCCCACCGACGCCGAGTAGTCCGTCACCGCCCAGAACAGTCCGGCGCTGACCAGCAGGAACACCGCTCCCCACTCGGCGACGGCGACCCCTGTAGCCGCCCGCCGGTTCGGGCGGGTCACCGTGGCCAAGAGGATCACACCCACGGCCAGGCACGCGCCCGGCAAGGCCGGATAGCCGTAGAACAGGACTGGTTCGACCACCGCCACCACCGCCAGCGCCGTGCAGGCCACGCCGAGCGCAAGTGAGGCCCAGCGCGACGTTCGCACGACCCGCCGCCACATCTTCGAGCTCAGCCGGGCGCGTAGGAGTCGGTGCACCCACAGGCCGACCAGGCCGACGCCCGCGACCACGGTCAGCGGCATGAACAGCCCGTCCGCGCTGCGGATCAGGTAGTCCTGGGCGGTCAGGCCCATGACCGTGAAGTTCACCCCGAAGTGATCGAAGAACCAGTACGCGTGCTGCCGTCCGAAGTAGAACATCAAGGCGGCGAGCACGGTCGTCGACGCGGTCACCGAACCCAGGACCCGCAACACCTTGGACTGAACGGTGTCCTCGTCGGCCACGGTCACTCCGTCGGGCTGGGCGGCGGGTCGCAGTCGAGGCTGCTCAGATAGAAGGTGAAGGTTCCGCCCCGCTGGACTTCCTTCGGTTCGGCACGGCGGAATACGCAGTCATCCCCGTTGGGGTCGCTCTTGCGGTCCTTGGCGAGCTTGATCTTGACGCAGAGCGAGCCGCCGCACTGCTCGCGCAACTCGTCCTCGATCGCTTCCTTCACCGCGTAATAGGGCAGACCCTCGCGATCGGGGGCAAAGATCCGCCCAGGGTTGCCTTTGCCCTCTGGTGCCTTGCTCGGGGCGCCAGTGCCCGCCGGACCCGGCGTGTGCGTCGGGCTCGGCTTGTCAGCACAGCCCGCGACCAAGAGAACCGCGGCGACGACCGCGACCAGTCTCATAGCGTCATCCATTCGGTCAGGACAGAGAGTCCACTGTCGGTTCGCAGATGCAGTTGGAACAGGCCACGCGGCCGCGGCGTGATCCGGAACCAGCCGACGTCGTCGACCGACATGTCCCGGACCGAGCCGTCGCGCAGGCGCAGGGTGATCGCGCCCGGCTGCGGCGGCGCGATCTGGCCGATCAGCTCACCGGGGTGCACCTCGATCTCCAGCGACACCTGGGTGGCGTCGAAGGTGAGCGAGCGCAGGGCGGCGGGCTCGGAGCGGACCCCGGTGTCGGTGGCCAGCTCCGAGTCGAAGGTGAGCGCGGCGAGATCGGCGTCCACGGTGTGCCAGGCGAACGCCGCCCGCCCGGCGGCCAGGAACCGCTCGGGCACCTCGGCCGCGGCGCGCAGGGCGGCGGCCAGTTCGGCGGCGAGCCGCCGGTCGTCTTGCAGGTCGTTCATCACGACCGTCCTTCCTCATCGAGCCAGGCCGCGATGCCGGGATCGCGTCGCAGGGAGTCCAGGCAGCGCATCCGGGTGGGCCCGATGCCACCCACCGCGACGCCGGTCTCGGTCGAGATCCGGGCGTACGGGGTGGGCGGGTCGCCGAACAGCAGGGTCAGCAGGCGCCTGCACCGCTCCGGCAGGTTCTCGAACGCCAGTCGCAGGGAGACCGCGCGCTCTTGGGCCAGCACCCACTCATCCGATGGCGGCTCCACCAGGTCGGGGAACGCCGAGGTGTCCGCGACCACGGTCCGCTTCCGCGACCGCAGCAGCTGCAGACATTCGTTGTGGGTCGCGGTCGCGAGCCAGCCGGGCAGCGCGGCGGGCCGGCGCAGCGTGCCCAGCCGCTCCACCAGCCGCAGCCACACGATCGCGCCGACCTCCTCGGCGTCGGCCCGCTGCAGCCGGAACCGCGCGCACACCGACCAGACCAGGGGCGCGAACCGGGTGACGATCTGGTCCCACGCCCCTTGGTCGCCCGCCCTGGCCTTCTCGACCAGGTCGACAACCAGGGGATCGTCACGCATCTCGCCCGTACCTCTTCACCAGGCCGTGGGTCACGAGGAAGGCCAACGCGTCATCGGCGCTGAGGCCGTCTCCCATACGCGCGGCGACCATGCCGGTGAGCTTGGCCGCCGAGAACGACGTGCCGCTCCAGCTCTTGAACCCGTTGTCCCGGTGGGTACTCACCTGGTCGACTCCGTCGACGACGTAGTCCACCCACTCCTTGTGCATGCTGTAGTTGGCGTCCGGGTCGCCGACCGCGATCACCCTGTCCATGGCACCCGGCCAGATCTGTCCGGACGGAACCGGCTGAAGCTCCCGGTTGCCCGCCGCCGCGATCACCATGACGGTGCTGGGGATCTTGTCGAGCGCGCGGCTGATCACCGCGGGTGGCTTGCCGGTGTCGGTGGTGCAGCCGAGTGCCAGGTTGAGGATGTCGATCTCGACGTGCTGGAAGCTCGCGATCGCCTTGGCCACCTCCCAGGTCGAGGTGTACTCCAGCCAGGTATTCAGGCCCGCTCGGACATGCAGGACGGCACCCGGTGCCGCGCGGCGGATCAGGCCTGCGACAAAAGTGCCGTGGCCTGCCATGTTCTCCAGATCCTCGGTGACGCTCTCGGGGAGCACTTCCTTGTCTCTGTGCACGATGTCCGGTGGGAGCAGCCGGTGCGGGAGGATCGCGGTGTCCACGATGCCGACCCGCACCCCGGCACCAGCACCGCTGTCGGGAATCTCGAACGTCTCGGGGGTGTCGGCGGGCGCTTTCACACCCTTGTGCTGCGGGAACCCGAGGACGGCGTCCAAGTCGGGGACGAGGCTCGGCTTGGTCTCCACGGCCGGGTCGAACATGTCGTCCAGTCGTTTGATCAGCCCGATCACGTCATCGATGCCCTCAGGGAGGGTGTCGACCTCCAGCAAGGCCATGTCGAGGTCGTCACACACGTCCTCGTGAACCGTGAGCCGCAGTTCGGCCAGCTTGGCGGTGACCCGTTCGCGATCGGCCTTCTCGATGATCAGGCGCTTCTGCTTGATTCCCTTGGTGATCATGATCGTCCTTCCCCAGTCGGCAGACGACTTACAGATGCGCGTCGAGCCGCGTTGATACGACCTTCGGGGAAAATATGTTCCCGAAACTCAGCGTGACAGTCCATGCTTTTTGCGTGAAGTCGCCATCGGTCGTCGATCAGGCACTTGCCGCGCTGCACCTGGCTGATGTGGCCGCCGGACGGGCCGCGCCGGTCGCCGCGGCGGCGGTTCGGCGCGCCGTGCGGGAACGCGACGACCGCGCGGTGTCGATCGCGGAACGGGCGTGGGGACGGGCGTTGCGCCAGACCGGCGACGTCGACGACGCGATCCGGCATCTGCGACGGGCGGTGGCCGCCGCGGAGCGGGTGGGGGCAGCTGACCTCGTCGGCGAGGCCCGGATCCCACTGTCGGCTGCCCTGGTCCAGCGCGGCCGGTCCCGCCAGGCCGTCCGGGAGATCGACGCGGCGGTGGCCGGGCTGACCGACTGCGGCCGGGCACGTGCCCTCGCGCAGCGCGCAGACGTGCTGCACCAGATCGGGCGGTCCGAGGCGGCCCGCGCCGGGTACGCCGAGGCGATCCCGCTGCTGCGGGCCCACGGTGACCAGCTCAACCTCCAGCGGACCCTGGTCAACCGCGGCATCCTGCACACCGAGCTGCACTCCTTCGCCGCGGCGGAGGCCGACCTGCGGGAGGCCGACCGCCTCGCGCGAATGCTGGGCCGGGAGCTGGCGGCGGGCATCATCGCGGAGAACCTGGGGTTCCTGGAGACCATGCGCGGCGATGTTCCCGCCGCCCTCGCCCACCTCGACCGCGCTGAAGCCGCCATCGGCGCGCACGGCGGACAGCTCGGTCCGGTGTTCAGCGACCGCGCCGAACTGCTGCTCTCCGTCGGCGCACCCGCCGAGGCCAAGGCCGCCGCCGCACGCGCGGTCGCCGCGTTCGAACAGCAGCGGCGTGGGCTGCTCGTCCCCGGCGCGCGCCTGCTGCTCGCGCAGACCGCGTTCCGGACCCAGGACTGGGACACCGCGCTCACCCAGGCCAGGCTGGCGCACCGGCAGTTCGTCCACCAGCTCCGCGGTGAGTGGGCGGCGCTGGCCAGGCTGGTGGTGGTGCGAACCGAACTCGCTCGGTCGGCGCGTAGCCGGACCAGCACCGCGTCGCTGCTGGCCATGGTGGCCACCCTCAGCGCCGCGAAGTGGCCCGCTGCCGCCGTGGAGGCCCGGCTCGCCGCCGCCGAAGTGCTGATCACCCGGCGGGACACGGCCGCGGCCAAGCGGCTGTTCACCGAGGCGGCGGCGACGCGAACCCGGGGACCGGCCGCGCTGCGCGCGCGGGGCTGGCACGCCCACGCACTCGCGCGGGACCTCGATGGCGACCGGCGCGGCATGTCGGCGGCGATCCGCAGCGGCCTACGGGTCCTCGATGAGCACAGCACCTCACTCGGCGCCGCGGACCTGCGGGCCTACTCGGCGGCGCACCGGGGCGCGCTGAGCGAACTCGGCTTGCGGGCCGCCCTGCGCGACGGCGGTCCGCGGGCGATCTTCGAGTGGGCCGAGCGCGGCCGGGCCAGCAGGCTGCGCCACCAGTCCCTGCTGCCGCCGGACGATCCGGTTCTGGCCGGGCTGCTCGCGCAGCTGCGCGCGTCCGCCCGAGCAGGCGGCCACGGCCTGACCGACCTGGAGCGCCGCATCCGCGACCACACCCGGTTACACCGCGGCAGTGCGAACCCCACTGTGCTTCCGGTGCCGCTCCCCCGGCTCGCGGCCGCGCTCGGCGACCGGGCGCTCGTCGAGTACTTCCAGCTCGACGGCGTCATGCACGCCCTGACCGTGGTCGACGGCCGAGCGCGTCACCACGACCTCGGTCCGATCGAGCCCATCGACGACCTGGTGCGGCGGCTGCCGTTCGCGCTGCACCGCCTCGCCCGGCACGGCGGGGCCGAGCGGTCGCACGTGGCCGCCGCGAACCTGCTGTCCGACGCCGCCGCTCGGCTGGACGCGCTGGTGCTCGGCCCGATCACGGAACTGGGGAACCGGCCGCTGGTGGCGGTGCCGACCGGGGCGCTGCACAACCTGCCGTGGTCGGTGCTGCCGACCTGCGCGGGCCGACCGGTCACGGTCTCGCCGTCCGCGACCCTCTGGGCCGACGCGCCCGCGCCGGTCGGCGGCACCGCGGCGGCCATCGCCGGGCCGGGTCTGACCGGGGCGCGCGGCGAGGCGGTGGCCGTCGCCGCGATCCACGCGACCAAGGCCCTTGTGGACGATCACGCCACCGTCGAGGCCACGCTCGCCGTCCTGGGGGCGTGCGACATCGTGCATCTCGCCGCGCACGGCAGGCTCACCACCGACAACCCGCTGTTCTCCAGCCTCGGCCTGCACGACGGCCCGCTGGTCGCCTACGACCTCGACCGCCAGGCGCGGGTGCCGCACACGGTCGTACTGGCCTCGTGCGACGGCGGCCGGTCGATGGTGTGCACCGGTGACGAACTGCTGGGCCTCAGCGCCGCGTTCATCGGCCGGGGCACCGCCCGGCTGGTCGCGTCCGTGGTGCCGATCCCGGACGGCGAGACCGCCGAGCTGATGACCGAGTTCCACCGGCTGCTGGTCGCGGGTTCCTCCGCGCCCACCGCGCTGGCGCTGGCCCAGCAGCGGGTCCGCGCGGGCGGCCGCCGGGCGATGGCCGCCGCCGCGGGCTTCGTGTGCGTCGGCGGTTAATTGTGTGACACAAAGGCGGAAGCGGCGACCCCCGCGAGTCGGGTCGCCGCTTCCGGTCGGGGGGATCAGCCGATGGGCTCGATCCAGATACTGCGGAACCGCGGGTTCTCACCAGCGTCGCCGTGGTCCTGCAGGCGGATGGAGCCGAAGTCGGCGCTCTCCGGGATGTTGCCGCCGGTGCCGCCGTCGATGACGGCGTCGTCGTGCACCACGACACCGTTCCAGGTCACGGTGACCCTGGCGTTGTCCACCTTGACACCCGCGCTGTCGAAGCGGGCCGCGCGGAAGACGATGTCGTAGGTCTGCCAGGTACCGGGCGCGGTCGCCATGTTGCGGTCCGGGGCCTTCTTCGAATAGATCGCGCCCGCCTCGTTGTTGGCGAGTGTGGTGTCGCCGAACGATTCGAGCACCTGCAGTTCGTAGCGCTCCTGCAGGTACACCCCGCTGTTGCCGCGCTGCTGGCCGGTGACCGTCGCCGGGTAGTCCGGCTCCAGCCACTCGACGTGCAGCTTGAAGTCGCCGAACCGCTGCTTGGTGCGGATGTCGCCGCCGAGGGACTCGATCGACCCGCCCGCGATCGGCCAGGCGGCCGCGGCGCCGTCGTTCTTCTCCCACGCGGCCAGGTTCGCACCGTCGAACAGGGCGACGCGCTTCGTCGGGGTGACCGTGAGGTTGTCGAGGTTGACGTTCCCGGTGTCGCCCGCGTCGTACTTGTAGGCGATGGTGTTGACCCCGGCCGCGAGAGTCAGCGCCTCCACCTGGATGGCCCAGGTGTCCCAATTCGCGGTCTGGGCCAACCTGGTCCGCTTTGCCTTGGTGCCGTTGACATAGACGGTCAGGTACTTCGCGCCCACAGTCGGATTTCCGCCGTTGGAGTAGCGGATTCCGACGTTGTGGCTGCCCGCGGCGGCCGCGGTGACCTGGAACGCGGTGCTCGCGCCCTGCGTCCCGTACCCGTCGACGAACGCCGACCCGGAGTAGTTCAGGTGATCGGCGTTCGCCTTGGCCCCACCGCTGAGCACCGCGCCCTCGGCCTCGAACGTCGGCGGCTTGGTCACGGTGAGGCTGTCCAGGTTGACGTTGCCCGAGTCGCCGCTGTCGTACTTGTAGGCGATCGAGTTGACGCCCTGGGCCAGCGGCAGATCATCCACCTGGGTCGCCCACGTGTCCCAGTTCGCCGTCGCGGCGAGCGGGACCTGCCGGACCTTGGTGCCGTTGACGTACACGCTGACAGTCTTCGTACCCACCGTCGGATTGCCGCCGTTGGAGTAGCGCAGACCCACGCTGTGCAGACCGGCCGAGGTGGTCGTGACCCGGAACATGGTGCTCGCCCCGACAGTCCCGTACCCGTCGACGAATCCGACACCGGAGTAGTTCTGGTGGTCGGTGTTCACCTTGGCCCCGCCGCTGAGCATCTCGCCCTCGGCCTCGTAGACCAGCGGCTTGGTCACCGTGAGGTTGTCGAGGTTGACGTTGCCCGAGTCGCCGGTGTCGTACTTGTAGGCGATCGTGTTGACGCCCGCGTTCAGGGTCAGCTCATCGGTCTTGGTCGCCCAGGTGTCCCAGTTGGCTGTGGGAACCAACGGGACCTGCCGGACCTTGGTGCCGTTGACGTACACACTGACAGTCTTCGTACCCACCGTCGGATAGCCGCCGTTGGAGTAGCGCAGACCCGCTTCGTAGGTGCCCGCTGACGGCGCGGTCACCTGGAACGTCGTTGTGGCGCCGGGATTGTGGTAACCGTCGACGAACCCGGTACCGACGTAGTTGAGGTGATTGGTGTTCACGGCCGCCCCGGCACTGAGCGCGGCGCTCTCGGCCTCGTAGGTCGGGCTCGCCGATCCGCCACCGACCGCGTTGTTGAGGGTGTACCAGGCCTCGGTGCTCCACAGCGACTGGCCGGACGCGGAGGCGAAGGGGCGCGGCGAGCGCACATACACCACCCGGCCCGCCTTGAGGCCGGCGAACTTGACGGTGACTTTCTTCGCGTCCGCGGACAGCGTCGCCGAGGTGACCGCGAGTGGCTCCTCGTCGACCTTCGGGCCGCCGTAGGCCGACGTCGGTACGTAGCGCCACTGCTTGCCGGTGTACTTGGCGGCCAGGTTGGTCGCGGTCGTGGTCGACAGCGGTTGCGTGTACTCGAACTCGAAGCCGCCGTCGACCGCGCGCATGGCGAGGATGTCGAAGGCGCTCGTCGTGTTCGGGGTCAGCTTCTGCAGGCCGTACTGCAGTTTGCCCGGCTGGCCCCAGTTGCCGCCGGAGCCGATGCCGCCGGTGTAGATGGCGCCGTCGGGGCCGAGGCTGATCCGGTTGACGCCGGACTCGAGTCCCTGGGTGAGGCGGAAGACCGCGCCCTGGTACTCGCCGTTGACCTTCTCCAGGTACGCGCGCTGGATGCCGCCGTAGGTGACGTCACCGAAGAGCATCTGGCCCGCGAACACACCCTCGGTCAGCCGCAGCGGGGTGCTCGGGGAGTTCGCGATCTCGTTCTGCGGCAGCCACAACACCGGCTGGGTCACCGGTTTGGTGTCGAACGGGCCCGCGGGGTTCATGAAGTGGTTGAAGAACCTGTCCTGCTTGATGTGCACCAGCTTGGACGACGGCAGCCAGCCACCCTGGTTGTCCGTGGCGAAGATGTCGCCGTCCGGACCCCAGCCGATGCCGTTGGGCGTGCGCAGACCGCCCGCGACGTACTCGACCGCGCCTGTCGACTTGGCGACCTTGATCGTGGTGCCACGGTTGGGTGCGGGCTGCGGGTCGGTGGACGCGCCGCCGTAGTTGATGGAGACCGACAGGTTCAGATAGAAGAACCCGTCCTTGTACAGCAGGCCGAACGCGAACTCGTGGAAGTTGCCGCCATAGGGCCAGGTCGCCACCGTGCGGTAGGTGTCGGTCACCTCGTCGCCGTTGGTGTCGTTGAGTTCCACGAGCCGGTGCTTCTCCGAGACGTAGAGCTTCCCGTCGACGTACTTGACGCCCATCGGCTCACGCAGGCCGCCCGCGACCTTCTTCGTCGTCACCTGAGCAGGTGTGGTGGAGCCGGTGACGTTGCCGAGCAAGTAGACCTCGCCGAGCACGTTGTCGGTGCCGCCCCAGGTGGTGATGGCGAGCCTGCCGTCCGGCAGCCAGTCCATCGCGCTGACCTGTGGCTGGAAACCGGTCGGCCGCAGGTCGGTCAGGGTGTAGCCAGGGTGCACCGAGGTCAGCGGCAGCCCGTCGCCAGGCGAGTCCATGACGCCCTCGCACTCCTTGCGACCAGGGGCGGTCACCCGCACCACGTCCGCTTCCGTGCTCAGCACCGAGTTCGGCACCAAGCTGAACGCGCTCGCACCCGGCGGCCGCCACTCCAACCGCAGCCGCTGCGCGTAGAGGTGGTCGAAGTGGTCGATCCGCAAGGCGTGGTAGCCGGTGGCCAGGTTGATCGACCCGTCGACGGTGACCACGCCGTGCCTGCCGTCGTTGGTGATCACGACGGTGTTGTCGATCGTCAGCTTGGAGCCGTCGTCACTGGCGAGCCGGAACGTGTGGCTGCCCGCGGTGGCGATGTGGATGTTCGCGGTGACCTCGGTGGCGAACTTGTCCACGAGCCCGAAGTCGGCGTCGGCGGTGAAGTCGATCGTGGGCATGAGCTTGTCGACGTTCGGGGTCTGGCCGGGTTTGAGGGTGCACAGCTTGCTCAGCTCGACTTGCAGGTCGTAGGTGCGCAGGGTGACGCCGGGTTGTTGCGGTGGCAGGTCGGCTTGAGCTGCTGTCGGAAGGACTATGGCGGATAGAGAGGCGACCATCGCTGTTAGCAGAACCAGACGAGGGCGCGTTTGTACGCGCGGGGACATGTGGTCTCAATCCTTTCGGAATGTGCAGGGTGACCGGGGGCGCGAATCTCTTGGGGCGTCCGCGTCAGGGGTTCGCGGATGAGTTGGTACTTACGGCCGATCGCGGCGGGGACTGCCTTCCCTGCCACGATCCAGTGCGTCTCCGGGTTGCGGGCGCATTAAGCATCCTAAGTGGGTTTTGATCAGAGTCAACCAAAAGATGTCCGTCATGTTGCTGATATTTCACGTCTTTTGGTTGCTAGGCGCCGGAAGTGGTCTGACGTCATAGGAATGGCGGTGGCGCGAATGCGGGTTATTGGTTGCTTGCGCACCATCGGGTGCGGGGCTTCGGTTTGGGTGGGTGGTTGACGATGCTGCTCAGGCGCGGGGTGCGGGCTTGGGCGGGGTGGTTGACGGTGCTGTTCAAGCGATCTTGTGACGAACGGTTTGTCGGCGTCGAGCAGGTGGTCCGGCGTTGAATTAGGGTGGGGCATGGTCGAACGCACGCCCGCAGAAGTGACCAATCTGGACCGCTACGGGAGCCCCGCGCTGGACTGGAGCCGGGCCGACGCGGCGCTGGCGGCGGGCCCGCCCGGCGGCACCTTCTTCCTCGGCACGACCGGACCGGACAGCCGTCCGCACGCCGCGGGCACTGGCGCGGTCTGGTTCGACGGCGACGTCTGGATCGTCAGTGGGCCGGGCACGCGGAAGTCGCGCAACCTGGCCGCGAATCCGGCCTGCACCGTCTCGGCGGCCCTGCCGGGAATCGATATCGTCATCGAAGGCGCGGCGGCTCGGGTGACCGACCCGGCGACCCTTGAGCGCCTGGCCGCCCACTACCGCGACCAGGGCTGGCCCGTCGAGGTGGACGGCGACGCGTTCACCGCCCCCTACAGCGCCCCCAGCGCGGGCCCGCCACCCTGGCACCTCTACACGATCACGATCCACACCGCCTTCGGCGTCGCCACCGCCGAACCGAACGGCGCGACCCGCTGGCGCTTCGAGGACTGACCAAGCGATCCTGTGGGATCAGCTGTTCGGGTTGACCATGGAACCCGCCAGCACAAGCAGAGTGATCACAGCGAGCGTGGCCGCCAGCGTCGCGACGAATCGCCTGATCTTGCCGATGCCCTCGCCGCGCCCAGGCAGGAAGGCGGCCAGCAGGCCCGCCACGACTCCCGCCGCGGCCACCGGCAGCAGGACGAACGCGTTCGAACTGTCGATCGGGAGCACCGCTGTCGCGTCGTACAGCGCGATGACCAGCGCGGGCAAGCCGATCAAGGCACCGCCGACCGCGGCGACCAGGGTGAACGTCTCCTGCGCCTGCGCGTCCCTGGCGACCGACACACTGGTTGTGGCGGAAAGGATCTGGTGCATCAGCGTCGTCTCCTCGGCCAGCAGCTGGTCCATCGCCTTGCACTGGCGAACCCCCGCGTCGAGGATCGGGAACCAAGGCCTGCGGCGGGCCCGGATGGCGCCGTTGCGGCGCGGCAGCGTCGGATCCTGCAGCCGCCGCTGGGCGTGGTAGGCGGCCGCGTCACTGCGCCAGCTGCTGAGACCGTCCCACCAGCCCTCGGTGGCCTCGTCACGTGCGCGGCTCACCGCCACGGTCAGCTCGACGAGGTCGGCGAGGACGTGCTCCAGGTCGTGCGTCCGTAATCGGCGCAGGTTGGCGCCGATCACGCGTTCGAGCTCGTAGCGCATCGCGCGCACGGTGTAGACCTCGTTGCGGGACGACTCGGCGATCGCCTTGGCGACCATCGTGGCGCGGCCCTCCCCCGCAGTAGGGATCGTGTGCCGGTTGTTGGTCAGCCAGTCTGCCAACAGTTCCTGGAGCTGGTCGACCTCGGAGACCATGCGCCAGTTGTGGTCGGTGGCGCTCAGCCTGCCGTCGTCGCGGCGCGGCCGACGACGACGACGGCCGCGCGGAACCTCCTTGCCCGGCGAGGCCAGCCACATCGCCTTCGCGAGCACCCGAACGACCGGGGCGCGCTGCGGGTCGACCGTCACTTGGCAGCGACCGATCACCATCAGCCTGCCCGAACCCGTGTCCACGACCGCCAATAGCGGCGCGGTCCGGAACGCCGTGCCGCGTGCCAGCGGTCCGGGATCCGCGGACTCGGCCCGCACGACATCGGGTGGAACAACCTCAAGGTGGACATGTAGTCCGGTATGCCGTCCAGACGGATCATCGTCAGGCCCGCAGAGGATCTTCACCAGATCCGGTTCGCGCACGGTCACATGATCATTCTATCGCGAAGATCAAGACCGGTGGGGCGGCGAATCCGATACCCGTTCCGGCGTAACGGCTTACTCCGGCCGGGTCTTTGTGGCAAGCCCCAGCGCTATTCGGCGGACGGGGAAGCCGTTTCCCACGCGAACCCGTCCGGGTCCGTGAATGGAGTGGCAGCGCCGGTGATGGCGATTCGGTGTGACCCACTTCCGTTCGGCGAGACGCCCGCGTCCTTCGCAAGGGCCTTGCGTCCGTAGAGGGCCAGTTTGATCGTGCTCCCGGGAGTGGCGAATTCGACGTACTTGCGACCGAAGCTCTTCGCCACCGCGAATCCGTGTTCGACGTAGAACTTCTTGCTGACGGCCACATCCGCGACTCCCAGCAGCAGCACGATGTCGTCGATTCGCTTGGTCGCCGGGCCGGTGTCCTTCTTGGACGATGTGGCGACCTTCCAGATCGACCCGTCCGGCGCCTGGATGACGCCGCCGTAGCCCCAGAACGATTTCGCGACCGGCTTCAGTGCCGTGGCGCCCGCGTCGATGGCGGCGCCGATGAGTGCCTTGACGTCGGCGGGTTGGGCGACCGTGAGTGACAGGGTGAACGCGCGGAAGCCGGTCGTCGGTGCGTCTGTCGTCCGCAGCCGCACCTGACCGTCCAAACCGAACGCGGTGGCGTAGAAGTCGTTGTGGAGACTGGGGTCGGCCACTTCGAGGGTGACCGAGCTGATGGCGGTCATGGCAGTTCCTTCAACCGAGGTGATGTCCATATCGGTCACGTTAGTTGCGCTGCGCGACCGGGTGCTTCTCGATTCCTGACCGGTCTGGGCGAGCGGGTCGAGCAGGTGTACAACTGCCTTGAGAAGTCCTGGAGGTGCCTGATGGTGGACGTCATCGGCCTCGTCGACGAGGGCTTGGGCAATTCCGCCTACCTCCTCGATCTCGGCGACGGTCGGGCCATGGCCGTCGATGTCAGCCTCGACCTGCGCGAGGTGTCGCGAGCGGCCGGTCGCCGCAGGCTGACGATCGCGTTCGCCGCCGATACCCATCTGCACGCCGACTTCCTCTCCGGAGCGCGGCAGCTGTCGGCGACCGAGGGCACCCAGGTCCTGGCGTCCGCGGCGGGACACCGCGAGTTCGCCCACCGCGGCCTGCGCGACGGCGACGAGGTCGACCTTGGCGGGCTGCGGCTGCGGGCGCTCGGGACGCCGGGCCACACGCACGAGCACCTCTCGTTCCTGCTGCTGGACGGCGACCGGCCGGTCGGGGTGTTCACCGGCGGCTCGCTGATCGTGGGCGCCGCCGCGCGGACCGATCTGGTCTCGCCGGACCAGACCGAGGAACTCGCCCGCGCGCAGTACGCCTCGCTGCGGCGGCGCCCACGATC
>Ga0247823_10002304_pt1 | contig 15747 bp, 18 predicted proteins | sample 13C_PalmiticAcid_2_FD_192426 | JGI IMG/M metagenome (GOLD analysis project Ga0247823, IMG submission 192426) | Soil microbial communities from agricultural site in Penn Yan, New York, United States - 13C_PalmiticAcid_Day30 | ecosystem: Environmental > Terrestrial > Soil > Agricultural land...
GTGCATTGGCGGACAAGGGGCAGGAAGGGGGGGAGGAGGAGGAGGAGGGGTCGCAGGAGGTGTTTTTTAAGGAGGAGTTGTAGAGCGGGTAGATACACCAGCCTTGCGTGGTCATTCTTGTACAGAATATTGATTTCGGCACGTCGACCTTTCTCGTGGTGTCCCTTGCCTCCATCCATGTGGTGTGCTTGCACCCCATCGCGCGGCTACATGTTCCCAACTTTTACAGTGACTCCAAGAACATTAGCCAGTGCACCGCCCGAGCCATTGGCAACAACTCCAGCCCACGGGCTCCAGACAGAGACGAAAAAAAGGAGAAAGACATACAACACCGAGGATTCCCCAGTCGTCACCGACCTGAGTACTGATTCGGCGGTCGGCAGGTTGTCTAGGGGAGAGCGGACGGGATCCCGAATTTTCTGCCGCCTATGGCCGTATGTGTTGGATTGCTGTCGTGGAATGGGACTAACAAGGTGGTCCTCTTTTTGGCGTTCGAGTTTTGGTGTCTGGAGTGGGGGGTGGCTCAGGGGTAAAAATGAGGAAAGGGGTCGACACCGAGACAGCAGCACAATCTAACCCGAAGTATGATGCCAACACAACACAAGGGGATCAACGAAATAAAACAGCCCGGCCGTTTGCTTGGGGGTTTTGGATGTGGTGGCCAAAACGGTCGACTTCCGTGTGCATCGCATGCACTGTACGGGCCGGCGCTCCCCAGGGCCATCTTCTTAGCCAACAAGGTCAACAAGATGCCAGTGGAGAGGGACAACTAGGTAGGAATGCAGCACCATGACATTGATTCTCAAGCCTGGTAATTTTTCCCGCGCAACCCATTTCCAAGTGACGAAAAGACCACGGGAGGGTACAGGCTATCTGTTCCCTGCCGGGACTGGGGTCGCCGAGGGCGCTGCGAACACTCGGGCATCACCATGCGGCCGAGCTCTCAAAAACTTGGGAGGCACCTGCAGTTGCGGACACAAACTGCGCACCGGCCGGCACCGAGCTTAAAATCGTACGACGGGCGGCACAAAAGAACCATGAAAGGAAAGCGCACTCCAACCCCCTATCCCCAACGAAATCGCCTGGAATCCTCACAGCTTCGTTTCTTGTCATCCTAGTTCCAGTCTCGACAGTCACCCGTTAGCAGCCTAAAATTGAGATTCTCGAAATCGTTACTGGAAGGCAGCAAACATGTTCCATCAAGTAGCCTCACCCATCCAAGCCAAGACCCCCGACACCGAAGCCAGCATCCCCTCGACCACCACCAAGCACGCAGCCCTCCGCCACCTCTGGACCTGTGTTCTCGACATCGACCCGGACAAGGTCTACTTGGGCGACAGCTTCTTCGACTGTGGCGGCGATGCCCTCGCGGCCGTGCGGCTGGTCTCGATTGCCCGCCGATGTGGCTAGCAGCTCACCCTCGCTCAAGTCTTTCAGAATGGAACCTTCGACGAGATGGCCAAGGCCATGCAGCCGTATCTCGCCAGTGTTGGGCAGAATGGCGCTACTCAGCCCCAAGCCTAAGCCCAGTACGAAACCCGCTCCTCTCCTGCGGCATCGTCGTCCACCGCATCTCGCTGACGCTTGGAAACAGACTTTTGGAGCCTCAGCCAAGCTTCAGTCATGTGCTGCCCATGGACCCTCGCAAGGCGTCGTCCTCGGGGGAACTGGAGAGACATGTGGTCGTTCCTTGGGTAGAAGAGGTATATCGGACATTGCCACATCCAGCCTGGACCGGAGCATGCCATGGGTTTCGTGAGGTGGTTTGGCCGTGGTGACAGAAGCAGTTGGCGTAGAAGGATGAGGACGGGTTTGGTACTGGCTGAGGCGGCGGGTCACGGGAGTGGTTGGGTGTGCCAGAGGGATTGTATTTGTGCACAAGCAGCGTTTTCAACTAGCTGTACTTTTCTTCGTCTGAATCACCGCAGCCCCCCCAAGAAGACTGAAAGTGGCGGGGCCGGGTCAAAGCTACCCAGCTTTTGCACTCTGTCGCAATCCCAAAGCACGTAGGCGCAGTCTCGCATCCAATCGCTGCTAAACAAGAACGATTCTACCACAGTATCCCCTGCGTATTTAGTTCGCCACACCTGATATGGGCCCGGGTCGGTATCCTCGTCATTAGGTTGACCATACTGATGCAGGCCTACCAACTCGCATTCCTGGTGACAATACTCATCGCCGCCGTAGACTTCGAGTAGAACCTCGGGTAGTTCTGGGGCAGCTCCCGGGTCATCATGGGAAGCAGCGCAGATGCCAGCTGTCAAGATGCTCCGCTTGACCTTGGGAAAGGGGGCGTTGACCAAAGTATGTATAAATTGGACACCTCGAGAATGCTACTCGAGTGATATCAGTCACATAGCAAAGAAGGGGGCTTTCCACGACGCAAGAAACGTACCCAAGACCTTCTCAGATGCTCATCGTCAATCTTATCCTGCTCGTGCACCTCAGGCTCGCCTACATGAGACTCGACCAATGCTAAAAGCCAAGATTAGACCGCCATAGCAAAAGGAATACTCGCCTTTTACAATGGGCTAACAAACCTGGATCAAGTTTTGTCCCTAGGTAACTATAGACACAAGCAAGCTGCTCATTCTCCCAAGGGGCATGACGCGACAAGAACCAACAGTTCACCTCATCGGCGAACCTACCGCCTCCAAAGAGAGTATGAAACAGTTCCACTCGGTAGAAGGCGCGACAGAAGCGAAAGTGCTCGGCGGGCGAGAGTAGTGGTGTTCGTGTCGACATCGCCCTGCCGCTTGGTGAGATACGCTTCAAGGCGCAAGCTGCAAAGTCGGCCGTCATGGTGTCCATCATCTCGTAGGCCGAGTTGATCTGCCGTACACGGTCGTTTGGAAGCTGTCGGACACTGTGATGGGCCGCGAGGCGATCTGGTCGGGAATAGAGCGCATCAAGCAAGGCGGCGACCGAACTCCCGACAAGAGGACGGGGTAAACGCGTTGCTTCCACCAAGGCAATTGCGTATGGGAGAAGGGTAGGCGTGATCTGAGGGCGGATGACCGGCCGGGGCGCATCGGTATGCTGGGTGTTCTTTGGGGACATGAAAAAACGGCGACATTCAAAGACGGCAGGGGCACGAAACCATTGATGGCTAAGGTTTCCTGGAACCGACCGGCGAGGCAGCCTGAGCCTGGTGACTAAAGACATCGTGGCAATGCACCAGCCACGAGAACTGGCAAAACAAAACACAACACTTTGCAGGAATACACTACCAGGCCTTCGCTCAGCTCTCGCCCCTGTCTTTGTCTGGGCTCGATGACGGAGTCGGGAATGTGAACTCTGAGGTGTAGTTTGTCCGTTGAAAAAAGAAGAAAAGGGAGGAAACGGGAAAGGAAAGGAAAAAGAGAAATAGTGGAAGAAAGGGGGAAGGGAAAGGGGAGAGAGGACGATGGAAAAGCAAGAAAGGGGGGAAATAGCTTGGCTCAGGATTGGGATACTAGCTCACAGACCTGAACCGCATGGGCCGCTTCTTAAAATGGGCAGCCAGATACCAGGTAGGCGCGTTCTGGTTCCTTGATGACATCAGTGGGTGTTCACACTCATGTTGGTTGCAGGGCAGGTCAACGCGGGTGGTTTTCTCCTAATTAGAGAACAGAACATATAGAACTGGCAGACGGCGACATTGGATGTCATCAAGACATGCTCGAAGGGTGAGTCTCATGACCAAACCGTCCGCCTTGCCCTTCCCGGTTGATCCCCGTGACATCTGACAGGAGCAGCTCCCTCGCGGTGCGCTGGCATGCACGATGTTCCTGGTGTTCCCCGAATGCATTGGGCACCGTCTTAAGCTGTTTTAGGTCTCATGCCACTGCGTGTCTCAGCATGGACCTCAGACTATGCGTATGCATGCACGTGCATGTTGTCCTCTGCTGTTGCTCCGGGACGATGACCACTCCAACTCGTCCAAGTTGTCTTATGAGCGGCCTACCAGATTGTGTCACAGATCTAACAGAATGGGATTTCATGTATAAATTCTTGTCTCAACCAAAGTCGACGCTCTTTGTATTCAGTTACACATCGGTTGATACCTAAGATGTCCTCCAATACGACAGACGCCGTTGACGACAAGACAACCGCTGCGATGGTAAGCAAACACTTCTTCTGTGTTTCCGTATTGAAACTCTCTAGTCACTGACGAGCAATCCTCATAGAGCCAAGAGCCCTCCGCGAACATGGAGGAGACCGCCTCGGTAGGGGCAGCAGAGTCCGCCAGCACGCCCACGACAGACGCCGCTTTCCCCAAGTTGTAAGACCCCGGGCTAAACACGTTGCGAGCGAACTGACCAACCATCTTTCTTATAGAGCCACGAGGGAAAGCGGGCATTGTACTGCCCTGCTCGTTGCGGACGGAAGCCGTTGCCCCTTCGCGCGCATCGAATCCCCTTGGTACGCTCGCCACCTCGCCCAGCATCGCCTCCTGCGCGGCGAGCTGCTCCACGGCGACGACAAGGACCCGCACGACTGGGTGATGACCTATGCCTACATGGGCACCAGCAGAGACCACAACCTCGGCGTCTACAACCGAATCCAGACGCTCCTGGCTCTGCGAGTCGTCATCACCCACGTCCTGTGGGCCGGCAAGGAGGACCGCGAGCACCGCGCCGCCGTGAGGACCTCTCGCTGCGACCGCGCCAACCTCGCCCGACAGCTCGACTTCCAGGGCTGCGACGAGTCCGCGTGCCTGAGCGTCAGGTCCCTCGTCGACGACTTGCTCGCCCGCGCAGACGCGGCCGCGCCGCCCCCGCCTCTCCCCGACGGCGCCGTCATCCCCGTCACGCCGGCCAACGAGTACGCTCCGCCTGCACCCTTCAACATGCGCAAGCGTCTCAGCGAAGTCGTGGAAACAAAAATCGGGGACCGGCCGCCGCTGAAACCGCCTGAGCCGAAGGGCCCCTGGGAAGGGGGCAATGGAGCGGGACCGGACCCGAAGACTGCGTGGTGAGCGATGGCTCTGTGGGTAGACTGGAGGGCGTTGAATTTCATTAAGAGATAGCAAAGTCGGCAGTCGGACAACTTGTGTACATAGATGAGGTACCTTAGCTAGCGAACTTGCGAACCTTCAACATTGATTACCTGTAGCCTTTGCGCATCTTGTTCAGAACATGATCTGTTATCTTCCAAGTCCGTCGGAGGCGCCGGCTACACTCTTCTCCACCATCAGCCATCGCACATACAGGCAGCTGCCGTGCTTCGCGACGGCCCCGAGATCACCCCCCACGCTGCCACCAGGTGAGGTCCGTCACAAACCCCGTACCGCCATCGCCAATCCCAAAGCCACCAGTACAAATGAGCCCCTTTTAACGATACGGAGCCGAAGTTCGGGCATTCCAATGCCACGATGATGCCGGAAATATGGCAGAAATAAAGCGGCAGGCCTTGACATCCAGCTCATCCTCAGATTGAACCGAGCATGGCCCCTGATTCCGGGGCAAGGGCGGTCCAAAATCCACAACAACCCTGCCGACTTCCCTTCCTTCCTGTCTCTCTCCCAAGACCCGTGTTTGTTGCTTGTGATGGCAGTCCGTGTATAAGACTGCGGCGTTGGCAGTGTGCTGTTCTGAGGGCTGGTCGACCGAGCAGGGAGAGCTGCAGGAGCGATCTCCGAACGATTGTTGGTGTTTCAGCTCGTCTGTCCTGGGCTGACCTATTGACCTCGGCACTGTCGGGACAGGTTCGTAAGGTCCTGCAGGTGGGTTTGCTGTCGCGCTGTCTTGCGGTGGTCGGGGCTGTTCAACACGGCGTGTGGTACGGCATGATTGTTTGAAACATGCACACCTGACTTGTGTTGCTGGTCTCCCCGGTTTGCCTTCCGAAGGGCTCTATGCACGAAATACCATAACAGACAATGGACCACTTGGTAGCCAACGAAACAAAAACGCATGTCACCGACTATGCATAGCGAACTTGACGCGCAGGGGGCCTTCTCCTTCTCCGGAAACAGTCGTTGCACGCAAGGACACAGAAAATGAGATGCAGTCCGCTGCATCCGTGTCAGCATAGCTCCAGGTGCCATTGCCGCATAAGGGCGGAGGGGGCTGCAAGTGTCACCTACACCAAGCACTCAGGCAAGATCCAAGCTAAAGCCACGTAAATGCCGACTTCCCTCTTGAGTCTATCGCGCTCTTCGCACTCGGCTTTCGGGTGGTACGATTCACAATCATGACGCTGCAGCCCGGTGTAGGCCAGCACGACCATGATGGGCACGGTGCCGCATACGGCCATGGTCACCATCTCGAGGTAGACAAGGGCGCTTTCGGTGCAGCGGCGGACATGGCCCGCCGGGTCGGCCAACCCCGAGATTTCGGCGAGGTCCACCAGCATGGTGAAGATGGCCTGTCTGATGTTAGTGTGAGCCCGTGTGGTCTCGGCGAGTGAGCCAAGTGGGCTTGTTGACATACCGCGATGAAGGCGCCCACCATGCCCGTCCCATATCCAGCCCTGGATGACGCGTAACTGGCACTGGCGAGAGTGGCAATGCAGAGCCCAACCGAGATGGCCCGCAGCACCAATTGGAGGATGGCGTATGGCGCCGGGAACCTGGAGCGCGCCATGGTAGGAAGACGGCTGTGTGATCAGGACGTCGTCGCCGTCGGGTGGCTCGCCATGCCTGCTTCTTCACGTCAAACCTCAATTGAATGATGAAGCGAGATTGGAAAACCCCTCTTGGTGTGCCTGGCAACCACCAACCAAATTGCTTGGCGCGTGGCTCGACGTTATTGCCCCTGTATTTTCCGATTGGCTGGGCGGCATGAACGTGGCCCGAAGGATCATGGTGTGCTTCAGCTTTCGTCTTGACCGAACCAAAAAGGGGGACACCAACCACGGCAATGGCATGCAAGCACCAGTATTCCCGGGGCAACCACGACACATTTTGGGCATCGTAAGTGACCCAGGCCTCGTTCCTTTTCATGTAGCATCTATGCTCTGGACGGATTGGACTTCCCGCCGTGCCTTTGGGGATTTAGATGTGGTCCCTAATATTCCCGATCAGGTGGTGGTCGTTGGTCGGGTCAAAGGGGAGATGGCATATGGGGGTGTCGGCCCTGATGACGTGGAGGAAGCTGCCCGTTGTGGGATCCCAGATGTTCATCGTGCTGACGTTGCAACGCGAAAGTGATGCAAATCGCCGCCCGTCGGCCCAGAAGGCGAGCAACCTAACCCGGTGAGACTGCCGGCCCTTCAACACATGAATACAGCTTACCCCCAGCAGAATGAGCCGTTCGTTGCTCATGAGCCGTTCCCCCCCAGCCTACCACTGTGAGCGAACATATCCCGGCTCGTGGGCCTACGGTATATGCAGCTAAAGACCGTCAAGAACACGGATAGGCACCTGCCCTTGGGCCCCGTCTGAGACGTAATTTGCTTGCACACCTCCCTTTCTACTTGACAAAGTCCCCATTTTATCTCTCAGCGTTGCGTAATATCAAGAAGCCTTGCTGCTCTCATACTAACGTGATTGTTTGTCGGTGACAATCCAAAGTGACCTCGCGAACAAAATCCTCAAAGGGTGAGATTGTTGTGGTCACGTTCGTTGTACCGACTCTCTCCAGCTTTGTTCCATCATTTGCGCATGGCCCCAACACAATAAACAGCACGCCCTTGTCACCGACACTAAGGCAGAGTGCTTGTACAGGGACACCAGCGCCCCATTCGTTTTGGCTGTGTGTCACTTCCACTCTGGATCGGCGTACTGACCACGACTCGGAACCAGCCGCGTCCTGTGTTCGGAATTTTGCCAGGTAGGTATCCTCTTCCAGAAACGCGCGTTCACCTGCGATGGTTACGCAGAATACGGACCCTCCGCTTTCCGGGTTGTACGTAATGGTTGCTGTATGAACAAACCCGGATACTGTCAGGCTTGCGTGCTTGATCTCCCCCAGCAGATCCTGATGTCTAGGTTCCACATCCCAACGCAAGACGTTGATGACATCAGGGAGAGTGTCGGGAGCAGTGTGCATAAATACCGGGCTGTCGATGGAGGCCCACGAAAATGAGGGTGCTCTGTAGGTTGAGGGGCACGACGTCACTTCGTCCTCAGGCGTCCAGCTGAGGTTTCTTTTCAAGTCTTGAAGCCAGATGCCCGCGATGTAGTCAGCGGAAGTGAACCGCTGGACTTCTCGAGCCAGACCAGAGATGGCTGGGAGTTTGTCGTTTAGATAAGTGAGACCCCTCTGGCTGTAGAAGGAAACCATCTCCGCCCAGAACCGGAATGGGTCCTGTTGGACGCTCAGGGCTTGAGGAATTGACCCGGTGGTCCCGTCACCGCCGATGAGACGACATTGGCAACCAATCTCGGTTCTGCACGACCATTGGACCTCGTGTCTAGAGTACGCCACGAATCGGCGAGAGAGGATTTGCTCCTGGAAACACCATCCCCTCGTTTGTACCGGATCGAAGTCACCGTTTTGCGTCCCCATAAGCGGGTGCCAGTCGTTCCGCAAGCTCGAGGCATGAAGACCTGTTCGTATCTTCTCTTGAGCAACCAATACGGTTGTAAAACCGTTTCCCTCAGCCCATGTGCGAGCAAAACGTACCGGGCGTCGTCTCAGGTGAAGGAACCCTTCCGTGACCGAGGCAGCGGACAGCGCGGCGAGAGTAATGGTCGCATTGCTGTATACCTCGGCCATCACGCCCAACTCCCTTTCTTTATCGGCTGCGTCGTCCTGAACAATGCAGACTGCATCTATCCAAATGTATGGGATGCCAAGTTGCCGTGTAACCGCCACAGCGTCTTGGAGCGTCTTCGGTAACTCTGAAAGCTGAAACCCTCGCTTGAGACGGTCGATGTCCTTTCGCTTCGTTTTGAATAGCCCTTGAGTGCCCCAGCAGTAGCTCAATGCAACATAATCGACGGCTGGCAATGGCCCTTGGGCGGCTCGATCATGTTCTACGAGCAGTAGCTGTCCAGCGTTGTCCTCGCAGGACACGAGGCGAGTTGGTTGAAAAGTTGGATTCCGCTCTGAACACTTGGGGTGCTGTTGTTTGCAGTTTTGGAAGTACTTCAAGACAAAATCAAGCGAACTATCTCTTGTGCTTACACCGGCTAGATCCGTGCAAGGTTCACCAGGCCGTGGATGCTGGTCTATTCCACACAAGCCACCCGGTTAGCAAACAATAGCAAGCATCGCATATCGATCGGAATCGGTGAACCTACGAGGGCGACAATGGATCTGCATACTTAGCCGGCCACCAAAGCTGAAATCTATCCTGTCCTCCTTTGGGACTGATTGCAGAGACGCGTGTATCTGGGGCGCCGAGGCGAACGAGGGCACCATTGTTGTCGCGGCATCGTATATGAACTGACAAAACCGACAGCTCGTCGGTGGGCTGCCGGCCGAGGACGACGACCAGACATAGAGTTCGCCGAAATGCGAATTTGGGTCGAGGTTATGGCACTTCTCGCATATCGCGGGAAGAGTAGGCTGAGACATTGTGTTTAGCGTGCTTTAAGGAGGGCACAATCAGATAACTTGGGTACCCAGTTGAAGGTAGGTACCTAGTCACGTAGTGGATCAGTACCAAAAGTATTAGATGGAAAGCGCCAGAGATGACGGAAAGAGGGGTTCTGATGGGCGAGGCTTTGGCGCGCCTCCGAGTGGCGCCAGGCATGCATGAAACGATACCAGAATCTGTACAACACTCCAGGCAAAACCCCGCTTCATCGGGCCGCGGCGAACGACAACCTAATCGCAGTCAAGATCATCTAATGAAGAGATCTTATCACCTTTGCCTTTGCCGGAGAGGCCAGTCTACACAAGTCCTTACGTACATCTCCCTGGCTCCGGGTCAACTCCCGATGCATCGCGCTTGTCAGGGGCCACTCTCTCTCCATCATGGCCTGCGCTGCTCTTGCTCCCACCGCGGCTTTCCGCCCGATTATATTCCTCATCCACAAAGCGGTAACCACAACCAATTTTAGCCAGATAATCTGACATCGATCCGTCCAGCAGCGAATAGTCCTCGGATCCGCTATCAATCCCCCGAGCAACGTCAGATAGAGACTGGCTAATCTTCTGTATCAAGTCGTCGGTGAGGCCCCGGGTTAGCCACAGCTTGATGTCGGCCAGAAGCTCGTCCGCAGCCCGTGTGTTAAGGAGACGATAGGCCGGAAGATGGAGATCGCCAGGCTGGTCGATGCCTGGAGGGATGACGAGTGCCACGGCGGCAAAGGGCTTGGGTGAAGCCTCTCCGCCGAAACTCGGCACGCCCTGGGTGCGTTTCCCGTTTCTCTCGCAAAGTATCCCGCTTGCAAACGCTGAGTTGACATCCAAACAAAGCTGCCAATACTCCCGTGGCCTGCCATTCAAGCCAGCGTACGTCAGGCTCAGGCTGTGAACCGGTAGCCGCTCAATCGAGCGCCATTGGGGTTCAGGCTTGTTGGGAGTCACACGTAACACGAGCGGAAAACGCTCCCCAGGTCCAATATTGCTCTTCAAGACCCTAGACAACATGCCGTACGATTTGATCTCGGACGTCCAGGCGGCTACTTGCAAAAAATGGCCCAAAGGTGTGATGTATGGGACTGAGGTCTCCATGCGCTGAACATAGCAGGGGTGAGAGGGGTGAGGGGTGTGGCGAAATCCTCGACTTCGTACGTCTGCATCGAGAGAGAGTAAAATGGCTTCCAAACGCCCGAGAGCGGAGAAAGGGAGGTCGAAAGAAGCGAAGGGCATCATTGCCAGGGAATGAGTCAGACCGAACATGTCTCGCAGCACCGTCGTGGCTAGCAGTGACGGGTTCGGGCTCGCCACGACAGACGACCAGACGAAATCTTTGAGCTCGTCCCTCTGACCTGCGACAGCCAGAAAGTGCGGATATGATGGCGTCCATCTGCTAGAGTCGGCCCCCAAGTGTCCGGCGTCGTACCATTCCCAACAAACTCGAAGCAACTCCTGCCGGTGTTGATGGGCTTGACGCTGAACCAAAGAGATCACAGCCTGAGCTTCTGAGGTGTATCTCGAACAGAGTGTTGCTTCCACTAGAAGACCACAAACCAGCCATAGTTTGCGATTCGACTTCGGAAACGGGTCGTACGCTCGCATGTTGCGGCCTTCTTCGGTGTCGATGAGAAAGTCGTAGGCTGTACGGTGTATGAAGCAGAGTGCCGTGTTCAGGTGCGGCTTCAGAGCTGCGTGTTCATTGGACGTGAGGGCGGCTGCTGAGTTGGTTGGCACCATTTCCACAAGGCCAGCGCATCGTACCTGGACCGCTTTGCACGTTTCCACACAGAGTTGGTTCAGACGGGACGGAGGTATTGAGCCTCGCTCGCTGAGAAAGGCTGTTTGAACCTCGCGGCGTGTCGCGACCATGAAGTGAAACAGATCCACTGTTCCCTCAAAGTATGGCGGGAGCTTGTGATGTAGCCTCGACAGGGCCAGAAAGTCGGCGTCGGCGCGGGCGTCAATCAGAAGATTGAGATAAAAGGCAGCAGTTTGGTGGTAGATTTGTGTGTCCTCATTGAGTCTCCTCCACATGTCCGAGTAGAGTTTCGAGAGTTCGCTCGGCAGGCCCGCAAGACGTCGGGCCAACTCCGCTTTGTGATCACCGTTGTCCAAGCCGCGGACCAGCGTTCGGGTGGCGAGATGGAGCCAAAGAAAGACGCCTTCGGCCTTGTAGGCGAGAGAATCTGGGAGGGGGCATCCCGATTCCGCAATCGACGCTGCAGGAGACGTTCCCAGATAAGGTCTCAAGACCTCACATGCGTATTTCCGCATGTCGTCGAATGTCAAATCCTGGAGTCTCAGATGCTGGTTGTGTTGTAGCCGCCTCGAAAACCGTGGCTCGGGCCGGCTTGCCACGCATACTTTGACTGTAGGAATGGCCCTCAGGCTGTCCACAACCTCCATCAGAGCAATGGCGCCATCTTGCTCGCATATCTCGTCCAATCCGTCAATGAAGACGCACATCGGCAAAGGGTGCGAGGTAAACACCGCCAGGCAGGTGGAGTTCAACTCCTCGACCGACCAGTCTGTGTGGGAATCCTTCTGTCCCAGGGAGGTGCACCTTGAGAAGACGGAGGGTACGACGCTGGGGCCGGACGAGATGGCTTGGTGGAGGAGAGAACAGAGCAGCCCTTTGATACTATTTTGCATCCGAGACCCGGGCTTCCAAAAGAAATGGCTTAGAATCAGCGTTCGGGGCCGCCATATTTCTAGGGCTGCCCGAGCCTGAGGACTGTCGACCAGGAACTTGACCAAGGTGCTTTTCCCGGACCCTGGCTTGCCACTGATCCAGTACATGTCATTCTCCGACTTGAGCCAGTCACCAAGATTGTCCCATCGATTGTTGTTGCTGACGCGATGAGGGTGCCAACGTTCGAAGGAACTGTCAAAGCCAAGTTCGCTATCATCTTCCGAGGTGATGTCCTCGTCCGAGGCGCTATCGTCGTTCGAGGCGCTGTCGTAGTCCGAGGCGCTGTCACCGTCCGAGGCGTTGTCGCTGTCCGAGGCGCTGCCATCTGCATCCAAAACCCATTTAAAAGTGCCAGTGGAGGACTTGGACACATGGTTTCGACGTTCATTCATGGCCGGGTACTTGAGGCTCTGCAAAAGTCGTTGCAGACGATCGTCGCTGGCCTTACGACTCTCTCGCTCACGCGCGTCTTGGGAGGCCTGATTGGCGACACTTTCTAGCCCTACGGACATACGGGATGCCATTGAATTCTTGACCGCCGTGAGGTGATGGGCCAAATGTGACTTCAACGCCGTCTCAGCCCGTGAGCTTTCCGAGGTGACGTGTTCTTTGGTGGACCGTAACTCAGCGGTCATGTGGCTGGTGATCGACTGTTCTGTTCTCGACATCTCGCTCGTAACGTGCGAGCTCACAGCCTGTTCGGATCGAATGGTTTGCGCCACGGTCTGGTCTCTCGTCGATCCCATCTCTGCCTTGACGAGGTCACAAAGCTGGGTATGGCCGGAGGCGTACTGCGACACGAGGTGTTGAAGCGACTGGTCGAGTTTGCTGAAGTCATCCCGCTGGCGAATCTGAATCGCCCGGCTTTGGGTGCTATAGAGACAGGGCTGGTGGTGAGTTTGCCGGGTGGTAACACAACGAGAGGGCGAGACTCACCATATGCGGACCAAGAGGTGCGTGTCAAACAGCTTCTTGTAGTCCTCGAGAGACCTTTCGAGTCTCGCGAGCCGTCGCTTCCGCCACTGAGTTTTCGCGGCCACCTGCAGCGTGGCGATGAGGCGCCCCGTGGCATGATGGCTGGTGAGAAACTGGACTTCGTCCTGGAGTGCCCGGGCCGCAATATTGCATTTTTCGGCAATGTCGGAGAGCTCTCTCTCGCTCTGAGACCTTGGCTGGATGTGCTGGCATTTTTGCTGGACATCTACCGACAGAGATCCTAGAGTCGTGGCGTATTCCTCCAGGTTCTCATCCGGCGATGTTCGGCCGTGATAGACGGCGTGGCAGAGGGCGACTGTCTCGCAAGCAAAGGTGATGACTTGGAACACATTGCTGACAAGACTGAGGGTTTCGATGCCCGACATTGTCGTACGTGAGGTGTGAGATGCGCTTCAGGGGCCATGTCCTTGCGGTGCTGGGGAAGAGACAGGAGCGGGAATTGAAGCCCGACCTGGCCGCATCTGGCGCAAGGCTCTGGCCGACCCCTCAGCTGCTGCACCCCCCCTCGTGCAGCTTGCAGGTGCATCACGTAAGTGGGGTTGACTTGACAGGCGCATCGCAAGGTTGCCGCGTATGGAGGAAGATGGCTTACCAGCAATGGTATGGAGACAGATCTGGCCAGCAGTCAAGGACAAAGTGTTCTGCCAGTGGAGGAAGGCCAAGATCGTCCCACTGAAGAAACCTGGGAAGATCGATTAACGTTACACGCTGGCCAAGTCGTGGAGGCCCATCTTTCTCCAGACGGTCCACCACTGCCTTTTCCTCCCTGACACAGACAACCAACACAATTCACCACATCACCACCCGTCGTCCCTCGTGAGACGTGTTCAGATCACAACGGCCGGATCTGCCACAAGCGCGCCTCCCGCAAAGATCACCGCTCTCCCCAATACTGTTTTCAACTCGGACCTGGTACAGCACAGAATTGATGCAAATGGAGCCTCAGTTGCGTTCATCGACAACTACACAGCCTGGGCGACAGGTCCCTCGGCAGAAGCGAACTGCGCAGGTATCTAGGGTATTATGGTGAGCCGAGCAATATGCTCAAGACATTCTCACCTGCAGCATTCAAATTCCGAGTTCTGCAGCATCTTGGAATTTGGGGAAAAAAGGGATGCCAATCTTCAATGGGCCCTGGCCCTGGTTTGCGTGGCGCCCTTGAAAGTTAAAACGATACCAGGTGTGTGGCCAAGAAGCGCACGCAAACTGAGAAACTACATGTAACACACAAAAGCAGGATGGCGGCAGGAGGAAACTTTATTGACATGGAGTGGCCTGGTGCTGGTGTTACCCGGCCCTGAGCGGCGCGGCTCAGCCCCAGCGGGTCCAGGCCGTTGGTTCTGGCCCCCAACACAAATCCTGGCTGGGAATTGGGCTTCCGATTTCAGATGCGGCGGTGTCAAACAGGCCGTTTCACACCCGGCTCTCGGGCCGGCCGCCGCCATCAGCGGCACTCACCAAAGATTTTGGTTGTTTCTGACTCGGCGCGCCCTTCGTACTCTCGTACATCTGATCCGTCTTTCGGGCCTGTCGTCCATCGTCCAACCCCATGATAGAGACCCGAGCAGTGGGACCAAAGGCCGCCCTGGACGCACCACCGGGAACTTGGTCGCCCGAACTTCTGCAGGGCCTTGACGCTTGAAACCCTGTCCATCGTCCTGGTCTGGTGTCCGATTCTAGGGCAGAATTTGTGGCTGGAGTGCCGTTTCAGGCCAGACGACGGTCGATGGCCAGAAACATTTCTCGTCTGGCCATGCTCTGTCCGCCAGGGCTACCGCCTGGGACGCCCGCATCATGCATCACTCACGATGGCACCGTATAAACAAGCGCATTCGCTGCCGCAAGGGCTCAGCGGCGATCTTGAAACAGAAGATCTTCTTTCTTCATAACCGGAACAGCTCACTCGTTACCAATCACTCACGCTCTCCCAGCCAGCCTGCGCATCATGGAGTTTAAACCCAACGACGAGTCCATCACGAGCGAGTCGGCTCCGTTGATTGAGCCCGTCGAGTGCGAGAGTGATCAGGATCTTTTCATGGTTCCCCTGAAGAGACCGTCGCCACGGCCATTGCCATCCCGGTACAGGAACGTGAAAGCCAGGTCACCGCCAAGGTCGCCTGCCGCGGCATCCCCATGCTCAAATCTCGGAACCTCCCCTCAACCAGAGTCACAGATTGGTGCCAATCCGTACCAGAGCCCGGCAATGTCAGGACGCACCATCAAGCCGGACAGCCCTCCAATGTTCACCTCGCCTCTCATGTCCCCGGAGTCGGCTGTGCTCGGTGCCAACGGCTCTCCGAACATGCAAAGCTCGGCGGGGCAGCGCAGCATGGCCACTCCCCCGTCTCTAGCCTACAACAGCCCGCCAATGTCCGGCAGAGGGATCAAGGTCGGCTCCTCCCCCATCGTCTCCCAAGAAACAGGGTCTGCCCGCCAGAGCCCGGAGCCCCAATCCTCCAGCAAGGAGCACACCACATCCGCATCTCGCTCCACCAGCGGCGAGAACCGCAGCCCCTCCACCAAAGCCTCCTCCGTCTACGACAACCCCCCAGCCATCGTCGAAGTCAAACCTGACACAGACAATGCCACCAACAACCAGCA
>Ga0247823_10002305_pt1 | contig 15740 bp, 11 predicted proteins | sample 13C_PalmiticAcid_2_FD_192426 | JGI IMG/M metagenome (GOLD analysis project Ga0247823, IMG submission 192426) | Soil microbial communities from agricultural site in Penn Yan, New York, United States - 13C_PalmiticAcid_Day30 | ecosystem: Environmental > Terrestrial > Soil > Agricultural land...
CCCGTTGAAGAGCGTGCCGGTCGAGTGGAGGGGGTTGGTCAGGGCGCGCGAGGAGGCCGAGAGGGACCGGAGGATGAGGTACGATCTGGAGCAGGGGCTGGCGCGGCTGCCGACGTATGAGGATGCGGAGGAGGATGACGACGACAGGCAGGCGCTGGGCAAGAAGAGGACGACATATGTCACGGCGGAGGACCTGGACGAGGAGGACGCGGAGCTGGAGGAGTTTGATGCGCTGCCGGCGGACGAGAAGCTGCGGCGCGTGGTCGAGCACTTGCGCCGGGAGTACCACTACTGTTTCTGGTGCAAATTTACGTATCCGGACGAGGAGATGGAGGGGTGTCCGGGGTTGACAGAGGAGGACCATGACTAGCAGGGGGCTCGGTTTGCCAAACAACCCGACGTATGAAACACAAATCGTTGGGGGTATGCCCGCAACACGCATTGAGTGGCCATATGTTACAATTATTGTACATGTACAGTATCTACACGAGTCCCGCCGCCATTTGCTTATCCAGCTTCCGGCGCCTCGCAATCTCGGCGGCGTTTCTCGCCACGACGATATCATACACGCCCATCTCCCGGGCCGCCTCCTGCAGCAGGGGCTCCACGTCTTTCTGGGCCACGTTCTGCGCTCCCGCCTTGAGCAGAACCAGCTTCTCCAGCACGTCGTGAAGCTCGTTGATCTTTTCCTCGTCCGTCATATCCACCCCGGCATGCCCGGCCTTGATCAGCTCCATCCTGTGCTTCTTCATCAGCGTCTCAATCGTTTTCCTCCCCGCGACCAGCCGCTCCATATTCCGCTTGGTCTTGATGTGCAGAGACCCCGCGCCAGTCGCCAGCTCGATGAGCAACGTCTCGGGTGGGTGGAAGGCAAACATGTCCTTCATGGCACGGGCGGCGACGATGGTGCCCCTGTAATCATTGGCCTTGAGCATGCTAAATAGAATGGTCCGAGGCAGCTGGGCAAAGATGTCGGGCGAGTCGAATGTCCAGTTGGCTTCGACCATGTCTCGGAAGAATTGCCTGGCCGAGGCCACGTCCCGTTTTGCGAGTTCGGGGTCCCGCTGGACCAGGCGGTTCACTGAGAGGCTGTTGAACAGCGTGAGGAAGGTGTGTCCGTCTGGACGGATGTGCTGCTCCTTGGTCATGGTTTGGTAGAGGCTGGCTGCCGCCTCGGCCTCGCCGTTTTGAGAGTATGACCGGATCAGCTGGTTCATGAGGAAGCTGGTCGTGCCAATCTCGGCTTGCTTGAGCACCTCAAACAGCTCCTGCAAGCGACTGTGAAGTCTGCGAGAGCAGTAGTTTTCCGCCAGAAGAGAGAACGTCTCGGCGGTTGCCTTTGTCTGGCAGATGAACTCGGGCTCGCCGTCCCTCTTCTTGGTCGCAGGGGGGTCGTAATGGTAGAATTGAACCACGTCCCGCCGTTGGCGCAGTTTGACATGGTCTAGACGGGCTTGAACCATACTCCAGGCCAGGTCCTCGGCCTTTTCCAGGTTCTCGGCCGACCCCGACCGCAGCCAGGCGCCGATGAGACCGTTGAGCTGGATCGGTGACGACGTTATCCCTTTGTTTTGGGCGTACACCACCACCTTGTAGGCACCCTCCAGATCGCCCACTCCGATGAGGCGCTTCAGCCACTTGCCGATGAAGAAGTGGTTGCCCACCGACAGAGGCAGCCTTGTCCTCCCCCGGATGTCAATGGCACCCGAGAACATCATGTCAACAAAGGCTTGAAGAGCGTATTCGGTGCAGTCTGACGTGAGGAACACGGCAATCACCTCGTCGTAGTCCTCGATCGTCATGCTCTCTCCGAGGAGAGTGCGCATGTCCGTGTAGGCCTCCCACGACTGAGCGACAGTTGCCTCTTTGGCTGCCATGGCTCGGATAATAGGCAGGAGGATGCGTGCGTTTGGCGGCTTCGAGGATTTCAGCAGCGTGTCGGCGGCCCTTTGCGCCCTGTCCGTGTCTCCGTGCAGGCAGCACATGCGGACACCAAGCTCCCAGTAGTCGGTAAAGGTCTCGGGTTTCGATCCGAGCGTGACGACCGCCTTCTTCCACGACTCGATGGCCTCGTCCTCCCAGCCCTCGATAAACATGGCCTCTATCGCGAGGAGCTGCTGCGAGTCCCGCAGAGGCACCCCCGCAGCCTGCATGTCCTTGGCGAGGACATAGATGTGCTGCATGCGGTTGGGGTTCTCGACGCCTTCCCCTTCCCAGGACATGACCATCCACAAGAAGTTCCACACTTCTTTGGGCACATTCTCCCAAGCCAGCGACAGCGTTTTCCTCGCAGCCGAGTAGTACTTCCAGCACTCTGCCAGGTCCTTGGCCCTGGGGATGCCGCCCTTGACCACGCTGTCCCGGGCCAGGAAGGTGTTCAGGTTGGCCACAGTCCGCTGGCGTGGGCCGCTGAACCCCGAGATGCGCAACAGCCCATACTCTTCGGCCTCTGGACCCGTCTTGCCCTTGTACTGTAGCCGGAGGGTCTTCTTAAACTGCTTCCGCAGCGCGTCGGCCTTGTCCTGCCCGCCCGTCTTCTCCATGCGCTGCAGCATCTTGGCCGTGTTGATCATCTGCTTTTCGAGGTCGTCGATGGCCGTCGCAATCTCGCTGTCCAGACCGCCGGCGACGTCGCCAAACTCGTCTTTATCACGCAGTCGCCGCAGCTTTCCCGGGGCTTCTTGGGTGAAGAAGTTGATGTCGAGGGAGCCTTCGGAAGTCGTCTCGGGCTCCGGACGCTCCAGCTCTTCGGCGAGCATTCTCTGGAGTTCTGCTGGACCGGGGATGGCCGGAGCAGCCGGTGCCTTTCGGGGACTGATAGGGAGAGCGCGCACTCTCCGGGAAGTGCTCGACGATGGCCTTGCGAGCCATGGAGGGGCCGTCGCATTCGCGGACCGGAGATTGTCGAGGCACGACTTGCAGACATAGCTGCCACGTCGGCTGAGATCGAGCGAAAATGCTCGCGGCGGCATTGTAGAGAAAGTGTGGCGACTACCGTAGACACATTTGATGACAAAAAAAAGAGGGCGACGGATGGGCGACAAGTGATGGGGCGTTCTAGCTAGTCTAGTGCCTCCAGCTTCTGAGGTTCGAGATCAGTTCCAACCTGCAACTTTCAGCACCGTTGCCCCTGTCACTCTCAGCGTCTTTTTTTATGGGGCACTCCACCAGGAAACCTCTTATCAGCGCGCCAGGCCCGGCCGATAAGCGACTCACAGCTCCTGACCGCCCGGCAGAACCAGCGGGACCCTCCAAAATTTCTGGAACTCGCAACTCCCAAGCAAGCAAGTCAATTGGAACTTTTTGGGACGCAGCACACACCCACTCCCCGCGATTGGAATCGCAACCCAACCACAACCACCCACCATGTCCGGCTCGAAGCCGGAATTCCTGCGCTTCACAGGGCACCGCGCCTTCACGCAGCGGCTGGTGCTCTCGACGCTGACGGGCCGCCCCATACACATCTCCAAGATCCGCTCCTCGTCCCCGACCCACCCCGGCCTGGCCCCCCACGAGGTCTCCTTCCTCCGCCTGCTCGAGTCCGTCACCAACGGCAGCGTCATCGACGTGTCCTACAGCGGTACCACCATCACCTACCAGCCCGGCCTCATCACCGGCACCGTCCCCGGCGCCGGGTCCGCCCTCGCCAGCGACGCCCTCGAGCACGTCCTCCCCGCGGCCTGCGCCCGCTCCGTCACCTACTTCCTCCTCCCGCTCGCCCTCCTGGCGCCCTTCTCCAAGGCCCACATGAACGTGCGCTTCTCCGGCCCGGGCGTCATCACCTCGGCCACCACCATCGGCGGGGACCTGTCCGTCGACTCGTTCCGCACCGCCGTGCTGCCCCTGTACGGCCTGTTCGGCATCCCGCCCGCGCGCGTCGAGCTGCGCGTGCTGTCGCGCTCGTGCCCCGGTCCGGGTGGGCGGGGCGGCGGCGGCGTGGTCGAGATGCGCTTCGCCAGCCAGGTGCGCCTGCCCAAGACGCTGCACCTGAACCGGCGGCCCGGGAGGATACGGCGGATCCGCGGCGTGGCGTACTGCACGGGCGTGTCGGCGAGCCACAACAACCGCATGATCACGGCGGCGCGCGGGGTGCTGAACCAGCTCGTCTCGGACGTGCACGTGGCGGCGCAGTACGACCCGGCGCCGCTGGTCGGGGAGAAGGGGAGCGCGCAAAAGAAGAAGATTGGTATTGGGTTTGGGTTGAGTCTGGTGGCCGAGTCGAGCGCCGACGGGGTGATTTACTCGGCCGACGAGGTGGCGCCGCACGAGGGCGGTGTGGTGCCCGAGGATATCGGCACGCGGTGTGCGTACCAGCTGCTCGAGGTCATTGCCCAGGGCGGGTGTGTGACGGGCGCGGCAGCGCCCACGGTGCTGACGCTGATGGCGATGGGGTCCGAAGATGTGGGGAGGTTAAGGCTGGGGAGGGAAGTCATGGCCCGAGAAGAAACAATAGGGCTGGCGAGGGATCTGAAGCAGTTTGGGGCGAGCAGCTGGGGTATACGGGATGCGGGCGACGACGACGGGGCCGGCGAGTTGATAATATCAGTCAAGGGGACGGGCGTGGGTAACGTCGGCAGGAAAGTAGCATGACGAATCCACCATCTTCTCAGGAGGCGCACACTCCTAAAACACAGATTCACGATGCGTAGCTCCCGTCCGGGTCTCTTCAAACTGTGCCTCTCAAGGCATTGCTACCCCTGGCCCCTAACAAGCCTGCTCCTCCGTTCTGCGGCAAGAGCAGCGAGCGTCGCATTATAGCCAAAGGTCCGCAGCGAGTAGGCCGCGGCGCCCTGCGCGCCATTCCCCACCGTCCGGACCGCGTGGATGACGTGAAAGTTCGCCAACACGGCGTTTCCCGACCTGATGATATCCAACAGGTCCGCGCTCGCAGCGGCCGACGAATACGTATCGCCCAACTGTTCGTCGTCGTCGTCGGCCGCGCTGTTGCCCTCTCCACTGCTGCCGCTCCCAGACAAGGGCTGGAGTTCCATGCCACCCCCGTCCCCCATGTTGGCTTCATCCCTCAGCACCCCGCGCTCCTCGGCGTCGTGGTCCTGTGTTGTCCCTGCCGCCGTTGCCGCCGTTGCCGCCGTTGCCGCAGCAGCCGCGGCCTCCTCCGTCTGGTCGCCGCTAGGGGCGATGGTCTGCAGCGACGGCGAGACGGCCTTCTTGAGCCTCTCCCGTTCCTGATGCACCGCCAGCATCAGGCACTGCGCGCCGAGGATGACGAGATCAAAGAGGAGATAGGCGAGCCTGCTCGTGGGCGGCTTCTGGCCGATAAAGTCGATGATGACGCCCCCGTGGAGATAGCCGCGCGTCGCCTCGCCGGCCTCGGGCAGGGCGAGGAAGACGTGGGCAAAGATGCAGAGGACGCTCGGGACAAAGATGGTGTAGATGTGGGGCTGCTCGGCGGGGAGGAGCAGGCCGTCCTTGGGGGTCAGGAACGAGTAATGCGGCACGAGTCGGAGGATGAAGCGGACGAACGAGCACCTGCAAGAGGAGGAGGAGGAATTGGTAAGCGACTCCGCGTAATAAAATGGGAGTGGGCTGGGCGAGGGGATACTCACTCCATATAATACAAGGTGCATATGTACACAAAGACAATCATGTCGAGCGTCTTTTGCAGGTGGCTGACCAGCTCGAGCTTCTTGACCAGGCCCTCGCGCCGCTTTTCCTTCTCCTTCTGCCGTGCTGCAGAGCCATCGCCGGACCGGCTGGCACTGCTCGTCTCGGCGTGTACGTCCGCGTCCGCGTCCACGTCCACGTCCCGCTCGGCGGCGTCGTACTCGCCGTCGGACCGTGGCGGGAGCTGCCGGGCCGCAGAGCTCGGGCCCGGATCATCGTTCATCGCTCGCCGCGATTGGGGAAGTGAAGGTAGGTCAAACCGGTCGAAAGATTACATAGTTGGTGCTGTGGCTTGGTGGGATACCATAGGCATGGGAGAGATGGTCGTTTGCGCCGGACGGCTATAGTGCATGCATCGGGGACGGCGGTTCGGGACGGGGCAGTCCAGCGCTCGTGTGTGCTTGGGCATGGCGTGGCGCATGTCGGCATCTGCCTGTCATTTGAGGGTCAGGCAATGGCGCAGGGTTAGTCTAGGGTTAGGGTTGGACTCGATCATCCTTGTGAGTGACCACCTCATCCACCTCACTCTTGCTCCCGTCCAACGCAGACACACATCACGTCCAAAGCAACGACAACAGAAATCACATTCGTGTGTTGCTGGCTTGCCGAACTAGAACAAGACTATAAATCAAAGCATAAATCCCATCCCGCTGAAATCCAAAAACCCCCCGTCAAAACGCCCCTAACTTTGTCTTTTTTGTGTTCAAAGAAACTCCCGAGATTCAGATGGGTTTGATAGGTATCATGATATTATTTACAGGGGCTTGCCGCCAATGAAATCGGACCACCTGCGCACCTCGGAGGGGATGCCCTCGGGGCGAGGCAGCTTCTCGCTCATGCACTGAGCAAAGAGCATGGCGGTCTGCGTAATTGAGTCTGTCAGTTCATGTTCTAGAGAAAGCGGGAGGGGGCAAAGGGGAAGAACTAACCTGAGGCTCCATAAACAGCGGCACGCCAAAGTCGACAGCATTACGGCGCATGACATAGTCGACATCCATGACCGTCTTGCCGCGGGCCTGGGCCAGGTTGAAGCAGCCGCGAATGTCATACTTCTTGAACACCTCGCGCAGCGCACGCTTGTCCTCCTTGGGGAACTCGATGACCTCGACGTTGAGCTTCTGCTTGCACTTGGACTCGAGGTGCTGCTTGACCTCCTCATCGGCGGCGTACAGCTTGTAGCCGAGAGGGGCGAGGTAGTCGGCGACGGTGGTGAGCCAGTTCTTGCTCAGCTCGCCGCCAAAGAGGATACCCTCACCGGGCTCGGGCACGCGGAAGTTCATGGCCGACTGCATCGAGGACCAGTAGGCCTCGACCAGGTTCTTGCCGAAGCACGCCATCTCACCAGTCGACGCCATCTCAACACCGAGGAAGGGATCGGCACCGGCCAGACGGGTCCACGAGAACTGCGGCACCTTGGTCGCGACGTAGTTGCGCTCGACCGCCATCAGATCGGTCGGCTCCGGGACCTGCTTGCCGACGAGCGCCTTGGTGGCGACGTCAATGAAGTTGGTGCCGAGGACCTTGCTGACGAAGGGGAACGACCGCGAGGCGCGCAGGTTGCACTCAATGACCTTGAGCTGCGGGAGGCCGCCCTCGGGGTCCTCAGCCTTGATGATCTGCATGTTGAACGGGCCGGTGATCTTGAGGGCCTTCGCAATCTTCTGAGCAATCTCCTTGACGCGCTGCATCGTGTTCTCGTCCAGGTTGACAGGAGGGAGGACCAAGGTAGCGTCGCCGGAGTGGACACCAGCCTGCTCGACGTGCTGGCTGACGGCGTGGATAACCAGGTTGCCCTCAGATGCGACACCGTCAAGATCGATCTCCTGCGCGCCCTCGATGAACTTGCTGATGACGACGGGGTGGTCAGGCGAGACGTCGGAAGCAGCCTCGAGCTTGTCCTTGAGGTCCTCCTTGCTGCGAATGACCGTCATGGCGGCACCGGACAAGACGTAGCTGGGGCGGACAAGAACAGGGTAGCCGACTTGCTCAGCGAACTCGCCAGCGGCCTCAACCGAGGTGAGCTCCTTCCACGCCGGCTGGTCGACACCGAGGCCGTCAAGAATCTCGGAGAACTTCTGCCTGTCCTCGGCCTTGTCAATGTCGCGGGGATCAGTACCGAGAACCTTGGCACCTCCGGTCTCCTGCAGGCGAAGAGCAATGTTCTGGGGCAGCTGGCCACCGACAGACACCACAACACCGCTCGCGTGCTCGAGCTCATAGATGTCCATGACACGCTCATAGCTCAGCTCCTCAAAGTAGAGCCTATCGGCTTCGTCATAATCGGTCGACATAGTTTCCGGGTTGTACATGGGGGTTGTTAGCATTCTTGTCGTCGAGAAACCTTGACTTTGGTACTTACGTTGATCATGACCGTCTTCTCACCCATGGTCCTCAGGGCACGGGTGGCGCTAACGGCACACCAGTCGAACTCGACAGAGCTACCGATGCGGTAGACACCGCTGCCGAGAACGATGGTGCCCTTGTCCTCAAAGGTGACATCGTGGGTCGAGGCGTTGTAAGTGGTGTACAGGTAGTTGGTATCCGCAGGGAACTCGGCCGCGAGAGTGTCGATCTTCTTGACCCACGGGCGGATGCCAAACTCCAACCTGCGAGCGCGGACCTGGTCCTCGGTGCTGCCGACGGCATGCGCGACCTGCTTGTCGGAGAAGCCCATCTTCTTGGCCTTGAGAATGTGCTCCTTCTTGAGGCCATTGAGGCTGCCGATCTGCTGGAGCTCCCTGGTGCAATCCACGATGTTCTGCAGCTTGTGCAGGAACCACTTGTCAATCTTGGTCAGGTCATGGACGCGGTCGACCGAGTAGTTCTCGTGGAGCATGGCCTGGCCAACAGCCAGCCAGCGGCGGTCGGTGGGGTTCTGGAGCTCGTAGTCGAGGTCCGCAAACTTGGCGCCCTGGAAGCCGACGAAGTTGGGGTCGACCTGCCTGATGGCCTTCTGGAAAGACTCCTCGAAAGTACGGCCGATGGCCATGACCTCACCAACAGACTTCATGGCGCTGCCAATGTCCCGCTTGACGTGCTGGAACTTGGACAGATCCCACCTGGGGATCTTGGTGACGATGTAATCGAGCGAGGGCTCGAAGTTGGCCGTCGTCGTCTTAGTAACGGCGTTGGGGAGCTCGGGAAGGGTGTGGCCCAGGCCGATCTTGGCGGCGGTGTACGCCAGGGGGTAACCGGTGGCCTTGGAGGCCAGGGCAGACGAGCGGGAAAGACGGGCGTTGACCTCGATAACCCTGTAGTCGAGACCATCTGGCTGCAGCGCATACTGGACGTTGCACTCGCCAACGACGCCCAAGTGCCTGACAATCTTGATGGCGGCGGAGCGGAGCATGTGGTACTCCTCGTCGCTCAGAGTCTGGCTGGGCGCAACGACGATGGAGTCGCCGGTGTGGATGCCCAGGGGGTCGAAGTTCTCCATGTTGCATACCGTAATGCAGTTGTTGTTGGCATCGCGGACGACCTCGTACTCAACCTCCTTCCAGCCCTTGAGCGACTTCTCGACCAGGATCTGGGGTGAGAGGGTAAGCGACCGGGCGGCCATGTTGCGCAGCTCCTCCTCGTTGTTCGCGAAGCCGGATCCCAGACCGCCAAGCGCATAGGCAGCGCGGACGATGATGGGGTAGCCGATCTGGGTAGCGGCATCGAGGGCCTCGTCGACCGTGTTGACGGCAATGGACTTGGCAATGGGGATGTTGATCTCCTCGAGCGCCTTGGCGAACAGGTCTCTGTCCTCGCTGAGCTCTAGTGTCCTGACGCTGGTGCCGAGGACTCGGACGCCATATTTCTCAAACAGGCCCAGCTTCTGCATCTGGACACCGAGATTGAGGGCCGTCTGGCCACCGAAAGAGAGGAAGATACCATCGGGCTTCTCCTTCTGGATGACGTACTCGACGTACTCAGGGGTGACGGGGAGGTAGTAGACCTCGTCGGCGAGGATGTGGTTGGTCTGGATGGTAGCGATGTTGGGGTTGATGAGCACAGAGGACACGCCGGCTTCCTTGAGGGCCTTCAGGGCTTGTGCGCCTAGATAGATGGATCGCGATCAGCCTTTGCGCCCTTGACTTGCCCCCATGTGACTCATTGCTCACCGCCCAGGAGGGGGTTCTCGAGGAGTGCTCGCGTGACAAGACGTACCAGAGTAGTCGAACTCTCCCGCCTGGCCAATGGCAAGACCGCCGCTGCCAATGACGAGGACCTTCTTGACGTCGACGTGCTCCTTGGGTTTTACCACTCCGCTGGCGAGGTACGCCTTCGGGTCCGGGGCAGGTTGTGCGGCGCCCGCGCTCGCGCAGGCGGCGGACGCAGAGAAGAGCCGTTTCTGGCTCAACCGGGCGATGGGCGACTCGGTTTGTGTGCGGAAGAGGCCATCCTGGGGGCCAGCAGTCAGCGGCCTCAGCTGGGAGGGGGCTACTGGGACGCGGCGACCATGACGGAGGACGGCCGGAGCACGGCCCGCCTTGGACACGGCCGACAGCATGGTTCGGGGCAAGGTGTTGCGGGAGGTTCAGTCACGGGAAGCCGCTTCAGGGTCTCAGGCAGCACTCCAGTCCCGTCGTGGTCGTCAATTGACAGTGTCGCAGGTCGTCCCAGGCCGCTTTGGGTCTTGTGCAGTGGGGGAAGGAAGCGGGAGCAGAGTATGGGATTTGTGACAAAGTCGGGATCGCGATTGCCCCAGGGCCATAAAAAAGAGAGATCGGCCGTCGTGGGGAGCGATAAGCGATAAGATGTGACTCTTCGCCCTGTCGCCGCGCTTTGCAGATCGGACCCCAGTGCGTGCGCAAAATTTTCCAGGCTATCAGTGCAGAGACCCATCCGACGCCGGAGGAAGATGCAGTTCTGGATCTGGACCCAAATTCATGGTGTTCCGGGTTTGCATGCCACAAGACCGGTGCGAACCGAGCCTGACAGATTTTCTCGGAGCCTGCAATGTTCTCCTGCACTTTCCTCTTGAGATCAACATCTAACTATCGATATATTACTGTACATACACAACACGGACACGGCACTCTCAAAAGTGCCATCGGAGCTCCCATGCCCTCAACAAAGTTTGGCGCCGGCCCGGTGACGGAGGCAAGGAGTCGCATGTCCCATTCGGCGGTGGACCCCGCAGCACCCCCTGGAGCCCCGCAAAGTTTAGAGTTGAGCCGGTGTGTTGCTCAGGGATCCGATTGGTCAATTGGGGCTGGCCCCTGGGTTTGGCGGTGAAGGTGGGTTTGGTGTTGGGACGAGCTCGGGTTCAGATCAAAGACAAGAAATAAAGAAAAGAAAAAAAAATGAGACAACAACGTAGAGGAGGGGAAGTAGAACGGAGGATTACACAACACACGACACAAATAATGGGCAATATTGAGCCAGAAAGCTAAAAGCTTGAGAAACAGAAAGACGGTGGTTTTATGCTGAATCTCTTGCAGGGAAACAAGGCACCCTTCCCTGGTCAGAGTCAGTGTGCTGACGGCGACCTGAACTCACTACGAAGCCCCCAACTTTATGTTTCGAATCACCATGTATTGTGAACCCCCCAACTCCAGTGCAGTTCACGTATGTACCTCTCGACGGAGCTGACCATGTTAGACCACTACTTCGTATGCATGCGAGTTTCGAATGTTGTGCATCACAACCAAACGAGCGAGTAGTTCAACCCTCAATTCCATTGCTTTGCAAACAGAGAGCCGAGATAGTTCATGAGTTTTCAGATGCAGCCCCGCCCGTCACCCAAAGCCAAGTAGCCACCGCTCTGTTGTCGTCTATGACCGTGACGCAACCAAACTCCTGATCCGTAGTATCCATAGCACCTCCCTCATGTCGTTTACCCCGTGTCCTTCTGGCCGCCGTTGTTGCCTGGATGGCCGCTTTGTGTTTTGGATCGGCACCTCCATCCCTGCATGTACTCCCATCTCGATTCTCCCCGTCACGCCGGCGGCCTGCCCGGCGATGTCGGGCGGCGTTGGTCTCCGTTTAGCCTGACAGCAGCAAAACGCTTAGCAAGTGGTTCTTGAAGGTCGTTGGGATCATCAGGTCTACGCAATGACGAGGGGTCGCCGCCGCCGCCGCCAGATTGTCGGGAACGCTTGGGATTTCTCTCACCGGTGGATTGCAGAATCATGTACAGCGTCTGCCACCCCGTCGTCGAACGCAGCTGGAAGGACTCGGCCAGGTCGTGCTGGGTGGCGACCCGACATAGGAGGGCTTCTTCTTCCTAAGAGGGAAAGGGGTTAGTTGCGCCCAGCGGGTGGGGGGATTTGGAGAGCGAGGGCCTACCTTGGAGAGGACGCCCATCTGGTGGATGAAGCAGAGGAGGTGGAAGTCGGAAACATTCATGTTGTTGTCGTTTTGGGCCACCTTCAACGCCTTGGCAACGGCCGAGACCTCCTGGGCTTCCCCGACATACTCCCTATTCTCGATGGGGAAGCCGCTCTGTGTGAAGACGGGCTTTGGCGTCTCAGGGAACCCGTGCGTGAGGGTGACGAAGAGATATTCGACTGGGAACGCCGGCTTCGCGTTCTCTTGCACGTTGGCCCCGTACTCGTTGATCCTGCGGTAGAACACTTCGGGGATGTAACGCGTCCTGCTCGTTGAGCCGTCGTCCTCCTCCTCTTCGCGGACGAGCATCTGAGTCGGATCAACGCAAGGCTCGACAATGTCGGCTCTGACCATCTCAACCGCGTCATTAGACATCTGGTATGCCGAGATGGAGATTTCGCCCTTCTCGTTGCCAGAGATGACGCATGTGACAAAGTTGGAACCAAACCTCCCCGTGTCGCTCCATTTGCTAGGCTTGGGATGCTTGGCTTGCATGCGCGCAGCAAAGACAATCTCCTGAGAGGCGAGAAAGTAGGAATCTGCGTGGCGCTTGCAGACAGCGCTTCCGTCTCCCTTGCCCGCGTCTACAAGATCGGTCCAGATCACTCCGACCTGTTGCAGCCCGCACAACTTGGCAACATTGTCGATTTCTTGTTCGTTCTCCCACGCGTTGAGCGAGACGCCGTCCATCTCGTCAACCTGCGGCGCCTCGTAGATAGCTTCGACCACCGCCTTGATACCGAGGGGCACCACATCGTATTCCAAGTACTTTCCGTAAAGGATGCCCAGGCGCTGTGTTCCAGTGCGCCGCCAAGCATCCAGGAACTTGTCGATGATCTGTGGCGAAGCGAACTCGACGTGGTCTACCATGCGGAACTGCTGAGGTTGGAGCGTGATGGCGCTGGGCTGGCACTTAGTGCAGATCCCCTCGGGCCATTCAGGGTGGCCTGACGGACAGTCGCGCTTTACTCGGTAGTAGGGCTCGACGAGCGGGGGAATGAAGGAACTGCCGAGTTCCGGCTTGTTTGTGGCCGAGTTCGTCTTGCGCATGTAGGCGTGCACCGACATGTACTTGATCTTCTTCTCCTCGAGATACTCGGCGTTGAAGGGATCCAGCGGCATGCAGTAGTCGCACATGCCCTTCGGCCCATGGCGGCACATCTTGTTGTCCCGTTTTCTCGGAATCTTGCCATCCTGCCTGTCTAGCCGGTCGTCCAAGGGCGACTGTCTCACCACCTCCCACGGGTTCTTGATTCGCTCGGCGGACGTGTTGGGTGGCGGGTCGATGGGGTGGTCTTCGGTGGGCAGGATGGGTTTCCCGTTGAGTCGATTTGTGGAGGATGAAAGAGCAGCCGGCTGGTCGTTGTGCGAGGCTCCGTTTGTAACAGCGCCTTGGTGTTGGTAGCTGATGAAGATGAGATCGCCGTGTCTATGGCGCAGTCAGTCTCGCTGTTCAGCCAGCACCCCTTGCCACATCACCAAAGAGGACGATGGGTCATCTTACCGTAGCCCGACCTGACTGATCTTGAACTTGGAAATCTCCCCAATCTTCTTCGCGTCGCTACCGGTCGGGTGGTTCGAGAGGGTGATGGTTTGGGGGTCGACGGTTGCAGGAAGCTGCGGAATAAGCTGCACGACTGTCAACCTCTAGCATCTTGGCAGCTGTTAAGCTTCTCTTGGAATACCTGGGTCGCAAGATGGCCAAATGTATCGTCCTGTTCCACCGACAGACGGAACATGCCATCGGGGGAGCGTAGTCGCAGCAGCATGGCGGGCGAGTTGTTGCCTGTGCTCGGGGGCACTGGTTCACTGCCTGTTGGTTGTTAGGTGTTGGGAGAGTCGAGAAGCTGCTGGCAGAGGCCGAGAGAACCAAGCGCCCACCGTTGCCTTGTGCAAAATCGCGGTCGATAGGGAGGTGGCGGTTGGGGGTTTTTGTGCTCCGGGGCTGTCGAGTTAAGAAATCATGGAGCTGTCATCGCTGTGATCATATCGTTGTTGGTACTTGCAAGCGCACGGAGCTCCAGCACCTTCGTCATCCGAGCTGTGCCTGACGCCGGAGGAGCCCCGCGGCCCCGCTGTGGCATGGGCTGTCGAGATATATGCATACTGTGGGGAGCGCGCCTCGGTAAAGACATATCCGTGAGAAGGCCCCGGCGCGCTCGTGTTTCCTTGCCCCCTGTCATGTGCAATGCCAAGACCCAAAAGTTGTCAAGCTGTTCTTTCGGGGCCTTGTTCCGCAGGGACATCTGCAGGGCCACCTGTACAGTATTCTGTACGCAGACGATCCGCCAAACCTCAAACCTCACCTTTGTGTTTCCAAGACCGCGCTGCCAAAACCCGACACTCCTTTCTTTTCTTTTTCAGGCCGGCGACATTTCACACACCTTTGCGACACGCCCAGCGTTTGCCATGTTCGACATCAATTGGCAGGGGCTGCTGCTGCCCCTGGCGTACTTGGGGGTGCTGGTCGGCACCTTCATGACATTCTCTAGAGTCTACCGCAGGAGGAAAGCCCGTATGTGTTGCCTTGCCTTTTTGGCTCCTGCATGCCGTCCTCAAGAGATACTGACCGCCTCCGCTCACAGTCGAGAGCGCTAACCTCGCGCCATGGTTCGGTCCGCACCTGCAACGCAACATCTACCTGTCGCTTCTGCACATGGAGCCCGAGGAGGGGTCAGAGAAGGCGCCCAAGGTACCGGATAGCGTCATCAGGGCAGCCCTGCTGCGCCGCGCCGTCGAGGACATCCACCGCATCATCCAGATTCGCACTGCCAAGGCCGCCTGCGGCTCGTTGCTTCAACGAGGCAGTGTCGGGGACGACCTGTGGCAACGGTTCCAGCGCGCCGAGAAGGAGATGGAGGACGAGCTGCGGGATGTCGTGATGGAGGTACGGTTTGCCCTGAACCATTGCTGGATGCCTGGCTAACAAATCGCAGGCTAACGCCCTCGTCCCGGGCTGGGGCCAAATCATCTTCCAATCCGCCAACGAGATCGCCGCCAACAAGGTCCTCCGGGACCGGCTCGAGGAGATCGAGGCACAGACGGAGCGCGACAAGGAGTGGTGGGAGAAGCGGAGGGCCAGCATCAAGACCGACTTCATCAAGGAGCTGGACGAGGAGTCGGAGCAGGGACAGGCCAAGGCCGGCAGCGACGACGAGGCCGTTCTGGTGGACACAAATACCCCGTCAGCCACCCCATCAGGGGCTTCCAAGAAGAAGAAGGGCAAGAAATAGGATTCTTCAGGGGGCCGCCGGAAGAGGCGACCGCGGGTCCGGCTCTAGCGTTGTATAGTAAAAAGGGGTCGTGGTTGCTTGGGCGTCGACAGCATAGTGCATGGCGTTGGGTGATGCGTATGGTACCTTACATTTTGTTTTCTTTCGAGAGCGGTTGGTGAGATGGTGTCTCACTTGCTGGATGGGTGAGAGGAGTGACAAGCATCTGATCATATACGAGGTACGATAGCAATCTTGTGCATCCTACATAACCTCCTGGTGGTGGCCGTGGCTCTGAGGCGAGTTGCTTCAAAATCCATCACTCACAGACGTCCCCTTTCAAAGACGGCAACTAACCATTACACCAGCAACCCCATCCATCCATGCAGCCAAGTCTAACACACATGCACAAACTCCTAGCACGAATGTACCCAGATCAACAAAAGACAAATATGCTCGCTCCCTCCATGCCAGATCACAGCCTTCCTCCCTTCCTCTCTCCCATCACCAAACACCAAACACCGACTTCAATACCACCCCATCTTTCTCCTCACCTCCTCCTCCTCGCTTCCTCCTCCCCCACCC
>Ga0247823_10002306_pt1 | contig 15730 bp, 14 predicted proteins | sample 13C_PalmiticAcid_2_FD_192426 | JGI IMG/M metagenome (GOLD analysis project Ga0247823, IMG submission 192426) | Soil microbial communities from agricultural site in Penn Yan, New York, United States - 13C_PalmiticAcid_Day30 | ecosystem: Environmental > Terrestrial > Soil > Agricultural land...
ATACAAACTCATGGCTGCCCTGCTGGTCGAGGATGGTGCGCGAGTCGATCTTGCTGCTGACCTGGAACGACAGGCGCGTGGGAATATTGGCCTTGATCAGGCCGGTGATCACGTCAACCGACGGGCGCTGCGTGGCCAGCACAAGGTGGATGCCGGCCGCGCGCGCCTTCTGGGCGATCCGCGCGATCAGTTCCTCGACCTTCTTGCCGACCACCATCATCAGGTCCGCCAGCTCGTCGATGACGATCACGATCAAGGGCAGGCGCTCAAGCGGCTCGGGCGCATCGGGCGTCAGGCTGAACGGGTTGGGAATCTTTTCCTCGCGTTCGGCGGCTTCGTCGATCTTCTTGTTGAAACCGGCGACGTTGCGCACGCCCATCTTGCTCATGAGCTTGTAACGGCGCTCCATTTCGCCGACCGCCCAGTTGAGCGCATTGCCCGCGTGGCGCATATCGGTCACAACCGGGCACAGCAGATGCGGAATGCCTTCGTAGACGCTCATTTCGAGCATCTTGGGGTCGATCAGGATCAAGCGCACCTGATCAGCCTTCGCCTTGTACAACAGCGAGATGATCATGGCATTGATGCCGACCGACTTGCCCGAGCCGGTGGTCCCCGCCACCATGCAGTGGGGCATCTTGGCGAGGTCGGCCACCACCGGCTTGCCGGCGATGTCCTTGCCGAGTGCCATGGTGAGCATCGAGGCGCTTTCGTTGTAGACCTGCGAGCCGAGGATCTCTGTCAGGCGCACGGCCTGGCGCTTCGGATTCGGCAATTCGAGGCCCATGCAGTTCTTGCCCGGAATCGTCTCGACCACACGGATCGACACCAGCGACAGCGAGCGCGCCAGATCCTTGGCGAGGTTGACGATCTGGCTGCCTTTCACGCCCGTGGCCGGCTCGATCTCGTAGCGTGTGATCACCGGGCCCGGATAGGCAGCCACGACCGCCACCTCCACGCCGAAGTCCTTGAGTTTCTTTTCGATCAGCCGCGATGTAAATTCGAGCGTCTCGGCGCTGACGGTTTCCTGCGCCGGCGGCACGCCATCGAGCAGCGACAGTGGCGGCAGATCGGAGTCGACGATCTCGGTGAACAGCGGCTGCTGCTTTTCGCGCTCGACGCGCTCGTGCTTGGCAACAGCGGCCGGACGCACGATCTGCACTGGCGGTGCCTCTTCGATACGTACGCGCTGCACTTCAACCGTGCCTTCGCGCTCGACCTTGGCCACTTCGCCAATCCGCTGGTCCTGCTTGCGCTCGCGGCGCAGGCGGAAACCCACGAACAGGCTCTCGACCAGCCCGCCCACGCCTTCGGCCACGGCCAGCCAGGAAAAATGGAAGAACAGCGACAGGCCGATGGCGAACACCAGCAACAGCAGCAAGGTCGCGCCCGTAAACCCCAGCGCATGCTGCAGCGAGAACCCGATCAGGTCCCCCAGCACGCCACCCGGTGCGCGCGGCAGCGCCACCGACATGCCATACATGCGGATCGCTTCGAGCCCCATGCTGCTGCCCAGCAGCAGCACGAAACCGAACCAGGTCACGCCCGGGCCGGGCGGCGCCTCGGCCCGTTCGATCACGACTTCGGTCGTCAGCTGGCGCCAGCCGCGCCACACCTTGCGCAGCAGGAACACTGCCCACCAGTAGGCAGACAGGCCGAAGACGAACAGCAGCACGTCCGCCACCCAGGCGCCGACACGGCCACCCAGATTGTGGATATCGGCCACCTGGCTGGCATGCGACCAGCCCGGATCGCCCTTGTCGTAGCTGAGCAGAATGCAGAAGAACGCCAGCGTCACCGCCAGCAGCAGGAACCAGCGCACCTCGCCAAACAGGCCACCGATGCGCGAAGGCAGCGCTGCGGGATCGGTACGGGTAGTAGTAGAAGCACGAGCCATGCGGGATCGTCGATATCAAGCGATGGAATGCGTCGATTGTACCCCGCCAAGACCTATCGGCGCGATTGAGAGGTCCAACTACGCTGTTGCGCCAACGCACATATAATGAGCTCTTCACCTTCACGATGTTGTGCGCAAGTCGCCTGGAAAACCATGACAAAACACGCCAAAGTGCTCATTCTCGGCTCCGGCCCCGCCGGCTACACCGCAGCGATCTACGCTGCCCGTGCCAACCTCAACCCCGTGCTGGTCACCGGCATGGCGCAAGGCGGCCAGCTGATGACGACCACCGATGTGGAAAACTGGCCGGCCGATGTGCCCCACCTGCAGGGTCCTGACCTGATGCAGCGCTTTCTCGAACACGCCGAGCGTTTCAACACCGAGATCGTGTTCGACCATATCCATACCGCGCACCTCAAGGAAAAGCCGATCCGCCTCGAAGGCGACAGCGGTGAGTACACCTGCGATGCGCTCATTATCTCGACCGGCGCCTCGGCCCAGTATCTGGGATTGCCCTCGGAAGAAAAATTCATGGGCCGCGGCGTCTCTGCCTGCGCCACCTGCGACGGCTTCTTCTACAAGAACCAGGACGTGGCGGTAATCGGCGGCGGCAATACTGCCGTGGAAGAGGCGCTGTACTTGTCCGGCATCGCCCGCAAGGTCACGGTGGTGCACCGCCGCGACAAATTCCGTGCGGAGCCGATCCTGATCGACCGCCTGATGGAAAAGGTCAAGAACGGCAATGTCGAGGTCAAGTGGAACAGCGTACTGGACGAAGCGCTCGGTGACGATTCGGGCGTGACCGGCATCCGCATCCGCAGCACCGATGGCAGCAAGACCGAGGACATCGCCCTGACCGGCATTTTCGTGGCCATCGGCCACAAGCCCAACACGGACATCTTCGAAGGCCAGCTGGAGATGCACAACGGCTATATCAAGACCAAGAGCGGCACCGACGGCAACGCCACGGCCACCAGCATTCCGGGCGTATTCGCCGCCGGCGACGTGCAGGACCACGTGTACCGTCAGGCCATCACCAGCGCCGGCACGGGCTGCATGGCCGCGCTGGATGCCCAGCGCTACATCGAAAGCCTGGAGTAAGGACCGCGAAAGCAAGAGCGGCCATCCACGCCGGTCTTTCGTATAATCGTTCAGAGATGTGATTCCCGGAGCGATGGATGGCACAAGGCCCGACCCGATCGAACCGCAAGCTCGATCTGTCGGGCCTTGCCAGTTTACGCGCCGAACTCAAGGCGCAGGATGCCGCGCGCCAGGCGGAGCGCGTGCGTGCCGAAGCCGCAGCACGCCAGGCCGCGGAGGAAGCCAACCTGTTCCGCAGCAGCCTGGGAAATGTCACGCCGCTGGCCGGCACGTCACGCGTCGACGTCGAACGCCCACGCCCGTCGGCCCATCCACTGCAGACCCGGCAGGACGAACAGGCCGTGCTGAAGGCTTCGCTCTCCGACGAATTCGATGCCGACAGCCTGCTCGATACCGATGACAGCCTCTCCTTCCGCCGCCCTGGTATCGGCCCCGATGTGGTGCGCAAGCTGCGCCGCGGACACTGGGTGGTGCAGCGGCAGATCGACCTGCACGGCCTGCGCCGCGATGAAGCGCGCGACGCCCTGGCCGAGTTCCTGCGGCAAGCGGTCCGCCAGGGCATTCGCTGCGTACGCGTGATCCACGGCAAGGGCCTCGGCTCACCCGGCCGCGAGCCGGTGCTCAAGGGCAAGGTACGCGCCTGGCTGGTGCAGAAGGATGAAGTCATCGCCTTTGCCGAACCGCGTCCGGTCGATGGCGGCGCGGGCGCACTGGTTGTGCTGCTGCGGCCCATGCCGGCCTGACCGATGAACCAGCTCAATACCCTGCTCCAGATCATGGAGATCCTCGCCGTACTGGCCTTTGCCATCTCGGGACTGGCCGAGGCGCGCAAGCAGCGGCTCGATGCGGTCGGCGCCTTCATCCTCGCCTTTCTCACTGCCTTCGGCGGCGGCACGCTGCGCGACATCCTGCTCGACCGGCGCCCCTTCTACTGGGTCGAGCATGAGGAGTATGTCATCGTGCTGTTCGTCATGTGCCTGTTTGCCACGTATGTACTGCGCGTGGTCAACCGCGTCGTCTCGCACCGTGTGCTGATCATTGCCGATGCCATCGGCCTGGGGCTGTTCAGCGTGCTCGGGACGTCGCTGGCGCTGGAAATGGACCTGCCAGTCGTGACTGCCGTCATCATGGGCGTGGTTACCGGCGTATTCGGGGGTGTGCTGCGCGATGTGATCAGCAACGAAGTGCCGATGATCATGCGTGGTACCGAACTATATGCGACCTGCGCCTTCATCGGCTGCTGGGTCTATATCGGCATGCAGTCGCTGGAGGTGGCGGCAGCGTGGAGCCTGCTCGGCGCCACCGCCACGGTGGTCGGCGTGCGACTGGTATCACTGCGCCTGCAGTGGCAGCTGCCGCGCTAGCGGACGCACCCAGGGATGCGCCGCCAGCGCGGTATCAGCCACGCATGAAACGACTCAGTGCCCTTCCTCGATGTTGAGGATCTTGCCCAGGCCCAGGAAGTAATTGGCGAAGGCGAGCACGGTTGCCGTCACGGCAATGTAGACGACCGAGAGCGCCGCCAGCGTCGGATCGGCGAATTCCCGTACATAGTTGTACATGGCTACCGGCAGGGTCTGCGTGGCTTGCGTGGTGACGAAGAGCGATGCGGTGAATTCGCTGAACGACATGATCGCGGCAAACAGCCAGCCGCCGAACAGGCCCGGCGCGAGCAACGGAATCGTGATCGTGAACAGCACCTTTAGCGGTGACGCGCCCAGGCTGGCCGCGGCCTGCTCGAAGCGTGCGTCGAGGTTCTCCATGGACACGTACACGCTCTTCAGCACGAAGGGCAGCACCAGCATCACGTGACACAGGATGACCACGTCATAGGAGCGGTTGATAGATGCCTGCGACACCAGGATCAGCAGACCCAGGCCCAGCGTGAAGTGCGGCACCACCAGCGGCGAATGCAGGATCGCCAGCAGGGTCTGCTTGCCCCAGAACTCCAGCCGCTTGACGGCAATCGACAGGCAGGTACCGATCACCAGCGCGATGAACGAGGACCAGCCGGTCACGACGAGGCTGGCACGAAAGCCTTCCCGGAAATCAGGATAGCTGAACACGCGCGCAAACCACGTCAGTGAATACGACTCCGGCGGGAAGGAGATGATCGCCTTTTCGTTGAAGGAGGCAATAGTCACCACCACGACCGGCAGCAGCACGAAGGCCAGCAGCAGCGCAACCAGCACGGGCCCGGCGATGCGCAGCGGCCAAGGCAAAGCGTTCTTGATTCTCATATTAGTGTCCTCCCACGGTCTTCAGCCGCTTGGTAAAGAGTCCCAGGGCAAAGAGCGACGCAGCGGTCAGCAACAGGCCCATGACACTCAGGCTGGCGGCCAGCGGGAAATTCATGGAGGCGAAGCCAAGCTGGTACACCAGCGTCGATACCGTCGGCACCCGTCCACCGCCGATCATCTGCGGTGTGGCAAAGGCACTGAAAGTCCAGGCGAACGCGGTCGTGATGCCAGCCAGAATGCCGGGCATGGATAACGGCAGCGTCACCGTGATGAAGGTCCGAACGGGACCGGCGCCCAGGCTCTGGGCCGCTTTTTCGTAGTCCCGGTCGATATGCGAGATGGCCGTGGCGAGCATCAGCACCACCACCGGAATCGTCACGTGCACCAGCGCGATCAACACGCCCAGGTGGGTGAACATCAGTTCCAGCGGCCATTCGATCAGACCGAGCTTGCGCAGCAAGCCGTTGATGAAGCCATTGCTGCCCAGCACCGAGATCCACGAATACGTCCGGACGATTTCGCCCAGGAACAGTGGCGTGATAGACACCACAAGGATAAAGGACTTGAGCGCGCGGTTCTTCACGCGCACCAGGGCATAAGCCAGCGGATAAGCGGCCAGCAGCGAGAAGATCGTCGTCTCCACGCTCAGCAACAGTGTATTGGCGAACGCGTCGAGATAAATCGGCTTGGTCAAGCCGGTGAAGTTGGCGAACGTGAAGCCGCCCACATCGAGGGAGCCAGGCACGAATGCCCGGAAGCTGAACTGCAGCACCGCGAACAGCGACACCACAATGCACAGCGCGACAAGCACTGACGGGGAGACCAGCCAGGCCCGTAGGTCGGAGCGCTTTCTCATATGAATTGTTCCAGTGGCTCAATCGGCGAGGGAGGATCGGCGCAGCATACAGCCACAGCGATCCTCCCTCGATATCCTGCAGCGTGTCAGGCCCTTGTTACGTGCCCGTGCAAGCCGGGAGCAGGCCTGACACGCTCTGTACCGCATCAGTTCATCATGTTTTCAGTGAACCACTTGCGCCATTCCGCAGTCTTCTCGGCACGCAGCTTGTGGTCGATGAGAATCGCCTTGTCCCATTGCTCCTTCGTGGTGAACACGCCTGGCAGCTTGGCATCTTCCGGCGAGACCTTGGCGTCGTCGACTACTGGGCTGGCCTTCTTCAGCGCCACGATCTTCGACTGCACTTCCGGCGACAGTGCGATGTTCATAAACTTGTACGCGAGGTCAGCCTTGGTCGAACCCTTGGTGATGGCCATGGTGTCGATACCGAGCACCGCGCCTTCCTTCGGCGTCACCAGCTTGATGGGCACGCCCTGGCTCACCATGTGGTAGGCATTGATCGACAGGACCACCTGCACCGGCGTTTCACCCGAGGAGATGAGCTGCTGCGAGTTGGCGTCGTTGGTATAGAACGCCTTGAAGTTCGGCTTCAGAGACTTGAGCTTGTCCTGGCCCTTTTCCCAGCTCTTGGCATCACCGCCCGAGAGCAGCGCGGAGACGGCAACCAGGTGACTCGGATCGAAGTCAGGTGCGCCCAGCTTGCCTTTGAGCGCGGGATTCCACAGATCATTCCAGCTGTCGAACTTGATGCTCGGCGGCACCATGTCGGCACGGTAACCGATCGTGTACACGTAGGCCCAGCTGCCGATGTGATAGGGGCTGATCTTGGCGCGATCGACCAGGTGCTTGTAGTTCGGGAGCTTGCTCGTATCCAGCTTTTCGAAGAGATTGCCGTTGACATACAGCCAGCCGACATGCGACGTTGTGAAGGTCACGTCGCTCTCGGGCTTCGAGGCGAGCTTGGCCTTGTTCAGGCGGTCGATGGTACCGCCCGTGACGTACCGAACCGGCACGCCGGTCTGACGCGTGAACTCCTTGCCGATGCTTTCATCGATCAGGTCACGGAAACTGCCACCCCAGGTGCTGACCACCAGGGCTTCCTGAGCCCATGCCGCCGTGCTGGTGAGCGTGGCGGAGAGCGCGCAAAGTGTCAAAAGCTTGCGAATCGTCATTTACTACCCCCAATCGAAAGATAAACATCTGGCAGAACTGGAATACGTGGGAACGTGCCCGTGCAACGCATCATGCAGCGGCCACTGATGCGACGCAAGAATCACGCCACAACCACGGCAATCTGGCGCAACGACTCGACGCAATTCCGCTCAATTACGGGGCCTATGATGTGAAAGCCGTGCCATGCGGGAAAGTCGGCTTTTTCTTACGGGTGCCTCACATTTCCTGATGGGGTTGCCTGAATGCCCCGCAGGCCGGAACCCATCGGGCATGGACTGTCAGTCCTACCTCTTCCGGCCGCAAGGCATATGAGGGCAAACCCCGATCCGCCACCTGCGGCAAAGCACTATTCGGAAATTCCTAAACAGCCAGCCAGAAAAAACAAATGGCGCCTTCAGGCGGTGCAGATGACCATGCATGCGGGGCACATCGCCCGCCAACACGTCCCGTCATCTGTTTAATCGACCTGAAGCGACTATGAAGCATACCCGCATCCGCACCTTCAACACGAAAGATACCTACCCCGAACAGAAGCTGGACAACGATCTGTGCCAAGCCGTTGTCGCACGGGGCCGCACGGTTTTCCTGCGCGGACAGATCGGCCAAAACCTGGACACCTCGGAAAGCGTATGCATCGGCGACGTCGCCGGACAGACGGAACAGGCCATGGCCAACATCGCAATGCTGCTCAAGGAAGCCGGTGGTGAACTCGAGGACATCTGCAAGATCACCATCTACATCATCGACCCGCGCTACCGTGAAGATGTCTACCGCGTCATCGGCCGCTGGCTGAAGGGTGTGTTCCCGGTATCGACCGGCATCGTGGTGTCGGCTCTGGCTCGCCCCGAGTGGCTGGTCGAAGTCGATGCTACCGCTGTCATTCCCGACTGAGATTCCTGACCGAGCTGCCATGACCTTCTCTATCATCGCTCGATGCCCGGCCACCGGCCAGTTTGGTGCTGCCGTGGCATCCTCCTCGCCGGCGGTCGCCTCGCGCTGCATCCGCGGCCGCAAGGGCGTGGGCGCAGCCGCCAGCCAGAACATCACCGATCCGGACCTGGGCCCGCTCGCCCTCGACCTGATGGCCAGCGGCATGACACCTGAACAGGCCCTCGCCGAGTTGCGCAAACGTCCCTTCATCGAATATCGCCAGTTGATGGCCATCGATGCGCACAACCCGCCGGTGATCTTCACGGGCGCCCAGTGCCTGGGCACCCTGGCGAGCGTCGCCGGGACCCACGCGGCATGCGCAGGCAACATGCTGGCCACGCGCGACGTGCCGCAGGCCATGCTGACGGCTTTCGAGCAGGCTGAAGGCGTGCTGGCGGAGCGGCTGATGCAGGCGATGCTTGCCGGCCAGGCAGCCGGCGGCGAGGAAGGTCCGGTGCATTCGGCTGGCCTGTTGGTGTACGATGCACAGAACTGGCCCGTCGTGGATCTCCGCCTGGATTGGGTGGAAAACGATCCGGTCCAGGCCCTCTATGCCACCTGGCAAGTGTACGCCCCGCAGCAGAAGGACTACGTCACGCGGGCGCTCGATCCCAGCGCAGCGCCCAGCTTCGGTGTTCCCGGAAACCTTTGAGCTGACCGCCGCGTCGCATGGCAGCGTGACAGCGCCGGTCAGACGACCGGCGCTCGAAAGGGCAAACTTTCTCCAGTACACTGGATCGTTGACCTTTTCTTGACCTCGACATGCTCAATCGCATTTCCTTGCGCCAGATGGAGTATTTTGTCGCGACGGCGAAGCATGGCAGTATCGCCGCTGCATCGACACAAATCCATATCTCGTCCCCTTCGATTTCCGCGGCCATTGCCCATATCGAAACTGAACTCGGGGTACAGCTGTTCGTCCGCCACCCCTCCAAAGGGCTTGGCCTGACGACCATCGGTGCGCTGGTTCTGCAGCATTGCGAGGATATGCTCGAACGGTCGTCGCGTCTCTATGAGATCGCCTCCGATTCGAGCGACGCTATCCAGGGCACTTTGCGAGTTGGCAGCTTTCACTCACTCACGGCCATGATTGCGCCGGAGGTTATTTTTGGTTTCTCCCGCGCTTTCGAGAAAGTCGAACTGCAGATGGTCGAAGGCGATCAGGAAATCCTGATGAATAAGCTCCATGCACTCGAGATCGATCTGGCGATCACCTATGACCTGCTCCTTGGCGATGACATCGAGTTCGAGAGCCTGGCCACACTACCGCCCTATGTTCTCGTCAGCGAAGTCCATCCGCTCGCGCAGCAGAAGGTCGTCTCCTTCGAAGAGTTGGCACCGGAGCCCTTTATCCTGCTCGACCTGCCCATCAGCCGCGATTATTTCGCCTCTCTGTTTGAAAAGGCCGGTGTGACACCTAACATCGTCGCCCGCTCGCAATCCGCGGAAGCGGTCAGATCAATGGTCGCCAATGGCATTGGTTACGCGCTTTTCAACGTGCGCCCAAAATCCAATCAATCACTCGACGGAAAACGCATGGTGCGGGTCCGGCTCGCCGGCACCCACCGCCCCATGCTGCTAGGGTTGGCAACTTACAAGCCGATGAAACTGTCGAGATTGACCCAGGTTTTCATGGAACGCTGCCGCGCATACATCTCCGACCAGTACATTCCCGGCATGAGCGCGCCGAGTTTCTTCGACCCCCATTTACCGGCGCCCTGACGCGCCACTTCCACGGGTCATGCCGCATCCCGGCATCGACTCATCAACAAGGCTAGAGATGGAACATCAAACCTCGTCCGCAAGCGTCTCACTCCTGGAAACGCTCATCTCATTCGCATCGGTCTCCCTAACGCCCAATATCGGCCTCATTCACCACGTTCAGGCCATCCTCGCGGAAGCCGGTATCGAATCAACGCTGGCCCCCGACCCGCAGGACCCTACCCGCTCCAACCTCTTTGCGAGCGTCGGACCGGAAGGCGTACCGGGTGTCCTGCTCTCCGGCCACACCGATGTGGTGCCGGTGGAAGGCCAGCCATGGACATCGCCCCCTTTTGAAGCAACGCACAAAAATGGACGTATTTATGGCCGCGGCACGTCCGACATGAAAGGGTTCGTCGCCTGCGCCATCATGGCCATGGTGGCAGCGGCCAAGCAGCCGCTGAAGCGCCCCTTGCAGCTGGCTTTGTCTTTCGACGAGGAAATCGGCTGCGTCGGCGTGCGCCATTTGCTGCGCCGCCTGGAAGGCTCGCTACCTGCACCGTATCTGTGCATCGTCGGCGAGCCGACCCTGATGCGGATCGGCACGGGTCACAAGGGCAAGGCAGCGTACCGCGCCATGTGCTGCGGCCAGGCCGGTCACTCAGGCTTGGCCCCGCGCTTCTTCAACGCCATCCACATGGCCAGCGATCTCGTTGCCTCGATGCGTGACGTGCAGCGCGAACTCGCGGAAAGCGGCCCGCGCGAGGAAGGCTACGGTGTGCCCTACACCACGGTCCATGCCGGCGTCATCAAAGGTGGCCGCGCCCTGAACATCGTGCCGAGCGAATGCGAGGTGAGCTTCGAGATCCGCAACGTGTCGGAAGACAAACCCGAGGAAATCCTGCAGCGGATCCTGGAGCGCCTGGCCGAACGCGTCAAGAACGAGGCACTGGACCCTGCCGCCCCCCTGCCGGATATCCAGATGACCAACAGCTACCCGAGCCTGAACACGCGCGAGGACTCCCCCGCCGTCGGCCTGCTCGTCTCCCTGCTGCCTCCGGGCACGCCGTGCACCAAGGTGGACTACGGCAGCGAAGGAGGCCTGTTCAAGCAGAGCTGGAACGAGACGCCTGTACTGATCTGCGGTCCAGGCAGCATCGAGGTCGCCCACAAGGCGGACGAATACGTGGAACTGTCCCAGATCGAAGCCTGCGACCGCATGCTGGCGGGGCTCGTCGATTTTCTCTGCAAGTAAGGGAAAGCGCCCCAGCCCGCTCCCGGGCTGGGTGTCCTGGTGAAACGATCAGGGCCAGGAAGCAGGAAAAATGCCCTGAGAGGAAATGCCCTGAGCCGCCGGGGCACCGGCAACCGACCGGTTACAGCTCCGACTTCGGCAGCAGGATACCGCGGTCCACCGAGCGGATATCGGTCTTGCCGCAGAACGCCATGGAAAGATCCAGCTCGTTGCGGATGATCTCCAGGGCCGTGGTCACGCCCCGCTCGCCGAGCGCCCCCAGGCCGTACATCATGGCGCGGCCGATGTAGGTGCCGCGCGCCCCGAGGGCGATGGCCTTGAGCACATCCTGGCCCGACCGGATCCCGCCATCCATGTGCACTTCCACCCGGTCACCGACCGCCGCCACAATACGCGGCAAGGTGGAGATCGATGACGCCGCACCGTCCAGCTGACGCCCGCCATGATTCGACACAATGATGGCGTCGGCACCGCTCTCCACCGCCAGTCGCGCATCCTCGGGATCCTGGATGCCCTTGACGATCAGCTTGCCGCCCCAGTGCTTCTTGATCCATTCCACGTCCTGCCAAGAGAGACGCGGATCGAACTGCTCGCGGGTCCACTCCACCAGCGAACCGATGTTGTCGACGCCCTTTGCATGGCCGACGATATTGCCGAAGTGGCGATGCTTCGTGCCGAGCATGCCCAGGCACCAGCGTGGCTTGGTGGCCAGGTTCAGCAAGTTGCGCAGCGTCGGCTTGGGCGGCGTGGACAGGCCATTCTTCTTGTCCTTATGCCGCTGGCCGAACACCTGCAGGTCCATGGTCACCACCAGCGCGGAACAGTTCGCAGCCTTGGCGCGGTCAATCAGGCCTTCGACAAAAGTCTTGTCGCGCAGCACATACAGCTGGAACCAGAACGGATGGCGTCCGGTTGCCTCGGCCACGGCCTCGATCGGACAGATGCTCATGGTGGACAACGTGAACGGAATGCCATGCTTCTTCGCCGCGCGCGCCGCCAGGATTTCGCCATCGGCGTACTGCATGCCGGTCAGCCCGGTCGGTGCAATCGCCACCGGCATGCTGACGGGCTGGCCCACCATCGTGGTAGCGGTACTGCGCTCGGTGATATCAACCGCCACACGCTGGCGGAACTCGAGGCGCTGGAAATCCGCCTCATTGGCGCGATACGTGTATTCGGTCCACGAACCGCCATCGACATAGTCGTAGAACATGCGCGGCACGCGCTTTCTCGCCAGCCGGCGCAGATCTTCAATACATGTTATCTCGGCCATGAAGCTTCCCCCTGAAAAAAGCAAAAAGCTGCCGGATCATTTCGATCCGGCAGCCCCTACGTGCACACCCGTTACGATTGACGGGTCACCATTGCGGCCTCACGACCGGTCATACGTGTAGTAACCGTTCTGCAGCACGATATGGTCAGCAATGTATTTCGCATCGTGCCACACGCCGTAGATAAACGACGACGCCCGGTTGACCAGGTTCGGCAGGCCCAGGAAGTAGATGCCGCCTTCGGCGGAAATACCACGCTTGTGGAAAGGATCACCCTTCTCGTCGAAGGCATTCTTCACGTTCAGCCACTTGAAGTCGAACTTGAAGCCGGTCGCCCACAGGATCGTGGTGATGCCGGCTTCGGCCAGATTCAGGCTGAGGATCGGGTTCGTCAGGCAGTCCGGATCGGGCAGCAGCTTCCAGGCTTCGGGTTCCGGCGGGAAATCCAGACCGTTTTCCGCGATGTACTCATCCGCTTCACGCAGCACGTCGAAGTAGGCACGGTCGCCTTCGGCGATGTTCTCGGGCAGGCCCGGCTCGAACGTGATCACGCCATCCTTGTAGGACTGGGTCAGGCCGACCAGGTTGATGCCCGAATGCGCCAGACGACGGAAATCCACCGTCTTGCCGCCTTCGTAGCCGCTCACGGCAAACGCAACGTGCGCCTTCTTCGGGCGGATCTTCACTTCATCCCACAGGCCGAGGGCACCCAGCCACCACACGTAATCGCGGCCGCGGTACGAACGCGGCGGGCGGTAATGCTCGCCCACCGACAGATACACGGTCTTACCGGCCTGGCGCAGCTCTTCGGCGATCTGCGAGCCGGACGCACCGGCGCCCACCACGAGCACGGCGCCATCCGCCAGTTGACCCGGGTTCTTGTATGCCGAAGAATGCAACTGCTGGATCTTTTCGGTTTCCGGCACGATGCGCGGATAGGCCGGAATCTGGAACGGACCGGTCGCAGCCACCACGTTGGCGGCTTCGATCACGCCTTCGGAGGTGGTTACCTTGAAGCCGGGGCGGCCCTGGTGACGCTCCACCGACTTGACTTCCACGCCGGTACGCACCGGCGCCTTCAGCATTTTGGCGTAGTCCTCGAAATACTGCGCCATGCGTTCCTTGGGCGGAAAGGCCTCCGGGGAAACGCCCTCGAATTTCAGTCCGGGGAAACGGTCATGCCAGGCCGGCCCATTCGCGACCAGCGAATCCCAACGCTCCGAGCGCCAGCGCTCTGCGATCCGGCTACGCTCCAGCACGACATGCGGCACGCCCATGAGGGCAAGGTGCTCGCTCATGGCGATGCCTGCCTGGCCAGCACCGACCACGACGGTGTTGATTTTTTCCACTGACATTTGAATTTCCTAAAGATAATCGCCCCGGGCAATCTCACCGGCGCGGAAGCATCGACAGGGAGGCGCGCTGACGCCATGGCAAAATGCCCGATCGATGGCGGCCAGTTTGATGAAGCCCGCATCGTTTGAGAATCACGTTTTTCAGACTCAGGGCTTAGGAAAAAGTAAAGCGCCGGCCAAGGCATACGGTTTTCGTGCACACCCGCCTGCCACAAGGCCTCCCAGGCAGGTGTGCGGGTGCCGCACACGCCGGACCATGGGCATTTCGTTTTTTCTGAGGGACCACATCAGTTTCCGCAAAGGCCGGATGCCGGCGGTTTACCGTATCCTGCCAGCCAGTACCGGGCCGCCACGATGCCTCTGGGTCGCGGCCTGCCGCACGGCTTACTCTTCCATCAGCGTACAACCATGAACGTAGCCAACTCCGCGCCTGCCACCCAGCAAAACGACCCCCAGGCCGATACTGCCGTCAGCCTGCAACGGGTAGTCAAGAAGTACCACGATCTCACGGTACTCCATGAGCTCTCGCTGAACATTCGACGCGGGGAATTCCTGACATTGCTGGGCCCGTCGGGCTGCGGCAAGACGACCCTTCTCAATCTCATCGCCGGTTTTGCCGAAGCCAATACCGGTGAGATCTTCATCGATGGCCAACCGGTCACCAGCGAACCGCCGCACAAGCGGCAGATCGGCATCGTGTTCCAGAACTACGCGCTGTTCCCGCACATGACTGTCGAGAGCAACATCGGCTACGGCCTGCGCATGCGGGGTGTGGGCAAGGACGAAATCACCCAGCGCGTGAAGCAGGCGATGGGCATGGTGAAGCTCGACGGCCTGGGCCACCGCAAGCCTCGCGAGCTGTCCGGCGGACAGCAGCAACGTGTGGCGCTGGCACGCGCACTGGTGATCCAGCCCAAGGTTCTGCTGCTGGATGAGCCCTTCTCGGCGCTCGACAAGAACCTGCGCGGTTCGATGCAGGTAGAAATTCGCGAAATCCAGCGTCGTCTCGGCCTGACCACGGTCTTCGTCACGCACGATCAGGGCGAGGCACTAGCCATGTCGGACCGGATCGCTGTGATGTCAGGGGGCGTCATCCGCCAGATCGCGTCGCCGGAGAATCTGTACCAGAACCCGCAGGACCCGTTCGTCGCCTCCTTCCTGGGTGACGTGAACATCCTGCCGGCGCATTACCATGGCCAGACGGCAAGCGAGGTGCAGTTGCGCCTGGGCTCCGGCCTCGTCAGCTTCCCGCGCTCACGCCTCGCGGACGGCTCGCACAACGGCGAACGGCTGGACGTGTACGTGCGGCCGGAACATATCACGCTCGAGAATCTGCATCCCGGCTCGGTGCTGAGCGGCACGGTGATCAATCACGTCTACCAGGGCGATCACATCGACACGTTCATCGACGTCGATATTCCGATGACAGCCCGCCAGGTGATCACGGTACGCAGCGCCGGCCTGGGTGCCATGCAGCGCTGGCCCATCGGTTCCGTGGCAGGATTGGTGCTGCCCGAGGAAGGCGTCAGCATCTTCAACCCGCAAAATCGATCGGAAAAGCGGGAAGCCAAGGCAGAAACCAAAGCAGCCTGAGAGAACACATAGCCATGACCACGATCCCTCGTTCCATGCAAGCCATCATCGCCCGTGAACCCGGCGACGCCAGCGTGCTGACGCTGGCCGAGCGCCCCATGCCGGAACCCTAGGCTGGCGAAGTCCTGCTGCGCGTGCGCGCCGCCGGCGTCAATCGCCCCGACATCATGCAGCGGCAGGGGATTGCCAAGCCGGCACCAGGTATCACCGACGTGCTGGGCCTGGAAGTGTGCGGTGACGTGGTGGCCTGCGGCCCCGGCGTGGATACCCAACTGATGGGCAAGCGGCTGATGAGCCTGGTGCCGGGCGGTGGCTATGCTCCGTGGTGCACGGCACCAGGCTCATCAGCCGCTTGCCC
>Ga0247823_10002307_pt1 | contig 15728 bp, 10 predicted proteins | sample 13C_PalmiticAcid_2_FD_192426 | JGI IMG/M metagenome (GOLD analysis project Ga0247823, IMG submission 192426) | Soil microbial communities from agricultural site in Penn Yan, New York, United States - 13C_PalmiticAcid_Day30 | ecosystem: Environmental > Terrestrial > Soil > Agricultural land...
CGCGAAAAATGTCGATCCGGAGATCCTTGTCGTCGATCCGGATATCGGCTTCCTCGGCCTCGGGCAGCACCGCCACCGTCGCCGCGGACGTGTGGATCCGGCCGCCGGCCTCGGTGGCGGGGACACGCTGGACCCGGTGGACGCCGCTCTCGAACTTGAGCTTCGCGAACACGCCGACCCCGGTGACGCTGAGCACGACTTCCTTATAGCCGCCGAATTCCGAATCGGAGGCCGAGATCAGTTCGAGCCGCCAGCCCATGCGATCGGCGTAACGCTGGTACATGCGAAGCAGATCGCCGGCGAACAACGCCGCTTCGTCGCCGCCGACGCCGGCGCGGATCTCGAGCATGGCGGGGCGCTCATCGGCAGCATCGCGGGGCAGCAAGGCCAGCGCGAGCGAGCGCTCGGCAGTGGCGAGTGCGGCGTCGTTGGCGCGCAGCTCCTCGACCGCCATGGCGCGCAGCTCTTCGTCGGCGTCCTGCGTCATGTGCTGGAGGCTGCCCGCCTCGGCGCGCAGGCGCCGCACCTCGCCCGCGGCCTGCGCCACCGGCTCGAGCTCGGCATATTCCTTGGATACCTGGACGTATTTGTCGCCCGGCAAGTCGCCGGTCGCCATCTGGGCCTGCAACTCGTCGCGGCGCGCCTCGATCGCGGCGATACGGTCGGCGGGGATACTGATCATACGCTCACCTGCACCCGGCGAAGGCCAGGGCCCAGTTGCAAGCGGCCCGAAGCTGGGCCCCGGCCTTCGCCGGGGAACAGATAATGCTCATGAACGAATCTCCGCGACGGCTCGCATGATCTCAGTCACGCGGTCGAGTTCGGGAGTGCCGGGCACCGCGCGGGTGTTGGCTACGATGTTATCGCCCTGCCAGCTGAAAGAGACCAGCACCTTGGCAGGCACCTTCGAAGCCTTGTCGTAACGCTTCTTCGGCGAGCCGGTCGCGATCATATCGGCGGAAATCCCTGCCGCCCTGAAAGCCCTAAGCACACGCGTCGCCTGACCAATCGCGCGATCGTCCTCGGCTGCGATCATCACCTCGGGATGCACCGCCCCCGGTTCCTCGATCAGCATCGCCAGCCGCTCGACGCCCGCAGCCCAGCCCACGCCCGGCGTCTCGGGGCCGCCGAGCGAGCCGATCAGGCCGTCATAGCGCCCGCCCGCCAGCACGGTGCCCTGCGCGCCGAGCCGATCGGTGACGAATTCGAAGGCGGTGTGGCGGTAGTAATCGAGGCCACGAACCAACCGCGAATTGCGCGTCCATTGCACGCCTGCCGCATCGAGGCCGTCGGTGACTGCCTTGAAGAACGCCGCGGCCTCCGCGGTCAGATAGGCGTCGATATCGGGCGCGCTGTCGGCGATCGGACGGTCGCGCGGATCCTTCGAATCGAGGATGCGCATCGGGTTCTTGTCGAGCCGGACCTGGCTGTCTTCGGACAGCGCATCGCGATGCGCCTCGAAATGCGCGACCAAAGCGGTGCGCCACGCATCGCGCGTCTCCGCATCGCCCAGCGTGTTGAGCTGGAGCGTCACGCCGTCGTGGATGCCGAGTTCGTGGAGCAGTTGATCGGCGAGCACGAGCAATTCGACATCCGCCGCGGGCTCGGCTGCGCCGATGATCTCGGAATCGATCTGATGGAACTGGCGGAAGCGCCCCTTTTGCGGACGCTCGTAGCGGAACACCGGGCCTGCGGTGACCAGCTTGAGCGGCGCATATTGCTGCCAGCCCTCGGTGATATAGGCGCGGGCAATCCCCGCGGTGAATTCGGGGCGCAAGGTGATCGAATCGCCGCCGCGATCCTCGAAGGTGTACATCTCCTTCGAGACGACATCCGAAGTCTCGCCCATCGAGCGGGCGAACACGCCGGTCGCCTCGAACACGGGAATGTCGACGCGCTGGAAGCAATAGAGCCGCCGGACGCGCTCGAACGTGTCGAGCACATGCGCGAAGCGCCTCTGCTCGTCGCCGAAAATGTCCTGGGTGCCCCGGATGCGTTTGGGGGTTTCGATACGTGCCATTTCGGCCGGGTTTCTAGGGCGTTCGCAAAATTTGCGCCACTCCCTTTAAATCGCTTTCGCGATGCCCATATTCCGTAGCGAGTTCAACAACATGGAAGGAGGTGATCGAATGTCTCATTGTCATACGCCGTCTGCGGCGCGCACTCAGGCTTCGGTTCGCTCCAGCGAGCTTGCCGCCTGAGGCATTGAATATCAGGGTCGCTCGCCGCAGCGGCCGACAATGGAAAGGCCGTTTCCCGCAAGGGAAGCGGCCTTTCGCATATCCGGCCGCTTTCACGTATCCAGAATGTGTCTGACACATTCTGATACATTTCTTCCCTAGTAGCCGCGCAACCAGCTGTCCTATGGGCGAGTTTCGGAACTGAACTGCGCCTGCCCAAAGGCGCTACGAGCGGGTCTGCCAATTGAATCTGAACCTTTCCAACACCGTCGGTCGATCGAGCATGGCGCTGATTGCCGCGGCGCTTCTCTCTTCGTGCGGCGGCGGCACCGATGCCCAGAAAAAGGGCGGGCGCGGCCAGAGCGGGCCGGCGCAAGTCGGCTATGTCGTGGTGCAGCCGACCAGCGTGCCGGTGACCACCGAATTGTCCGGGCGGGTCACTGCCTTCCAGATGTCCGAGGTGCGACCGCAAGTGGCCGGGATCGTCCAGCGGCGCTTCTTCAAGGAAGGCTCGATCGTCCGCGCGGGGCAGACGCTCTACCAGATCGATCCGAGCATCTATCAGGCGCAGGCTTCGGAGGCCGAGGCCAATTTGCAGAGCGCCCGCGCCACGGCCGAAGCCGCACGGATTCGCGCCGAACGCTATCGCCCGCTCGCAAAAATGGAGGCCGTCAGCCAGCAGGATTATACCGACGCTGCGGCGCAGGCGCGTCAGGCGAGCGCGGCGGTCGCGCAGAACAGCGCCCAGCTGCGCAGCGCCCGGATCAACCTGCGCTTCACCCGCGTCCCCGCTCCGATCACCGGGCGGATCGGCCGCTCGCTGGTCACCGAAGGCGCATTGGTCACCACCAATCAGGCCGATCCGCTCGCGGTGATCCAGCGGCTCGACCCGATCTTCGTCGACATCCAGCAATCGAGCGCGGACCTGCTCGCCTTGCGCAAGTCGCTGGCGAAGGGCGGGCTCGCGCCGGCCAGCGCGGTGGTCCGCCTCAAGCTCGAGGATGGCAGCGACTATGGCCAGACCGGCACGGTCGAATTCTCCGAAGTGATGGTCAACGAGAATACCGGGACGGTGACGCTGCGCGCGCGCTTCCCCAATGCCGAGGGCATCCTGCTGCCCGGCATGTTCGCCCGCGCCGCCTTCGCGCAGGCGATCGATCGTCAAGCGTTCCTCGTCCCGCAGGCCGGGCTGTCCCGCGATCCGCGCGGCAACGCGACCGTCTACATCGTCGGGCCCGGCAACCGCGCGGTGGCGCGCACCGTGGTCGCCCAACGCACGCTGGGCGCGAATTGGGTAGTTACGCAGGGCCTCGCGCCCGGCGACAAGGTGATCGTCCAGGGCACCGCCAATTTGCGCCCCGACGCCGAGATCCGCCCCGTTCCGGTCACCACGCCGCAGCGCATCGAGGCGCCCAAAAGCGGGGCGCAAGGCAATCAGGGCGCGCAGGGCGGCGCTGCGAAGAAGGGCGGCTGAGCCCTTATGTCACGCGTCTTCATCGATCGCCCGATCTTCGCATGGGTGATCGCGATCATCATCATGCTGATGGGCGTTGGCGCGATCCTGTCGCTGCCGATCGCGCAATATCCCGACGTCGCGCCGCCACAGGTCAATGTCCGCGCTTCTTATCCCGGCGCGTCGGCCGAGACGGTGCAGAATTCGGTCACGCAGGTGATCGAGCAGCAGCTGACCGGCATCGACGGGCTCATTTACTTCAGCTCGTCCTCGACCTCGCGCGGGCAGGTCAACATCTCGGCGACCTTCGAGAAGGGCACCGATCCGGACATCGCGCAGGTCCAGGTCCAGAACCAGGTCCAGCAGGCACTCTCCCGTCTCCCCCAGCAGGTCCAGCAACAGGGGCTGCGGGTCACCAAGTCCAACCCCGACTTCCTGATGATCGTCGGCGTCTATGACGAGACCGACAAGCGCACCAACCAGGACGTGTCGGACTGGATGGCGTCGAACATGCAGGACACGCTGGCGCGTACCCCGGGGGTCGGCGACACCAACGTTTTCGGCGCACCCTATGCGATGCGCATCTGGCTGAACCCCGATCGGCTGGCGAGCTATGCGCTGATGCCGAGCGACGTGGTCACCGCGATCACCAACCAGAATACCGAAGTCGCCGCCGGCGAGATCGGCGGCCAGCCCCAGCCGAGCACCCAGATGCTCAACGCGACGGTCACCGCCCAGTCGCGACTGCAGACCCCGGCGCAGTTCGAACAGATCATCCTCAAGACCGAGACCAGCGGCGCCAATGTGCTTCTGAAGGACGTCGCGCGGATCGAGCTCGGTGCCGAGAGCTACAACGCGGTCAGCCGGGTCAACGGCCATCCCGGCGCCGGCATCGCGATCAGCCTCGCCCCCGGCGCGGACGCGCTGGAGACCGCCGAACTGGTCAAGGCCAAGGTGGAAGAGATCGCCCGCAGCTTCCCGGCCGGCTTCAAGTTCGCTTATGCCAACGACACCACGGCATTCATCAAGCTTTCGATCGAGGAGGTGGTCAAGACGCTGATCGAGGCGATCGTCCTCGTCGTGATCGTGATGTTCATCTTCCTGCAGAACTGGCGGGCGACGCTGATCCCGTTCATCGCGGTGCCGGTGGTGCTGCTCGGCACCTTCGCGGTCTTCTATGCGCTCGGTTTCTCGATCAACACATTGACCCTGTTCGGGCTGGTGCTGGCGATCGGCATGCTCGTCGACGACGCGATCGTGGTGGTCGAGAATGTCGAACGGCTGATGGAGGAGGATCCCGAGCTTTCTCCCCGCGACGCCACGATCCAGTCGATGGAGCAGATCCAGTTCGCCTTGGTCGGGATCGGGCTGGTGCTCTCGGCGGTGTTCCTGCCGATGGCGTTCTTCGGCGGATCGACCGGCGTGATCTATCGACAATTCTCGGTGACGATCGTCTCGGCGATGGTGCTGTCGGTGCTCGTCGCGCTGATCCTCACCCCCGCGCTCACTGCGACTTTGCTCAAGAAGAAGAGCGAAGAGCATCATGGCTGGGTCGAGCGGCGCTTCCCCGCGGTCGGGCGCTTTTTCGGGAATGCGCGCGACTGGTTCAACACCAGTTTCGATCGCGGGGTGCACCGTTATGTCGGCGGGGTGACCAAGGTGGTCGACCGCAAATGGCTGTTCCTTTTGCTCTATGCGGGCGTCTGCCTGTTGCTGGTGCTGATGTTCACCCGCCTCCCCACCGGCTTCCTGCCGACCGAGGACCAGGGCGCGGCATCGGTGCAGTTCCGTCTGCCCGCCGGCGCGACGCAGAGCCGCACGCAGGAAGTGCAACGCGCGGTCGAGCGTTATTTCATGGAGCAGGAAGGGAAGAATACCGCGACGATGTTCACCGTCACCGGCGGCGGCGGTGGTGGCGGCGCCAGTGGCCAGAACACCGGACAGGGCTTCATCAACCTCGCCGACTGGTCCGAGCGCAAGGGCCGGGAGAACGGCGCCGAGGCGATCGTCCAGCGCGCATCGGGGGCGTTCCGCAATTTCCGCGACGCGCAGGTCTTCGCCCTGGTGCCGCCGGCGATCCGCGGGCTCGGCCAGTCGAGCGGCTTCACGATGCAGCTCCAGAATGCCAGCGGCATGCCGCGCGAGCAGTTCCTCGCCGCGCGCGACAAATTGCTCGCCGCCGCCAACAATGATCCGGCGCTGGCGCAGGTCCGCCTCTCCGATTTGCCCGACGTCGCGACGCTCAAGGTCGATATCGACCAGCAGAAGCTCGCGGCGCTGGGGCTGGCCCAGGGCGACGTCAATTCGACGCTGTCGACCGCGTGGGGCGGCCGCTATGTCAACGACTTCATCGATCGCGGCCGGGTGAAGCGGGTCTATGTCCAGGGCGACGCGCAATATCGCGCGAGCCCGGACAATATCGACGAATGGTTCGTCCGCACCCGCAGCGGCGAAATGGCGCCCTTCTCCTCGTTCGCGCAGACCAGCTGGGCGACCGCGCCGACCACCATGTCGCGCTTCCAGGGCATCCCCGCCTTCGAGATCCAGGGCCAGGCCGCGCCGGGCCAGAGCTCGGGCGAGGCGATGCGCCGGATGGAGGAACTGGCATCGCAGGTTCCGGGCACCAGCGTCGCCTGGTCCGGCCTGTCGTTCCAGGAGCGGCTGTCTTCGGGACAGGCGCCCTATCTCTACGCGGTGTCGCTGCTCGTCGTCTTTCTGTGCCTCGCGGCGCTCTATGAAAGCTGGAGCATTCCGGTAGCGGTGTTGCTGGTGATCCCATTGGGACTGGTCGGCGCAGTGTTCGCCGTCACGCTCCGCGGACTGCAGAACGACGTCTATCTCCAGATCGGGCTGCTCACCACGATGGGCCTCGCGGCCAAGAACGCGATCCTGATGATCGAGTTCGCCGAGCGCGCCGAGCGCGAAGGCAAGCGCGTGATCGACGCGGCGCTGGAGGCGGCCCGCATCCGCCTGCGCCCGATCCTCATGACCAGCCTCGCCTTCATCTTCGGCGTGCTGCCGTTGGCGATCTCGACCGGCGCCGGCGCCAACAGCCGCATCGCGATCGGCACCGCGGTGATCGGCGGCATGCTGACTGCGACGATCCTCGCGATCTTCTACATCCCCTTGTTCTTCGTTTTGGTCCGCCGCGGGGTTCGCGACGGACTGAAGGCGCTCCGCGAACGGCGCAGGAAGCCGGAGGCGACGGCATGATCTTCAAGGCCGCCCGCTCCAACATCGTCACCCCGGCCGAAGTGCCGGGGTCCCCGGTGCCGCAACCGAGCGCGTCTCGCCGCTTGTCTCTCGCCGAGCCGCGTAGTGGACCCCGGCACAAGACCGGGGTGACGATGGGGGCGGTTCTGGCGCTGGCCCTCGCCGGCTGTTCGATGGAGCCGAAATACGTGCAGCCCGCCGCGCCGGTGCCGCCGTCCTGGCCGGTCGGCGATGCCTATCTGGCGGGTAGCGAGGCGACGCTGCCGGCGGTCACCTATCGCGACATCTTCCGCGACGCGCGGCTGCAGAAGCTGATCGAGCGGGCGCTGACCGAGAATCGCGACCTGCGGCTTGCCGCGGCGAACATCCGTGCCGCGCGCGCGCAATATCGCATCCAGCGTGCCGACCGCTTCCCCGAAGTAACCGCCGGCATCGGCGCGACGGCTTCGGATGGCCAGAGCGGCAGCAGCGCATCCGCCGCATCGGGATCGGGCACCCGCACGCGCTTCACCGCCGACGCCGGGATCACTGGCTTCGAGCTCGACCTGTTCGGTCGCGTCGCTTCGCTCACGCGCGCCGAGCAGAACCGCTATTTCGCGACCGAGGCGGGCGCGCGCGCGACGTATCTCACGCTCGTCGGAGACATCGCCGATGCGTGGCTGCGCTATGCGGCCGACGCCAGCCTGCTCAAGATCGCTCAGGACACCGCGTCCAATGCCGAGAACAGCGTCCGTCTGACCCGGGCACGGCTGGAAGGCGGGATCGCGCCGCGGACCGATCTGCGCCAGGCCGAGCAAGTGCTCGAAGGCGCGCGCGCCGACCTTGCCGAGCAGCGCACCGCGCTGGCGCAGGATGTCAACGCGCTCCAGTTGCTGATTGGCGCACCAGTCGACCCGGCGCTGCTCCCCGCCTCGCTCGACGAAGCCGCGCCGACGATCGCCGAGCTTCCGGCGGGGATCGACTCGAGCGTTCTGCTCCGCCGCCCCGACGTGGTGCAGGCCGAATATGCGCTGCGCGCCGCCAATGCCGAGATCGGCGCTGCGCGCGCGGCCCTGTTCCCGCGAATCTCGCTCACCGGGCTGCTCGGGCTCGCGAGCAATGCGCTGACCGGGCTGTTCAGCGGCGGCGGGTTCAACTGGTCCGCGGGCGCCGATGCGAATTATTCGATCTTCAACGCCGGCGCCGGCCGCGCCAATGTCCGGTTGACCGAGGCGCAGCGCGAGGCGGCAGTCGCCACCTATGAGCGCGCGATCCAGTCAGCGTTCCGCGAGGTCGCCGATGCGCTGGCACGGCGCGGGACGATCACCGAGCAATTGCGCGCGACACAGGCACAATCCGAAGCCGCCGCCGACACCTTCCGGCTCGCCGAAGCACGCTATCGCGGCGGGATCGATACCTTCCTGTCTAGTCTCGATGCGCAGCGCTCGCTCTATTCGGCGCGCCGCACCCTGGTGAACACGCGGCTGGTGCAGGCGAGCAACCTCGTGACCCTGTACCGCACGCTGGGCGGCGATTCGTTGTTGCGTGCCACGCCGCAAGGGCCCGAGGGGGCCGCACCACAACCCTAGGTCCCCCGCGCTCCGCAGCGCAGGAGATAATCGGCATAAGGCGGCAACCGTCCCGGCAATCGTGCGAGCCCGACGCGCATCTCCGCCATTCGCGAAGCCGTCGCATCGGCAGGCACTGCCGATGCGAGCGCATCGATCGCGTGCGGCACCACCCCGAGCCCGAGCAGCGCGGCGATCCAGACCTCCTCCAGCAAGCCATCCTCATCCTGATGGACGAAGCGGCCGCGGCGTTCGAATTGCTCCAGCACGTGAGCAAGGCTTTCGGGAACCTCGATCATCGCACCGGCGCGCAGATAATGCAGCGCCTGGAAGTCGCGCATTCGCTCGGCCTCGGCGCGGGATCGGCGGTTATATTCCGCGGTTTCGACCGGATGGCAGTCGCGCCCCGGCAGCAATTCGATCGCGCGGGCGATGCCGCTCTGCGCGAGGTGAAGATTGGGCCAGTGCAGCGGATCGAGCGCGACCGCGGCATCGCCGAGCGCAAGGACCTTGCGGATCCAGGGTTCGGCGCGGCGGCCACGGCGGATCGCGATCGAAGAATCGTCATTGCCATCGGACGATGCGTGGATCCTGCCGAGCAGAGTCTTGCCGGGTAGCGACGACGCGAACTGCCAGTCCCGCGTGCCGCCGATCACCGTATCGTTGGGATCGGCGGCACTGGGCGGCGCTTCGCCGATTTCCACCCGATCGAAAGGAAGCGCGCCGCGCCAGTCCTCGAACCGGTTCGAAAACACGGCCGCCAGCGGCGCGGCCGGACCCGATGCGTCGACATACAGATCGGCTTCGACTCGCCGGCCATCTTCCAGCAGCAGCGCTGCGAGGTCGCCATTCGCGCGCCGCTCGACGCCGCCGAACGCGCCGGCGAACCGGGTGACGCGCAGCCGATCGGCCAATGCGGCGAGCAGTTCGCGGTAGCGCCCAGGCTCCAGCCGCAGCGCATAATCGAAGGCCGCGAGCGGCGTGCCAGGCTGCGGGTGGACGAACTTGCCGGCTTCGGCAAGGGCCCCTGCGGGCGCATAAAGGTGCCAAGCCTCGGCACGACCCTCGCGTCGTGCGCGCGCCCAGAGCTGATGGAAGGGGATCTTACCCGCGAGTGCGCCGTGTTCGCCATGGACATGGTACCAGGTCCCGGCGGCGGCGGACCAGTTTTCGAACCGCAACCCCAGTCGCGGCAGCGCGGCGCCGGCGCGGAGCAACGCCTGCTCGTCGACGCCGATGCTGGCATGGAAGCGGTGGATCGCGCTGGTACTCCCCGGCAAGCGATCGGCGAGCGCAGCGGGATCAAGCGGAGTATCGATCACGGTCACCGCGAGCTGGGGCAGCGCGCGCGCGAAGGCGGCGGCGGCGGATAGCCCCACAATGCCTCCGCCGAGAATGGCGATGCTGCGGATCGCGCGGCCGCTCATGCCGGCAGCCCCAGTGCCGCGCGGTGGCCTGGAAGCGTTGCGACTTCGCGGGCGATCTGGCCCCGCAGCCGTTCCAGCGCCGGGCCGAGTTCCTGCGGATTCGCCGCGTCGACACGCTGGTCCCAGCCTTTGGGCATGATCCCCTGCCCGATCAGCACTGCGATCCAGCTCGGCGCGAAGAACAGCCCGCGGCTGTAACGCTGGATGCGGCCGGCGCGGCGGAACAGCTCGATCTTCTCGGTGAGGCTGTTCGGGATCGCGGTGTGCCGCACATCGCGCCAGAACGCCGAATCATCGCGGGTGCTGGCATGGTAATGGAGGATCAGGAAGTCGCGGATCCGGTCATATTCATAGTCGACCTGCGCGTTGAATTCGGCGCGATCGGCGACCTCGATCGCGCCGATCGGGAACAGATCGATCAGTTGCTGGATCGCGACCTGCACCAGATAGATGCTGGTCGATTCGAGCGGCTCGAGGAAACCCGAGGCGAGCCCGACCGCGATCACGTTGTGCGACCAGCTGCGCTTGCGGCGCCCCGCCTTGAAACGCAGCACGCGCGGATCGGCGAGTGGTGCACCCTCGACCGCGGCAAGGATCGCGGCCGACGCTTCGTCCTCGGAGAGGTGCGCGCTCGAATAGACATAGCCGTTGCCGACGCGGTGCTGGAGCGGGATACGCCAGCGCCACCCGGCCGGCATCGCGGTGGCGCGAGTGAGCGGCTCGATTTCGCCGGGCGGCGAGGTACAGGGCAGCGCCATTGCCCGATCGCAGGGCAGCCAGTGCGACCAATCTTCCCAAGCCTCGCCGAGCGCGTCGCCGAGGAGCAAGCTGCGGAAGCCCGAGCAATCGACGAACAGGTCGCCATGGATCCGGCCGCCGCTCTCGAGCACCACCGCGGTGACGTCGCCCGTCTCCGGATGACGCTCCACGGAAACGATCCTGCCCTCGGTGCGCGTCACACCATTCGCCTCGGCGAAAATGCGCAGATAGGGGCCGAAGCGAGTCGCGTCGAACTGATAGGCATAGCCGTAGGTCGAGAGCAGGGTTTCGGGATCGGCGGCAGGCGGGGCGAAACGCCGCTGCGCGGCCATGACGTTGGCCACGCAATACTCACCGAGATCGCCGCCCTGCCCCAACGCGTGCATGCGGAGCCACCAATGGAGAAAAGGCACGTCATCGAGCGGCCGGCCGAAATCGCCGAACGGGTGAAGATAACAATCGCCCGGCTTGCCGAAATCGCGGAATTCGATGCCGAGTTTGTAGGTGGCGTGCGTGGCGGCCATGAACCTAATCTCGTCGAGCCCGAGCGTCTGGATGAAGGCGCGCAGATGCGGCAAGGTCGCCTCGCCCACTCCGACGATGCCGATCTCGGCGGATTCGATCAGTTCGACGCTGGCCGCGTGCGGCAGCAGCTTCGCGATCGCCGACGCAGCCATCCAGCCGGCGGTGCCGCCGCCGACTACCACTACGCGCTTGCGCGGTTGCTGCATCCCCTCGCCTCGATTCGCCGCGACCCGTCCGCAACTTCGCAGCTGAGAACGAATTCTTTGTTTTTCAGCCACTTCGCCAAAGCAAAGTTTAGAAAGTTGCAGCCCAAACGCCCAAAGTTGCGGCCTGCGCCGCTACATCGCGCCGCACGCGGGCCCTCGGGGTCAGCGTGGCAAAGGAAACCCTATTAGGAAAGGGCCGAAACGAAGGCGCGCGCGTTCATCCTGACCCGCCCGGCGGTGAAGCCGACCTTGTAGACCGCCGAGCCCAGCCCGAAGCCCGCGGCCCCGGCGGCAAGCCACGGGCCCATATTGTCGGGAGCGATGCCGCCGACAGGAAGCAGGCGCATCTCCTTGGGGAGCACCGCGCGCATCGCCTTGAGGATCGCAGGGCTCGACCCCTCGGCGGGGAAGAGCTTGAGCGCGGTCGCGCCCGCGTCGATCGCGGCGAAGGCTTCGGTCGGCGTCGCCACGCCGGGAAGCGAGACCAGCCCCGCCGCGGCGCTCGCCGCGATTACCTTCACATTGGCGTTGGGCGAGATGATCATCGTGCCGCCCGCCGCGGCGACCTGCGCGACCTGCGCCTCGGTGAGCACAGTGCCGGCGCCGATCACCGCCCTGCCCTCGACCCGCTCGGCGAGCCGCGCGATGCTGTCGAGCGGATCGGGCGAGTTCATGGGGACCTCGATCAAAGTGAAGCCAACCTCGACCAGCGCGTCGCCGATGCTTCCGACCTCGTCGGGCCGCACCCCGCGCAGGATGGCGATCAGCGGACAGCGGGCAAAGGCGGCGTCGAAGGCTGCGATATGGCTCATTGTTTCACGATCTCGTTGATGCCCGCGACAAACGCGGCGTGGCTGTCGATCAGAGTGGCATTGCGGTCATGGGCTTGAATCGCTGCGGCATAGAGCTCGCCGAGCGCCGGATCGGCGAGGATATGGACGGTGTCGTGCCCCGAACTGGCAAGCCGGGCCGCGACATCGGTGCCGATCAGCAGGCCCGATGCATAAGAAGCGGCGTCGGCATCGTCGCGCCGGCCGAGCATCTTCGCGGCGCGGATGCCGAACAGCGACGCGGCGAGATCCTGACGCTTGCCGTCCTCGACGCCTTCGCGGAACGCAGCACCGAGCGTGACGTCACCGGCCAGCTGTGAGGCGAGCAGGCCGTGCTTGCGCAGCAAGGCGAACAATTCGCCGGTCATCGCGGTGACAAAATCCACGACCTTGCCGCCCTGCATCTCGACCCATTTGCAGTGGGTGCCGGGCTGGGCGAGCAGCGAATCCGCCGGGACCAGCCCCGCCGCGACTGCGCCGAGAAGTTGCACTTCCTCGCCGCGCATCACGTCCGGCCGGCCGCCGACCAGAGTCGAGATGCCGGGGACGATCGCCGTGCGATCGTCGATCCACAGCAGCCCGGCCGCGAGTTCGGCGACGCCGGCCGGCGCGGCGACATAGGGTGCCACCTGCCAGCCGATGTTCGAGCCGACCATCCCTGCGAGCAGCATCGGCAGATCGCCGAACCTTTCGCGGATGGCCGCCGCCTCCGCCGCGAAATCCTCGACCGAGGTCACGCCGCGATCGTCACGCTCGGTCTTCGCGACCCGACCGTCATGGATCAGGAACACGCGCCGGTTGGTCGTGCCCCAGTCGACGGCGAGGAAGGTGCTGCCGAAACTCACCACCAGGTCGCGTACAATGCGATGAGGATGAGGATCACGCCGATGCCGGCAACGTTGAACGCGCCGGTGGTGCGGAAGCTGACGCCCTCCATCGTCACCCGATTGGCGTCACCGCGGCCGCGGACGACCAGCGACACGACCATCGCGAGGAACAGGCTGACGACGAACACGAACATCATCCGGTTCATGAACGGGAAGAGATAGGCGTTGAGCGCGTCGGGCAGGAAGTCCGACGGGATGCCGATCTTGAGGATGTATGACAGCACCACCGAAGTGATCGCGGCGACGATCGCCCCCGCCTCGGTGGCGGGCTTCCAGAACAGGCCGAGCAGGAAGATCACCGTGATACCCGGGGTGAAGAAGCCCGAGAATTCCTGGATGAACTGGAAAGCCTGGTCCGACTGGCCGATCAGCGGCCTGGCGGCGATGATCGCGATCACCACGGCGATCGCGGCGACGACGCGACCGACGAGGACGAGATGCTTCTCCTGCCCCTCGACCACGGCCACGCCGTCCTCGCCGCGAGTCTTCATGCCGCGTGCCTTGGCATAGAGATCGAGCGTGAAGATCGTGGCGATCGAATTGATCTTGGAAGCGGTGGACGCGATGATCGCTGCGATCAGGGCCGCGAAGACGAGGCCGAGCAGCCCGGGGGGCAGCAGCTTCATCATCGTGGGATAGGCTTCGTCGGGCTTGGCCAGCTCGGGCGCGAGCACCACCGCGGCGATGCCCGGAAGCACGATGATCACCGGCATCAGCAGCTTGAGATAGGCGGCGAATACCACGCCCTTCTGCGCCTCGCCGAGATTCTTCGCCGCGAGCGCGCGCTGGATGATGTACTGGTTGAAGCCCCAGTAGCTGAGGTTGGCGATCCACATGCCGCCGACCAGCACGGCGATGCCGGGCAGATCCTTGTAGAAGGGGTTATCCTGCGCGAGGATCATGTCGAAATGCGCAGGCGCGCGCTCGGTAAGCACGCCGAAGCCGGCGAGGACGCCCTGATCGCCGCCGATCTGGTTGAGCGTCAGATAGGAAACGACGAGGCCGCCGAGCACGAGCAGGGTCACCTGGACGATATCGGTGAGCGCCACCGCCTTGAGGCCGCCATAGAGCTGATAGAGCAAGGCGAAGCCGCCGAGCGCGATCAGCGCCGCGGTCTGATCGACCCCTGCAACCTTGTTGACTGCGATCGACCCGAGCCAGATGATCGAAGTAAGGTTCACGAACACATAGAGCGCGAGCCAGAACAATGCCATCAGCACCGGGAGCACGCGGCCAAACCGCTGCTCGAGGAACTGCGGCATCGTGTAGATTTCGTTCTTGAGGAAGATCGGCAGGAAGAATTTGCCGACGATCAGCAAGGTCAGCGCCGCCATCCACTCATAGGAAGCGATTGCGAGCCCGATCGCATAGCCCGAACCGGCCATGCCGACGATCTGTTCTGCAGAAATATTTGCGGCGATCAGCGACGCGCCGATCGCCCACCAGGGCAGCGACTTGGACGCGAGGAAATAATCCGACGTATCCTTGGCATGGCCCGCCTTCTCACGGCTAACCCATTGGGCAAGACCGAAAATTCCGATCGCATAGGCGATCACGACGAACAGATCCAAGTTCGAGAGACTCGTCATTGCTTCCTCCCTGCCCCGGGCGCCGGCGGCTGATGCCGCGCTCTCGTGCCCGCCTGAGGCGCCCGCTCGGGCGCCGTTGGTTCATTTATCGTATTTATTGGACTTGTCCAGCGCCACCACTCCGCTAACGTAGGTGAAACAATGGCGTGGAGAGGGTCCTGACATCGTTGTCGGGGCCGATCAAGGGGCGGCAGTCATGTCGAACAATTATCCGGAACTGGGCGCGGAGGATGCACGGCCCCAGCTGGGCCGCAACCTGACGTACGGCATGCTCGACAGCCTCGGGCGTGCGATCGTCACCGGCCGCTACGAACGCGAGGCGTTCCCGACCGAGGCCGAGCTCGCCAAGCAGCACGGCGTCAGCCGCTCGGTGACGCGCGAAGCCGTCAAGATGCTCACTGCCAAGGGTCTGCTGAGCGCGCGCCCGCGCCAGGGCACGGTGGTCCAGCCATCGACCAACTGGAATCTGTTCGACACCGACGTGCTGCGCTGGCTGCTCGAACGGCAATTCTCGGTCGAGCTGCTGCGCCAGTTCAACCAGCTGCGCGTGGCGATCGAGCCCGAGGCGGCGGCGCTGGCGGCACGCGTCGGCACGCCCGACGACCTCGCCCGGATCTCGCAAGGGCTGGAACGGATGGAAGCGGCCGAGCAGGGACTGGAAGACACGCTGGAGGCCGATATCGCCTTTCACGTTGCGATCCTGCGCGCGTCGGGCAATCCGTTTTATGCGCAGTTCCGCGACGTGGTGGGTACTGCGTTGCGCACTTCGATCCGCTTCACCAACCGGCTGAAGGGGCGCACCGCGAATGTCGCCGACCATGCTGCGGTGCGCGACGCGATCGCGGCGCACGACCCCGAGGGCGCGCGGACCGCGATGCGGGCGCTGATCGGCGACGTGCTCGAGCTGATCGACGATGTCGAGGCACGCGAGGCGCAGGGCTGAACTCGTCTTGCCGCAGCCTTGATCGTGGCAACACAATGGGTTGCGGCGATCCCGGCGGTCGCGAACGACGGATTCTATGGTCGCCGGCGCGATCGTGCGAAGAATCTTTGCGCGGCCGGACGCAAGGCTAAGTAACCGAAATATAATAGAAATATTCCGGAAACACCAC
>Ga0247823_10002308_pt1 | contig 15725 bp, 7 predicted proteins | sample 13C_PalmiticAcid_2_FD_192426 | JGI IMG/M metagenome (GOLD analysis project Ga0247823, IMG submission 192426) | Soil microbial communities from agricultural site in Penn Yan, New York, United States - 13C_PalmiticAcid_Day30 | ecosystem: Environmental > Terrestrial > Soil > Agricultural land...
ACAGTCCGGCGAGCAGCAGCGGAAATCGGGGCGCCAGAATCGTCGTCTGCACGATCAGACAACCGCCGATCATCGTGGCGAGCGCCATCATCATCGCGCGGACGGGACCCACACGTCCCAGCAGCGCGGCCGCGGGCAGCGACATGATCCCGAACGCCGCGAAGAAGACGATCTGGGTCAGCAGCGCTTCGGTATAAGAGAGGTCGAAGATCCGCCGGGCCGCCGCGACGAGCGGATCGTTGTTCGCGCAGATGAAGCCCCATGCGAAGAACAGCGCCGTGACCGAGGCAAAGGCAGGGGTGCTGCGGTTCAGCGTGGATCTCGCCAGCGGAAGGTGGCAGCCGCATTGGGCGCGAGTTGATAGGCGAAATGGCGGGAGCCTTCGGCCACCGCGAACGCCGCCGCTTTCTTGCCCGCATTGAATGCCAGCAGCACGCGAGTACCGTCGGGGTTGGCGAACGCGACCGTCTCGATGCCGTCCTTGCGGCTGTCCGAAGCGATGCGCGAGGCGCCAACCGCAACGAAGCGGCTGGCATGGCCGAACGCGTAATATTCGGGGTTGCGCGTGACTTCGCCGGTCTTGCTGTCGATCGTCACCACGCCGCGGCAATTGCCGCAGCCGCCGAGGTGCGGCCCGAAATTCTCGTCGAGCGCAAGATTCCACATCAGCACGCCGCGCGCCCAATTGCGGGTGCTGCCGATGATGAGCGTGCGCATCGTCCACGCCCAGCTATCCGGCCATGCCTTCGACCATTCGCCGCCCGAGCATTCGGTGAAGAACACATCCTTGCCGGGATGCCTGGCGCGCACTTCGCTCTGCGCGGCGACATCGCCATTATAGCAATGCCACGCCACGCCGGCGACGTGGCGCGCGGCCGCGGCATCGGCGAGCACGCCGAGCGGTTGCGCGGGCTGATCCCAATTGTGATCCCAGTCGAGGATGCGCGTCTTCAGTCCCGCGCGGGCGAATTCGGGACCAAGATGATCGCCGATGATCCGCGCGCGTTGCGCCGGACTGAGTCGCATACCGGGATAGTTTTCCGGCTCGAAATCGGGCTCGTTCTGGATGCTGAGATAGTCGATCGGGCCGATCTCGGCGGCGAAATCCTGCACCGTGCGGCGCAGATAGGTGGCGAACGGCGCATAGGCGGCCTCGCGCAGGCTGCCCTTGATCAGCGAGTCGCTGGTCTTCATCCAGCCCGGTGCGCTCCATGGCGAGATCATCACCGCCAGCCGCGGATTGATCGCCCGCGCGGCCTTGGCCACCGGCAGCACCGCCTCACGCGCCGGCGCGATCGAGAAATGCGCGAGCCCGGGATCGGCCTGCCCCTTGGCAACATCGTCATAGCTGTAATGGCTGCGCGAGAAATCGGAGGCGCCGACGGTGAGCCGGGTGAACGCGAAATTGAGCCCGGGCGCGGGGCCGAACAGCTCCGCGAGCAACGCCCTGCGCTGATCCGCGGTCATCCTTCTCTGGATCAGCCAGGCCGAAGCATCGGTGATCGAGGCGCCGAACCCGACCATGCGTTGAAAATGCTGCGCCGGATCGACCGCGATCGCGTCGGCAGGGGCGCCGTGCGCGAACGCCAGCGGAGTTTGCTGCGCGAGCAAGGCCACCTTGTCGGGCGTGGTGAGCCAGACTTCGACCGTCGCCGGTGCGGAATCGGGCCGCTCGACCGGCGCGCAAGCCGCGATCGCAAAAGCCAGCAACGGCGCAAGCATCCTCATGCCACTTCTCCTGATGCCGTCACGCCGGGCAGATCCGCGCGACATAATCGGCATGCGTCGGCATCACCTCGACGCATTTGCGGATCACGCGTTCGATGTTGCCGAGATACTGCTCGATCTGTGGCTCGCTCTTGATGTCGACCAGCGGGTCATAGCCGCGCGGGATCACGCCCTGCCCGAGGAACACCTGGATCCAGCTCTCTTCGGCGAACAATTCCTCGTCCTCGCGAAAGATGCGGCCATTGGCGGCGAACACCTCGATCTTGTGCCGCAGGGTGTCGGGCACCGCCATGTCGCGACAATGGCGCCAGAACGGCGTGTCGTCGCGCTCGGTGGCCTTGTAGTGGAGGATGATGAAGTCGCGGACGCGCTCATATTCGAAATCGGTCTGCCGGTTGAACTCGGCGATCGTCGCGGGATCGAAGCGCGCGTCGGGCAGCAGCCGCACCATCCGGATCACCGCCGACTGGATCAAGTGCAGGCTGGTCGATTCGAGCGGCTCGAGAAACCCCGCCGCCAGCCCGATCGCAACGCAGTTGCGGTTCCATGTCTTGCGCCGTTTGCCGGTGACGAAGCGAATGCGGTTGGGCTCGGCCAGTTGCGCGCCGTCGAGATTGGCGAGCAGCATCGCCTCGGCAGCAGCATCGTCGATGAACCGGCTCGAATAGACATGGCCGTTGCCGGTGCGATGCTGGAGCGGGATCCGCCATTGCCAGCCGGCGGTGCGCGCGGTGGCGCGAGTATAGGGCGTGAACGCCTCGCTGCGCGCGCACGGCACTGCGATCGCGCGGTCGCAGGGCAGCCACTGCGTCCATTCCTCGTACCCGGTCCGCATCGCTTGCTCGATGACCAGCCCGCGAAAGCCCGAGCAGTCGATGAACAGATCGGCCTCGATCACCGTGCCATCTGCCATCGTCACCGAGCGCACGAAGCCGCTCTCGGGATCGAGCGCGACATTGGTGACCTTTCCTTCGCGACGCACCACGCCGCGCTCCTCGGCAAAGCCGCGCAGGAACCTGGCATAGAGGCTGGCGTCGAAATGGAAGGCGTTGGCGATGTGGCCGATCGGCGAATCCGCCATCTTGGGGTCGGCGCGGCGGAATTTGCCGGCGAGCGCCGCGGCAGTGTTGATCGAATAATTGGCGAAGTCCGAAGCGCGGCCGAGGCCGTGCATCTTGAGCCAATATTGGTGGCAGCGCAGCCAGCCGAGATCTTGCCCGATCACCCCGAAGCCATGGATGTAGCTCGATCCCTGCCGCAGCCAGTCGACGAACTGGATGCCGAGCTTGAACGTCCCCTGGGTGCGGCGGAGGAACTCATTCTCGTCGAGCCCCAGCAACTCGTTATATTTCTTGATCGCCGGGATCGTCGCTTCGCCCACGCCGATCGTTCCGATCTCCTCGGATTCGATCAGCGTGATCTGGTAGAGCCCCTGAAACAATCGTGCGAGCAACGCGGCCGTCATCCAGCCCGCCGATCCGCCGCCGACGACCAGGATCCGCTTGATCTGCTCCATCGCGCTTCCTCTTCCTTATCGTGCGATGGTGTCGCAACTGCCCGGCATGCTTGGCAAGGCCCACCGGCCGCGACACGCGGTCGAAAAAAATGGGGAGGCGCGGGCTGGCCGGCCTCCCCGAAGCTCTCGGAGACGTTCCGAGGAGGGTTCAGAACCGGTAGTTGAAGCCGAGCAGGAACGAGCGCCCGTATTTCTCATAGGTCTCGAGCAGGCTCGATCCGTCGGCAGTGTGCGTGCCGCCGCCATCGAGGCCCAGGCGCGTGCGATAGGGCGAGTTGGTCAGATTGTTGACCTGGAGCAGCACGCCGAAACCTTCCAGCGCGCCGCTTTCGAAGGTGTAGCCGATCTGCGCGTCGACCTGTCGATCGGCGAGGATCTCGGTCTGCCCGCGCGTGGCGAAGAGTTGCACCACCTCGCCCTTGAAAGCCGAGCGATAGCGATAGCTCGCCCGCGCCTGGAAGCCGCCGCGCTCGTAATAGCCGGTGATGTTGTAGATCGTTCCCGAAAGTCCGGGGATGCGGACCTCCTCGTCCTGGGTCGTGGGGTTCAGGTCGGATTCGGTGAGCGACAGGCTGCCGATCACGCCGAGGCCCTCGAGCGGCTTGAACAGCGTCCCGAAATCGATCGCGCCGCTGAACTCGACGCCCTTGATCGTGCCGCCATTGCCGTTCGCCGGCAAAGTGAGCTGCCCAAGCGGGCTGATCACCTGATTGGCATAGTTGAGCTGCCCCGCCGCAGGTATCGGAATGCCGGTGAAATCGAAGACGGTCGACTGCTGGTAGATGTAGGTCTGGAGGTCCTTGTAGAAGCCGGCTATCGAGAAATAGGTCGTCCGGTCGACATACCATTCATAGGCGGCGTCGAACGCAGTCGCCCGCCACGGCTTCAGATTGGGATTACCGCCAGAGGCCGACCATGGATTGACCGTCGCGCCCGGCGCGCATCCTCCGCCCTGGCTACATTGCAGCGCGTCGAACCCGGGCGTCACGTTGGCGCGCATCTCGTCCATGCGTGGCCGTGCCATCGTCTTGGAAGCGGCGGCACGCAGGCGGTGGCCGCCGCCAAGATCCCAGATCAGGTTCGCGCTGGGCAGCACATCGGTATATTCCGCCCCCAGCGTCCGCGTCGTCGGCACGATCGGCCCACCGCTGGTGGCGTTGATCATCATGCCGGTCGATTGCTGGCGTTGCTGGACGACCTGCACGCCGACATTGCCGCGGATCGGCCCCAGCTTGAAGTCCGCCTTGACGAAGCCGGTGAGCAGATCCTCCTCGATCTCCCACGTCTTGTCGAAATAATTGGCGTCACGGATCGGTGCCCAGTCGTAATAGACGTCGAGCGCGCGCTCGAGATCGACGCTGAGCACATTACCGAAACCGGTATAGCCGAGCGAAGTCGGCGCCACGAGATATTGCGGGTCGACGAGGACCTGCTGCCGCCCGTTCTTGAGGAACAGATCATTGTCGTCGACGGTCTTGTTCTTCTGCCGCTGGGTGAAGTTGATGCCCGCAGTCAGCTTGTTCAGGACGCCGTCGAACTCGTGATCGAGCTTGAGGTCGATCGCGTAGATGCTCTCCTCGACATCGGGAAAGCGGATCGCGCCGTCATGCGCCCAGCCGCCCCAGGCGGCGCGGTCGCCGAGCGAGACCTGCGCGGCGTCGGCATAATCCAGCCCCTCCGAATAGGTCGGGAAGCCGTCGTCCGGCAGTTCGAAGCCGATGGTGTCGAAGGTACGCCCGGCATCAGGCGTCGCGCCGTTCACGAAGCCCGCGCCACGGCCATAGCCGGCATAGGTTTCGAGGATCTGCTCCTTGCGATGATTCTTCGAATAAGACAGGTCGGCATTGAAATTGGTGCGGTCGTCGAGCTTGAACTCGTTGTTGAGGCCGATCGAAAACAGCTCGTCGTCGCGGGTGTTGCGATCGTTGCGGATGATCGGGACGACGCGATTGGCGGTACCGCTCACGCCGAACGGCGTGCCGCCGCGATCCTCGGCGACGACCTCGCGGAAGAAGGCGCCGTCGGCCCAGCCGTTCGAGAACCACTGCGCGCCGCGCGTGGTCTCCTCCTGATGGAATTTGGAGTAATAGACATCGAGAATCGAATGCGCGCGGTCGCTCGGCTGCCATTCGAGAATGCCCATCACCGCATCGCGGCGGTTGAGCCGCGAGGTCGCGAACACTTCCTGCCCATTCAGAAGCAGCGCGGAATCTGCCGAATCGGGCTGGACGGTATCGGGCGAGCACGTCGGCGGATCCGAAGCGCCGGGCTCGCACACGCCACCAAAGGCTTCATAGCCATAGGCCTTGTAATGCTTGTTCTGCGACGGCGAATCGAGATGGGCATAGCCGATCGCGAGCCCCAGCGTGCCGTTGGCGAACTGGTCGATATAGCTGATGCTCGCGCGGCCGCCCCAATTACGGACGTCGCTGTTCAGCCGGTCGCCTTCGACCTTCTCGCCGCGGATGTTGACTGCGATCGCGCGCTTGCCGAAATTGAGCGGCCGCACCGTGCGCAGATCGGCGGTGCCCGACAGGCCCATCCCAGATATCTCGGCATCGGGCGTCTTGTAGATCACCACGCTCGACAGCAGTTCGGAAGGATATTGATCGAACTCGACCGCGCGATTGTCGCCCGAGCTCGCCTGCTGGCGCCCGTTGAGCAATGTCGTGGTGAAGTCGGGCGCGAGACCTCGAATCGAGATCACCTGCGCGCGACCGTTGACTCGCTGCGCCGCGAGCCCCGGCAGACGTGCGATCGATTCGGCGATCGAGACGTCGGGCAGCTTGCCGATGTCCTCGGCCGAAACCGCCTCGACGATCGAGGTCTCGTCGCGCTTGGTATTGATCGAGCTTTCGAGCCCGGCGCGAAGGCCGGTGACGACGATCTCGTCCTCGGACTGGACCTGATCGTCCGGTGCCGCGGCGTCCTGCGCCAGCGCGGCCGAGGGCAGCCCCGCGATCAGCGCGAGCGACGAGGCCGTCAGGCCGAACTTCCACAATGTCGATTTGAATCGGCGCGCGCCGGCCCGGTGACCCATATTGCTCTCTCCCCTAGGGTGCGGACGATTGATCGCCCTGCGTTCTGACGCTCCACCTGACAACGTTGCCAAATTGGAAGCGCTTTCAATTTTGTATCTTGAGAACGGCGCCCGCGTCAATGGCGCCCGCAATCTGATCGGTTAGACGTGCGGCGCGGCGGCCGAATCGCGGATCACGAGCCGGTGACCGATCGCCTCGAACGCCGGCGCCAGCGCCGCCCCGCGGCCGACGGTCTCGACCAGCAGCTCGACTGCACGCCCCGCGATCGCGCGAACCGGCTGGTGGACCGTGGTCAAGGGCGGCCAGGTGTGCGCCGAGATCGGGGCGTCGTCGAAGCCGACGATCGACAGTTCGGCGGGCACCGCGAGCCGCATGCGGTGCGCCGCGAACAGCGCCCCCACTGCCATATCGTCGTTGGCGCAGACGATCGCGCTGATCCCGGTGCCGGCATCGAGCAATTGCTGCGTGCAGATCACCCCCGCCCGGAACGTGAAATCGCCCCGCGCAGTGGCGACGGCGTCTTCGGACAGCCCCGCCTCGTACAACGCGCGCACGAAGCCGGCGTAGCGCAGTTCGGCCGAACGGTGCCCCTCGATACCGAGCACATAGCCGAGCCGGCGATGGCCGAGCGACAGCATATACGCGCCCATCTCGTGCCCGGCCGATTCTTCGTCGAGCCCGACTACGGCGAGCAGCCCGCGCACTTCGTCGCCCGGCGCGACGCAGACCGCGGGATAGCCGAGCTCGAGCAGCCGCGTAGCCAGCGCGAGATCGTCGGACATCGGCGGCGTGAGGATCGCGCCGGCGCAGCGGCCCGAGGCGAGCAGCTCGATCAATTTGTCCGAACGACGCGGATCGTCGGTGAACAGGCTCAGCGTCGACAGCTCGAAGCCGGCGGCCGCCGCAGCGCGCAGCGCGCCGAGCTCCAGCGCCGAATCATAATAGGAATTGGGTTCGGCGTCGGGATTGGTGCAGTGGACGAGCACCAAGGTCTTGCTGACCTTGCTGGCAAGACCCCGAGCCTGCGGATTGACCCGGTATTCGAGCGCGGCCACCGCCTGCATGACGCGTTCGCGCACCGCGCCGCGCACATTGGCATGGTTGCTGAGCACCCGCGAAACCGTAGCACGCGCCACGCCGGCAAGCGCCGCGACGTCGTCCATCGTGGGCTGCGTCGCGCTCGCAGGATCGGGATGCCTCCCCTCGCCGCCACGCCCGGTTTTGGAATGTGACCCCATCAGCGCCGGATTGGCGGCGCGAGGGCGGCGCTGTCAAGCGAGCCGGTGGCAGCCGGCAATTCAGTCGCGCGCCCGCGGGGCCCGGCGGAACGCGATCATGAAGGCGAAGGCAAAGAGCAGATGAACGACCAGGAACAATTTGGCGATGTCCCGGGCCTCGCCGCTGGCCACGCCCCATATGTCGTTGGCCGCGACAGCCCCGAAGCCGACCAGATTGGCGAGCAGGACCACCCCGAGCGTGGGGAGTTCGGCACTCCGCGACAGCCAGTTCAGCACCGCGATACCGAGGAAAGGTCCGCCCAGCAGCCGCAACAATGCGAGCAACTCGGGCGCGGCATCCGACGGTACCGCGCCGCGACCGAACTGCAGCGGAAAGAACATCAGCGCGAGGCCGACAGCAGCGAGATAGAGGCTGGACAAAGTGAGTGTCAGTTTCGTCATGACGTGACCTCCGGGACGCGGGATCGTGCCGCCCATTGTGTCACATTCCGGGCTCGGCGCCGACTCGCACCTTCGCATCAGGCGACCCGGCACAGCTCCCCGGGGGGGGGTAAACGAAACTCGAGCGGCGGCCCGTTCGGCATCAATCTGAAAGAGCCGCCGTTCGACTGATTGCCCGATCAGAACTCCGCGTTCAGGCCGATGAAGAAGGTGCGGCCCGCCACGTCATAGGTGCCGGGATAGGTGTTGCCGTTGCCGAAGCTGTACAGCAGGCCCTGGGCGATCGCCGGCGGGTCCTTGTCGAGCAGATTGTTCACGCCGGCGCGGAAGGTTATGCCTCCTTCGACCTTCGCAGTGAGAGCCAGATCGAAATAGCTGTACGCCGGCAGGCTCGCATTGAGGACGTAAGCGGGCCCGGTGAGGAACGGATCATCGATGTTGTTGGTCAGCTTGGTCCCGCCGATATAGCGCCAGTTGAGCGAAACCGACGCGATGTCGGTGGTGTCGGACCAGCTGATCCGCGCCTGATGCCGCCATTCGGGGCTCGGCTGGCCGCAGGTCGGCCCGAACAATCCGACGCAATCATAGCTGCCGAGGCCGGGCAACGGCTCGTTGCGGAGCTCCTTGAGCCAAGTGCCGATGAAAGACAGGCTGAACCCGCCGATCCCGGTGTCGATCGCATAATTGGCGCCCACGTCGATGCCCGAGGTCTTGAGCGATCCGGTGTTCTGGGTGGTCGAGATGACATAGCCCTGCTCCCCGAACAGCACGCCGTTGCGCGGGTCGCGGTGGAACAGCGAGCAGAAGAACGGATCGCCGGTCTCGATGCACTGGCTGATCGTCAGCGATGCGGGGATCGACGAGATATAGTCGCGCACCTTGATATCGAAATAGTCGATCGATAGCGAGAAGCGCTTCAGGAAGCTCGGGGCGAGGACGACACCGACGGTATAGGTATCGGCCTGTTCGGGCCGGAGCGCCGGATTGCCGCCGCCCTGCGCGACGCAGACTTCGCTCGGGCATTCGATGATGTGGCCATATTGCGCCGCCGAGACGCCGGTCGCCGCGCATTGTGCCGCGGTGGCGCTGGGCGTCGCGCCCGAGCATGGATCCTGCGCGGAGATGTTGCCCAGCCCCTGCGCCGCGAACAGCTCGGAGATGTTCGGTGCGCGGATCGCGCGGTTGTACCCGGCGCGGAAGCGGATATCCCGGATCGGCGCCCATGCGATCTCGCCCTTGTAGGTCGAGATGCCGTCATCGCGCGTGCTGTACTTGGAGTAGCGATAGCCGCCGGTCAGCGTCAGCTCCTCGGCGAAGGGGCGGTTCTCGAGAACCGGCACGCGGATCTCGGTGAAGAACTCGGTCACGTTGAAGGCGCCGCGGCTCTCGAGCGTGCCCTTTTGCCGGGCGAGCGCGTCGGCGTGGAAGACGAGGCTCTCGCGGCGATGCTCGACGCCGAACACCACGCCGACACCTTGGTCGGCCCAGGGGCTCTTCACACCGTAGCTGGTGAGATCGGCGGTGAGCGTGCCGCTCAGCACCGTCTCCTTGTCCATTCCGCGGGTGAAGGTCGGCGAATAGATGTAATCGAGCGACTCGGCCGAGAGCCCGCCATATTGAAAGACGTTGAGCGGCACGCAGTTCGCATCGGTGCCGTCGACCACCGACTTGCAGGTCGGCACCCCGCCGACATTGACGACCTGGAGTCCGCGATTGGCGCGCACCGGATCGATGTCGTTCTGGTAATTCTCGTTGAACAGCACGCGCGAGAACAAGCCGTTGACGTCATAGCTGATGCCCTCCGCGATCGCCCCCCGCACGCCGCCGGTCACCCGGAAATCGGTGTGGCGCAGATCGTCGCGACGCGGCCGCGCCGGCGCAGCGACCGGGCGGTAGCCGATGAACAGGTCCTGCGATGCCGCAGTCCCATAGGCGCCTCCGCACAACAGCTGACCCTGCTGCGCGCCGAGCAGCGGATTGTTGCAATTGACCGTGTAGGTCGTGCCCTGGAACAAGGCGGAGGGAGCGACCTGCGAATTGGTACGGTCGTCCATGAACATGAAGCTGGCATAGACTTCCGCAGCCGGGTCGGCCTCGAAGCGCGCAAAAGCCCCTGCCGAGTAGCGCTTGTCGTTGCGCTGGAAATAGACGAGCGGCGCGTAATTGTAGCGGAAGCTGCTGTTGTACGGCACCCAGGTCTTGGCGCCGTCACGGGTGTTGTTGAACGCGACCCCCGCGTTCGGCCCGCCCAGCGGCTGGAACAGCCCGAACTCGTTGTTCGACGAACCGCCGCAGGTGAAGGTCGTGTTGTTCTGCGCCGGATCCAGCGCGCAGGCCGAGACATCGCGGTCGGCCTGGGTGATCGGCTGCACTTCGCGATAGCCGAAATAGGCCATGATGTTGCCGCGCCCGCCCGCGAAGCTCTTGCCGATTGCGATGTTGGCGTCGAAGCGCTGCCCGTCGATCGGCGAGGACAAGGCGTTCTGATAGCCGCTGGCCGTCACCAGGCTGCGGCGCGCCTGATCGTCGTTGTGATGGTTCGAGAAGCCGTATTGGACGTCGGCCAGCACCCCGTCCAGATCCTTGCGCAGGATGAAGTTGACCACGCCCGAGATCGCATCCGAGCCATAGACCGCCGAAGCGCCGCCGGTGACCACGTCGACGCGCTCGACGAGGAACGACGGCAGGAAGTTCACGTCGGTGGCCTGAATCGGCAGCATGCGCTGTCCGTCGACCAGGATCAGGTTCCGGTTGCTGCCGAGATTGCGCAGATTGATCCGCGCAGTGCCGTCGGACCCGTTGGACACATTCTCATTGGCGTCGGGCGTGATCTGCGGCAGCCGGTTGAGGACATTCTCGATGTTCGTCGCGCCCTGGAGGCGAATTTCGGCCGAATCGACCGCCGTGATCGGACTGTTGCTGACGAGGCCCGGCTGCTGGATGCGCGTGCCGGTCACGAGGATTTCGGGCTGGCTGGCTTCCTGAGCGGGAGCGCCGTCGTCCGTGGACGGGGCCGTCTGGGCGGCGGCTGACGAAGCGGCGGCCAACGCTGCGGCCAGAGCAGTCCCTACGAGCAATGCGCGATGATTCCTCATATTTCCGTCCCCTTCATATATTTCATATCGTGTACGGTATACAATGTCAGCGAATGAAGGGTTTTGCAACGGTCTTGTAACGAGCCAGACACAGCACACCGGCGGTCCGCACCACTCGAGGCGCGAAAGCATCGCTCGCCGAGCAGATCTGCCCAGGAGATTGCGGACGAGCGGCCCTCCTGCGCCACCGGGCGCCTCCGCCATGGGCGGCATATGCCTGTGGAGAGGCTTCAGGCTTCGCGGAGCGACGAGAGAGGGAGAGAGGCCGATCGGAAACCGCGGCGCCTCCATTCGTGCGTGTTTCAATCTCTTGACAGCGGCAACTTCTGTCATATGGTATACATTATATAGTATAGCCGATAACGGCAGAGGGGGAGACAGAAATGAATATTCGGGTTCGCAACGGGTATCGGAGCGTCGCACGCGCGTTGGCGCTGGCAACGGTTTCGGCAGGCGCGCTGAGCGCAACACAGGCGATGGCGCAAGACACCGCGCAGGCGGAAATTGAGAGCGAAACGGATGCGGCACAGGAGCGGGACGACATTCTCGTCGTCGGCATCCGCGGCAGCGTGGACTCTGCGAACACGAGGAAGCGAAACGCCAAGCAGATCGTCGATTCGGTGGTCTCCGAAGATGTCGGCAAGCTGCCGGACAATAATGTCCCCGAAGCACTGTCACGCGTCACCGGTGTGCAGATCGATCGCGCGCGCGGCCAGGGTCAGAGCATCACGATCCGCGGCATGGCCGAGATCCAGACGACGGTGAACGGCAACCAGACCAACCTCGGCGACGGACGCTCGCTCAATCTCGCCGACATCCCGGCCGAATTGCTCAAGTCGGTCGACGTCTACAAGACGCGCTCGGCCGATCAGGTCGAAGGCGGTATCGCCGGGACGGTCAATGTCGAGCTGCGCCGCCCGCTGGACCTCGCCAAAGGCCTCACCATCGCCGGCAGCGTGCGCGGCTCCTATGACGACGTCGCCGAGAAGGTCAGCCCCTATGCCAGCCTGCTGCTCGGCAACCGGTTCGATACCGGCATCGGCGAGATCGGCTTCCTGATCAACGGCTCGTGGACGCGGACCAATTATCAGGAAACCTATATCGAGAGCGAATCGCCCTCACCGATGTGCTGCAGGGACGCCGCCGGCGTGCCGCTCCCGAACACGCCGATCCTTGGGCTACCGGCGCAATACCGCAACATGGTCGTCCCCTATCGCTCGCAATATGGGCAGGAAACCGGCCATGTCACGCGCCCCTCGATCAATGCCGTGTTCCAGTGGCGCCCGAGCGACAATCTCGATTTCGTGCTCGAGGGCGGCTATATCGGGTCGCGCGAGAAGCGCGCAGTCAACAAGCTCTATTCCCTCAATCGCGAGGGAGCCACGTCCACCTTCAGCAACATCACCCTGATGCCGGACAATGTCACCGTCCGTTCGATGACGATCACCAATCCGAACGGCGCGCTCGCCGGCATCGACGCGCTCTACAACTCGTTCCACTCGGACCTGTACACGAGCAACTTCGAGACTCACTGGCGCAGCGATCGTGTGCAGATCAACGCCAGCGTCCAGTACAATCAGAGCAACGAAGGCAATTACATCGTCGAGCAGATCCTCAGGCCCTACGGCCTGACCTCGGTCACTCTCGACTTCGTCTCCGATCGCTACAAGCGTGGCGTGCCCTCGATCACCTTCAACGGCGTCGACATGAGCAACGTCAACAATTATGGCGTCGAGCGCTTCCAGGACCTGAAGGGTGGCTCCAAGAACCAGGAATTCGCGACGCAGGTCGACCTGACCCTGCAGCTGAGCGACAACAGCTTCCTGCGCACCTTTCAGATGGGCACGCGCTTCAACCGGCGGGTGACCAGCCGCTATTATGGCTATCGCGATGGCTTTCCGCGCGTGAACGGCACCTATGCGCCGCTCGCCAGCTTTCCGGGCGGCGACCAGGCCTCGCTCGACGGGCCCACGATCGGCGGGGTGACCAGCGAATGGTATCGCATCCCCGGCCAGGCGCTGCTCGATAATATCGATGCGGTCCGCGCCTACATCCAGGCGACCGATCCCGGTAACGCAGCGCGGTTCGCCAGCGAATTTCCGCCGAGCGACCAAGGCCAGACCTTCAGCTCGCACGAGAACAACTTCGCTTATTACGGCCAGATCAACTACGCGCTGGACCTGGGCTTTCCGATCGATGGCCTCGTCGGCGTGCGCTACGTCAACACTTGGGGAGACTCCAGCAGCTTCCGCTATACCGCGGGGGTGGTGTCGCCGTCCTCGGGCGAAGGCAATTATACCGACCTGCTGCCGACCGCCACTGCGGTCCTGCACTTCACGCCCAAGGCACAGCTTCGGCTCTCCTACAGCACCAACGTCCAGCGGCCGAGCTTCTACGACATGCGCTCGTTCTATGACGTAAATCCCACTGCAGAGACGCCGGTGGTCTATGCGGGCAATCCCGAATTGAAGGCGCAGCGCGAGCATGCCTTCGACGCCAGCGCCGAATATTATTTCGGACGCGGCGGCGCGATCACGCTGGCTGCCTATTACAAGAAAGCCTCGAATTACTTCTACTATAGCCGCGAACCCGTCGGTGCTGGCGGCCTCGTCGAATATGGCGTCTCGCCGGACAAGAGCGGCTTTATCGAGCAGCTTCGCAATGCCGGCTCCGGCACTTTCATCGGCATGGAAGGATCGGTGCAGAGCTTCTTCGATTTCCTTCCGGGCATCTGGAAGAATTTCGGCGTCAGCCTGAATGCGAGCCACATCTTCAAGGCCCGCATCGAATATCCCTATCCCGAGAATTTCCCGGGCGCATTCGATGCGCTCAACACTTCGAAATGGACGGCGAACGCAGCGCTCTTCTACGATACGCCGCAATTCAGCGCGCGCGTGGCGTATAATTACCGGTCGCCCTACCGCCTGTTCGTATGGACCGAAACGCCGTCTTATTCGTGGTACAACGACACGACCTCGCGTCTCGATGCTGCGGTGAACTTCACCCCGGTCAAGTTCGTGACGCTGTCGCTCGAGGGCACCAACCTGCTCGGAACCGACGTCTATCGCTATTTCGGCAAGGATAATCTGCTGCCGCTCGGTGTCCGTCTCCAGTCGCGCACGGTGCAGGCGAGCGCTCGCTTCCGCTTCTAGGGTCTGGCGATTTTCCCCGACTGGGCGGGCTGCGAAAGCGGCCCGCCCTTTCTTTTGCCTCGAGCCTTTTCAAGCCGCGCCGCAACCGGCGGTTAGCAGTCGTTTCAATCCTCCCCCGCCAAGGGGAGGATTGCTGAAGGATCGCCACGGGGTCGTTAGCGGTATGGGTTCACCGCCTGGAGCATTTCGCTCTAGCGGCCTTCGACGCGCAGCATCACCGCACCGTGCGAGGGCACGTCGAAAGTCAGCGCGTCCCCCGCCACCGCTTCGCCCCGCCACAGGTCGTGCGCCGCGGTGATCGCGCCGAAGCCCGCGTCCGCGGCGCGCGCGTCCATCTTCGCGCTTGCATCGCCGCGATTGAACAGCGCCAGCGCCACCGAGCCGTCGGCAAGCGGCTTGGACCAGATCTCGAGCGCCCCCTCCTTGCGCACTGCCTTGCCCTGGATGCCCTTCGCATCCTGATCCACAGCGATCACCGCGCGGTTCTCGAGCAGTTTGAGCATATCGGCAGGCGTCTGGCGCAGGTCATGTCCCATCAGCAGCGGCGCGGCCGACATCGCCCACAGCGTCATATGGGTGGTATATTCGTCCAGCGACATGCCGCCATTGCCCACTTCGAGCATGTCGGGATCGTTGAAACCGTTCGGACCGGCATGTTCGGGCTTGCCGTTCTTGTCGAAGCCGATGCGCGCCATGGTGGGATAGTCGTCGGTGATGTCGCCGGTCGTGCGCCAGAGATGGCCGCCGACGTCGCGGCCCCAACTGCCGACATCGAACCGGCCATATTCGCACAGCGAGTAGAGGAAAGGCCGTCCGGTCGCCTTCAGCGCGGCGCCCATCTCGGCATAGCTGCGCTTCACCGTGTCCGCGTCCGCGTAGAAATATTCTCCCGAGCACAGATCATATTTCAGATAGTCCATGCCCCAATCTGCAAAAGTCTGCGCGTCCTGCTGGACATGGCCATAGCTGCCTTCGAATCCCGCACAGGTGCGCGGTCCCTGCGAGCTGTAGATGCCGATCTTCAGGCCCTTCGAGTGGACATAGTCGGTGAGCGCCTTCATGTCGGGGAACTTGGCGTTGGCACGAATTTTTCCGTCCGGGCCGCGGGTCCCCTGCCAGCCATCGTCGATGTTGACATAAAGGTAGCCCGCGTCGCGCAGCCCGGTGGTAACCATCGCATCGGCCATGGCGCGGATCGTCGCGTCGTCGATCTTCTCGGCGAACTTGTTCCAGCTGCTCCAGCCCATCGGCGGGGTCGGCGCCAGTGGCACCTGCTCGACCGGCGCCCAATCGGGAAGCGTCTGGAAGCGGAAGGCGCGCGCCTCCGCTTGCCGCACGGTGCCGCGGCGGCCTGCCGCATCGATTTTGGAGAACCACATCTGCCCGTCGAGCTGCACGCCCTTCGGTGTCCGCCGCACGGTCCAGGTGCGGGTGGGATGCTCGCGGTCGTTGAGGTTGCGCACCTCGAAGCTGAGCACGCCCTTGTCGAGCCGGGCATTCTGCATCCTGACCGG
>Ga0247823_10002309_pt1 | contig 15723 bp, 11 predicted proteins | sample 13C_PalmiticAcid_2_FD_192426 | JGI IMG/M metagenome (GOLD analysis project Ga0247823, IMG submission 192426) | Soil microbial communities from agricultural site in Penn Yan, New York, United States - 13C_PalmiticAcid_Day30 | ecosystem: Environmental > Terrestrial > Soil > Agricultural land...
ATTTCTGGGTACGGTCGGCTGGTGAAGGTCGATTTCGGCGGCTACGCCGACGCAGTGTCCGAGGCCGCCGACGCCATCGCCGCGGCCGAACGCGCGGGCTACGACGGCGCGTGGGTCGCCGAGACGAAACTCGACCCGTTCCTCGCGATGGCCGTCGCCGCCGAGCGCACCGAGCGGATCGAGCTGGTCACCGCGATCGCTGTCGCGTTCGCCCGCAACCCGATGACCGTCGCGGTCCAGGCCAACGACGTGCAGCGGCTCAGCGGCGGGCGGTTCGTGCTCGGCCTCGGCTCCCAGATCGAGCCGCACATCACCAAGCGCTTCAGCATGCCGTGGTCGAGCCCGGCGGCCCGGATGCGGGAGTTCGTCCTCGCGGTCCGCGCGATCTGGCGGGCCTGGGAGACCGGCGACCGCCTCGCCTTCCGCGGCGACTTCTACAAGCACACGCTGATGACGCCGTTCTTCGACCCCGGCCCCAACCCGCACGGCAACCCGAAGATCTACGTCGCCGCCGTCGGACCGCGGATGACCGAGGTGGCGGGCGAGGTCGCCGACGGCCTGCTCTGCCACAGCTTCGTGACCGAGCGCTACCTGCGGGAAGTCACCCTGCCCGCCCTGGAGCGCGGCCGGGCGAAGGCGGGCAAGGAGCTGTCGGGCTTCGACGTCAGCGTGCCGCCGTTCGCGGCGACCACGCCGGAGGAGCTGGCCGACGTGAAGGAGAAGATCGCCTTCTACGGCTCGACCCCGGCCTACCGGGCGGTGCTCGACCTGCACGGCTGGGGCGACCTGCAGGACGAGCTGCACGCCATGTCCCGCCGCGGCCGCTGGGCCGAGATGCCAGCCTTGATCAGCGACGACGTGCTGGCGGCGTTCGCCGTAGTCGGCTCACCCGCCGAGGTGGCCGCCGAGACCCGCCGCCGGTTCGGCGACGTGGCTCAGCGGCTCACCCTCAACGAGGCGACCCTGCGGGCTATGTGAACCGGATCAGCGCCGCGCCGGCCAGTACGAAGAACACGAGGACGACAAGCGTGCTCGAGCTGCCGCCGGTGGAGCTGGTGACGAGCTGGTCGACGGTGCCGGTCAGCAGGATGCCGCAGTCGGCCGCGACCAGGTGGCGCCCCGGCTCGATCCGGCTGAACTGAATCTTGGTCTTGAACTGGCCGTCGATGTCAGCCGTCGTGAAGCCGACCTGCTCCCCGCCGGAGACGAGCTTGACCGAGCTGCCGGGCGTGCAGCCCTTGCCGGTGGCCTGAACCTCGTCGCCGGGCTGGATGGCGTCGCGGTCGAAGACGAGGTCACGCTTCGGCTCGGGGACGTCGGTGATCGGCGGCGTGGTGTCGGTCGTCGGGGTGTCGGTCGTGGTCGGCGGAGTGGTGTCGGTCGTCGTGGTGACCGGCGGCGTGGTGGTCGTCGTCGGACGGCGGGTGGTGGTCGTGGTGACCGGCGGACGCGTGGTCGTGGTGACCACCGGCGGCTTGGTAGTCGTGGTGACCGGCGGCGGAGTCGTCGTGGTGACCGGCGGGCGGGTGGTCGGCGGCGTCGGGATCCGGAACACCGCCTTGCCGAATGTGGTCTTCAGCGAGCAGGAGAACTCGACCGAGTAGCTGCCCGGCTTCGCACCCGCCGGAACGACGGCCGAGACCGAGCCAGTGATCGCGATCGCGCTCGCGATCTGCGCACCCGACCACAAGATCCGCACGTCACGGCACGGCGCGTTCGCCCAGGACGCCAGGAACTTCGTCCCGGCCGGTCCGCTGCTCGGGTTGATGCCGTAGGTCGGAGCCACCTGCGCGGAGGCCTGCGTGATCGGCAGAAGCCCGAGCATCACGAAGACCGCCGCAACGACGATGCTTACAACGCGTCTAACTGTGCGCACGGTTACTTCCCTCGTCCGATGGAACGCTCTAGCGAGTCATCAACTCGCTGTAGCATTCCGCCTCAATCGGGCCCAGCTCAACTAGGGGTTGTCCCATGGGACGTCTTATCGCCGCCGCGGTTGCCCTCGTGACGGCAGCGCTTCTCTTAGGCGCGTCACCTGCCGTCGCGCAGGACGGTGACGACCCGCTCGTAGTCACTGTCACGCTCGACGGGCAGGACATCACCGGCCGCACCGTCGAGCTTGATCCAAGCAAGTCAGCCGAGCTGACGATCACCGCGACCAACCCCGGGTCGTCGACCCAGAAGGTCCGCCTCGTGCGGGTCTCCGGGGTCGCGCTGGCGCTGACCTTCTTCGCCTACGACACGACACTGCCTTTCGAGGTGCCCGCGCGCGGGCGGACCAGCCGGACGTTCCCGCTCGACGTGCGCGACCTGAAAGGCCAGGCCATCGGCCTGCTGCCGACCTCGGTCACCCTGCTCGACGAGGAACGCAACGTGCTCGGCGGCGTGGACACCGTGTCCGACGTCAAGGGGTCCTTCTGGTCGGTCTACGGCGTCTTCGGCCTGGCCATGCTCGTGCTGACGGCCCTGACCTGGGCCACCGCGCTGGTCGCGCTCGCCAGGCACCGCCTGTCCACCAACCGGTTCCGCCGCGCGCTGCGGTTCCTGCCCGCGGGTATCGGCACCGGACTGGTCGCGGTCGTGACCCTGTCCGTCCTGCGCCTGGTGCCGCCCGAGGTCGCGGTCGAGATCCCGATCGTGCTCGGCGCGGCGGGTATCGCGATGGTCCTCGGCTTCCTGACCCCGCACCCGGTGCCCGGCGCGGCGCCTGCCGCCGAGGTGCAGGTCCCGGCCGATAACACGACCATGAACCTCAACACGATGTTCCTCGAGTCCAACACGAACCCCGACACCACCAAGAGGTGGCCTGAATGACCGCGCCCGCCGGGCTCGCCTCCGCACTGCCGCAGTACACCGTCGGCAACAAGATCGGTTCCGGCGGGATGGGAGTGGTGTACGAAGGCGTGCACCGCTCCCTCGGCAGGCACGTGGCGATCAAACAGCTCCCGGCCGACCTGATCGGCGACCCGGACGTCAACGCCCGGTTCGACCGTGAGGCCCGGGTGCTGGCCAGCCTCGACCACCCGCACATCGTCCCGGTCTACGACTATGTCCAGACCGGACGCGACAACCTGCTTGTGATGGAGAAGCTCGACGGCGGCACCGTCTACAGCCGCTTCCACGGCGCCGGTCTGAACGGCGAGCAGTCGTGCGCGATCACCCTGGCCATGCTGGGCGGCCTGCACGCCGCGCACGCGGCCGGGGTGCTGCACCTCGACGTCAAGCCGAAGAACCTGCTGTTCACCTCGGCGGGCGTGGTCAAGGTCGCCGACTTCGGCATCGCCCAGGTGGTCAGCGAGGGCGCCACGATGATGACCCACGCGGGCGAGGTCCTCGGCACGCCCGCGTACATCGCGCCGGAACAGGCCATGGGCAACCCGCTCTCACCGGCCGCCGACGTGTACGCGGCGGGCACCGTTCTCTACGAACTGCTCTGCGGCGAACTGCCCTACGACCGCACCCGCGGCGCGGTCAGCATGATGCGCCAGCGCATCTTCAACGACCCGCAGCCGCTGCCCAGGGTGCCCGAGCCGCTGGCCACCGTGGTCATGCGCAGCCTGGCCCGCGACCCGGTCCACCGCTACCGCGACGCCGAGGCGTTCGCCGTGGACCTCTCCGCCGCCGCGACAGCCGTGTTCGGCCAGGGCTGGCTGGAGCGCTCGCAGGTGCCGGTGCACCTCGGCCCGCGCGTCATGGGCAGCATCACCCAGCAGCTGCACCGCCAGCCCGACGCGCCCACGATGATCACCCCGCCGGTCCGCGGCACGGTCCACGAGCCGACCCGCTCGATCGACCTGTCCGACCTGCGCGGGCAGCGCCTGCGGCCCGCCAGTGAGCTGATGGGTCCGCAGGGCCCGTCGCCGCTGTGGCCGGGCCTGGCGGGCGCCGTCGCGGTACTCGTACTTGTGATCCTGCCGTTCCTGTCCGGCAAGACGATCACCCATCCGGATCTGGGCCTCGGGATCACGGTCGACGGCCAATCCACCAAGGGGCAGGTACAGCTCAACCTCAGCGAGGACTTCCCGGTCGCCGCGCCCAAGCTCGAAGGCAACGTCGTGTTCGAGCTCGACGCGGCGGGCATTCCGCTGGGCGGCAGGGAGATCAAGCTCGCCGACATCGCCAAGTTGGGCGACGGCTCGTTCGCGGCCAACGTCGACCCCGAGTCCTACCAGCGCTGGCTGGTCGGCGGCGCGGTCACCGGCTCGGTCCAGGTCGCCGGAGGTCCCATCCAGAGGTTCACCGTGGTCTCCGAGCAGCGCCTGGCAAGCGTGATGGGCGCGGGCAGCCTGCTGCTCTGCCTGTTCGGCATCGCCTACCTTGAGTCGATCATGCGGACCCTGCGCCGGGGCTTCCGCAAGCCGATGGCCCCGTTCAGCGGCGCGTTGTTGGGCGCGCTGACCGGCGGCAGTGTCTGGCTGCTGATCTCGACACTCACCGCCCGCGAACCCGTCGCCACCTTCGGCATCGCGTGTGCGGTGGCGGGCGCGGTCGGCGCGGCGCTGCTGGTCCTGGCCACGGCCTGGTCGAAGCGGCGGACCTAAGCGAGCCGGTAGAGCAGGCTGTCGCGCTGATCCTGCTCTATCTGCTCGACGGTGATCCCCGGGTCGCCGATGTGCGCGTGGGTGACCTTGGCCGGGTGCGGCTGGGCGTCGGCGGACAGCCACGTCTCCGGCTTCCACACGCCGGACCGCACGAAAGCCTTGGGACAGTGCGCGTAGACCTCGTCGGCCTCGACGACCAGCGCCGACTTCGGCGGCTTGCCAACGCTGGTGAGGCTGTCGAGCAGGTCCTGCCGCGCCGACACACACGCCCGGCCGTTGACCCGCAGCGACTGCCCGCGCCCCGGGACCACGAAGATCAGCCCGACCCGCCCGGTGCGCACGACGTTGCGCAAGGTGTCGATCCGCCGGTTGCCGGTGGCATCCGGGATCACGATGGTGCCGTCGTCCAGCACCGAGACGAACCCGGCGGGACCCCCGCGCGGCGTCACGTCGCAACGCCCGTCGTCGTCCGCGCTGGCGATGAACACCAACGACGAGCACGCGATCAACGCCCGCGCCATCTCGTCGACCGACTGGATCTCCTTGCGCTGGGCGAGCCCAGCGGGCGGCTCATAGATCGCGCGTAGCGCGTCCTCGCTGGCGATGGCGTCGGCGAACAAGTCGTTGGTCACCTCCGCACGCTACCCAATCGTGGTACGAACAGACGGTGGATCCCCTGGGCCCGCACTCCGTCACCTGGCGCGTCATGGCCGACGCCCGCACCTTCCTGTGCGGCGGCCGAGCCCTGCTCCTGCAGGTCGCCCACCCCGCCGTCGGCGCCGCGGTCCGCGACCACTCAAATTTCAGAACCGACCCATGGCCACGCCTCTGGGGCACGGTCAACTCCGCCCTACGCCTGACCTACGGCGGCCCCAGAGCCCTAGACGAAGCCGCCCGCCTTCGCGCCCTCCACCGAACCATCACCGGCACCGACGCCGCGGGAAACCGCTACCACGCGCTCGACCCGGCCGCGTACTTCTGGGTCCACGCCACCCTGCTCGACTCAGCGATCACCGCGTGGCACCACTTCGCGGCGCCAATCCCCCTGGCAGCCCAACAAACCCTCTACGCGGAGTGGCGCGGCCTCGGCCTGATCCTCGGCATCCCCGACCGCTCGATGCCCACCGATCTCGCGGCCTTCCGCACCTATATGTCCGAGATGACCGACCAGTTGACCGACAACCCGACCGTCCACGACGTCCTGACCGCCATCGCGGGCGCGGTCCCACCACCGATCCCGCACTTCCCGCTGTGGCCCCGGATCAGCGACCGCCTGGGCACCCACCTGACCGCTGTGACGTACGGCACTCTGCCCGCGGATCTCCGCGAGCGCCTAGGCATCCCGTGGACACCAATGGATGGGCTGGCCTTCGCTCGAATGGCTGATCGCGTTCGCACAACCGTGTCCCGACTCCCGCGCTGGGCCCGCCAATACCCAGCCGCGACCCACGCCTACTGGCTCCACAGCAGGCTCCCCGAGGAACGGCAAAGGCCGGTTCGGATGAACCGAACCGGCCTTTGACCTGCGAGCCGCCTAAGGGAGTCGAACCCTTGACCTATTCATTACGAGTGAATCGCTCTAGCCGACTGAGCTAAGGCGGCGTGACCTCCGCAAGTGTAGCGGGAGCCTATCGCGTCACCGTCAGGGACCCATGTCGTTTACTTACCAGTACGCGCATGCCCCTAGGAGGACCAGCCCGATGTCCCGACGCCTAGCTGTGATGGCGCTGCCCACGACGGCCGTGTTCCTCGCGATGAGCGCGCTGCCCGCCGTGGCGCAGCCGACGACCCCGGTGCCGCCGCCCGCGAACCCGTCCGCGCCGCCGCCGTCGGCGCCGATCGGTCCGCAGCCGCTGGGGCACGCGATCGGTGACGCGTCGACCGGGCTGGCCGTGGTGCGGCTGCTGCCGAACTCGACGCCGACGAAGACGATCATTCCCGGGGCGGAGGAGAAACTGCCCAAGCAGGCCGCCGCGGAGATGGGGTTCGGCCTGGCCACCGCGCAGGCCAACTCCGAGGCGTACCTGGCCTACGAGAAGTCCATCGCCCAGTCCGCGCCCGGCGGGTTCGCCTTCCAGGGCAGCAGCCCGCAGGCACCCGGCTCACTGGCCCAGACCGCGCCGCCCAGCAACGCCCAGCCGCGCTCTGGTGGACTGAATCTGCCGTCGACGCCGCTGGACACGCTGGTCAAGGCCGGGCTCATCAACGGCAGGGTCCACGCCCAGTGGAGCGACACCCTCGGCCCCTGCGTCGAGACGATCTCCGACGCGTCGACCGAGGTCGCGAGCCTGTCGGCGCTCAACGCCATCCCGACGCTCCCCGGCGTCACCGACCTGTCCGGCGTCTTCGACGCGCCCAACCTCGACGCCAACGCCGACAAGGCGATCGTCGACGGGCTGAAGAACCTGACCGGCCCACTGAGCACCCTCGGCGGCGTCCTCGCGGGCCAGGGCACCAAGACCACGGACGGCAAGGGCTCGCTGGTGAGCCTGCCGAACACGCTGTCGGCCCGGTCGGTGGTCAGGCTCGTCGACATCCCCGGCTCGAAGAACAAGGCCGTCCAGTCGACCTCGACACTGCAGGTCGCCGCGCTCAAGCTGCTGGCGGGCACCCCGTTCGAGCTGTCGATCAACGTGGTCAGCCAGCCGACCCTCCAGGTCACCTCGACCGGCGACAAGGCGACGTCGACGGTCAAGTACACCGCGCCGATCCTCGAGGTCGTCCAGGGCGGCAAGAGCCTGGGCAAACTCGACGCGGCCAACCCGAAACTCGACATCCCGATCGGCATCCCGCTCCCCGGCGCCCCCGCGATCCCGGGCGCCGACAAGCTGCCGATCATCGGCGGCCTGCTCGGCAACGGCCAGGGTCTGCAGGACGCGCTGAGCAAGGGCCTGCAGAAGCTCGACCTCGGCGTGCTCCGCCTGTCGGTCGCGAGCCTGCAGCAGAAGGGTGAGGACTCGACCCAGCCGTTCAAGGGCTACCAGCTCGGCGCGACGGCTCGGATGCTCGACCTCCAGGTCCTGCCGACCGACGCGCTCGGCCTGCCGAACCTTCCGTCCGCCCTGGCGCAGATCTCCCTGGGCGAGCAGGTTGCCCGGGCGTTCGCGCCGACGGGCGGTGTCATCTGCGGCACGGCCACGCAGTCCCCGCAGCAGCCGCCCGCGCCGATGCCGCAGGGCAAGTCGACCCCGCAGCTGGCTTACACGAACGCGGCGTACCAGTCGGTGCCGATGTTCTGGGCGGGCACGGCGATGCTGCTGGTCGGCGTGGTCTTGGTGGCCGCACTGCCGCGTCGCCCGCGAATCGCACAGGTGAAGATCAAGCCGGAACCTGAGTCCGACTGATCCGACGGGGACGGACCCCCGCCCGGCCTCGGCCAGGCGGGGGTTCGCATGTTTCAACCCGGTTCACGGGAGCGCCTCACCGCCCAGCCCTAACGCCCAGCCTGCCCGCTGAGCCCTACCCGCGCAGACCAGCCAGCGCGCCGTTCGCGCCCCGCGCCACCTCGCGGAGTCGCTGGCGGGCGATTGTCGAACAATCCCACGATTCTACAGTTCAACAATCCTATTATTCACATGTAGAATCGTTGAACAATAGGACGATCCGCGAACCTCAGCCGAAGTAGAGCGCGGTCACCATCGCCTCGATCGCGATCCGGGGCTTCACGTTGAGCTCCAACGCCTCCCGGCAAGCCAACACCGCCTCCAACCGCCGCAACGTCGACTCCCCCGTCCACGCCGCCGCGGCCTGCGCCGACCCCTCAGCGTGGTCCGGGTGGTTCAGCGTCGCCGCCGACCCCGACCGCGTCACAAGCACGTCCCGATAGAACCCAGCCAAGTCGACCAACGCCAAGTCCAACGCGTCGCGCTGGGTCCGCGTCGCCCGGGACTTCTGCCGACGCTCGAGTTCCTTGATCGCGCCCGCGCTCCCCCGCGCCGCCGAGGCCGCGCCCTTACCGGTTCCGCCATGGCCCATCGCCGTCTTGAGGGCGTCCTTCTCCACCTCGTCGCGGCTGCCGCTGACCTCGCTCGCGTCCGCCTCAGCGGCCTTCACCAGGTCGTCGGCCGAGTCGAACACGTCGGCCAGTTTCCGCAGCCGCAACGGGATCCGCAGCACCTTCGCCCGCCGGTCACGCGCGGCCGGGTCGGTCGCGAGCCGCCGGGCGCGGCCGACGTGGCCGCCGCAGACCGAGGCCGCCCACCTCGCGGTCTCGGCGTCGATCCGGTCGCGCAGCTCAAGGACCTCGGCGATCGCGTCCGCCGCCGGAGTGCGCAGGGAGATCGTGCGACACCGGGACCGGATGGTGACCGACACGTCGTCGGGGTGGTCCGAAGGCGCGCACAGCAGGAACACCGTGCGCGGCGGTGGTTCCTCGACCGCCTTCAGCAACGCGTTCGCCGCGCCCTCGGTGAGCCGGTCGGCGTCGGTGATGATCACGACCTGCCAGCGGCCGCCGGTCGGCCTGCGCGCCGCGGTCTGCACGAGGGCACGCATCTCCGCGACCGAGATCGACAGACCTTCGGGAACGACCATCCGTACGTCGGCGTGCGTGCCCGACATCGCGGTGTGGCAGCCCCGGCACTCACCACAGCCCGGGGTCTCATCGCCCGCCGTGCACTCCAGTGCCGCGGCGAAAGCCCGCGCGGCCACCGACCGGCCAGAGCCGGGTGGCCCGGTGAACAGCCACGCGTGGGTCATCCCAGCCGCCGTACCGGTCCCGTCGACCAGACGCGCGCCGGAACGCGCGGCGGCGCTGAGGGTCTCCACGGCGTCCGGCTGACCGACCAACTGCGACCAGACGCCGCCCATCAGTGCGCCTCCGCCAGAGCGGGCGCGAGCCCGGCCAGCCTGCGACCGGCCAAGGTCGCCTGCACGGCGATGCGGACTCGCTCGCCGACCTCGTCCGGTGTCCCGTCGCCGTCGACCACCACATAGCGGTCAGGGTCGGCGGCTGCCATGTCGATCAACACGCTCTGCACGTGCCAATGATGCTCGGTGTTGCCCGCGCGCGGCGGCAGGGTCGCCGGATCCCGGTCGAGCAGGATCGTGATGTCGGGCCGCAGCCGCGACGTCGCCCAGTCGGCCAGCCCCTCCAACTCGGCAGGGTCGAGACCGGCCGCGACCGACAGGTGGGCCAGCGGGCTGTCGACAAACCGTTCCATGACGACCAGCGCGCCGCGCTCCAACGCGGGCCGGATCTCACGTTCGACCAGGTCGGCCCGCACCGCGGCGGCGACGAGCGCGTGCGCGCGGGCGCTGGTGAGCGAGGCGCCCTCAAGCACGGTGTGCAGCCGGACGTCGTCGAGCGCCGGGTCGGTGGCGAGCAGGACTTCCTTCTTGCCCGGCGTGCGCAGCCAGTCGGCGAGGCGGTGGGCCTGAGCCGACGTGTCCAGGTGGGTGTCGCCCTCGACCGAGATCAGCAGCCCGCTCGACCGGCGCGGCTTGCCCCGGAGCGCGGCGACGAGGTCGGACAGGATGGTCTCGCTGCGACGGTCGTCCATCTGCCGGTAGGCGACGATGCCGACCAGCGCGGCGATCAAGCCCGCGCCGAGCAGCACCGGACGGGTGCCGTCGACCATCATCTCCTTGCCGAACAGGTCGACGCTGTGCGGCCGCACCAGCCCGACCAGTACCGGCGTCGCGGCCATCGCGCCAGCCAGGATGATCTTCATCAGTGACTGGTAGATCGCGTTGATCCGACCGCGGATCGCGTCTTCGACCTGCGTGCCGATGATCGTGACGCCGGTGAGGAACGCGCCACCGGCGCACGCGCCGAGAGTCGCGACCGTCACCAGCGAAACGGCGAGGTGCGGGGACAGCGCGACCAGGATCAGCGCGACGCCCGCGGCCACGATCGCGATGCCGAACAACCGGTTGTGCGGCAGTCGCCTGGCCAGCTTCGGCGAGCCCGCCATGCCTGTCGCGAGACCGATGAACAGCGCGACGAACAACAGGCCGAACGCCGACTGACCACCGCGAAGACTGTTGGCATAGAGCTGGGCCGACCCGACAAGCGCGCCCGCCGCGGCGAACGCCCCGACCATGCCGACGAGCAGACCGCGCACGATCGGCGTGGTCCGGACGAAGTGGGCGGCGTCCTTCAACATCGTGAAGAACCCGGTCTTCTCCGGCTTCTTCTCGTCAGCGGTCTTGGGCGGCGCCTCAGCGCGCAGCGACAGCTCCGGGATCCGGGTCGCGACGATGATCGCGCTGGTCAGATACAGCAGGCCGTTGATGGTCAGGATGAACCGGGCGACGCCGAGCTCGCTGGTGCCGAACGACAGGTTCAGGTTGGTGCTGGCACCGGTGATGAGCGCGTAGAGGCCCGCGCCGCTGATCACCGCGATGCCGTAGGTCATCACCATGCCGAGCTGGTTGGCCGTCTCCACCTGGTCGGGCCTGCGCAGCAGGTTGGGGACCGCGGCGTCCTTCGACGGGATCCACAGCAGCGCGCAGCAGCCGATCAGGAAGTTGCCGATAAACAGCCACCACGGCGAGCCGACGATGGCGATCGACAGGAACAGCCCGCACCTGGCGATGTCGGCGAGCACCATGACCTTGCGCCGGTCGAACCGGTCGGCGAACAAGCCGCCGAGCGGGGCGAACAGCAGCCCGGGGAGCAACTGCGTCAGCACGACACCGGAGAACGCAAAGCCCTGCGCGCGATAGTCCTCGGTCAGCGACGCGACCAGGCCGGTGAGCGCGAGCAGTGACAACCAGTCACCGACGCTGCACAGGTAGGTGACACCCCACAGGCGACGGAATGGGCGGATCGACAGCACACTGCGGGCCCGGTGGGCCATGGACGCGTTCGCGTCACTCGACCCCGCCCCGGCCTTGACCTGTCCGTTCGGGCCCCCGCTGATGCCCTCCACCCCATCTCCACACAAGTGCCGTCCTCAGCGTAGCCGGGATGCGACGAACAGGTTTCCACAAGGCAGACTCGAACGGGCTCACTTTGGGTGAGCTAGTTGACAAGTCCCTGGATCATCGCGAGAAAACCGCTGATGACCTGGTACGCGACGACCAGCAACACCACAGCGCCGACCACGACGACCGCCACGTTCACCCGGATCCGGCGCAGCGGCGCGCCCACGGCCCGCCCGGACATGTGCGGCCACCCCGGCCGGGGTGGGTACTCGACCATGCCAGGCAGCACGATCGGAGCCACATGGCCGTGTCGCGGCGCAGACCCCAGGGCGTCGTGACCCATGCGTTCAGCCATTCGGGGACCCCTCTCGGGCTGCGTACCCCGTCCAGGCTAAATGTTCATCGAATCTCGCGACAGAGGGCTACGACTTCGATTTGGCAGGCGTCTTCTTCGCCGGGGCCTTCCGCCGGGCGGGTGCGGCCCGCTTCGGCGCCGGTCCCTTGGCCCGCTTCTCCGCCAGCAGCTCGGCCGCGCGCTCGTCGGTGAGGGTCTCGACGACGTCGGCCTTGCGCAGCGACGCGTTGGTCTCGCCGTCGGTGACGTAGGGGCCGAACCGGCCGTCCTTGACCACCATCGGCTTGCCCGACGTCGGGTCGTTGCCCATCTCCCGCAGCGGCGGCGCGCTCGCGGCGGCCTGGCGGCCCCGCTTCTTCGGCTCGGCGTAGATCTTGAGCGCGTCGTCCAGCTCGATGGTGAAGATCTGGTCCTCGGTGGCCAGCGACCGCGAGTCGGTGCCGCGCTTGAGGTACGGCCCATAGCGGCCGTTCTGCGCGGTGATCTCCTCGCCGCTGGCCGGGTCGGTGCCGACCACCCTGGGCAGCGACAGCAGCTTCAGGGCGTCGTCGAGGGTGATCGTGTCCAGGGTCATGTCCTTGAACAGCGACCCGGTGCGCGGCTTGGGCTTCGCGGTCTTCGCTCGGGTCTTCTTGGCGCCCTCGGCGGGCTCCTCCGGCTCGGGCAGGACCTCGGTGACGTAGGGGCCGAACCGGCCTTCCTTCGCCACGATCTCGTTGCCGCTGACCGGGTCGTTGCCGAGCGTGCGGCCCTCCATCGGGGTCGCGAACAGCTTCTCCGCGATCTCCAGCGTCAGCTCGTCCGGCGCGAGTTCCTCCGGCACGTTCGCCCGCTGCGCGGCGCCGTCGACCTCACGCTCCAGGTACGGCCCATACCGGCCGACGCGCACGACGACCGGACGGTCCTCGTCGTCGCGGAACACCTCGATCGAGTTCACCGATTTCGCGTCGATGTGCTCGACGCCGCTGCCGACGAGTTTCTTCAGGCCGCCGGACCGGCCGACCGAGCCCTCCGGCCCGATCTCGCCGCCGAAGTAGAAGCCGGTCAGCCAAGCGGTGCGCGCCTGGTCGCCCGCGGCGATGCGGTCGAGCTCGTCCTCCATCGCGGCGGTGAAGTCGAAGTCGACGAGCCGCTCGAAGTGCTGCTCCAGCAGCCCGATCACGGAGAAGGCGATCCACGACGGGACCAGCGCGGAGCCCTTCTTCCACACGTAGCCGCGGTCCTGGATGGTGTTGATGATCGACGCGTACGTCGACGGTCGGCCGATCCCCAGGTCTTCGAGCGCCTTGACCAGGCTCGGCTCGGAGTAGCGCGGCGGCGGGCTGGTGGTGTGCCCGTCGGCGGACAGCTCCCTCGCGGTCAGCGCCTGGCCTTTGACCAGGATCGGCAGCCTGCGCTCGGCGTCGTCGGCCTCGCCACCCACCTCGGAGTCGACCGCTTCGACGTACGCCCGCAGGAAGCCCGCGAAGGTGATGGTGCGGCCCGACGAGGAGAACACACATTCCTCACCGCTGGCCGCGGCGCCGTTGATGCGGACCGTCATGGTGGTGCCGCGGACGTCGGCCATCTGGGAGGCGATCGTGCGCTGCCAGATCAGCTCGTAGATGCGGAACTCGTCGGTCTCCAGCTCGGAGGCGACCTGGCCGGGGGTCCGGAACACCTCACCGGCGGGCCGGATGGCCTCGTGCGCCTCCTGCGCGTTCTTCACCTTGCGCGTGTACTGGCGCGGCTGCGGCGAGATGTACTCGGCGCCGTAGAGGTCGGTGGCCTGCTGCCGGGCCGCCGTGATCGCCGTCTCCGACAGTGTCGTGGAGTCGGTACGCATATAGGTGATGTAGCCGTTCTCATACAGCCGCTGCGCGGTGCGCATCGTCCGCTCGGACGAGAACCGCAGCTTGCGGCCCGCTTCCTGCTGCAGCGTCGAGGTCATGAACGGCGCGTACGGCTTGCGGGTGTACGGCTTCTCCTCGACGCTCGCGACCGTCAGCGCGGCGCCCGCCAGGCTCTCGGTGAGGCGACGGGCCTCGGCCTCTTCGAGGAGCAGCACCTCGGTGCCGTGCTTGAGCTGACCGTCCTGACCGAAGTCGCGGCCGGTGGCCAGGCGGGTGCCGTCGACCGACAGCAGCCGCGAGCCGAACGTGGGCGGCTCGGCGACCTCGCCCGCGTCCATCGTGGCCGAGATGTCCCAGTAGGTCGCGGCGACGAACGCCATGCGCTCACGCTCACGCTGCACGACGATGCGGGTCGCCACGGACTGCACACGGCCTGCCGAGAGCCTCGGCATGACCTTCTTCCACAGGACCGGGCTGACCTCATAGCCATAGAGCCGGTCGAGGATGCGGCGCGTCTCCTGCGCGTCGACCAGGTCTCGGTCGAGCTCCCTGGTGTTCTCCGCCGCGGCGCGGATCGCGGGCTCGGTGATCTCGTGGAAGACCATCCGGCGGACCGGCACCTTCGGCTTGAGCGCCTCCAGCAGGTGCCACGCGATGGCCTCGCCCTCGCGGTCACCGTCTGTCGCGAGGTAGAGCTCGTCGACGTCCTTGAGGAGGCCCTTGAGTTCGGTGACCGTCGACTTCTTGTCCGGGGTGACGATGTAGATGGGCTCGAAGCCGTTGTCGACATTGACGCCCAGGTTCGACCAGGACTCGCCCTTGTACTTCTCCGGCACCTCGGCGGCCTTGCGGGGAAGGTCGCGGATGTGGCCCCGGGAGGACTCGACGACGAAGTTGCGGCCCAGGTAGGACGCGATTTTGCGCGCCTTGGCGGGCGACTCGACGATCACGAGCCTGCGCGGCTGCGCTCCGTCGGCGTCGCCACCGTTCTTCTTCGTCCCAGTAGAGCCAGCCACGCTTTCCCGCTCTCTATGCAGCCGTCCTTAGCCCCGTGTCAGCCAGTCAGTGTGCACGTTGGCCGGCGAATGCCCTATTTCAGGGGCACTCCCCGTGGCATGGAGATCGGCCGAACGAGTATGAACCTTTACCACCTGTAGCACGGTCAGGACACGACGCGCATCCGCGAACCCGACGGCCAGTGGTCCACACACCCGGCGTCGACCGGCGGCCCGACCAACTCGGACAACCGCCCGAGCCGACGCCTGCCGATGATCTTCATCCCGCCGCCGTCAGCCTGCATCGTCGCAGGTAGACCACACCGCGCCAACGCGTCGAGCAACGGCCCATGGGTCTGCGGTGCCGCCGGGTCGACCGGCAGCAGATACCCGCTGTCCACCCACCGTCCGGCCGCCAGCACCCACATCCGCAACGTCGCGCCGTCTGGCGTGAACCCGCCAGGCACTGTCTTATGGGTGCCATCCCTGGACCACGCCGCCGCCAGGGGGCCTAGGTCGGCCCTGAAGGCCGTGCAGAGCGTCCGCTGGTCGTCCTCGACGCGGACCTGCGCGCGCACGCCCCGCTCGGCGCACGCGGCCATCAGCGCCCTCGCCCGCCACGCGTCCTCGACGGGCACCACCAGCCGCGCGGTCGCCTTTGCGAAGAGCATGGTCTGCCCGGGCCCACACAGCAGCCCCGCGAGGTCGGCGACCCGCGGCCGCGTCGCCTCGGCGGAGAAGAAGGACATCTGCAGCGCCACGGCAGCCAGAATAGAACAAGAGTTCGATCACGGTAAAGCGTCGATCGATCACTCCATCGCGCAGAGCCCACACCCGACCAGCCACCGCATCCACTCCACCGCGGCACCCAGTAAGGCCCCAACCCACGCGCTTTGACCGCCTACCCGCTCGCGTTCAAGCTGCCCACCGGCGCAAACCTGCGTCCAAGCCCCAGGCGACCTATCCGACACCCTCAGCAACCTGCGCGACCCGCGAGCGCCGAGACCAGCGCCCCGCAATGAGCAGACCCCGCCCTGTCGCCGACGAGCGTTTCCAGTCCTCGACCGTCGCCCTAGTCCGACCCGACGACGTCGGCTTCAAAACCGCCCGGCCGCCGCCCCATACCCCAG
>Ga0247823_10002313_pt1 | contig 15710 bp, 14 predicted proteins | sample 13C_PalmiticAcid_2_FD_192426 | JGI IMG/M metagenome (GOLD analysis project Ga0247823, IMG submission 192426) | Soil microbial communities from agricultural site in Penn Yan, New York, United States - 13C_PalmiticAcid_Day30 | ecosystem: Environmental > Terrestrial > Soil > Agricultural land...
CATAATCATCGAGCTGTCCACGGCCGCCTTCAGCCTCGTACCAGCTCCGGTTGAAGATGAAGTGCTGGGGAAGGAGGAGGATGCGGCGAAACGCGTCGACGTCGGCGCCGAAGGCGCGGCGGAAGAAGTCGGGCGCGCCGCTCACGACGCCGTGCGTTGCCTGTAGCACCAGTTGTAACGCCCGCAATTCGTAGCGTGTCCAGCCGTCACTCACGAAGCTTCGCTCGGGCAGGTCGGTAGGCTGATATCGCATCGGGAAGGACCAGATGCGGATGTCCAGCTCTTCGTTGAGTTGCACGTTGAGCCACATGCGCTCGAACAGGTCTGCCGGATCGTCGCGGAAATTGTAGAGCATATAATTCGACAATTCGCGCAGCCCCGCATCGGCGGAGTATCGAATGGCCTGCTCGTACGGTTTTTTCAGTCCCAGATGATCGAAGGCGATCCGCAGCGGCTTCAGGCAGATCGTCGCCAGTTCTTTCAGATACATCGGGTCCTTGCACAATATGCGTGCGTCGACCCCCTGATTGAAATCGACCCGACGCTTGGACGACGCCCTTTCTCCGGGGCGTTTCAGCGTCGCTCCCGCTTCGAAACCGAGATCGCGGATTTCCGCGATGATGTCGCGAAAGCGCGGGGACGCAACAACATTATTGTCCATCAGCGTCAGGTCGCGCTTTTCGCCATGGCGCTCGCGGATGCCGTTGACATAGTCGGTGAGCGAGGCGGCATCGCGCTGTGCACCTTCGAGCTTTGGAACCCCGCAGAAGTGACATTTGCGGATGCACCCCCGCGATGCGTAGGCGAAGTAGGCGTCTTTGACGGGATATTTGTACTCGATCTGGTCGAGGATTCCATAGTCGGGAACTAGGTCCTCGATCGGGGTCCCGGTGATATCATCAGCGTAAAGGTCGCCGTAGAATTCATCGAGCTGAAGCGCCATCGCGGGTGGTTGGGTCAGCAAACCCGAGATGAACCTGATCCCGCGCCATCGTGGCTCTGACTTGAAACGATCGGTCATAAGTGACGCGGCGATTCCGCCGACGAATACACGGTCGGCACGGCCGCCGACCAGCTTGAGCGCATAGTCAATCGTCTCGCCGATCTTGCGATACTCGAAAGAAAACAAGGTCGTCACATAGACCCGATCCCACACACTCGCCTCCGCGCGAGCGTCATGTCCCTTGATGAAAGTTACATGGTCGCGCTTGCCATGCGGGCCGTGGTAGGCGGCGATTTTCATCAGGCCGAGTGGCGGGTACTTGTTCTTGTAGCCGGGCTCGATCAGCAGGATTCTACGACCGGGCATGACGGGCTCCGGCATTACGGCTATTTGCGAGCATCATCAAAGTTCCCGGAAACGCTTGAGCAGCGCTTGGCGCGCCTTGTTAAATGTGCGCGTGTCGAGGACCGACTGAAGCACATCGAAGACGATGTCGAGAATGTCGCGGTGCCGTACGTCGGTGTCGCTGGGCGTCGAGCGCGTGGAGCTTATGGTCGGCTTGAGGACTACCGATGCTTCCTGCGCTAGGGCCCGAAGACGAATTCCAGACTCGCGGATATCGGTCTGCTGCTCATCGGAGTAATCATCGAGATTGAGATTATCGAGCCGCCTGATCGCAGCTTTCAGTTTCCGTTCGGTCGCTTTGCGGTCGGGAACCGGCTCGCCGGGGTCGGCTGCTTCTTGCGGCTTGAGCGATTCCTCGACCTCCCGAATCTCCGTATCTGTCAGCTTCTTGACCGTCGCAAAATCCTTCGAATTGCGGTCTTTTGTCGCCGCATACGCCTTCTTCGCGAGCGGTACCAGCACAGCTGCGATCTGGTCTTCAATAACCCGCCACGACGGCGAATCTTCCAATCCGTCCCGTCGCGCGTTGGGGAAGACGGTCTCGCCCTCGATATAGATTTCGCCGATGTGCCACGCGGTAAAGCGAGTGTACGATCGCGCGTGGCGCTTGAGCGTGCGGGTTAGAATGTCAGCGTCGCCGAGTTGGATGTTTTTCGAGCGAAGTCGGAAACCAGCGAACTCGTCACTCACGATCCCGTAAAGAGCGGTGTCGGCATACCAGCCCCACCAGCGCGCCCCTGCAGCCTGACCACCTTCGAAAAAATTGATCTGGCGGATGGTCGTCGGCTTCTTTCCTCCGTGGATCGTCGAGCTGTAGGGCTTGCGCAACTCCTCACCGGGCTCGTCGGGCGGGCCGAGAAAGACCGGCACGGTCGGAATGGGCTGGCCGATCGATTCCGCATGACGCCTGATGTCGTCACCGAAGGCCCACCCCTCGCGGAAATCGACAGGCGCGACCATGCGCAGATACTCGGCCAGTTGGCCGATGTCGCGCATCTCATCCGGAGTTTCGGAAAGACCGTTTAGCGTGACGACGGTATAATGGGCGTCCTCGGGTTGATTGTCCGATGTCGCGAGCGACACGCTGCGGCGGAAGACGGGTTCCAGCTCTTCGTCGCCGTCGCGAAGCGCCTTCCTGATTTCGGCACAATCGTACGTGACCTTGGTCTCGATGGTTTCTCCAGCGGCCTTGCACGTGAAGTCGAGACGATCACAATAGGCGATGCCGGCAAGGCGGCCAATACCGCGAAACCCTGCTTGGCGGCGGGGATTCTTCCGCGATGCTCCGATCGAGGTCAGCGTTTCCCACACTTGATCGGAAGGGATGCTTGCGCCGGTATCCTTGATCTGGATGAAACCCTCATCGGTGTTGCTGACGATAATGTCGATCCGCGGGGGCGATGACGGTACCGAAGCGCTATCCCGTGAACTGCGGATCGCGTCATAGGCATTCTGGATATATTCGCGGATGGCATCGCGAGGTTCGACATACATGCCGGTCGTCAGCGTTTCGAGCACATAGGAGCCGATAAGGAACCTCGGCTCCTCGTCTCGCTTTGGCTTCGTCGCACTTGATTTCGTCATTGTCCGTCCTCTCTCCCTCACCGCAGCTGCAAGCCGGTGACGGCACCCCAGTCGATCAAACCTGTCAGATCGTCCCAGCGGACGCTGTCGAACCGCGACAGCCCCATGTCAATTTGGCCGGCGGGTACGCGGAAATAGCTGGCAAGCGCGCGTTGCAGTTCGGCAGCACTCGCCTGCATGGCACCCCCCATTATTCGGGTGAGGGAGCGGGCGCTGCCGCGCGCTACGTCTTCAAGTAGCGATACCTTGTCGAAATACAGCCCCTTGAGCTGACGAACGCCGTCCGCATCACGCTCTGCGGCGGGAGACAGGCTGAGCTGCGGCGCCGCAGGATCGGGCGTCAGAAGGAAGAAGCGGCGGCTAGGGCCCAGGCGTTCTGCCAGCGCGTTCACAGCGCTTCGCATCTGAGGCATGGTCTGCAGGCTGAATATATCTTCCAGCGGCTCACCGAGCGGCCGGTCGCGCAGCTTACCGTGATTATCATAATAAAGTGCTTCGATCGCAGCGCGGAGAATGCCTGCGCGCGTCTCCGCATCGACGGAAACCGCTTCGTTGATGATTTCTCTCAGCAAGATACTCGCGGCTTCTACGTCGCGCTCTGCCGCTCCCATCAGTTGCTGGACGAACGCTCTGACATCGGCGAACGGCGCTTTGCCGGCAAGTGCGTCGCGTAGACCGGAAACCGCATCGGTCGCGACTGCAGGATCTTCATTGCCAAGTGCCTCGACGAGAAGCCCCGCGTCGACATTCGGGACGGTGAGGGCTGGCGCTGCCACATCCGGGATTCCGTCTTTCGAGCTGGCGGCCACGTGCTCGGGCTGATCGTTGTGGTCGCGCGGCGTCGCGGTGACGGGCTGGTAGGCGTTGAAGAGATTTTCTGCGTTACCGTCCACGCCGTGCAGGGTCTGAGCGAGCATGCCAAGGCTCAGGATGGTGAGCGTCGCATTCTGACGCGCCATCTTCATTTCGTGCACGAGCAACGGTAGCGGGAGAATGACTTTCAGTCCGGAATTTCCGTCATTCCCCGATCGCCCGTCTTCCTCGATAATCGTGGGCGGTGTGTAGACCCAGTCCTGTTTGTTATCGTTGGTCAAAAGGACAACCCCACCCTCGGTGAGCTTCGCAACATGCGATAATATCTCCCGCCAGATGATCAGGTCGCCGTAACGGTTGTCGGCTGATCGCTGGCGGTCGGCCTTGCCCTTGTCCATGAAGCCGGGCGGGTGACCTCCGATCACCCGCGCGGCAAAGTCCGCATCAAGGTGTGGAAGCCCGCCATAGATATCGCTCTGCAACACTGATCTGTTGACGACCTCGACGATCCAGTCGCTGCAGTCCTCGACGGTACTTTTGGCTTTCCGCAGCAGGCTTGCCTGGCGGATCAGCGGCCGGGCCGCGGCATCAAGGTTTCCAAGGTAGCTGACCCTGTCAGACTGACCGCCGGCCGCTTTGGCGCGGCCGTCGTCGATGTAGCGCCGGGCCTCGATCCGCAGCGCCTCGACGGCCTGGATGGCAACGTCGGCTGCCTTTGCCATGGGTATGAACAGTTCGGTCTTGGTCGTGATTTTTCCGTAGACTTCATGCCCAACCCATGCCGGGACATGAAATCTGTCGCCGAGTCCGCCGATCCAACGGTCCAGCTCGCCTCTTGCGGCCGGATTTAGCGACGCTGCTGTGATCAAAAACGATGTGTCGGCGAAGAAATGACTATTCTTCGCCGTAAGTGCTGTTTTCAATTGTTCGTTGAGTTCGGTTCGTTTCACCGAACGGGACTGCAGCATAATCTCCCCCGGCGATTTTCTCGGCTGGCAGATGGTCTCGAGTCAAGGGGGAACTGAGTTCAGCTTAGACGCAATTTCTGAATGATATGATGCTGCCCTCAATTTTCGCCAATGGCGGGCTCAAAATCGCCGCTGTAAATCGCCTCGATCCGATTGACCTCGTCTTCGGTCAGCGCGGCGAACTCCCTTTCGCGCGCGCGCCGACAAGCTCCCCCGTTTTACGACAAGAACTTTCGCAATAGCTCGACCTTGGCTGACGGCATGTCGACCAGCTGTTGGATGGCGCCGTTGAATGCATCAAACGCCTTCAGGAATCTGAACCTGCATAGATAGTTGCGAGCTTGACATCGTTGCTATCTGTTGTTAGATCAAAAGGGGAACGGAGTTGGTCATGCACACTGCGACCGAAGATGCGACGAATGCCGCGAACCTTCGAGGCAGGTGGCGGATATCCGTTGACCGCGCATGGCGTTCCCGTGAAATGCGCGGGAAGTTCGAGGCTGACACAGGAGTCGCTCCGCTCGATGTCGCCGACGAAGGGCGCCGGACAACGGGTGAGCTGGCAGCCTATTATGAAGACTTCCTTCTTTGGGCGACGCGGTATCTTCGCCTTGAAGAACAGGCGCCGCCGCCTATCCGTGCGAAACTTCGTCGTGGCTGATCATCCTCGCTGGATTTGAATGCCGTGGATATCGGCGAGCAAAGCGACTGCATTCAGAAATGCGTTTTTTCTGGCTTCGTCGGTTTTCAAATTCTTGATCGCCGACTGAATGGCTTCGAAGCGGCGTATCTTTGCAGCAGCGAAGGCTGCATCGTTTTTGCGAAACTCCCGTGCTTCCTTGTACGCGGTGCCGAGGCGCCCGAGATTGCGCCCTGCTTCCGCGAGCGCAATGACATTTCCAACACCCGGGGTGGCCTGGCCGACGTCTTTTAGAATGTCGCCTCCCACCTCGACGAGGCGAGCCTTTGCATCATCGACGATTCTGGGTTGATAACTCGCCAATTCGGTCAGCACATGCTTCTCGAAATGGTTGGCAAGGTCGATGGCAACTGCTGCGATGCGTTCGGGGTCGATTGCACGAAGCGCTTCCTCATCATCTTCCAGCCCAGCCGAGTTGCGATAGTCACGGATCACCCCATCATATTTATCCTGAAAGCCGCTTTCTCGAAGTGCTTCGCCAAGCTGGTGGGCGGTCTTGAAATCGAGCGTATCGATGATCTGCGACGGGGCCGCCATGGATTGAATGGCGTCGAGCGCAGAAGCCATAAACGCTTCGAGGAACAGGGTCGTTTCCGATAATTGCTCTGCGCTGCTGCCTCTACCGGCAAGCATACGGTCTGCCGCCCGAAACGCCGATAGCGGGCTAAGGTCGGTGCCGGCCTCGCAATTTACGACACCTGTTCCAACGAGATGATAACAGGTTGCCGCGAATTGGCTCATTGGCTCCCGTGCTCCCTTGGGCAGTTCATCGATATACGCACGGAGGGTTGTGCTGTTGCTAAGATCAAGCGACGTTACGTCGCCAAAAATTTTCTCGACATCGGCAGGGCCGAGCCCTCTGATGGCAAGCTCCGTCGCAATGTACGAGTTGCTGACGTTGAGGCCGCTCAACAGGAGGGAACGAAATCTTTCGGCCGTGTCCGCCAGTTCCCAAGGTATCACGGTCTTGATACTGTCGCCGAGTCTTGAAAGATGTTCCTCAATCCGCGCTGGCTTAATGCCAGCGTCCTCGAAACCTTCATTCGATGCAATCAAATCCGAAAGATCATCCTTGTCGACGCGAAACGCAGGCAGAATTCCTCGTCCGGCGAAGAGGTCGGTGTGCTTGTCCATTAACAGCACGCCAAGCGGGGACACCAGATAAGCGCTGTTAAGGGTAACGATCCCTTTTGTGATGATTTTCACTTTAAGGGCGCGGGCGGCGACTTCGACGCTGTCGTCGGGCTGGCTGGGATCGAAATGCGACGGGAGCAAATCGGTAGAGTAAATGCGGGGCCCTCGAAGTTCTTCTGCCTTACGTACTTCTCGACCGTTGAAAAACTTCGCCAAAACACTGCTCCCCTAAAAGATGGCGCTGTTGATATCGTGGCTTACCGAAGAATAATCAATCGCTGAAGAAACCAGAGGCCTTGACGGACAGCGCGCCATGCAACCGTTTCGTTGCTATCAGTGGTTCATCGCGCAATCAGATCGCTCTAACGGGCGGCTTCCGTCTCTAACCCATAGGTGCCATGGTTCGGCAAATGACCAACTTTGGTTCCTTCCGGTCATCGGAAAGCGTTTTGCCGCGAATGTCCGCTTCTTAAGATCTGCGCCTCGAAGCTGCCTGGCCGAAATCGGCCCAACAGCCTTGATCTGCGGTTCCGAAACTAGCCCGGTCCGGTTCGGAATCCAGCCACGGTAAGCGCGGACCCGCGAACAATCCTCTGGGAGTGACGCGAAGCTGGTCACATGTGACAGTGCCGCTCGCAAACATATGCCTCCGTCAAAAGAACGGAGACAATCATGCAATACTCCCTTCCCCCTGCCTTGATGACCATCAAGGATTTCATTGGCTGGTCGCGTATCGGCCGGACTAAGACATACGAAGAAATCGGCGGCGGGAAGCTGCCGGTCATCAAGATCGGCCGTCGCACCTACATCCGCACCGCTGACGCGCAAATGTGGCTAGACGACTATGCGAAGCCCGCTGTGGCAAAGGAGGCGCGCTGATGGGGGAGGTTATCCGATTCCCTGACCGTCCTAAGAGCGCTCGTACCGCATACTTCGCGCGCGAGGGTGACGACGCGGCTTCGCAAAAGAGCGAGCGCATGGAAAACGCTATCGCCTGGCTTACCAAGGCCAAGATCTCATTTTTTCGCCCTACCGAAATTCAGCTCAAGATCCTCGACGATCTCTCATTCTATCCAGGAAGCGGTACGATCAATTTTGATAATCAGCCGCGCCTGAAGGAACGCGGGTTATATGGGCTTCGTGAAGTGCTCCAGATTGAGCTAGGCCGCCAGCTCCCGCCTATTCGCTAATGTGATCGCTGGGGGAGTTGTTGTCGAATGGCGTGTTGCCACACTGCCTTTAAGGCTATGTATATCAACACCTTACAACTATGATCACTTTCTCTGAACTGCCTTCGATCACCTTTTGCACTTCCTGCTCTTGCAGCTCTCACCCTGCACCTTTCCCCCTGAGAGATATTTATGCGTACCTTGCCCCGCCCCTTTGATCCTGTTGTCGATGCCCGTTTCGATGTCCGGGTTAAATTTCTGAAGCCTGGCTATGCCCGCGCCGTCTTTCGAGCGATTGAGACTGGCCAGCTCGATTTCCGATATCGGCGTGGCGAATTTTTGGTTTCCCGTGCAGACTTGGATGACCAAGCCGGCTACGGCAGCGATACGGATGACCCCGAAGGCGGCTGCTACATCCCGGCCGAAGCCATTCTTGTTAGCCCGTGACCTAGCCGGAGCGGCAAAAACCTGCTGTATACCGAATGCAATGGCGTTTCTGGTTATATGGGAATGATTTAACCTGTATCGGGCATCGTCAAATTCCGGAGTTCGCACAGAATCCGGCGAAGTACGATGAAGCGTTTAGCAGTTGATGGCGGCAAGCTGGCGGTGCAGATCGCGGGCCCGCTTATAGCCTTCCCAACAGCGCAGGTGCTCGTCGCTGAAAACGTCCTCAAGAAGCCGGGGCTGAAAATTGTCCATGAGCTGAACCTTCCGCGCCAAGTTCTGCGAGCAGCCGGCAACCTTGCGGACCGCCGCACAGTAGGACCGCTTATGGCGGTCAATCTGCAGAATTGCGTGCAGAGTCGTCGGTACGCCATTCGCACCTGCGATCGTGGCGTTGGCTGAGGTTTTGAGAACATACCGCAGCAAACGCGTCTGCTGATCGAGGCAGTTCCGCACGCCAAAAGGATAATCGCCCCGGTAGTCGGTTGCCCTTGCCTCCGGTGGCACACGGTAATTTCGCCAAGCCCATTTCTGTAGCGACTCATTGAGGAACTCGCCAAACCCGCGCGGTACGCAAACGAGCTGATGCACGTGATGCCCGTATGACGTTGGCACGTCCTCATGCACGTACTGAAATACATAGGGAAATTCGGTATCCCAGTTCGCGCAGTACCTCGCGAGCTGATCCGATACCGACTCGTTCATTGCGGTCAGAACCTGGTTTGCTTCCGCCTCAGTTGTGGCGCCGAAGGCTCTAAAATTGAGGGTGACGATGCCGTTGAAGGTTAGTCCGCACGCCCAGTTGAGATAGGCGCTGGCTTTGAGCGCGCGAATGGTTGCAGTAGCGGGAATCTTATTCACTTGAGGCTCCTAGGGGGCCTCGCGGTGCGCAAGGGCCCTATAGGAGAGGAAATTATAACCTGATTACGAGACGGATCCGTAATGACATGGGCGCGTGCCTTGCGATCTCTGCGTCTTGTAGCCAGGGAGGTCGCGCGCCGAGCGCGTAAATCGGAACTGGCATCAAGTGAATTCCTGTGGACTACAGGAGGTCCTGGATGCCGGTAAGCCCACCGCTGCCCGTAATACCTGGTGCTCTGCTTCAGCGGCACCACTGCTTCGTTCCATCTGACACGCGTTTTCGGGCCGCAGCCCGTCTGCTCCAGGCCAATTGGCGTCATGCGAGCGGCTTCCGCTCAGGCAGCATCCCCACTCGTCAGGGTGGCCACCGCCGCCTTGGCTCGATGTTGACCCAGGCCGATGCTGATGCCGGCGGCAACTTCCTTAGCCCTGACCTTGCCCGGCTGGCGCAGTACGAGATCGCCTATCGCCAGCCCGGCGCCTTGGTTCATGTCCAACGACTTTTCGCAAATACCCTCAGCAGCCAGCCACTTGCCCTTAACCTCTTCGGTCCACTCAAGCTCAACCTTGAGCTGGCCGCGATCGTCATGCGCGTGCTGCTACCGCACGCGGACATTCATCACGTTACGGCCATTCATTTCGAACACTCGCCCGGCCGCGGCCAGGCCGAGCTCACCAACGATCGGACAGCGTTCGATGTCGTCATCACCTACCGCCGATCCGACGGCGCACGGGGGTTCATCGGCGCGGAGATCAAGTACAGCGAGAGCCCCAACGGTGATCCAATTCCGGCGCCGCAAACATTGGCCAGATTGGATGACGTCGCTCAAGCCGCTGCCCTCTACGAAGTGCCTATCCAAGATGTTCTTCATGCTGTCGGCCAGCGACAGCTTTGCCGCGAACATCTGCTGGCCCAGGCCGCCCTTATTCGAGGCGACTGGGCCGAAGCCGATTTCCTGCTGATCGCGCCACAAGCAAATCACCTCATCGTCGATGCGGCCGAGCGCTATGCCGCCTTCCTCAAACCAGCGTTGCCTGGTGCCGCGCTGTTCACCTTCGTCACGCTCGAGAAGATCATCGCGGCAATGGGTGAGGCAGGCGAGCCAGCCCACGCCGTCGCGCTTCACCGTCGCTATACAGATTTCGGGATTATTGACCGGCTGGTCGCCGACGACATTGCGATCACTTCGGTCCGTTCACCCATATCAGCGTTGGCTGTCACGGGGCTCGTAGCCAGCAACTAGCTTGCGGGCTGCATCAACAACTGGTGCGGCTGCACCTTCAAGGCACTTGAAAGCTTCAACAGGGTGGCAAGTTCGGGATTCTTCTGACCGCTTTCCAACTTGCTTACATAGTCTTGAGCGACGCCGATCTGATCAGCCAGGTCCTCCTGGGTCAGAGCGATCGCTTTGCGCGCCAACCGCACATTTGTTCCGAGCAGCGCCTGCAGCGCTTGGAGTTCCATGCCGCGACATTCGTCGTTAGGGCTGGACTTGGGTATGTCTCTAAAGACATATTCATTTGAATCGGGGGTGAGATGTCAGATCGACTTGATGAGCTGGAGCGCCTGAACGGGCTTCGTGAACGCGGCACGCTGAGCGAAGAGGAATTCGCGCGGGCCAAGGCCAACGTGCTTGGGGACGATGCTGGAATGGGCGAGGGGAGGGGGATGCCCAACTGGCTGTTCGGCCTGATCGTCGTCATCGCGCTGGCGCTATCGATCTTCGTGATCAAACCTCTGCTGCGTGGCACGCCGGAGACGGATGCCGCGGAGAATGGTGTAACCGCCAAGGCGCCTGCGCCGGATGACGGCTGGAGCATAAGCAGCAAGCAAGACCCGATGAGCGACGCCACGATCACTACGGCGTTCAAGACGTTCACCGGCCGCGCGTCGCTTATCGAGGTCGCGATTTCCTGCGCCAGCGACGCGACCATCACGTACCGGATCGCTTCGTTCGATGGCGATCGTCAAGCGCTAGCGATGCGCAGCAATGTCGATACTGACCTAGAGCTAGTCATTTTCTACCGGCTTCGGATCGGGGCGGGGGAGCCCATTCGGGCAAGGCACGAACGTCCTCAATACAGCAACATGATCTCAATCTCGTCGCCCAGCGATACGAGTCCCGGAGCTATCTACAACACGATTGCCGACGAGGCCTCGCGCGCCGAGAAGATCGTATTCGAGGTTCCCGTGGCCAATGGCGATGAGGCCGTTGTGATCGATCAAACCGCTTCCTCTGTCGTGAACCTGCTACGTCCGTGTGTCGAACGCCGGAAGGTGGCGCTCAGCAAGGCTGCGGCGGCCGGGAAGGGAAACTGACATGGGCGATCTCGATCAGCTTGAACGCCTTGAGCGTCTCCGCGCGACTGGCGGCCTCACCCCCGCTGAGTTCGCGAAGGAGAAGGCGCGGATTCTCAATCCGCCTTCGCTCGGTTTCGGACCGAGCTGGCGGACGATGGGCATCTTTCTGGGGGTGCTGGTAGCCATTGGCGCCATTGGAACCGCGATACTGTTTCTGATGCCCGAACCGGAGCGGGCCGGAAATTCTGTGGCATCGAGCTCTGGGGCGGGGCCAGCAAATGTAGGTGTAGCCAACACGAGCGCCGCAATTGCTCCGGTCGGCGAACTAGGCGGTGACAACCAGCCACTGGCGCAGGGCGTTACCGAAGACAACGCCGCCGGGGATGAAGGCGGCTATGTCGAGCCCAAGCCAGTGCGCGGCCGGTGCCTGCTCCAGGTCGCAGGCAAAAAGTATATCGATGGCGTCTGCGAAATTTTCCGTGACCCCGATAGATCACTCGACATCCAGGACACGCTCAACAAACCGACCTATTTTGCCAAGGTCATGTTGGATGGCACTGCGGCGAGAGGCTACTGGAACGAGGAACCCGGTGCGACACGCGCGCATACCGATCTTGGCGATTTGACCCGCGATGGTCCGTGCTGGATCAACCAGGCGACCCGCATCTGCGCTTGGCCGTAGGCTGAGCTTCGTCGTCAAGATCTGCGCGGTCCGCATGAACAGCATCTCCGAAAGGAGATGCGATGCGGAACCTCTTTCAGCAGATCACCGACGAGATCATCGCGGCGATCGAGGCGGGCGCGGGTGACTATGTCATGCCTTGGCATGCCCGGGGCTCAGGTCTGCCCGCCAACGCCGTCAGCGGGCGCATGTATCGCGGCATCAACACGCTGCTTCTATGGGCGCAGGCCAAGCGCCTCGGCTACCAATCGACGCAGTGGGCGACCTATCGTCAGTGGAACGAGATCGGAGCTCAGGTCCGCAAGGGCGAGGCGGCGACGACGGTCTTGTTCTGGAAGGGTGTCGGCGCGGACACTGGCAACGACGGCGACGATCGCGCAGCGTCAGCCAGGTTCGTCGCGCGCGCGTTCAGGGTGTTCAACGCGGATCAGGTCGATGGTTTCAACGAAGGGTCTGTAGCTGTTCTGGCTGATCGGGATCGCATCGATCATGCCGATCGCTTCTTCAAACGGCTGCCGGCAACCATCTGGTATGGCGGTAGCTACGCCTTCTACGATCCGCGTGCCGACATGGTCAGCATGCCGGACTTTGCGAGCTTCAAGGCGCCCGAAGGTTTCTATGCGACGCTAGCACATGAGCTGGTCCATTGGTCCGGCGCGAACCACCGGCTCGGCCGCGACCTCAAGAACCGCTTTGGCTCGGAAGCCTACGCGATGGAGGAGCTGATCGCCGAAATGGGCGCTGCGTTCCTGGGCGCGCAACTTGGCCTGGCGATCGAACCACGCCGAGACCACGCGCCGTATATATCGAGCTGGCTCAAGGTTCTGCGCGATGACCCGCGTGCCATCATCACCGCGGCGAGCAAGGCGCAGATCGCGGTCAACTATCTGATTGAGCTCGTCGCGCCGCAGGAACTGAACCCGGCGGTGGAGCACGCGGCATGAGCGGCGCAGAGGACAAGCTGTTCCGGCTCTCGAAATCGATGATTGCGGCATACGAGCATTGCCCCAAGCGGCTTTGGCTCCAGATCCATCGGCGTGACGCCGGCAAGTTCGATAAGAAAACGCTCATGTGGTTCCGGTTCGGCCATGACGTCGGGCGCAAGGCGCGGTTCGCGCTCGAAGATGGCGTGCTGGTCGATACCGGGTTCGATATGCCGGCCGCCATCGCTCGCACGAAGGAGCTGATTGCCGCGCCCCAGCGCCGCCCGATCTTCGAAGCGACTTTCCAGCACGAAGGGGTACTGATCCGGGCTGACATTCTTCTGCCGGACGAAGGCGGCACCTGGCGGGTGGTTGAGGTCAAAGCCTCTAGCCGGCCCAAGGCCTATCAATATGCTGACGTGGCGACGCAGGTGTGGACCATCGCCAATAGTGGGGTCGAGGTTTCACGCGCTGTGATCCGTCATGTTGCTAACCCAATCTGTTGGCGGCGGCCGGATATCGCCGCAGTGACGTTCCGTGACGCCGACGTTAGCGCGCCCGTACGGCGCGCGCTTAGAACCAGGGCGGCTACCGCCGTTGCTGCGCGCCAAGCCGTTCTTGGCACTGAGCCGCAACGCCCTATCGGCATGCATTGCTATCGACCATTTGCCTGCGAGTTCCGCGATCACTGCCGGGCCGCAGCGAATATCCCGCCGTTGAAATCTCCACCGAAGCAGGTGGCTCGGCGATGTGGCAGTGGAGAAACGTCGACGTGACATGCGGGCCGGCGCGGCCTACATTGAGGTTGCTATTGTCGCACCAATACCAAGCTTAGGGTCTTGGGGGTGGATTTGGGGGTGGCTTGGAAGTCTCATTGGAAAAATGACTTCTAAATCAAATTGATAGTTACTTGCTGCGAGTCCTGTAAGCGCACCATTCCACATCAAACGCGCAGTTTTCCGCCAAACGCCCGGAAAACCGGCGTTCTTTCAGCCTCTCGTTACATACGGGGCATGGAAGGCATGGGAAAACCGAGTGGCTTGGTGAGGCGGGGCGCGATCTGCGGCGCACGAACACGGCGCCCGTGCCACGATCAGCTTCAAGTTCTGATCTTCCAGCACCGGAACTGGAAGCGAGCGTCGCTGATCTTGGAGCAATTGGAGAGCATTGAGCGACCTTAGGGGGCCAGCCGGAGAGATCATCTCGGCCGGATTCTGAGGCCTGCAGAGAAGGCTTCACGAACACATCGGATATCGGTTCACTCAGGAGGCTCGATGAACGAGCCGACCTTCCTTAAAGGTCTCAACTACGGCGATATTTGCCAGCCGGTCTGGGGCGATCGTTAGCGGATTGTCTGACAGCACGGTCATATCTGCAAGCTTTCCGGGTGCGAGCGATCCCTTGCGGTCGTCCTCGAAATGCTGCCACGCCGCCCATAAAGTCATCGCCCTCAGCGCGACATCGACCGGCACACGCTGATCCGGCCCCAATATGTCACCCGATCGCGTGCGGCGAGTAACCGTCGCGGACAGCACGCGCATCGCGTTGGGATGCGCGACAGGGGCGTCATGGTGCGAGGTGAAGCGCATTCCCCGCTGCAGCGCCCAGCCGCAAGGCGAGATATTCTCGGCGCGTCGCGGTCCCAGCACCGAATCGCGGTGCCAGTCCCCCCAATAGAAAGTGTGCATCGGAAAGAAGGACGGGACGATGCCGAGTGCCTTGAGCTGATCGACCTGATCCTCGCGCGTGACCTGTCCGTGGATCAGCACCGGACGGCGGTCGGCGTTGCCATGCTTCTTCGTTGCCTCGCGCACCGCTGCGATCAGCAGGTCGACCGCGGCGTCGCCATTGGCGTGAACCTGAATCTGCCAGTTGCGCGCGAAGGCGAGGCCGATCGAATCCATCGCCTGTTTCTCGGTGATCGCCGGATAGCCGGCATAGGCTGCCGACTGCCCCTCCGGCGGGATGTAATAGGGCTGCGACATCCACGCGGTCTTCGCTTGCGGCGATCCGTCGATCGTCAGCTTGACCCCGCCGATGCGAAAGCGCCCGACATAGTCGCGGCGATAGGATGGCAGCGCCATTGCATCGGTCGAGGTCAATATGTCGGGGAAGGACAGGACATCGATCGGCAATCCGCCCTGCGCCGCGACCGCCGCAATCAGCTTGCAGGTATCGGTCGACGATCGGCCGTCCTGACAGGTGGTGTAGCCGAAGCTGGAATAGAACGCCGCGCCCTCACGGATCATCTCCATATTGGCCTGCGCGTCGAGGCGCGTGAAGAGCACCCCCATCATCGCGAACAGCGCCGATTCCTCGAGCACGCCGTTCGGCTCCTTCGACCCCGCTTGACGGCGATAGACACCGCCATCGGGATCGGGAGTCGCCGCGGTAATGTTCGCGGCGGTGAGCGCGGCGCTGTTCACCGATCCCATATGGCTCGACTGGTGCAGGAACAGGATCGGTACATCCTTCGAAATCGCATCGAGTTCGGCGCGGGTCGGATGCCGCTGCTCGCGCAGCTGCGAATCATCATAGCCAAAGCCGATCACCAACCGCGTCTTGCGCACCAGATCGGCATGTTTGTGCATCCACTCGCGGGTGATTTTCTGCAGCGCGGGGATGGAATCGCCTTCGCCGTCGGGGGCGGGCAGCAAATTGGCGTAGCGCGCCTGCAGCCCGACCATTACGACATGACCGTGCGGGTCGAAAAAGCCGGGCAACAGCGTCCGCCCCTCAAGGTCGAACCGCTTCGCCCCCCGTCCTGCCGCGGCGTTCG
>Ga0247823_10002315_pt1 | contig 15706 bp, 14 predicted proteins | sample 13C_PalmiticAcid_2_FD_192426 | JGI IMG/M metagenome (GOLD analysis project Ga0247823, IMG submission 192426) | Soil microbial communities from agricultural site in Penn Yan, New York, United States - 13C_PalmiticAcid_Day30 | ecosystem: Environmental > Terrestrial > Soil > Agricultural land...
TTTACTCAAAGAATTGAAGTGAACTTCACTTCTATGAGCGTTTAAGGTCCATGAGACCTCGAGTCTTGCGACTCTTGGCACTCGCCTTCAAACGCCCACACTTATCGGCTGTTAATTTTTAAAGAGCTTGAAATCATTTCTGATTTCGTTCTGCTGTTTGCGTTTTGTCGCGTTCAGCAGAGAGAGCGATTATGGCATTCTTTTTTCGAGACTGTCAACAGATCGCTCTGTTTGTTTTTCTTGCTGTTTTCAGTGCCGACCGGCTTCTGCCGGATCTGCGCTGCGTTCAGCGAAGTCCATGACTGTAGCACGAATTTCGGCGGGTGCAACACCCTCGTCACACAATCGTGAATGTCCTGATCAGGGACTCAACTCGGCGACCTGCTGCGGCTTCCTGTTGAAGAGCCGCTCGCTCGCGGCCTCCGGGTCGTCGCTGCACAACACCTCGTCGAGGTGGGGCGCCAGCAGGCGCGTGTCGGCACGGAGGATGCGCTGCTTGATGGACGCGATGCGCGACGGGTGCATCGAGAAGCTGCGCAGGCCCATGGCCAGCAGCAGGTCGGTGAAGGCCGGGTCGCCGGCCATCTCGCCGCACACCCCCACGTGTTTCCCCGCCAGCCGGGCGTCGGCGATGGCGCGGGCGATCAGGGACAGCACCGCGGGATGCCACGGGTCATACAAGTGGGAGACCGCCTCGTCGGCGCGGTCGATGGCCAGGGTGTACTGGATCAGGTCGTTCGTGCCGATGGAGACGAAGTCGAAGTGCTTCAGCAGCGTGGGCAACATGAGCGCGGCGGCCGGCACCTCGATCATGGCGCCCACTTCCACCTCACCGTGCGGCTTCCCTGCCTCGTGCAGCTGCTGCTTGGCCCGGGCCAGCGCGTCGAGCACCTGGCGCACCTCGCCCAGGTGCGCCACCATGGGGATCAGCAGGCGCACCTTGCCCAACGCGGCGGCGCGGAGGATCGCCCGCAGCTGCTGGCGGAACATGTTCGGCTCGGACAGGCTCCACCGGATGGCCCGCAGCCCGAGCGCCGGGTTCATCGTGTACTCGTGCCGCAATTCATGGACGGACAGCCGGTCAAGCGGCTTGTCCGCGCCGATGTCGACGGTGCGGATGGTGACCGGCAGCCCCTTCATTGCCTCGACCGCGGCCCGGTAGGCCTCGAACTGCTCTTCTTCACCGGGCAGCTCCCCCCCGCGGTTCATGAAGAGGAACTCGCTGCGGAACAGCCCCACCCCGACGGCCCCCGCCTCCAGCGCCGCCGGCGCGTCGACCGGCAGCTCGATGTTGGCCTGGAGTTCGACCCGCTCGCCGTCGAGCGTGACCGCTGGCGTGTGCCGCAGGCGCGACAGCCGGTCGCGCTCCAGCCCGCTCTGGCGCTGCCGGAAGCGGTATTCCTCGAGGACGATGGGCGACGGGTCGACGATCACCACACCGGAATCGCCGTCGATCACCACCCAGTCGTCCTGCCGGATCAGGTGGCTGGCCTCGCGGGCGCCCACCACGGCGGGGATGTCCATGCTGCGGGCCACGATGGCGGTGTGGGAGGTCTTGCCCCCCACGTCGGTGACGAAGCCGGTGAAGACGCTGCGCTTGAACTGCAGCATGTCGGCCGGCGCGATGTCGTTGGCGACCAGCACCAGCGGATCTTCGCCAGCGAAGTCGCGCGGACTCACCCCGGGCGCGGGCGCGTAGCTGGTGGACGGCCCCCGCCCCATGGCGCGCAGCAGCCGCTCGACGACCTGCTCCAGGTCGGCCTTGCGTTCGCGGAGGTATTCGTCCTCCATTTCGTCGAACTGGCGCGCCAGCACCTCGAGCTGGGCCGACAGCGCCCACTCGGCGTTGTAGTGCCGCTCCTGGACCCATTGCTTGGTGGCAACGATCAGTGCGTCGTCGCGCAGCAGCATCATGTGGACGTCGAGCAGCGCCGACAGCTCGGGCGGCGCGTCGGCCGGCAGGTCGCGCTGCAGCGTGCTCAGTTCGTCGGCGACGGCATCGCGCGCGACCCGCAGGCGTTCGATTTCCTGCTCGGCGTCGGACTCGTCGATGAAGTAGTGAGCCACGTCGATGCGGCTGGACGCCACCAGCACCGCACGGCCGATGGCCACGCCGCGGGAAACGGGCAAACCGAAGACCTGAAAGCTCATGGCCCATCGTAGCAGCGCCGCCACGTCCATCGCATCAGGGTCGCCCCCCTTTCCCCCTGGGGACACCCCCTGTCATGCCCTCGTCATCCGGGGTTCATGGCGGCGTCATCGGCCCGGCTGACCATCCCGGCATCAACAGGAGAAAGACGTATGAGGGATCTGCCCCTGCCCACGATGCCGATTTCCGATCTGCTGGGCGACTCTTCCCGGAGGTCGCTTCACCGCCGCTCCCCTGCGGCCGAAGGATCCCGCACCGGCGCCCCGCATCTCGAAGTGGTTTGGGCTCGCCACGAAGCTGACGTTCGGGAAGCGCAGCAGCTGAGGCACCTCGTCTTCGCCCAGGAGATGGGCGCCCGGCTCAGCGTGCCGCATGGCAGCCCCGCCGGTCACGACATCGACATGTTCGACCCGTACTGCGAGCACCTGCTGGTCCGCGAAACCCGCGTCGACGGCGAGCCGGGCCGTGTCATCGGGACGTACCGCGTGCTGACCCCCGACGCCGCCAAGCGCGTGGGCGGCCTCTACAGCGAAACCGAATTCGACCTGACCCGCCTGCGCCACCTGCGCCCCACGATGGTGGAGCTGGGCCGCTCGTGCGTGCACCCCGACCACCGCTCCGGTGGCGCCATCCTGGCGCTCTGGGGCGCGCTGGCCGAGTTCATGGTGCGCAACCGCCTGGACACGATGATCGGCTGTGCCAGCGTCAGCATGCGCGACGGCGGCCACGTGGCTGCCAGCCTGTGGGAGCAGCTGCGCAAGAACCACCTGGCCCCCATCGAGCTGCAGGTGCAGCCGCGCCTGCCGCTGCCGGTGGAAGAGCTGCAGCGCGACCTGCCCATCGAGGCGCCCGCGCTGATCAAGGGTTACCTGCGCTGCGGCGCCAAGGTGCTGGGCCCGCCGGCCTGGGATCCCGACTTCAACACGGCGGACCTGCCCATGCTGATGCGCATCGGCGACTTGCCCGCCCGCTACCGGAAGCACTTCCTGGGCGCCTGATCCAGGGAATCCGGCGTGCGGCCCGCGGCCGCACGGCGGGTCTCGCGGGACGGCGCCTCAGCGCCTCCCGCGGCGGGCCGAGGTCACTCGGCCTCGCCGAACTTGTCGTCGACGAGCTTGCGCAACGCGTCCATCGCGGCCTGCTCGTCCGGCCCGGCCGTCTCGAGCTCGACCTCGGCGCCGAGCCCGGCGGCCAGCATCATCACCCCCATGATGCTCTTCGCGTTGATGCGCCGTTCGCCGCGCGTCATGAAGACGTCGCTCTGGAACGAGCCCGCCAGTTTGGTGAGTTTCGCGGAGGCCCGCGCGTGCAGGCCCAGCTTATTGCTGATGGTGATGGTGGACTTGATCATTGGCACCCGGTTTGAAAGCTTGGTTCTGCGGACGTGACACGGCCACCTGCATCACGCCTTGCGTGGCGCCGGAGACCGCACGGGCCACCAGCGCATCGAGCGGTTCATTGGCATAACAGAGCGAGCGCCACAGCATGGGCACGTTGACACCCGCGATCACCTTGACGTGTTCGCCGTCGGCGAGCCGCTGCGCCACGTTGCAGGGCGTGGCGCCGAACACGTCGGTGAACACCAGGGCATCGGGGGAGCGGATCTCGGCGAGCAGCGCGCGGGCCTTCGCCTCGATCTCCTCGGCGGGCATGTCGGGCGGCACGTCGAGCACGGCGAGCCGCGCGGCGCAATCTGGAAACGCATGCTCGGCCACCGTCTTGAGGGACGAGGCCATGGGCGCATGGGCGATGATCAACAGACCGGGCATGGCTCGAAATTCTCGGGGGTTCCGGGCCACGCGCTCAACCTCGACTGCTCCACACAAGCTCCTTTCGCCCGGCGTCCACACCCCCCATTAGACAACAGGGGCACCCGCACAACGCCCTTTCGTGGGGAATGGCTGACACGTGCCCACGGCAACCCGTCACGGAAGCACCCGGATTCCCTCGAAGAAGGTGTCCACCGCCTCGGCCGGCACCTGGCGGGCCAGCACCGCCGCCTGGTACACCCGGGCGCCCCGGGCGAAGTAGACGAGGTGCTGGCGCACCGGTTCGCCGCCGGGCAACCGCCCCTCCAGGCGATAGCGCTGCAGGTCGGGCCGGGCATCGGCGCCCGGGATGGACGCGGCCCCGGCCGCCTGGGCCGCGGCCCCGACGTTGCCGGCCTGCGCCTCGCGCAGCGCGGAAAGAACCGCCCCCGTGCGCGCCGCATCCCCCACGTCGGCCGTCGCCAGCCCGAACATCGCGCCGCCGGCCTCGCAGGCCACCATCGTCATCGGGACGGCCTGGCCGGCCAGCGCGACGGGCCGTGTCTCCGTGCGCGGCTTGCAGGGAAACATCGCCAGCACACCGGCGCCCGGCGGCCGCACCTCGCGCCAGTCGTACGTGGGCGAACACCCCGCCGCGGCCAGCACCCCGATCCACACCACCCGCCTCGCGGGCCCCATCCGGCATTCCGACATCCCTGCATTATCGGCCGCGCCCCTGCCGCACAATCAGCGGATGACCTCGACGCAGCCCCCTTCTCCCACCACCGCCCAGCCGCTCGCCGGCGTGCGCGTGCTCGACCTGTCCCGCGTGCTGGCCGGCCCGTGGTGCACGCAGAACCTGGCCGACCTCGGCGCCGACGTGATCAAGGTGGAGCGCCCGATGCGCGACGGCGCCGGCGGCGACGACACCCGCGGCTGGGGCCCGCCGTTCCTGAAGGGCCGCGACGGGCAGGACACCGCCGAGGCCGCGTACTTCCTCGGCACGAACCGCAACAAGCGCTCGATCACCGTGGACATCGCCCATCCCGACGGCCAGGCCCTCATCCGCCGGCTGGTCACGCAATGCGATGTGTTCATCGAGAACTTCAAGGTGGGCGACATGGCCCGCTACGGCCTCGACGCCGCCACGCTGCGCGCCACCCAGCCCGGCCTGGTCTACTGCTCCATCACGGGCTTCGGCCAGACCGGCCCCTACCGCGAGCGCGCGGGCTACGACTACGCCATCCAGGGCATCGGCGGCCTGATGAGCGTGACCGGCGAACGCGACGACCTGCCCGGCGGCGGCCCGCAGAAGGTGGGGGTGGCCGTGGCCGACCTGTTCACCGGCATGTACGCCACCGTCGCGATCCTCGCCGCCCTGCGCCATCGCGATGCCACGGGCGAAGGCCAGCACGTCGACATGGCCCTGCTCGACACCCAGGTGGCGATGCTCGCCAACCTGGGCGCCAACTACCTCGCCACCGGCACGCCCCCGCGCCGCGCCGGCAACGCCCACCAGAACATCGTGCCCTACCAGGTGTTCGAGACCGCCGACGGCCACCTGATCCTGGCCGTCGGCAACGATGGCCAGTTCGCCAAGTTCTGCGAGATCGCGGGCGTCCCGCAGTTCGCTGCCGACCCGCGGTTCGCCCGCAACGCCGACCGCGTCCGCAACCGCGCCGTGCTGGTCCCGCAGCTGGCCGAGGTCCTGCGCACCCGCACGAAGGCGGACTGGCTCGCCGCCCTCGAGGCGGCGAAGGTGCCCTGCGGCGCCATCAACAACCTCGAGGAAGTGTTCGCCGACCCCCACGTGCTGGCCCGGAACATGACCGTGCCCATGCCGCACCCCGACAGCGACACCCTGCGCCTCGTCGCCAGCCCGATGAAGTTCTCGGGCACGCCGGTGCAGTACCGCCGCCCGCCGCCGCTGCTCGGCGAACACACCGGCGAGGTGCTGGAGGAACTGGGGTGGAGCCCCGAGGACATCGGCGCGCTGCGCGACAAAGGCGTGTTGTGACCGCCAAAGGGCGCCAATCACCATGAGTTAGGGGGCTCCCGGCCCCCTCAGTCCGGGGTTTTGGTCCCGACAAGATGTCACAAACCTCGCAAGGTAAGTGACACTTCTTGTCGTGGAACGACAGTTTTGGTGATTTTCGCCAACTGCCATGCATTCCGAGGATGGGAACCTGCCATGGACCTGAGCGACCTGAACCGAGCCCCCGCCAACACCGGCACCGCCACGCCTCCGCCGCAGCCCGACGACAAGGGCAGCCCCGACGCCTCGCGCTGGGCCGAGATCCTGAACGCACTGAGCGCCGAGACGTCCGGCCCGCTCACGGCCGCCCTCGAGCGCGTGCAGACGCTCGCCACCACCGGCCGCATCGACCGCAACAGCCTGCGCGCGCTCGCCGAGGAGATCCAGCACGCCCGCCAGGCCGGCATGACCGGCCAGCAGCTCACCCGGCTCGCGTCGGGCCGCGTCCGCCAGACCCACGAGCGCCTGCGCCTCACCGACGCCCTGAAGGAAGTGCTCGCCCAACGCACCCGCGAGACCCAGGCCCGCGGCATCGTGATCAAGCAGGTGCTGAAGCCGGCCGAGGTGATCGTCGACGCGTCGCTGCTGTTCAGCCTCTTCAACGCAGTGCTCGCGTGGTCGCTGGCCCATGCCCGCTCGAACATCGAGTTCCGCACCGACATCAAGAGCTGGCCCACCCACGCGCGCGTCTCGTGCCGGTTCGCCTACCGCCCGGCCGACGAACGCATCGAGGAGCCCGCCGACCTGGCCCTGCGCACCTCGCTCGACACCATGACCTGGCGCCTGCTCGAGCAGACCGCCTGGGCCATGGGCCTGCCCCTCGAGCGCAAGTTCGATGGCGCCACCGCCGTGCTCACGCTCGAATTCCCCCGCACCATCAACGACCAGATCGAGGGTGTCAGCGCCATCGAGCTCGACCAGGGCTTCTCGCCCTCGCTCAGCGCCAAGCCCCTCGCCGGCAGCCAGGTGCTCGTGGTGGCGTCCCGGCGCGACGTGCGCGTGCAGGTGCGCGACGCCATCCGCAACATGGGCCTGATCGTCGACTTCGTGGGGTCGGTGGAGGAAGCCCGCGACTTCTGCCGCAGCGGCGTGCCACATGCCATCGTGATCGAATCGGTGCTGCGCGGCGACCGCTTCAACGCGCTGCGCCAGGAGTGCATCGAGGCCATCGCCGACGTGGTGTTCATCGAGATCATCGAGGAAGGCAACACCTTCGAGATCTCGGGCTTCGGCGGCATCAACATGGCCCGCGTGGGGCGCGACGCCATCACGGCGTCGCTGCCGTCCGCGCTGATGTTCGAGCTGTCGAAGGCGACGGCCTGACGACCGCGCGGGTTCAGCGCCCGCCGAACACCTTGCGCAGGATGGCGCTGCCGGTGCCCACCGGGTCCTGGCGGATCTTCCGCTCCTCCTCGCCGATCATCAGGTACAGCCCGTCGAGGGCCTTCGCGGTCACGTACTGCTGCACGTTCGCGTCCTCCTGGCGCACCAGGCCGAACGCCGCGGCCTTGCCCGCCACCGCGTTGTACTTCTCGGCCAGCGCCACCCGTTCGGTGGCCCGGGTCACGATGGGCAGGAACTTCTGGCCGAGGGGCTGGCGGGTCTTTTCGGCGAAAAACACCGTGACCGAGTTGTCGCCGCCGGTCACCAGGCGTTTCGCATCCTCCACGCTCAGGTTCTTCACGGTGGCCACCAGCACCGACTTCGCCTCGGGCACCGCGGCCTCGGCCGCGCGGTTCATTGCGGTGACGAGGGCGTCCACGCGCTGCCCCTGGCCCGCCGCGCGCAGCAAAGACGCGGCATCGTTCAGGTAACCCGGCAGCGGAATGCGAACTTTCGGGTTGCCGAGGAATCCATCCGTGCGGCCGAGCAGCCCCACGGCCGCCACCGCCCCGCGTTCCAGCGCGGCCCGCACGCCGGCGGCCGCATCCGTCTCGCTGAAGAACGGCGATGCGGCGCCGGCGAGGCCCCAAGGCCCCGCACCCATCGCCGCGAGGGCCGCTGTCGTAAACTTTCTGCGCTGCATGAACTGCCTTCTGACATGAAATCGATCCGTCATCTTGCCATCGTCCTCGGCGCCGTGGCAGTCACCGCGGCAGCGGCGCTGGCTTACGTCTCGCTCGGCACGAAGACCCTGGCCCCGGACGTCGCCTACACCCGGCTCGACGGCAGCCAGGCCCGCACCGCCGACCTCAAGGGCAAGGTCGTGCTCGTCAACTTCTGGGCCACGAGCTGCACCACGTGCGTGAAGGAGATGCCGCAGATCGTCGCCACGCACAACAAGTACCGCGACGCGGCCTTCGACACGCTGGCCGTCGCCATGTCGTACGACCCGCCGGCCTACGTCGTGAACTTCGCCAAGTCCCGCGAACTCCCGTTCACGGTCGTGATCGACAACCTCGGCGAGATGGCGCGCCAGTTCGGCGACGTGCAGCTCACGCCCACCACCGTGCTCATCAACAAGCGCGGCGAGATCGTCAAGCGCTACGTCGGCGAACCCGATTTCGCCGCGCTGCACACCCTCATCGATCAGCTGATCGCCGAGACCTGAGCCACCTTCGCACCGCCGGCCCGGCACGGCGCGTACACGTCGCGCGCAGCGTCGTACACCGACGTGCTGACCCCCATCAGGCCCAGCACCGAATGGAAGTAGTGGTCGTGCGACAGGCGGTCCTCGGCGCGTGACCGCAGGCAGGCGACACCGAGGCCGGTGTCGTGCACGAAGCCGGGCGACATCCACGTGATCCACGGCACGCGCTTCTGCACGTCGGGCGCCACCGCGTACGGCAGGCCGTGCAGGTACAGGTTGTTCTCGCCGAGCGACTCCCCGTGGTCGGCCACGTACATCATGGCCGGCCGCCAGTTCACCTCCTTCTGCTTCAGCCACCCGATGGTGGCGCCGAGCAGGTGGTCGGTGTACGCGATGCTGTTGTCGTAGGCGTTGACCAGCTCGGCGCGTGAGCAGGACTGCAGTTCGTTCTGCGTGCATTCGGGCATGAACCGCTTCGTGTCCGGGGACGACCGGCGGTAGTAGGCCGGCCCGTGGCTGCCGATCTGGTGCAGCACGAGCACCACGCCGCGGGCGCGCCGTTCGGCGGGCAGCGCGGTGAGCCGGGCGTCGAGTCCCTCGAGCAGCGCGGCGTCGAGGCATTCGCCCTCCGCGCACGTCGCCGCATTGGGCACCCGGTCGCACACACCCTTGCAGCCCCCCTGGTTGTCGAGCCACAGCACCCCGTAGCCAGCCCGCCGCAGCACGTCGAGCAGGCCTTCCTCGTCGTGGTCGCGGTCGAGGAACCCCTCGCGGCCCAGCCGCGAGAACATGCACGGCACCGATGCCGCCGTGCTCGTGCCGCACGACCACACGTTGCGGAAGCTGACGATGTCCTGCCGGGCGAGCTCCGGCGTCGTGTCGCGCTCGTAGCCGTTGACGCCGAAGTTGCCGGCGCGACCGGTCTCGCCGAGCACCAGCACCAGCAGCGGTGGATGGGCCGGGCCGAACGGGGCGGCGATGGCCGCGTCCTCGCCGATGGGCTTCAGGCCGCGCGCGTGGGCCGGGCCGGAGAAGGCCACCTTGCCGAGCGCGTAGACGACGTTCAGCGGGTTCACGAGGTACCGCACCTCGTGGTGGTTGCGCACGGTGGAGGCCAGGGGCTGGAAGCAGGCGAACAGCGCCACCACGGTGATCAGGAGCGACAGCACGGCGGTCTGCAGGTTGCCCTTCAGGCGCCCGGCCCAGCGCCCGTAGGACACCGGCCGGCGCACCACCCACACCGCGGGCAGCACCCCGAGCAGGAGCAGGTTCAGCAGCAGCCGCCCGCTCACCAGGTCGGCCGCCTCGTGCGGGTCGGTCTGCACCACGTTGACCAGCATCGTGGGGTCCATCACCATGCCGTACGACAGCATGAAGTGCGTGCAACCCGCCGACACCAGCAACCACAGCACCAGCATCGGCTTGAGCGTCCAGCGCCAGGCGAACAGGCTCGACAGGAAGGCCATCAGTCCGGCGATGCCGATCGCGAGGCCCGCCACGAGCGTCCAGCCGCCGAAGCCCCGCAGCAGGGAGCGTTCGAACAGCCCATGCCACAGCGCCACGTTGCCCACCGTGGCGAGCCACAGGCAGACGATGCCGATCAGGAACGCGGGCCGGTCGGGCGCGAAGGCCCGCGAGACCGGGGCGAAGCGGCGGGCGCGCCGCCATCCGAGGACGAGGGTGTTCATGCCCGCACCTCCGGCCACGCGGCGTCCACGCCCCAGGCCACCGCCCAGCAGATCCAGCCGGTCCACAGCGTGTGGCTCATGAAATGAGCCCCGCGCACCTGCTGGGCGAGGCCGAACAGCAGTCCGGCGCCCGCGGCCGCGGCCAGCCACAGCTGCGCCATCCGGGGCCAGGCCCGGAAGACGAACCAGCCACCGAGGAACGCGAAGCCGGACGAGGCATGCCCCGCCGGGAAACAATGGCCGCTGCCGCCGTCGGCGGTGCTCCAGCCGCGCCAGTGGGGCACGAGGTGGGCGACACCGCCGAAGTCGTGCATGTCCCAGGGGCAGCTGGTGGCACTGCTCGACTTCACCAGGGACACCACCGTGGCCGCCGCAAAGGCGCTCACCACCAGCTGCAGGCGCCGCGACAGCGGGATCCGGCGCAGCACCCCGAAGGGCCACCACACCCCGAGGCACAGCACCAGCGCCAGCAGCCATGAGGCCAGGCGCCCCCCTTCGTGCAGCAGGTCGGCGAACAGCCAGTGGTCGCGCCACGGGAACCCGTGGCTGCTGCCGAACAGGGACGCGGCCGCCATGTCGAGGCCCGAGGCATCCCAGGCCAAGACCACCGCCAGCACGGCCGCCGTGGCCGCCGGCACGCGCCACGAACCCGGCGCCTTCGAGATCACTTCATTCATGGGACCGCACGATCCGCGCCGCGGCTTAAGCCATCCTTAAGCGATCCCGGGGCACAATGAATGCATGCGCGTCCTCGTGGTGGAAGACGATGAAGGCATTGCCGACGGCCTGCGGGCCACGCTGCGGCAGCATGGCGCCGCTGTCGACGTGGCGGGCAGCGTCGCGACCGGCTGGACCGCGCTGCGGGCCGAGGCCTTCGACCTCGTGCTGCTCGACCTCGGCCTGCCCGACGCCGACGGCACCGAGCTGCTGCGCCGCCTGCGGGCCGCGCCGGCCGGCGGTCAGCCCGATCCAGCCACCCCCGTGCTGATCATGACCGCCCGCGACCAGGTCGCCTCGCGCATCGCCGGCCTCGACATGGGCGCCGACGACTACGTGGTCAAGCCGTTCGACGCGGGCGAACTCGCGGCCCGCATCCGCGCATTGCGCCGGCGTGCGCACGGCCGCGCCCAATCGCTGCTGCAGGCCGGCGACCTCGAGATCGACACCGCCGCCCGCACGGTGCGCCGGGCGGGCGCGCTGGTGGACCTGTCCGCGCGCGAGTTCGCGGTGCTGTTCGCCCTGGTGGAGGTGAGGCCCCGGGTGCTGTCCCGCGCCCAGATCGAGACGCGCCTCTACAACTTCGACCAGCTGCTCGACAGCAACGCCATCGAGGTGCACGTGCACCACCTGCGCCGCAAGCTCGGCGACACGGTGATCCGCACGATGCGCGGCGTCGGCTACTTCGTTCCCGCGGACGACCCGGCGCCATGACCCAACGCACCCTGCTGCGCCACCTGCTCGCCTGGGTGCTCGGCGCCCTCGCCGTGGTGTGGCTCGGGTTCGTCGCCATCGGGCTGCGCACGGGTGTCCACGAGGCCGACGAACTCACCGACGGCCACCTCGCGAGCGCCGCCTCGCTGCTGCTCAGCCAGCGCGGCATCGAGTTCGTGGCTGCGCGCGATGCCTCGGCTCCGGCGGAAGACCTCAAGCGCCACGACTACCAGCAGTCGATGAGTGTCGTGGTGTGGGACCACGAGGGGCGTGTGCTGAGCCGGGTCGGCGACGCCCCCGAACCGCCCTTCGACGCCGGAGAGGGATTCGCCACCCTCGACCTCGGCCAGCCGCCCGAGGCATGGCGCACCTTCGCGCGCTGGGACGCGCCCGAACATCGCCGCCGCGTGATGGTGATGCTGGCCATCGACGAACGCGACGACCTGGCCTGGGACATCGCCGGCCAGGTGGCCGAACCGGGCTTCTGGCTGCTGCCGGTCGTTGCGGTCGCGCTCGGTTTCGCGATCCGCCGCGGGCTGCGCCCGCTCGGGCGGCTGTCGAACGACGTGGCGAGGCTCGACGTCCGGTCCGGCGAACCGCTGCGCGCCGACCACCGCCACGAGGAATTCCGCGCCGTCGTCGATTCGATCAACGCACTGACCGTGCGCTACCAGGCGGCCATGGCCCGCGAACGGCACCTCGCCGGCGAACTCGCCCACGAACTGCGCACACCGCTCGCCTCCATCGCACTGCACGCGCAGGCCCTCGACGGCCCGCTGTCGGAGGAAGAGCGGCGCGACGCGCAGGCCCGCGTGGCCCAGGACGCACTGCGGGCGGGCCAGGTGCTGCAGCACCTGCTGACGCTCGCGCGGGCCAGCCACGCCGAACTGGCCGAGAAGGCCATCGCCTTCGACGTGGTGCCGATGGCCGCGCGCGTGCTGGCCGACCACGTGCAGCTCTCGCTCGACAGCCGCCAGGAGCTGGCCCTCACGGGCTCGGCCTCGCTCAGGGTGGTCGGGCACGAGGTGCTGCTCGAACTCGCGCTGCGCAACCTCGTCGAGAACGCCCTCGGCCATGCACCGCCCGACACGCTGATCGAACTGCAGGTGGACGACGCGGGCCGCTGGCTGCAGGTCACCAACCAGACCCGCGGCGGCGGCGAGGCGCAGGACGCCACGGGCGTGTCACGCCTGGGCCTGGGCCTCGGCCACCGCGTGGTGGAGAAGGTGGTGGCGATCCACGGCGCCACGTTCGCCGAGGTGGCCCGCGGCCGCGATGAGCGGTGCTACCGCATCACCTTCGGCCCCGCGGGCGCCTGACCCCGGACTGAAGCCGCTCAGGCGCGGCGGCGCCGGGCCCGCTTCAGGAGAACCAGCAACACCACGCCGCAGAGCAGCTCGAACAGCGACATCGCGCCGCCGCCCCCACCGCCCGACCCGCTGTCCGCCGAGGCGGCGCTGACGGACGCGGCGGTGGTGATGGTGCCGGTCCAGTCCGCCGACACCTGCTTCCCGAGGTCGTTCGTCACGGTGACCCGCACCTTGACCGTGCCCGGCGCCTTGGCCACGACGGTGACCGCACTGTCGGTCCCCATCCCGCTCAAGGTGGCCAGCGTGTCGCCCTGCGTGATGGTCCAGACGTACGTGACCTTGCGATCCGGGCCCTTCGTCAGTTCGTCCACGGTGATGGTGGCGGTTTCGCCCACCTTCAGCGTCGAGGTGACCGGCGACACCGTGACCGACAGTGCGTCCACCTGCACCGACAGGTCCGCCGTGTCGAAGCCGCCCTGGTCGTCCACGACGTTCACGCGGACGGTGAACGTGCCGTTGTCCGACGGCTGGACCTTCACGCTCTGCCCGGTATTTCCGTCGAGGAACCCCTGGACGATGCCCCCACTGTTGACGATCGACCAGGAGGCCGAGGCGAAGCTGCGGTTCAGCCCGAACAGCGAATCGGCCATCGACAGCGTGACGACGTTGCCTGGATCGGGCCGGGCCGGAGACGCGGTGGCCGCCGCCTCCACGTTGCCGGACGCGGAGATGTGGCCGGCCTTCTGCACCGCCGCGGCGACGTCGAGCATGCCGGCGCCGCAGGTGCTGGTGGTGCAGTAGCACTCGACCTGGTCGACGCCGTTGGGCGCGTGGCAGGCAGCCACGCCCGCACCGGCGCCGGTGGTGGGGAACGGGCGTGCCGTGGAACGCAGCACCGTCTTGATCTGCGCCGGCGTCAGCGACGCGTCGGCCGACAGCATCAGGGCCACCGTGCCCGACACGAGGGGGGCCGAGAAGCTGGTGCCCACCGCGTAGTTGGTGCCGTTGGTGTAGGCCGCGGAGTTGGCGACGGGCGTCGTCTTGCCCGCGTTCGTGGTGCTCAGGATGGGGTACAGGCACTCGCCGGTTTCGTTGACGCAGTTGCCGCCGGGCGCGGAGACCGTCACCTCGGGACCCACGTCGGAGAAGCCCACCTTCGTGCCGATGTGCCGCAGGCCGGCGACGGCCACGACGCCCGTGCAGTTGGCCGGCACGCTCACCGCGTGGCCGGAGCTGTTGCCCGCGGCCACCACCACGACTGCACCGGCGTTGGTCACCTCGTTCACCGCGTCCGAATACACGCTGGTGCAGGCGCCGTCGCCACCGAGGCTCATGTTGAGCACGCGGGCCGGGTTGGCGTTCGCGGGCACGCCCGCCACGGTGAGCCCTGCGGCCCAGCGCATGCCGGCCACGATGTCGGAGTCGTAGCCGCCGCACTTGCCGAGCACGCGCACGGGCAGCACCTTCACGCCCGGCGCGAGGCCGGCCATGCCGATGCCGTTGTTCCAGGCCGCGCCCACCAGGCCGGCCACCTGCGTGCCGTGCCAGGAACTGTCCGACACCGTGCAGCCGGTGAACTTGGTCGTGCGGGCGTCGGCCGCCGTGATGTAGTCGCCCGGGTCCGCCGGGTCGTCGTCGCGCCCGCTGCCGTCGTTCGCGATGGTGGTGTCGAGCACCATGTCGTAGCCGGTCAGCAGCTGGCCGGACAGGTCGGGGTGGTCCTTGCGGATGCCCGTGTCGAGCACGGCGACGACGATGCCCGGCTTGCCGGTGGTGATGTCCCACGCGGCCGGCGCGTTGATGGACGCCAGTACCGGCGCCACCGGCGCCTTCAGGTACCACTGGCCCGCGGACGGGCTCGTGCCGGCCACGGGGCCGTACAGCGGGTCGGTCGGGACGGCCAGCCACGTGCGCAGCTGGTCGACCTCGGCGTATTCCACGTCGGCGTCGGCGCGCAGCTTGCGCGCGAGGGCGTGGCTGTCGAGCCCGGTGGCGGTGACGACCTGCGCGCGGTCGGAGATGGCGCGCCCGGCCGACAGCCGGGCCCCGGTGCGGCCACCCAGCGCCTCGGCGCGGGCCTGCAGCATGGCCTCGGCCCGGGCCGCCGTTCGCACGGCGTCCAGCGGCGCGGCGCGCACCGTCTCGGAGGTGGACCGGAATTTCACGATCACTCGGGCTTCGCCCGCGGGTGCGGTGGGCACGTTGCGCCGTGCGGGCATCTGTTCGGTCGCCATGGCCGCACCGGCCAGTCCAAGCACCGCGCCTGCGATGGCCCAACGGCGCCATCCCCTGGTTGTCGTCATCGTCTCGATTCCTTGCTGGCCCGCGCCCTCTTGCCGCTTGCCCGGGTGCTCCCGGCCAAGCCCGCCTTTGTACCCGAGAAGGCGCTTCCCGAAGGTTTGCAGTTGTTGCGGCGCCCCGGGTTTCCCCGTGCATTGTTCGCGCCGCCGGTCACGGGGATGCTTCCGGAATGTTTCCGGACGGACACAGCCGTGACCGATTCACGCGGAGCCGCGGTGGACCTCCTGCTCCCCGTGGGCGGCCAGCAGTTCCATCAGCTGCTTGCGCATCATCATCCCCGGCCGGTCGGACTCCATCGAGAACTCCACGCCTCGGCGGCGCGTGTCCACCAGCGCGTCCGGATCGGTCGACTCGATGATGTGCTTGTCCTCCCGCGTGATCTCGAAATCGAAGTCGATCAGCAGCTGCGCCGGGCAGTCGGCCTCGGTGTCGTTCCGGAACAACCATTGGGTGATCTGGATGTGGCCGTCGTCGATGGGTGCCAGGCTGTTGATGATGATGTGGCGGATGCCGC
>Ga0247823_10002316_pt1 | contig 15699 bp, 17 predicted proteins | sample 13C_PalmiticAcid_2_FD_192426 | JGI IMG/M metagenome (GOLD analysis project Ga0247823, IMG submission 192426) | Soil microbial communities from agricultural site in Penn Yan, New York, United States - 13C_PalmiticAcid_Day30 | ecosystem: Environmental > Terrestrial > Soil > Agricultural land...
GATCGATGCCGCGCGGCGCGTGGTGAAGATCACCGCGATGCCTTCGCGCCGCGCGGCATCGATCCCTTCGACCGCACCCGGCGTCGCGGTAACCGCGTCGGTCCCGTCGCCCTTCCAGCGGCGCCATGGCGCATCCGGATCGGCGGCCTTGTCGGCACTCTCGTCAAGGTCGAACACCACCGCGAGCGGTTTGCCCTCGCACCCGGCATAGCGTGGCGCGTCAAGCGTCGTTCCCGGCATCAGCACCACCGATTGCAGCGCCTCGCCGCGACGCCGGCGCTCGGCCTGCGCGGTCAGATGGTTCCACAGCGCCTGATAGGCCTGAAGGCTATAGGCGGCCGCCTCGCCAGTTCCCGCGCGGGTCGCCGCGGGCGCGTTCAGCGGCTGCCCCGTCAATGCGGGGACTGCGCCATTGGGAGGGGGGAGCACGCCGGCCTGCGGTGTCGTCACCACTTCGCCGGTAACCGTGCCCATCGCCGCGCGCGCTTCGGCGGTCTTGAGCTGGCCGGGCACGCGCTGCTCGCCCGCCTTCTCCGCCTTGCGCTCCTTGTCCTTCCCGCCAAGCTGGTCCTTGGCCATCAGCCCGCCGACCGCGACCGGGATCGCCGCCGCCACGCAGCCGCCGGACGCCACCGGCAACAGCGTCAGCGCGACCGCGGCGCGCAGCCGGTTCACGCCGTTTCCCGCGCCCGCGTCGTCCGGAACTCGATCTTCTTGTCGTAGGGCGCGCCGACGATCATCCGCTTCACATAGATGCCGGGCAGATGGATCGCGTCGGGGTCGAGGCTGCCGACCGGCACCACTTCCTCGACTTCGGCGACGCAGATGTTCGCCGCGGTCGCCATTGGCTGGTTGAAGTTGCGCGCGGTCTTGCGGAAAATCAGGTTCCCCGCCTCATCGGCCTTCCAGCCCTTGATAATCGCCAGGTCGGCGCGGATACCGCGCTCCAGGATATATTCCTGCCCGTCGAACATCTTGGTTTCCTTGCCCTCGGCCACCTTCGTGCCGACGCCGGTCTTGGTATAGAAGCCCGGGATCCCCGCTCCGCCGGCGCGGCAGCGCTCGGCCAGCGTTCCCTGCGGACAGAATTCCACTTCCAGCTCGCCTGCCAGATATTGCCGCTCGAACTCCTTGTTCTCGCCGACATAGGAGGAGATCATCTTGCGGACCTGACGGCTGCGCAGCAGCTTGCCAAGGCCTTCATTGTCGATCCCGGCATTGTTGGATGCGATGGTCAGATCCTTGACGCCCGAGGCCTGGATCGCGTCGATCAGCCGCTCGGGGATACCGCACAGGCCGAATCCGCCGGCGCAGATCGTCATGCCATCGTGAAGCAGACCGTCAAGCGCGGCCTCGGCGCTGGGATAGAGCTTCTTCATCGCGGCGATTCTCTCCTGCGTGCGTTTGCGAGCGCGCATAGGCGCGCCATCCCCGGCCGGTCAAGCGAACCTGAATTGAGTTTCAACTTGCGCAACCGGCGCCAGTTTCGCGCTGCAACGCAACAAAGATGCGGCGGGCCGAAATTGAAGCCTTACCCACTTGCCGGTAATTCTCGGGCGATTTTGGGGCGGGACCGGACGAATGATCGAGTTTTCTGTTTTCCTCTACGGGCTGCTGACGGCGTTCGTCCTGATGTCGGCGGAGCAGAATCGCCGCCTTGCCCGGCCCAATCCGGCGATGGTCACCGCGGTCGGCTGGGGGCTGTTCTCGATGTCCTCGACACTCGCCGTGCTGATGGGCGGGATCGCACTCGCGCTCGCCCTCGGCATCCATATCCCGGATCTGCCCAACCTCGCCCTTCGCTGACGCAAAAAAGAAAGGGCGGCCGAAGCCGCCCAGGTGCTTGGGAAGGATTCGCCCGGGTCAGCGCACGGAACCGCGCCGCACCAGGTTCACAATTCCGAGCAGCACGACCGCGCCCAGGAATGAGACCAGCAATGAGGTCACACTGAATTCCTGCGTGATAGTCGTCCCGCCGAGCAGCGGCGTGATGAGCAGCCCGGCCAGCAATGCGCCGACGATACCCACCACGACATTCAGAAAAATGCCCTGCTGGGCGTCGGTACGCATCACGATGCTGGCCAGCCAGCCCAGAACGCCGCCTACAATTAGAAGCACGATAAGGTTCATCATCGACCGTCTCCTGCAATCCGGCTCGGCAGCGCCGAGTCATGGGGATATACGGTTGAAACGGCGGGATGTTCCGCCTGCGAACAGATTAGAATGGGGGAAGCGATGGCGGTCTATGCGTTCGAGGGTACGGCGCCGTCGATCCACCCCGACGCCTGGGTCGCGCCCAGCGCCGACATCATCGGCGACGCCCGGCTGGCAGAGGGCGCCAGCCTGTGGTTCGGCGCGGTGATCCGCGCGGACAACACCCCGATCGTCATCGGCGAGCGCAGCAATGTGCAGGAAGGGGCAATGCTCCATTCCGACCCCGGTATCCCGCTCACGGTCGGTGCCGACTGCACCATCGGCCACCACGCGATCCTGCATGGCTGCACGATCGGGAATCGCGTCCTTGTCGGCATGGGCGCGGTCATCCTCAATCGCGCAGTGATCGGCGACGATTGCCTGATCGGCGCCGGCGCGCTGGTGACCGAAGGCAAGGAATTCCCGCCGGGCAGCCTGATCGTCGGCAGCCCCGCCCGCGCCGTGCGCGAACTTGACGCTACGGCGCGCGCCGCTCTGCTCATTTCCGCGCACAGCTATGCCGACCGCCAGCGCCGGTTCCGCGCCGGGCTGACCCGCATCGACTAGCGTTTTCAAATATCGGGTACGCCATCCTGCCCCGCCTGGCTGCGCCCGCTGGACAGGAAATTCAGTTCGGGTATGAAACGCAAATGGCCCTACCCGCTCTGTTCGATCGCCTGCGCCTGCCCGTCATCGGCTCGCCGCTCTTCATCGTCTCCGGCCCGGAGCTGGTCATCGCCCAGTGCAAGGCGGGGATCGTCGGCTCCTTCCCGGCGCTGAACGCCCGGCCGCAAAGCCAGCTCGACGAGTGGCTGCACCAGATCACCGAAGAGCTCGCGGCGTGGAACCGCGACAATCCGGGCCGCCCCGCGGCGCCTTTCGCGGTCAACCAGATCGTCCATCGCTCGAACGACCGGCTCGAAGCCGATCTTGCCACCTGCGGCAAATGGCAGGTGCCGATCGTCATCACCTCGCTCGGCGCCCAGGAAGCCCTCAACCAGGCCGTCCACAGCTGGGGCGGCATCACCCTGCACGACGTGATCAACGACCGCTTTGCGCGCAAGGCGATCGAAAAGGGCGCCGACGGCCTGATCCTCGTCTGCACCGGCGCGGGCGGTCATGCCGGCCAGCTCAGCCCGTTCGCTTTTGTGCAGGAGACGCGCGCCTGGTTCGACGGTCCGGTGATCCTGTCGGGCTCGATCGCCAATGGCGGCGCGATCCTCGCCGCGCAGGCGATGGGCGCCGATCTTGCCTATATCGGCTCGCCCTTCATCGCGACCACCGAGGCACACGCCGAAGCCAGCTACAAGAACGGCATCGTCGAAGGCACCGCCTCCGACATCGTCTACACCAGCCTGTTCACCGGCGTGCACGGCAACTATCTGCGCGCGTCGATCGTCGGCGCGGGCCTCGATCCCGACAATCTGCCCGAGAGCGATCCGAGCGCGATGAACTTCGGGTCGGGCGGAAACCAGAAGGCAAAGGCGTGGCGCGACATCTGGGGATCGGGTCAGGGCATCGGCGCGATCCACGAAGTCGCCCCGGTCGCGCAGTTCGTCGATCGCCTCGATGGTGAGTACCGCGCTGCCCGCGCGCGCATCGCCGGGCTGTCTCAGGGCGGCTGGACCGCCTGATTCCTAGAACGCGTGGGCGAGCCGGTCGAGCATCCGCCGCGCGGGGCTGACCGGCACCAGGGCTTCATCGTCCTGCGTCAGGTCGATCCGCGCGACCCGGCGGTAAAGGTCCTGGCTCGACGCGATCAGCCCTTGCGCGGCCAGCGGCATCGCATCGAACGACGCGGCATCGGTCTCGGGCGCGGTGCCCAGCCGCCGCGACGGGTGAAGCGCGTCGCCCAACGGGATCTCCCCCGCATCCAGCGCACGCTGGGTCAGCAGCCAGGCGATGACGTGCATCAGCCGCGTCGTCACCTTGAGCGACTCGCACGAGAAGACCACTCGCGTCATCGCGTCGAGCGTGTCGCGCTCGTCACGGCCCATCTCGTCGAAGTAGGCGCGCGCTTCGTCCGCCAGCACCATCGCCTCGGTATAAAGCGAGTCGATCAGCCGCCGGTGGATTCGCGATGTTGCGTCGCCTTTGCTCATCGCGTGAGACGCTGACACAAAGGGTTCGGGAGCGAAATAGCCATTCTTCGCAATCCCATGTCCCAAAGCGGCGCGATGGTCATCCGGGCGCTCACGCGATGATGTCGGGGATCAGCCGGTCTTCCAGCATCGCGATCTCGTCGCGCAGCCGCAGCTTGCGCTTCTTCAATCGCGCGATCTGGAGTTGATCCGGCGCGTTGCTACCCGACAGCGCCTCGATCGCCGCGTCCAGATCGCGGTGTTCGACCCGGAGCAACTCCAGGCGACGCAAAACCTCGGTGTCTTCCATTCCCTTACGCACCCTTGGAGACCAGCGCCTGAATCGGCCCGTCGCATAACGCCGTTGCCCTGTCGATGCCGCGATTCGCAAGGGGCGACAAGCGTGGCGAATCGTGATTTACTCCGTGATCCTCGCAACCCACGAGAAGGAGGATAGCTTCCATGCAGAACGCGCATCTCTCGGCACTGACGGCCAAGCACGCGACACTCGATCGAAAGATCAGCGCCGAGTCGCAACGGCCAATGCCCGATCAGATGATCATCGCCGACCTGAAGCGCCAAAAACTTAGGGTAAAGGAAGAAATCACGCTCACCTGAAGCGTGCCGTGGTGTCGCCCTGGCTATCGGCCGGGGTGACGCCTATCGCTGCAGCCCGCCTGCCACAGGCCGGCAACGCCTTACATCACGATCTGAACAATGGGCGGGTAGGCCGCGGCGCGATTTGGGTCGCCTTTGCATAGCGCGGCGTATGCGTGCCATTCCCGACGGGCTTGCGCGCCGCCATCGGATCGATCTCGTTATCGAAGGCGATCCCCACCCGGCCTTCAGCCGCCCAGGCGATTCGCCCGCCGACCCAGCCGACTCCACGCACATCGACTTCGACCGGCGTTCCGATCGCCACCGGCTGCGTATATTCCGCCATCAAACCGCCGGCCGAAAGGTTGCGCACGCGCACTGTCACTTCCGGTTCGCCGCTGACGCGCAACTGGGCCGACAGCAACAGGCTGTCACGGGATGCTGAACGCTGGCTCGACGGGTCGTCGGCCGGATTCGCGTTCTTTGGGTCGTGCGAAAACTGGTCCATCTGCCGTACCGCAAAATGCTACTGTGCGTAGTTACACCAGCAACCGCTATCAAAACCGTTAATCGGAATGGGTAGCCACACCCATTTTGACGCTATTCGTCGCGCGAAACCTTCTCGTTGCGCTCATGGCGCTCCTGCGCCTCGACGGTCATCGTCGCGATCGGCCGCGCTTCCAGCCGGCCCAGGCTGATCGGTTCGCCCGACACTTCGCAATAGCCATATTCGCCGTCTTCGATTCGGCGCAGCGCCGCGTCGATCTTGGCGATCAGCTTGCGCTGGCGGTCGCGGGTGCGCAGCTCGATCGACCAGTCGGTCTCGCTCGACGCGCGATCGGTGAGGTCCGCCTCACGCAGCGAATCGACCTGAAGCTGCGACAGCGTGCCCGCGGCCTCGCGATGGATCGCATCCTTCCACGCCAGCAGCTTCTCGCGAAAATATTGCAGCTGCCGCGGATTCATGAAGGGTTCTTCGGCGCTTGGCCGATAGCCGTCCGGCAGATCATTGGCAGCCGGCGGCGCTTTTTCCGGGTCGTCGCGATGCTCGTAAACCGTCGCCATGCCACTCTCCACCCCGGATAACGACGGCGATGCCGACGAAATCCGACTTTTGCCCGTCGGCGCTATAGGCAGGTGCGCCCGGCTCCACAAGCGTCCGATTCCACAGATTCAAACGCCAAACCGTTCTTGCGGTGCGGAAAATTGCGGGGGTCTGAACCGAGTCGAATGCGCCGGTTCATGTTAACCATCTTCGTCAAGCACATCCTGCCACCGCCCGCACTTGTGTCTCGCTCCGGCACATTAACCATTCGGCGATCGCCCACTCCTTGGAAAATCGCTCAACCGGTCGCGAAACTATCGTTAACGGCGTTGCACTTAATGGTTTGTTCTGCACTTTCGATGCATGAGCCTGCACAGGCGCTGCGTCCGCAGCTTCAGCGCAGCCTCCGGGGAAATAGAGAGAACGATCATGTCGGTTCGGATGGCCTTGGCTAAATTGTGCGCATGTGCGTGCGGCGGCGCCGTGATCGGTGGCGGTGCGGTGCATGTCGCCGAATCCCGCGCTGAGCGGTCTTACATGTCGAAGCAGCCGGTCGTGGCAAAGCGCGTCATTACCAAGCGCGCGGTGAAGCGCCCCGTCCGCAAGCGGATCGTGCGGCGCACCGTCACCACCACGGCGCAGTGCCAGCCCCAGGTGCTCACGGTCACGACTCAGGGCACGCCTGTCCCCCTTCCCCCGCCCGTCTATGCGGAAATGCCCGCCGTCGGCGGCGGCGGTGGCGGTGGCGGCGGTGGTGCCGCAGTCGGCGGTGGCGGCTTCGGCGGCGGTTTTGGCGGCGGCTTCTTTGCGGGCGGCTTTTTCGGCGGCTCGGGCGGCTCGGGCGGCAGCGGCGGGATCGTGATCTCGTCGACCTCGTCGGGCGGCTCGACCAGCACGTCCTCCGGCGGCTCGGGCGGATCGTCGACCTCGACCTCGACCGGTGGCTCGTCCACCTCGACCGGCGGTTCCTCGACCTCGACCTCCACCGGTGGCTCGTCGACCTCGACTTCGACCGGCGGTTCGTCCACCTCGACCTCGGCATCGTCGTCGGGTGACGTGTCCACGTCCAGCAGCACCTCCACTTCGGCCAGCTCGTCGGGCGACGTTTCGTCCTCGACCTCCAGCGGCTGGAGCACGTCGAGCGGCTGGAGCAGCACCTCGTCGACCAGCACCTCGACCTCGACCAGCACGTCGAGCGGCAGCAGCGGCTCGTCGGGCGGGCCCGATCCGGTCCCCGCACCGCCGATGGTTCTGCTGTTCGGCGCCGCCGCAGCGGCTCTGGTGGTGCGCAAGCGCTTCCAGAACCGCAAGGCGAAGGAAGCCGACGCCGCCGCGTAGTTATTCGGCGGCGATCAGCGCCTGCTCGATTTCGGATATCGTATGGCGGGTGAGATCCTTGTCGATCTCGCCCGCCAGCCGATTCTCGACCGCCTTGTGATAATTCTTGCGCAGTTCGCCCAGCGTTCGCGGCGGTGCCACCACGATCAGCGTCTCGAAGTCGTTTTCCAGCGCCCGCTTGCGCAGCAGCTCCGCCGTTTCCGCCGCGAAGCGGTCTTCCTCGATCTGGTGGAAATCCGCCTCTTCATAGGCGCTGCGGCCCGGACCCACGCTCGAAAAGCTGCGTCCGGGGGCGTCGGTCTTGTGCTCGCCGTTCGACGGATTGTCCTGCACCCGCTTGCGTTCGACCTTCAGGTCGGGGTGCACCGCATCGCCCTCGTTGCGCAGGAACAGCATCTTGCGGCCGTCGGCCACCACGACAAAGGCGTTGTGCGGAAGCTGCATGGTTCGTCTCCTTCTTGTTCGCAAGCTGAACGCATGCCGCGCGCGCCGGGTTGCGCGTGTCACCGCGCCCCGCCATAGCCTCGCCCCATGCATGACATCCGCCTGATCCGCGAAAACCCCGAAGCCTTCGACGCCGGACTGCGCCGCCGCGGCGCCGAGCCATTGGCCGGAACCCTCGTCGCGCTGGACGAAGCCCGCCGCACGCTCACCACGCGTCAGCAGGAGGTGCAAAGCCGCCGCAACGACCTGTCGAAGCAGGTCGGCCAGGCCAAGGCCGCGAAGGACGAGGATCGCGCGCAGGCGCTGATGGCCGAGGTCGCCTCGCTCAAGGACGAGCTCGAGACCCTCACCCTCTCGCAGGGAGCCGCGGACGAAGCGCTCAAGGCTGCGCTCTCCGCCGTCCCCAACCTCCCCGCCGCCGATGTTCCGGACGGTCTGGACGAGGAGGATAACCAGCTCGTCCACACCGTCGGCACCCAGCCGGTCTTCGCCTTCGAGCCACGCGAGCATGACGCGTTCGGCCCCGCGCTCGGCCTCGATTTCGAGACCGGCGCATCGCTCGCCGGCGCGCGCTTCACGCTGGTGCGCGGCCATGCCGCAAAGCTGGCGCGTGCGCTTGGCCAGTTCATGCTCGACACGCTGACCGGCGAGCATGGCTATGAGGAGGTCAACCCGCCGATCCTGGTCCGTCCCGACGCGATGTTCGGCACCGGCCAGCTCCCCAAGTTCGCGGAGGACAGCTTCCAGACCACCGACGGCCGCTGGCTGATCCCCACGGCAGAGGTCAGCCTGACCAACATCGTGCGCGAGCAGATCCTGTCCGCCGACACGCTGCCGCTGCGCTTTACCGCGCTCACCCCCTGCTTCCGCTCCGAGGCAGGCGCGGCGGGCCGCGACACGCGCGGCTATATCCGCCAGCACCAGTTCGATAAGGTCGAGATGGTCTCGATCGTCACCCCCGAGGAATCGGAGAGCGAGCACGAGCGCATGACCGCCTGTGCCGAGGGCATCCTGTCGGCACTCGGCCTGCCGTTCCGCCGCATGAAGCTGTGCGCCGGCGACATGGGCTTCAGCGCGACGCGCACCTACGATCTCGAAGTATGGCTGCCCGGCCAGGCACGCTATCGCGAAATCTCTTCCTGCTCGACCTGTGGCGATTTCCAGGCGCGCCGCATGAATGCGCGCTACCGCAACGCCGACGGCAAGCCCGCCTTCCTCCACACGCTCAACGGCTCGGGCCTCGCGGTCGGGCGCACGCTGGTCGCGGTGCTGGAGAACTATCAGCAGGAAGACGGCTCGGTCGCGGTGCCCGAGGCGCTCCAGCCCTATCTGCGCGGCCTCAACCGGCTGGAGCCCGCCGCGTGAGAATTCTCCTCACCAACGACGACGGCGTCCACGCGCGCGGTCTCGAGGTGCTCGAACGCATCGCCCGCACCCTGTCGGACGACATCACCATCGTCGCCCCGCTTGAGGAACAATCGGGCAAGGGCCGCTCGCTCAGCCTCACCGAACCGGTCCGCCTGCGCCGCTTCGGCGAGCGCCGCTTCGCCGTGACCGGTACGCCGACCGACTCGGTGATGATGGCGCTGGCCGATCTGATGAAGGACTCGCCGCCCGACCTCATCCTCTCAGGCGTCAACCGCGGCGCCAATCTGGGGGAGGATGTCAGCTATTCGGGCACCGTCTCCGCCGCCATGGAAGGCGCGCTCGCCGGTATCCGCTCGATCGCGCTCAGCCAGCGCTACGCCGCCCCGGCTCCGGGCGAGCGGGTCAGCTTCGAGGCTGCCGAACAATGGGGCGAGCGCGTGTTGCGCCCGCTGCTCGACGCCGAGTGGGCGCCGCGCACGCTGATGAACGTCAACTTCCCGCCCATCCCGGCCATGGAGGTCAAGGGAATCAAGGCGGTGAGTCAGGGGCTGCGCGACTATGGCCGGATGAAGCTCGACAAGCGCACCGACCCGCGCGGTTTCGACTATTACTGGTTCGGCCTCGGCCGGATCGACCACACGCCGGCCGCCGATACCGATCTCGAGGCGATCGAAATGGGTTACATCACCGTCACGCCATTGCATCTGGACATGACGCACCGCGAATCCCTTGATATGGTTACCGATATATTTCGTTAGTGCCGGGGGAAGGCATGGTTGGCCGGGGGGCCCAATATCGGGGTTTGATCGCAGTGGCACTGCTGCCGCTTGCGTCGGCATGCATTCCGTCCGGAAGCGGCCCGCCGCCTGCGCGCAGCTATGCCGACGAGCCGCAGGATCCGACTCGCGCGCCGCGGCGGGAGGATGTCACCGCCCTCCCCGCGCCCTTGCCGGCATGGGAAGCGCGCCGCGTCACCGCCGACGCCCGCACGATTGCCGCCTCCACCTACATCGTCCAGCCCGGCGACACGCTGCGGGGTATCGCCAACAAGTCCGGCGCGGGCTCCGAAGCGATCGCGCGGGCCAACGGGCTTGAACGGCCATTCACCATCCGCGCGGGCCAGCGCCTGACGATCCCCGGCGGCCGTTACCACCTCGTCCGCGACGGCGAGACCGGCATCGCCATCGCCCGCGCCTATGGCGTCGAATGGGGACAGGTCGTCACCGCCAACGATCTCGCCGAACCCTATATCCTGCGGACCGGCCAGCGCGTGCTGATCCCCGGCGCGGAGCGTCCGCGCACCCGGGAAGAGCGCGCCGCCGCCTTCCGACTCGACATCGACGACATCGTGACCGGCAGCCAGCCCGCGATTCCCGAACGCGCACGGCCGACCCGGCCCACCGCCTCCTCGGCGCGCGTTCTCCCGCCCACCGCCGCGGTCGCCCCGCCGGCGGCGCTCAGGGGCCAGTTCCAGTGGCCGGTGCGCGGCAACATCATTCGCCGCTTCGGCCCGGTGGCGAGCGGGGAGCGCAGCAATGGGCTCAAGATCGCCGTTCCGCTCGATACGCCCGTCCTCGCCGCCGCCGACGGCACCGTGGCCTATGTCGGCAGCGACATTCCCTCGCTCGGCGGTCTCGTCATCCTTCAGCATGGCGGCGGCTGGACCACTGTTTACGGCCATGCCGGGCAGCTTCTCGTCCAACGCGGCCAGTCGGTGAAGCGCGGCCAGATGATCGCGCTCTCGGGTGACAGCGGCGCCAACCGCGCGCAGCTGCATTTCGAGATGCGTCAGGGCCGCACCCCGGTCGATCCGGTCCCGCGCCTCCCCGCCCGCCCCTAGGGCGAACGCATTGATTGGTCCGCGATAGCGGCTAAGCTCCATCCCGCATGCGCTTCCTCCCCCACGCCACGCTCAAGCGCAAATCGACGCTTCCCGTCTGGGTCTCGATCAGCTGGCGCGTCCTCGCGGTCGTCGCGCTGCTCGCGCTCGCCATCGGCGTCCACTGGTTCGACCGGGAGGGGCTGCGCGACAATTACGACGGGCATATCAGCTTCGTCGACATCGTCTATTTCACGATGATCTCGATCACCACGACCGGCTATGGCGACATCGCCCCGGTCACCGAGCGCGCCCGCCTGTTCGATGCGCTGGTGGTGACCCCGATCCGCGTGTTCGCGGTGCTGCTGTTCATCGGCACCGCCTATAATTTCGTCCTCAAGCGTACATGGGATAGATGGCGCATGGCCCTGATCCAGCGAAACCTCAACGGCCACATCATCGTCGCCGGCTTCGGCACCACCGGTTCGGAAGCCGTGGACGAGCTGATCGCGCGCGGCACCGATCCCGGCCAGATCGTCGTGATCGACGGCAACCAGCAGGCGCTCGAGCGTGCCCGCGATTGCGGCTGCATCATCCTTCAGGGCGACGCCACGCGCGATCAGACGCTTGAGGACGTCAAGATCACCCGCGCGCAATCGATGATCGTCAGCGCCGGACGCGACGATACTTCGGTGCTCATCACCCTCACCGCGCGCCACCTCGCGCCGAACCTCAAGATCAGCACGGTGGTCAAGGCGGAGGACAACGAACTCCCCGCCCGCGCCGCCGGCGCCACCACCGTCATCAACCCGGTCAGCTTCGCCGGCCTGCTTCTCGCCAGTTCGTGCAAGAGCCAGCATGTCGCCGACTATATGATGGACCTCGCGTCGATCGAGGGGCCCGTCGCGCTCGCCGAACGCGCGGTGAAACCCGAAGAGGTCGGCCAGCCGCTCGCCACCATCCCCACCGGCATCGGCCTGCGCCTGTACCGCGGCGGCGAGGCCTATGGCTTCTTCACCGACGAGGCGAAGGCGCTGCAGGCCGGGGACACCATCGTCGAAGTGGTGCGCACGGGCGGCAAGCGCGGCAATTGAGGATCGCGCGCGCGGCCTTCCGGAGCCTAGGCCCGGATCGCAGCAGGCAAGGTTTTCCCGATCCATGGCGACGCCTGTTCATAGGCATGGCCGACCTGTAGCACCGCCAGATCGGCATGGGTCGGGCCGACGATCTGCATCCCGATCGGCAGCGTGTTCGGCCCGCCGAACCCCGCCGGCACCGACAATGCCGGCAGGCCCGCCATGGTCACCGGTAGCGTCACCTCCATCCAGCGGTGATAGCTGTCCATCTTCCGCCCCGCGATTTCGGTAGGCCAGCGCAGATCGACGTCGAAGGGAAAGACCTGCGCGGTGGGCAGGATCAGGAAATCGAACGTCGCGAACGCCTTGCGGAACGCCTCGTAGATGCGCGTGCGTCCCATCTGCGCCTGCGTGATCTGGATGCCGGAAAGCTTGCGATAGCCCTCGACCTCCCACAGCGCCTCCGGCTTCATCTGCGCCCGTTTCGCCGGATCGTCCGCGAAACCGATCAGGTCGGCGCCGACCGACCAGTGCCGCAGCGTCACCGCGGTGCGCCACATCGCTTCGGCCGGCTCGTCCAGCGCCGCCGCATCGACACTCATGCCGATCGCGCGAAACGCCGTCAGCGCCTTCTCGCAGGTTTCGAGCACCCCCGGCTCCATCGGCAGCGCGCCGCCGAGATCGCCGAGCCAGCCGATCCGCTTGCCCTTCCACGCGCGGTCCAGCGGCCGCGCGAACACCGCCGGATCGTCCTTGAGCGAGAAGGGCGCGCGCGGGTCCGATCCCGCCTGAACCGACAGCAGCAGCGCCGCGTCGCGCACCGTTCGCGCCATCGGCCCCGATGTCGCGAACGTCTGCCCGAACACGTCGCTCGACGGCGCCGACGGCACGCGTCCGAAGGACGGACGAAAGCCGAACACATTGTTCCATGCCGCCGGATTGCGCAGCGACCCGCCAAAGTCGCTTCCGTCGGCCAGCGGCATCATGCGCAGCGCCAGCGCGACCGCCGCTCCGCCCGAGCTGCCGCCCGCCGACTTGCGCGGATCATAGGCGTTGCGGGTCACGCCGAAGACCGGGTTGAAGCTGTGCGATCCCAGCGCGAACTCCGGCACATTGGTCTTGCCGGTGAAGATCGCGCCCGCCGCGCGCATCCGTCCGACCACCAGCGAATCCGCCGCCGCGATGTTGTTGCGCAACAGCGGCGAGCCCTGGGTATGCGCGATCCCCTTTGCCGGCGCGGTGTCCTTCACCGCCTGCGGGAAACCGTGCAGCGCGCCACGAAACCGTCCCTTCGCCGCGTCCTCGTCCTGCGCCGCCGCCTCGCGCAGCAACCGGTCGCCATCGACGCGTGAGACAATGGCGTTGAACTTGGGGTTGAGCGCATCGACCCGTGCCAGATGCGCCGTCATCACTTCGCGGCTGGAAACGTCGCGCCGCCGGATCGCCGCCGCCAGATCGACCGCGGTCATGGCAAGGATGTCGTTACCCGCCCCCATATGCGCCCGCGCTGCCGCCACCTGAGTCGCGACCGCCGCCGCCGGAGCCGCCGCCAGCAGCTTGCGTCGTGTCACTCTCATTTCTCCGATCCTTCCTGCGCACGGCCGGGCTGCCCCTTCACGAACCAGCGATCGGGCAGCGCCTTCTTGCGTGGCCATTCCTCGGCGAGCGTCGCCGCATCGTAGATGCGTCCATTCTTGATCACCTTGTCGATCGCCGCTGCATTCTCGATCCGCTCGAGCGGATTGGCGCTCATGATCAGGATGTCGGCATATTTGCCCGGCTCGATGCTGCCGATCTGCCCCTTGCGGCCGATCACCTCGGCGCTTTCGAGCGTCGCGGCGCGCAGCACCTCGTGCGGGGTCGCCCCGCCCTCGGCATAGGCGCGCATCTCGTAATGATAGCCCAGCCCCTGGATCACGGCATGGCTGCCGATGCCGATCAGCCCGCCGGCCTTGCGGATGCGCAGCGCATCGGCGGCGAAGGACGCGGAAGTGCGGTCCATCGGCGGCGTCCACACCCGGTTGCGCATCTTGCTCTCGATGATCCCCCACGGAACGAAGCGCGCGAGCTTCGCATCCTTGTCGATCGCGCCCGCGATCACCTGATCGTCATAGGGCGCGAACCCGCCATAGAGCACGCCGAAGGTCGGCGAATAACCGATCCGCGACGACGCATAGAGCTTCACGACATCCTCTCGCAGCGGCGTGATCGGCAGATTATGCTCGTTGCCCGCCATGCCGTCGATGGCGTGGGTCAGGTTGAGGTTGAAGTCGCTGGCGCCCTCGGTCGTCGCCATCATCCCCATCCTGGCCGACGCCTCGACCACCAGCTTGCGCTGGGTGCGGTTGCCGACAAGATAGGCCTTGAGATTGCTCGTCCGGTAGTAATCGCGATAGCGCGTCAGCACCGCTTCCGCCTCGGCCGCCGAGTTGATCTCGCTGTTCACGAAGATCCCCGGTCCGGTCGAAAAGGCGCGCGGACCGACCATGATTCCGGCGTCGATCATGTCCTGATAGCCGAACACGTCGATGGTGAAGGGCTGGACGTCCAGCCCGCTGGTCACGCCATAGGCCAGGTTCGCGAGCAGGCTCCAATGGTTGGCCTCCAGCACTTGCCGCGGCAACTCGAACCAGTGCGCGTGCGTGTCGACAAAGCCCGGGGTCAGATATTTGCCGGTGACGTCGACGATGGTCGCGCCGGCGGGCGTCGCGACTTCACCGGTCTTGCCGACCGCGACGATACGGTTGCCGGTCACCACCACATCGGCGCCCGCGATGGTCTCGTCGCCGCGCATCGTGATCGCGGTGCCGCCGCGCAGCACGACCGTGCCCTGCGGCACGTCGCGGGGCAGCTCGACCACCGCCTCGACCTTTGCCGCCTGCTTCTCGGCCACGCCCTTCGCCAGATCGGCCGCCTGTGCCGCGCCGATCGTCCGCACCGTCGCGCCGAGCGACCACATCACCGTCTTTCCGTCACGCGACCAGTCGACATAGTCGGCGCCGATATCGGTCAGCCGCACCCCGAACACCACGGGACGGGTCAGTTCCAGCGCCTGCGGATCGGCCGAGAAGGACGGCGGCACGTCGAGCAGCCAGGCCTGCGACGCTGCCTTGACCAGCATGCGCGTCCCGTCCGGGCTCAGCCGGATATCCTCGGGCGGGGTCTGGATGTTGTTGAAGTAGCGGTTGGAGTTGGGCGCGCGCAGGTCGAAGACGCGCCGCGTCGTCCCGCCCTGCACCGCGACCGCCTCGACCGACGGCCCGCTCATATAGCGCAGCCATTCGCCCTTGCCGTCGAACGACAGCGACCGGATGCCCGATTTGCTGGCGACCACCCGGCTTTCGCCGCCGGCCAGCGGCAGCAGCACGATATCGGTCGGCCGGCTGGCCTGAAGGTCCGACGCGGACTGCAGCCGTTCGATACTGGTCGCACGCAGCACCGCCACCGAACGCCCGTCCGGTGAAACCGTCGGCTCGCTATAATAGGCCGAAGCTTGGGACAGCCGCTTCGGCTTCCCGCCCGCCGCCGGGATCGCCCACAGCGCCCCACCGGCATCGCCGCCGGTGGAGCTCTCGCCGCTCCACGTCACATAGACGAGCGTGCGGCCGTCCGGCGACCAGCCCGGCTGGAACGCCATCCCCTCGACCCCGGCGACCGCGCGCGGCGTGCCGCCTGCGCGATCCTGCACATAAAGCTGGCCCAGCGCGGCAAAGGCGATCCGCGATCCGTCGGGCGACA
>Ga0247823_10002318_pt1 | contig 15690 bp, 12 predicted proteins | sample 13C_PalmiticAcid_2_FD_192426 | JGI IMG/M metagenome (GOLD analysis project Ga0247823, IMG submission 192426) | Soil microbial communities from agricultural site in Penn Yan, New York, United States - 13C_PalmiticAcid_Day30 | ecosystem: Environmental > Terrestrial > Soil > Agricultural land...
GGCTGCATGGCCTGCAAACAGGGCGCAATGGCCGTCGGAATCGCTGCGCAGACGCATCGGGGCGACTCGTTTCTTCGAAATCAGCACCCGTGGCCCTTTCAATGAGCACTTTTTCAACGGCCTGCTAGACCGCACCGCGATGCAGTAGTTTATAAGATGCACGGCGACGTATCTCATGCATCGGACGCAGTACTGATTAGAGATGACTACGAACGCTATCATATGAAAATGCAGCCATTCATCACTGCATTAAGTGGTGATTTGGTCTCCAAAACTTTCCTTTTCGTGGGTTTTAGCTTCACCGACCCTAATCTAGAATATATTTTGAGCCGAGTCCGTATTCATTACGGACCAGATCAGCGCCAACACCATTGCCTACTTCGCAAAACCACAAAATTCGAAGGTGAAAACCAAGCGGACTTTGAATATCGCGAGCGCAAAGAAAAATTATTCTCAATCGAACTGCTCAGAGTCGGCATAAAGGTGACATACGTCGACAACTACGACGACATCACCAAGATTCTCAAAGCCATAGAGGACAAACACAAGAGGCGCACGGTTTTCATTTCAGGAGCTGCGCATGACTACTCACCGTGGGAGCAAGGCGAAGCGGAGCGCTTCGTCCACGATCTCGGCAAGGAGATTAGTCGTAGTGGTCACCGCATCATCTCGGGATTTGGCCTTGGGATTGGCGGTGCTGTAATTTCAGCTGTGGTAGAAGACACCGTTATGAATGGCGGTCGACTCGACGACAAGCTGATCTTGCGCCCATTTCCGCAAAAGCAAACTGGTGACCAGCCCCTTCCACAGCTGTGGACTCAGTACCGCAACACCATGCTTGACCACGCGGGCGTTGCGATATTCGTCTTTGGTAACAAACTGGTCGATGGCAAGCTTGTTGAATCAAACGGTATGCGAGAAGAATTCGAGATTGCAAGGACAAAAGGTATCTTCGTAATACCTATCGGCTTAACAGGAAGCATCGCTCGAACTCTTTGGCGAGAGGTGGTCGACCAGTTCAAACCCGATTCACATCCAAAAGGAGAGGAAATTGCCAAGTTGCTTCAAGCGCTTGGCGAAGAAAAATCTGACTTGAAAGACGCCAAGGGCATAACTCTTCATCTTTTAAAAATCATCTAATAAATTATGGCAAGAAAAGTATTCTTCAGCTTCAAGTACGACGATGTGCAGCGCGCAATGATCGTTCGCAACAGTAACGTTATCCAGGGCGCGATTAAGTCGGGATTCATTGATGCCGCGGACTTTGAAGCGGTCGAGCGCCAAGGCGACAAGGCAATCCAGAATTGGATTGATGGTCAGCTCGAAGGCACATCGGTCACCGTGGTTTTGATTGGCGCGAATACGTCGAAAAGCAAGTGGGTCAAGTACGAAATTGCCAAGAGCATCGCTAGGGGCAACGGAATCCTGACCATAGACATCAGCAAAATTTCCGACTGGAAAGGCAATGAGTCGGAATGCTGCGATTTGCGTGTTCCCGGGTATCCGCACTACTTGTGGTTCAAGGGCAGCGGGAAGGAGAAGCTGGGAGAGTGGGTGGAAAAAGCAGCCAAAGACGCCGGGAAGTAAAAAGGGCTAGCAGGCGAATCACGCATTGCGACCATAGGAGAGCGCCTCTGCAGGATCAGCCTGCAGTGGGACGACTACCGTCATCCCTGAACACCCGTGAGTGTTCGCTCGTAGTACGAGTGACCGCCTAGTGTCTAGTCCCTTCCCGGTGCACAGGCTGCGGACCGCAACAGGCACGAGTGCGCTCAGGTGTGCTCCACCAAGCACGAACGAATCCTTCGTCCTTCGAGGGCCATATCTGGCGCACGAACTTCGATGTGGCAGCAAGCATCGAGGGGGTTTTGATTCGGTCGAACGCGAGATACACCAAACGCCTGAGGACTAGCGTTCGATGGTTCGATGGTTCGATAAAGGTTGAAGTAGCCGAGAGTGCTCGTCGGAGAGGTCGATGCCTTGGCCCAGCTCAAACGTCGGAAAGCGCGGCAAAAGCGGTAGGCCACGCCCCGTTTTGACAGTCTGCTGTCAATTGGCAGATTGTTGTCAATTTATGTCAAGCAGCCGTATGAAGCTCGCTTGGCTGCGACCACAACAAGTCAGCCCGCTAGGTGACAGGGCAGAAGGTGCGGGGTTGAGGGCCAAGCTCGCCTGTCACCCAACTTGAGGAGCAGCTTTACAGGCCTCGGCGGCGAAGACGGCGCAGAAGGGAATAAACGATCTACCTAGAAAAGGCGTGGACTGGGCATCGTGTCCGCCATGACTTTCCTAGGAGATATCCCCGTGTCATCTTTCATAAGCACCCATCGCTTCGACCCTCAACACCCAGAAAACTTCTTCGTCAAACGAATGAGCCTAGCCCCAATCATTAAAGAAATGGTGGGCACACGGGCGGCCTACTGCCGACTCGCCACCCGGCGAGAGGCAGACCGGCCGGAACTGCTCTTTTTTCTTCCCTCAGTGAGCGACGAGTCGATAGAAGCACTAGCACGTGATTTTCCAAGTTTGCACAACTCGTACTCGCCGGACTGCATGCACCTTGCCCCTCAATTTACCTGGGGCCAGGAGGGACTGTTTGTGGTCATCATGGCTGGCGATTTCTTCTATGACCTGACAGAGTCCAAGCGAGGAGGGTTTGGCATCGCATTCTTCAATGAACGCGTGGGTTACTACTCCCATGGCAGGCTCAACAAGTTTGACAAGGAGTGTCTATGGGAGAACATGAACGTGCTGTCGTCTTACTCGATGAACTACAGGCCTTACAGGGAGTGGAGTGAAGAGTATTTGGAGGAGCATCGCGGAAAAAATGATGCCCCGCCCGAGCCGGGCACGTTCCCACTCAACGTCATACCTGCTGAAGGCTGAGCGTTCGCTTGCCCACCTGCACCAACGAAAGAAGGCCGGAGAGATCCAGCCTTCTTTTTTTTTCGACTCTGGCCTTTCGGTTTGTCAGACCATGGGTATGCCTTGTGAGATGCTAACCGTCTCTTCAAGAGCCGAGCGTGTTGCAACCAATGACTATCTGCGCCTACTGCAAGCAAGACCGGACCGCTACGCGTGAGCATATCGTTCCAGCGTTCCTGTACGAGTATCAGAAGACACTTGACGCGTCCATCGTCGGATGGAACGAGGCGGCTGGAAAAATGGTGCCAGGTGAGTTCAAGGTGAAGGATGTCTGCGATGACTGCAACAGCAGGACGCTTAGCCAGCTGGACGATTACGCCAAGGCGCTGTTGAAGAACGTCGGCATACTCACGCCGAACTACACGCGCTCGACACTGACTCTGTCTTACGACTATGACCTGCTGGTTCGCTGGCTGTTGAAGGTCTCCTTTAACTCGTCCAGAACAGATGGCGCTCATCGTCACCTGTTCGAAGATCTCGTCCCGTACATGCTTGGAAACGAGGCTAGACCGCGTCGTGGAAGGGTCACCGTGGCCGCGTATCTAGCGGGAGCGGAACGAATAGATTCGGCGAAGCGCGCAGCGGTCCCGTATCTAAAGGATGTGGACACGGAACAGCCTTTCAACCCGTTCTTGGTTCGCATCTGTTACGGGGCTGTCGAGAGAGGCCGTCCGTACATGTTGCGGCTAAACGTGTTCGGCCCGCTTGTGTTCTTCATGCTGCTTTTCGACGAGGGCATTCTGCCTGGACATGCGTCTGCCGAAATCAGACGGTTTTTAAAGAAGTTTGCAGGCGCTGTGGAACTGACAGCTCAGCACAAGAGGGTGGAGCTTCGCGCTGGAGAAACAACGTGGGCAGACCTCTACGCTGCCCAAGTCGCGCGAGTAAAAGCGCTTAACCTCAGTTGAGTTCTCACCCGTTAACTTCAGCCGGAGACTAAGGAAGTCGAGCGACGGGGAGTAAGCTGTCCAACAGGCAGCACCAGACCTACACGGCGACAAGCTCGGCAATCTTGGCGGCGACCACCTCCATGGAGTCTTCAGCAGTGTCCAAGCCGGTTCGGGAGGCGAGCAGCGGACTGACGTTTCGTAGAGCCGCGTAAGTCGTGTTGTGCACGATGGGAACAAGCTGATTACCCGCCAGTAGCGCAGAAAGCTCTTTCTCAGCAACGCCTTCGTTTGGGAGCCGGGCTATCAGAGCAGGCGTCACCAAAACGAGCCCGATTCGAGAGTTTGCCAACCCCTTGTCAATCGCCCGCATCAGGGGTTGACCAAGTTGCACATCCTTTTCGCTAAACCATACCTTGACGCCAGCCGCCACAAGCAGGTCATGCAGTTGCTTGGCTATTCCCTGACGGTCGTCCCACGCATGACACAGAAACACGTCACGGAGATCTGGCAGCGTCACTGCCCGCGTCTCAACGGTTTCACGGATTGGAGTGAGAGAAACAACCTGGGCCGACGTATACGAAATGGGCGAACCCGCCTTCGACCATCTCGGCCTTGAGGTGCCTCCTGAGCGGCCAAAACTTGCGCTTCCACCGCTGTAGCTACTTCCACTCGACGTGGAATACGAAGGGCTGTAACCGCTATAGCGGTAGCTGCTTCTGTAGCGACATGCGGGACAAGCTGCCGCTGCTGCGGCGGAACTGTGTCCGCGAACTGGTGCTGTGCATCGAGCCAAGTAGAACTCCCTCAGTGGATGTTGCTTAAATAAGTCTACGTCGGAAGATCCAGCCCGCCCAGGTTATCGCCTCGTGAAAATTGCCCGCAAACATGGCCGCCCGAACAGGGGGTGAACGCGCCACCCTCGGTCGGTCCCCTCCACTGCTCGTCGCCCCCCCCAACTCGTGTTGCAACAAGCAAAGAGAGGCGCTCAGGCTTGAAAGCGAACGACTCTTTTACCTAGTCAGCAGAACACGTCTTTCTCGAAAGCGAACGACTTAATTACCTAGCCGGTGGTTGGGCTTGAGCAAGATCGTTGATTTTCCTCACTTTCTTAGCGAACGACTCTTTTACCCAAAACCACGATGGCCGACGCGTCGCCCACCACCAGCGCGGCGAGCACGCCGGCGCTGCGCGGGTCGTCCGGCACGCGGGCCTCGATGCGCTCGGCCACGGTCTGGCGCAGGCGGTCCACCGGGTGCCAGGGTGTGGCGCCCAGCCACTGGGGCACCGGGTCGCGCGGGCCGCTGCGCACCGAGCCGGTGGCCTGGATGCCCTGTTCCCAGAGCCAGCGTTCGCGGTCGAAACCGTGGGGGTTGGCGTTGCCGTGCGGGCTGCGCAGGCGCACGGTGAAGTGCCAGCGGTCGCCGGTGCGCAGGCCCGGGCTGGCGGCGGAGCGGCTTTCGCCCGGGCTGCTGTACCAGGCCAGTTGCAGGCGCGGCGGCAACGGCACGGCCTGGCCCGCGCGCGCAGCCGACTCGACCACGACATCGAAGCGTTCGCCTTGTGGGCCCCGCTGCGGCAGCGACGCGATGCGCCCGGTCACTTCGATGTCGATGTCCTGCAAGGCCGGGTCGAGCGCGTCGGCGGCGAAATGAACCGCGCGGGCCCCGGTCAACCCAGCGCCGATGAGCACCCCCGCCACACCGGCCAGCAGCCATGCGGGGGCCATGCGCCGGACCCGCCGCAGGGCCCACAGGCCGGCCACACCGGCGCCCAGCAGCGCGCCATACACCGCCATCGGCCACAGCGCGGGCTGCTGCAATTGCAGCGCCACCCCGAGCACCCAGGCCGCCAGCGCCACGAAGCCGGCGTGGCTCGCTTTCAGGCGGGGCGGCACGGCCTGGGGGAAATGTCATGTGGCCGTGGCGCAAGACTTGCTAGCATGGCTGCAAGCCGCAACGGCCGATCGGTTGCCTGCGGACCCATTGTTGTTCCCCTCCAGGAAAGTCTCTCGTATGGCCATCCATGTTGCCCTGAGCCACATCACCCATTATCGATACGACCGCTTGGTCAAGCTGGGGCCTCAGGTGGTCCGGCTGCGGCCCGCACCGCACAGCCGCACCAAGGTGCTCTCGTACTCGCAGCGCATCGAGCCCGGCGAGCATTTCATCAACTGGCAGCAGGACCCGTTCGCCAACTACCAGGCGCGCCTGGTGTTCCCCGAGCCCACCACCGAGTTCAAGGTCACGATCGACCTGGTGGTGGAGATGGCGGTCTACAACCCGTTCGACTTCTTCCTCGAACCGTCGGCCGAGAACTTCCCCTTCAAGTACGACGCGGCGCAGCAGCAGGAGCTCGCGCCCTACCTGGCCACCGCGCCGCTCACGCCGCTGCTCAAGGCCTACGTGGACGCGGTGGACCGCAAGGAACGCCGCACGATCGACTTCCTGGTCGAGATCAACCAGCGGCTGCAGAGCGACATCGCCTACACGATCCGCATGGAGCCCGGTGTGCAGACGCCGGAAGACACGCTCAAGCTCAAGAGCGGCTCGTGCCGCGACAGCGGCTGGCTGCTGGTGCAGATCCTGCGGCACATGGGGCTGGCCGCGCGCTTCGTCTCCGGGTACCTGATCCAGCTCACGTCCGACGTGAAATCGGTCGACGGCCCCAACGGCCCCGAGAAGGACTTCACCGACCTGCACGCCTGGTGCGAGGTGTTCCTGCCCGGTGCGGGCTGGATCGGGCTGGACCCGACCTCGGGCTTGCTCGCAGGCGAGGGCCATGTGCCGCTGGCCTGCACGCCGCAGCCCTCGAGCGCGGCGCCGGTCGAAGGCGGCGTGGACAAGTGCGAGGTGGAGTTCAGCCACCACATGAGCGTGACGCGCATCTACGAATCGCCGCGCGTCACCCTGCCCTACACCGACGAGCAATGGGCCGGCGTGCTGGCCCTGGGCGAGCAGGTGGACGCCGATCTGGAAAAGCACGACGTGCGCCTGACCATGGGCGGCGAGCCGACCTACGTGGCCACCAGCGACCGCGACGCGGCCGAGTGGAACACCGACGCCCTGGGCCCGACCAAACGCGGCTACGCCACCGAGCTGCTCGGGCGCCTGCGCGCCGAGTACGGCGCGGGCGGCTTCGTGCACATGGGCCAGGGCAAGTGGTACCCCGGCGAGCAGCTGCCGCGCTGGGCGCTCTCGATGTTCTGGCGCGCCGACGGCGAGACGATCTGGCACAACCCGGCCCTGCTGGCCGACGAGCGCGACGAAGCCCGCTATTCCAGCGACGACGCGCGCCGCTTCACGCAGGCGCTGGCGCGCAAGCTCGGCCTGTCCACCCAGTACATCACGCCGGGCTACGAGGACACCTGGTACTACCTCTGGCGCGAGCGCCGCCTGCCGGTGAACGTGGACCCGTTCGACAGCAAGCTCGACGACGAGCTCGAGCGCGCCCGCCTGCGCCGCGTCTTCAGCCAGGGGCTGGACGCCACCGTGGGCTACGTGCTGCCGCTGCAGGCCGCCGGCCGCAACGGCGTGCTGTCCAACAACGGCAAGAGCAGCTACCCGCGCATCTCGGGCACCGTGTGGTCCACCGGGCCGTGGTTCTTCCGCGACGAGCGCATGTACCTGATCCCCGGCGACTCGCCCATGGGCTACCGCCTGCCGCTGGACTCGCTGCCCTGGGTCTCGGCCGGCGACTACCCGTACCACATCGAGCAGGACCCGCACTCCGCGCGCGACCCGTTGCCGCGCGGCGCGGCGGTGAAGCACCAGGTGTCGCCGCACCAGGTCGGCGGTGGCTTCGCCGAAGGCGGCACGGTGTCGATGCAAGGCATGGACTTCGACCCCGATGCCGAGACCATGGAAGGCCTGCGCCCGGGCCAGCCTGCGCCGGGCTCGGCGCCGGCCCAGGCCCTGGCGGCGAAGTTTCCGCAGCGTGGCGAATCGGCCGCCTGGCTCACGCGCACCGCGCTGTGCGTGGAGTCGCGCGACCCGCACCGGTCCAACGGCCCCAAGGCCGAGAAGGCCGGTGGCGGCAAGAACCAGCACCTCTACATCTTCATGCCGCCCATGGCACTGCTGGAGGACTACCTCGACCTGCTCGCCGCCGTGGAGGCCACGGCCGAGAAGCTGGGCATGAGCATCGTGCTCGAAGGCTACCCGCCGCCGCGCGACCCGCGCCTGAAGATGCTGCAGGTCACGCCCGACCCGGGCGTGATCGAGGTCAACATCCACCCGGCGCACAACTGGGGCGAGCTGGTCGAGCACACCGAATTCCTCTACGAGGCCGCGCACCAGACGCGCCTGTGCGCCGAGAAGTTCATGACCGATGGCCGCCACACCGGCACCGGGGGCGGCAACCACTTCGTGCTCGGCGGCGCCACGCCCGCGGATTCGCCCTTCCTGCGCCGGCCCGAGCTGCTGGGCAGCCTGCTGGCCTACTGGCACAACCACCCCTCGCTGTCCTACCTGTTCAGCGGCCTGTTCATCGGCCCGACCAGCCAGGCGCCGCGCGTGGACGAGGCGCGCAACGACCAGCTCTACGAACTGGAAATCGCGCTCGCGCAGATCGGCCAGAACCGCCAGACCTACGGCGAGAACATGCCGCCGTGGATGGTGGACCGCACGCTGCGCAACATCCTGATCGACGTCACCGGCAACACCCACCGCAGCGAGTTCTGCATCGACAAGCTCTACTCGCCCGACGGCCCCACCGGCCGCCTGGGCCTGCTGGAGCTGCGCGCCTTCGAGATGCCGCCGCACGCGCGCATGAGCATCGCGCAACAGCTGCTGCTGCGCGCCATGGTCGCGCGCTTCTGGAAGCAGCCCTGGCAGGGCCGCCTCACGCGCTGGGGCACCGAGCTGCACGACCGCTGCCTGCTGCCCACCTTCGTGCGCATGGACTTCGAGGACGTGCTCACCGACATGGCCGACGCGGGCTACGCCTTCGACATGGCGTGGTTCGAGCCGCACTTCGAGTTCCGCTTCCCGCTGGTGGGCGAGGTCGCCGCGCGCGGCATCGAACTCACCCTTCGCAGCGCCCTGGAACCCTGGCACGTGATGGGCGAGGAAGGCGCGGTCGGCGGCACGGTGCGCTACGTGGACTCCTCGCTCGAACGCGTGGAAGTGCGCGTGAGCGGCTTCAACGACAGCCGCCATGTGATCACCTGCAACGGCCGCGCCCTGCCCCTGCAGAGCACCGGCACCGCGGGCGAGTACGTGGCCGGTGTGCGCTACAAGGCCTGGAGCCCGCCGTCGGCGCTGCACCCCTCGATCGCCGCGCACGCACCGCTGACCTTCGACATCGTCGACACCTGGCTCCAGCGCTCCATGGGCGGCTGCCAGTACCACGTGGCCCACCCGGGCGGTCGCAACTACGACACCTTCCCGGTCAACGCCTACGAGGCGGAGAGCCGCCGGCTCTCGCGCTTCTTCCACATGGGGCACACACCCGGCCGCATGGACGTGACACCGGCCCAGCACAGCCGCGAGTTCCCGTTCACGCTCGACCTGCGGACCTGAGCTGGGCCCCACCGCACCGCCAAACCCCTGTTTGAAGGATGCAACACCGCGATTCACGGCCGCCCGGTCCGCCCGCACCCCAGCGGGCATACTCTAAGCCCGTGAATCCCGAACCCACCGAATCCCTCTTTGCCCAGCTGCGACCCGACACGCCGGGTGAGTGGGCGCTCTCTCTTTCCGTGCCGGCCGACGCGGGTCACCGCGACGAACTGCGCGCGGGCGGGGATCCGGAAGCCTCGGCCCTGTCCGGGCCCTGGGCCAGCTTTTTCGAGCACATCGGCGCCGACGGCTTCAACGACCTGAACCGCCGTGCCGAGAACCTCGAGCGCCAGATCCGCGACAACGGCGTGACCTACAACGTCTACGCCGACGCCTCCACCGGGCTGGAACGCCCCTGGTCGCTGGACCTGTTCCCCAAGCTCATCGGTCCGCAGGACTGGGCGCAGATCGAGACCGGCGTGCTGCAGCGCACCCGCCTGCTCAACGCCATGATGGCCGACCTGTACGGCGAGCGCGAGCTGCTCAAGCGGGCGCTGCTGCCGGCCGCGCTGGTGCAGGGCCACCCGGGTTACCTGCGCTCGATGCAGGGCGTGCGCCCGCCGGGCGACACCTGGCTGCACATCGTGGGCTTCGACCTCGCCCAGGGGCCCGACGGCCGCTGGTGGGTGGTCGGCCAGCGCACCCAGGCGCCTTCGGGCCTGGGCTACCTGCTGGAGAACCGCATCGCCATCGGGCGCCAGTTCCCCAAGGCCTTCGCCGGCATGAAGGTGCAGCGCCTGGCCGCGAGCTACCGCGCGCTCATGGACGGCATCAAGCGCATGGCGCCCGAAGGCGAGAACGCGCGCATCGCCCTGCTCACGCCCGGCCCCTACAACGAGACCTACTTCGAGCACGCCTACCTCGCGCGCTACCTCGGCCTCACGCTGGTGGAGGGCAACGACCTCACCGTGCGCGACCAGCGCCTGTTCCTCAAGACGCTCAGCGGCCTGGAGCCGGTACATGCGCTCATCAAGCGGCTGGACGACGAATGGCTGGACCCACTGGAGCTGCGCTCCGATTCGCGCCTGGGCGTGCCCGGCCTGCTGCAGGTGCTGCGCGCGGGCAACCTGCTGCTGGCCAACGCACCGGGCTCGGCGCCGCTGGAGTCGAGCGCGCTGCTGGGCTTCCTGCCAGCCATCAGCCGGCACTTGCTGGGCGAGGAGCTGAGCCTGCCCTCGCTGGCCACCTGGTGGTGCGGCGAAGACGCCGCCATGCGCGAGGTGCTGCCCCTGCTGCGCGACAGCGTGATCAAGCCCACCTACCCGCGCTCCGGCCTGGACACCGTGATGGGCCAGAGCCTGAGCGAGCGAGAGCTCGACGAGTGGTCGGGCCGCATGGCGCGCCATGCCGACGACTACACCGTGCAGTCCTGGCTGCCGCTGTCGCAGACGCCGACCTGGCGCGGCGAGCGGCTGATGCCCCGCTCGGCGATGCTGCGCGTGTTCGCGCTGGCCGACGGCCCGCAGTCCTGGCGCGTGCTGCCCGGCGGCATGGTGCGGCTGGCGCCGCGCGGCCAGCTCATCGCGGCCATGCAGCGCGGCGGCAGCAGCGCCGACTGCTGGGTGCTCACCGACGGACCGGTGGACCACACCAGCCTGCTGCAGTCCGCCCCGAGCACGCTCACGCTGGCGCAGCAGAAGCGGCCCGTGACCAGCCGCGCCGCCGAAAACCTCTTCTGGCTCGGCCGCTACACCGAGCGCGCCGAGAACAGCGTGCGCCTCGCGCAGATCGTGCTCAACCACCTCGGCGGTGAAGAGCCCAGCTCGCGCGCGCTGATGGCCTGGCTCTCCGCCATGGCGCGCGAGAACGCCCTGGTGCTGCCCGACGTGCCCACCGCCGCGCTCTCCGCGCGCGTGTTCTCGCGCAGCCTCATCGCCGCGCTCTCGCCCGCCCCCGGCGATCCGCTGGCCGCGCAATCCTTTAGCGTGGGCTTCAACCTGCGCGCGCTCAAGGCCGCCGCCGCGCAGGTGCGCGAGCGCCTGTCGCAGGAGCACTGGAACCTGATCGAACGCACCGAGGCGAGTTTCGCGCGCGATTGCGCCGCCCTGTCCACCGACGCCGAATACGCCACCGCCGAAGCCATCGGCACGCTGCAGAACGCCAGCGAGCTGCTCGCGGCCATCACCGGCTCGCAAACCGACCGCATGGTGCGAGACGACGGCTGGCGCCTGCTCTCCATGGGCCGCCACATCGAGCGCCTGATCACGCTGGCGCGGGCGCTGTCGCTTGCGCTCGAACACGGCTGCGTGCACGACCCGGCCGGCTTCGAGGCCGTGGTCGCGCTGTTCGACAGCACCATCACCTTCCATGCGCAGTACCAGCAGCGGCGCGACATGGTGGCGCTGATCGACCTGCTGGTGATGGACCGCGACAACCCGCGCTCGCTCGCCTGGGTGGTGCAGACGCTGCGCTCGCGCCTGGCCAAGCTCTCGCACAGCGCGACGCCGCAGGACGCCGTTCTCGCGCGCGGCCTGCCCAACCCCGACACCTGGGTGCTGCCCGACCTGAGCAACTGGCAGCGCAGCCCCGACGGCCAGCGCGTCTGGAGCGACCTGGCCGCGCTGCTCGACGACTGCGAGGCCGCGGCGGTCGAACTCTCCGACGAGATCACGCGCCTGCACTTCAGCCACGCGGACCAGCGCAACCAGAGCCTTGGAGCCTGAACCATGAGCCCCCACGCTCCGCACTTCGTGTCGTCGCTGCCCCCCGAGGGGGCGCAGGCCCGCCTTGGGGCGGCCCGGCGGAGGGCTGAACCATGAACCCCCACGCTCCGCACTTCGTGTCGTCGCTGCCCCCCAAGGGGGCGCAGGCCCGCCTTGGGGCGGCCCGGCGGAGGACCTGACATGCTCCTGCGCATCCTGCACCGCACCCGCTACCGTTACCACGGTGCGATCGACCTCGCGCAGCACATGGTGCACCTGCGGCCGGTGGACACGGTCTCGCAGCGCGTGCGCTCGCACGAGCTGCGCATCGACCCCGAGCCGGCCGCGCGCAGCGAGACCACCGACGTGTTCGGCAACCAGCGCACCTTCTTCTCGCTGCAGTCCGTCCACAGCATGCTGACCGTGGAGGCCGACAGCCTGGTCGACACGCAGGCGCCCGAGCCCTTGCCCGAAGGCCCGCCCTGGCGCGCCATGAACTGGGAGCGCGTGCGCGAGCATTTCCACTACCGCGCCCAGGCCCCCTTCGACGCGGCGAGCGAGTTCCTGTTCGCCTCCCCCCATGTGCCCCGCGACGACGCCTTCGCCGCCTTCGCCCGCCCGGCCTTCAAGCCCGGCCTGCCGGTGCTGGAGGCGGCCCGCGCGCTGATGGAGCGCATCCACACCGAGCTCGAGTACGAAACCCACAGCACCGAAGTCAGCACACCGGCGCTCGACGCGCTGGCGCAAGGCAAGGGGGTGTGCCAGGACTTCGCCCACATCATGCTGGGCTGCCTGCGCTCGCTCGGCCTGCCCGCGCGCTACGTCAGCGGTTATTTGCTCACGCGCCCGCCGCCGGGCAAGCCGCGCCTGATCGGCGCCGATGCCTCGCACGCCTGGGTCTCGGTGTACGTGCCTGTGGCGACCGCTGCCGATGCCCCCGCCGACGCGCCCGCCGGTGCCTGGTTCGACTTCGACCCCACCAACAACCGCTGCGGCCGGGGCAGCCCGGGCGAGGACTACGTGACGCTGGCGATGGGGCGCGATTTCTCGGACGTCTCGCCCATGCGCGGCGTGATCCAGAGCGGCGCGCGGCACTCGCTGTCGGTGGCCGTGACGGTCGCACCGCCCGACGAACTCGAACAGCTCCAGGCCGCCGAAGACGCCTGACCCCCGTCGATAGAATGGGTCGCTCATTCTTCAGGAGCGTTCCATGAGCATTTACGACAAGCTGACCCAACTCGGCATCTCCCTGCCGCCCGTGGCCGTGCCCGCTGCGGCCTACGTGCCCTTCGTGCAGACCGGCAAGCTGATCTTCCTGAGCGGCCACATCGCCAAGAAGGAAGGCAAGCCCTGGGTGGGACAGCTGGGCCTGACCATGACGACCGACGAAGCCCAACCCGCCGCCCGCGCCGTGGCCATCGACCTGCTGGGCACGCTGGACGCCGCCTGCCGCGCCGCCGGCACCGACCTGAATGGCGTCAAGCGCGTCGTGAAGGTGCTCAGCCTGGTGAACTCCACCCCCACCTACACCGAGCAGCACCTGGTCACCAACGGCTGCAGCGAGCTGATCGGCGAGGTGTTCGGCGCGGCGACCGGCGCGCACGCGCGCAGCGCCTTCGGCGTGGCTCAGTTGCCGCTGGGCGCCTGCGTCGAGATCGAGCTGATCGCAGAACTCAAGTAACCCCCTGCGCGCCTTCGGCGCTCCCCCCTTGAAAGGGGGGCGGCACCTGGGGCCGGCGGAGCCCGACCCTCGGTGCCCCTGGAAGGGAGCCCTCTCTGCGGAGACTTACTTTTTCCTGCGCTCGTTGGCGCGCCGCACCTGGCGGCTCTGGGCGGCTGGCGGGATCGCTGCGTCCTTGCTGGCGCGGCGCCGGGCAAAGTAGCGCGTGGCGAAGCGCGCAACGCCAAAAGCCAGCGCTGCCATCACGGCGGCGATCACGATCCCTGTCCATTCGCTGTTGTTCATCGTCCGATCACCTGTGTCATGTCATTCCAGCCCGGCGGGCTTGAGGAAGCGCTCGAACCGCGCGAGTTCCTCGTCCAGCGCGCGCTGGAAACCCACATCGCGGGGGCGTGCCCCGGCAAACCCCAGTTCGTGCCGAAGCTGGCCGCGCTCCAGGCGCAGGTTGGCCCAGCCCACCATGCGCTCGCCCCACAGCACCGGCAGGGCGTAGTGGCCCATGGTGCGTTTCGGCGCCGGCACATAGGCTTCGAAGCGGTACGCCCAGTCCCACAGCATCTCGAACCGCCGCCGGTCCCACACCACGGGATCGAACGGCGCGAGCAGCCGCACCACCCCGTCATCGGGCTGGTGGCGGCGCGAAGCGGGGTTTTCGTCGGCCGGCCAGAACCAGGTGGTGCCGTCCACCTCGGCGTGGCCGTAGCGCGCGCGGGCGGCCTTCACCACGGCGCGGGTTTCGACTGCGAGGTGCGGTGCGCCGTAGCGCAGCAAGGTCACCAGGTAACCCAGGCTGGGTGAAGGCACGGGCGCGTAGAGCGCCACGATGGCATCGACCAGCGCCTCGGCGCGCGCCAGGCGGGCCGCAGGGCTTTCATCCTGCTCCACATGGCTCATCGCCTCGTACACCCGGGTGCCCGATTCGCGGCGGCGCACGCGCAGCCAGCCGTGGTGGTGCATGTCGTCGAGCAGGCGGGTGCTGGCGTTGAGTTCACCGCCCCAGTAACCGGCCACTCGGCCGTGGTGCACGAAGGCCTCGCCCACCTCGCGCGGGTGGACCACGCCGCGCTCCTGCACGAAGGCCAGCAGCTCCCGCGCGCGGTCCGTGGTGGCCGCGTCCCAGGGCCGCCGGGGCGTGCGCGGGTGCAGCAGCGCCAGCATCTCGCGCGGCACGAAGCCGTAGTTGACGAAGGCGTCTTCTTCCACACCCAGCCGCTCGTAGCGGCGCTCCAGATCGCCGGCGCGGTAGTCGCGAACCCGCTGGTAGAGGATGAGGTCCTGCGCGCGCGCCGGGGCGCGCATCGGGTCGGCCTGCACGAACCCGAGCCGGCGGATCGCGGCCGGCAGCGTCACCGGTTTGAACAGGCTGCGCGCGATCGCGTGGCGGCGCAGCTCGGCCAGGGTGGGCGAGCGCGCCATGGCTTCTCCTACTCCACCCGCGTGATGCGGCTGGGCTTGAAGCCGAGGTCGGCCGCCTTGCCCTTGCGGGCCCGCGCCGCGCGCGCGTTGTTGAGGCTGCGGATCTCCAGCGTTTCCTCGCGCTCCTTGCCGCCGCGACCGATGCCTTCGATCTTCACGCTGCGGGTGTAGGCGGCAGCGCCGGCCAGGGTGTCCTTGGCCTCGAGGTCGATCAGCATCAGGCCGCGACCGCCCTTCTCCATCAGCTTGAGCTCGCTGATCTCGAAGGTGAGGATGCGCCCGCCGGTGGAGGCGCAGCACACGTGCGTGGCCGGCACCAGCGGCACGCCGCCGGACGTGAAGGCCGCGTGCGACGGCGCGCACGGCGTTTCGCCTTCGCCCAGGTTGAGGAAGGTCTTGCCGCCGCGCTGGCGCGAGACCATGTTCTCCACCGTGGCCAGGAAGCCGTAGCCGCCGCTGCTGCTGAGCAGCAGCGCGGCGTTGGCCGGGCCGGCGAAGTAGTGCAGCGGCTGCGTGCCGCTTTCGAGTTCGATCAGCGTGGTGATGGGCTGGCCGTCGCCGCGCGCGCCCGGCAGGCT
>Ga0247823_10002319_pt1 | contig 15690 bp, 15 predicted proteins | sample 13C_PalmiticAcid_2_FD_192426 | JGI IMG/M metagenome (GOLD analysis project Ga0247823, IMG submission 192426) | Soil microbial communities from agricultural site in Penn Yan, New York, United States - 13C_PalmiticAcid_Day30 | ecosystem: Environmental > Terrestrial > Soil > Agricultural land...
CTGCCGGGCACAGGGACAATGTTCAATATGCGGCGATGCGTTTGAGGCACCCGCGGTGGTGCAAATTCAGACACTTCCGCCTGATTGCCCATCCCGCCTTAAAAGTAGGTTACCTTAGTTTGCCGCGATCCGGGCAGGCCTTCGGGGCTCTAAGCCTCGCCCTGCGTCTCGATCAGCGCCGCCGCCAGCGCTTCCTTGGGGCTCTTCCCGCCCCACAGCACGAACTGGAATACGGGATAGAAACGCTCGCACTCGTCGATCGCGCTTTCGACCAGCAATTCGGTCTGCGCGAGAGTCATCGACGCGCCGTCATCGCCCGGGATCATCGCCGCGTGACGGAACAGCAGGATGCCGCTCGACGACCACAGCTCGAAATGACCGATCCACAGCTGCTCGTTGACCAGCCCGATCGCTTCATAGATGTCGCCGCGCCGCTCGTCGGGCACGCGCACGTCTGGAAAGCCCAGGAACTGGAGCACGCCGTCGTCCTCGCGCCAGATGGCGCGAAGCTCATATTCAGTCCAGCTGCCCTTTACGCGGGCGACGATCTCGTCGTCCTCGCGCTCATGGCTCCAGCCATGGGCGGCGTAATAGGTTTCCAGCATGTCGATCGGCGCGGCATCGTCGCGCTCATATTCGCTCTCATCGAGCATCCGGTCGTCCTCCGCCCGGCCCTTGCCTGTGCGCATGGGTGCCTTGCGACGCTGCGCCGCACAAGCGGGTTATGGTAAATCGCGCCTAAATAGGTGTGGAAAAGCGCCGTTTATGCGCCTGCCGCACCCTTTTTCGGCTTAGTGGCCTTGGGGGCAGCCGCCGGCGCGGGTTTCGCCGCCGCAGCACCGCCCAGCTTCGCCTCAAGCGCCTCGATCCGCGCCCTCAGCGCATCATTCTCGTCACGCGCGGCCGCGGCCATCGCCTTCACCGCCTCGAACTCGTCGCGCGCAACGAAGTCCATGCCCCCGACAAACCCCTTGAAGCGCTCACGCGCCGCCGACTCACCCTCACGGGCCATGCCCGCCATGGTGCCGGCCGCGCCGTTCACGAACTTCACGAAATCGTCGAAAATGCGGTTGTCGCTCTGCATGTCAGTTCAGGCCCAAAATCTCGGTGTTTCAGATGGACATCTGGGGTGTCGCCGCGGCGGGCACAAGTGTTTCCGCGTTCGGGTTCAGCCTGTCGATCTTGTAGTTCAGGATTCCGGCAAAGCACAGCCACGCCAGATAGGGCACCATCAGCCACGCCGCGCCCTTGCGGATCCGCCCGAAAACAAAGGTCGTCGCCAGCGCCAGCACGAAGATCACCACGATCAGCAGCAACGCCGCCGAGACCTGATGATAGCCGAAAAAGACCGGCGACCAGGCGAGGTTCGCCACCAACTGCACCGCGAACAGGATCAGCGCCGGCCGCCGCAACCGCGATCCGCGCGCATTGACGATCAGCGCGAGCGCCAGTCCCAGCAGCACATAGAGCGCCGTCCACGCGACCGGGAACACCCAGCCCGGCGGAGTCTCGGCGGGCTTTACGAGCAGCTGATACCACTCATTCTCGTCGCCACTCGGGAACAGCCGCCCCGATGCGAAACCCAGCAGCAGGACGAACGGCACCGTGACGATCGCCCAGCGCAAATAGGCGAGGCGCAACTGACCCTTGGACGCAATCTCCATCGAACCCCTCTACCGGACGAGGTTTACGCAGGCGTTACTCGGCGGGTTGGGGTTCGGCCATGGCCGCCTCCAGCTCGCGGCTGACTGCTTGGGGCGAGCCGGTCCATTTCGCAAGCCTGCTGTAGAGGATCGGGATCAGGAACAGGGTGATCAGCGTCGCCAGAATGACGCCGAAAACGATCACCACGCCGATCGCCTGCCGCGCCGCGGCGCCCGCGCCGCTCGCGAACATCAGCGGCACCGCGCCCGCGGCCATCGCGATCGACGTCATCAGGATCGCGCGCAGGCGGCGTGCGGAGGCCTGCCGGATCGCCTCGGCGATCGACTTGCCTTCGTCGCGCAGCTGGTTGGCGAACTCGACGATCAGGATGCCGTTCTTCGCGGCAAGGCCAACGAGCATGACGATGCCGATCTGGCTGTAGAGGTTCAGCGTCTTGCCCATCACCGCAAGGCCGAGGATGCCGCCCGCCACCGCCAGCGGCACGGTCATGATGATAACGCCCGGATGGACGAAGCTCTCGAACTGCGCGGCCAGCACCAGATAGACGATCAGGATGGTCAGGCCGAAGACCAGCAGGATCGATCCGCCGGTTTCGACGAACGCCTGACTCTCGCCGCGATAGCCGACCGCGATCACCTCGGGTGATGCCGCCGCCTGCTCCTGCAGGAAGGTCAGCGCCTGCCCCAGCGAGTAACCCGGCGCGACGCCGCCCGACAGGGTGATCGCGCGCAGCTTGTTGTAGCGGCCAAGGTCGCGCGGACCCGACACTTCGCGCGTGGTGACGAGGTTGGACAGCGGCACCAGCGATCCGTCACGCGCACGCACTTGAATGGTCGCGAGATTGTTCAGCGTGGCGCGGCCCGCCGCGTCGGCCTGCACGATCACGCGATATTCCTCACCCCGGTCGACATAGGTCGACACGCGCCGCGACCCGAGCAGTGTCTGCAGCGCCTGGCTGACGTCGTTGACCGACACGCCCAGATCCCCGGCACGCTTCGTGTCCACCTCGACACGCAGCTGCGGCTTGGTTTCCTTGTAATCGGAATCGAGGTTGATGATCCCCGGATTCTGCGCTGCGGCGGCCAGAATGCGGTCTCGCGCCTTGGCCAGATCCTCATAGGTCGTGCCCGCCAGAACGAAACCGATCGGCTGTCCGCGCCCGCGTCCCAGTGCCGACCGCACCTGCGCGTTGCCGCGCACCGCCGGCTCGTCGGCCAGGATGCGGTTGATCTGCTGCGCAACCTGCTGAGTCGTCGTCTCGCGCTCTTCCCATGGCTTGAGGAAGACGATGAACATGCCGCTGTTGAAGTCGTCGCTCGCACCGAACCCGCCCGGCGTGCGGCTGATCACCGTGCGCACCGCACCTTCATTGAGCAGCGGCAGCAGCTTCTCCTGCGTCTGGACGACATAGCGGTCCATCTGGTCGAAGCCGGTGCCCTCGGGTGCGCTCAGCTGCACTTGCGCGACGCCCTGATCCTCGGCCGGCACCAGCTCGGACTGGAGCGTCAGGAAGCCGCCCACCGCGACGCCCAGGAACAGCAACACGCCGATCATCGGGACCAGCGGCCGGCTGATCGCCTTGTCCAGCCAGCGGCCGTAAAAGCCCTCCAGCTTCTGGAACTTGTCGTCCACCCACCCGGTGAAGCGCCCGCGCTTCTCCTGACGCAGGATCTTCGAGCACATCATCGGCGTCAGGCTGAGCGCGAGGAAACCCGAAAAGGCGACCGCGCCGATCATCGCCACCGCCAGCTCGCGGAACAGCAGGCCGGTCTGGCCGGCAAGGAAGCAGATCGGCACGAACACCGCGCATACGACCAGCGTGGTGGAGATGACCGCGAAGCCCACCTGCCGCGTGCCCTTGAACGCGGCCACCAGCGGTGGCTCGCCTTCTTCAATGCGGTGATAGACGTTCTCGAGCACGACGATCGCGTCGTCCACCACCAGACCGATCGCCAGCACGAAGGCGAGCAGCGTCAGCAAGTTGATCGAGAAGCCGAACGCCCACAACACCGCGAATGCGCCGAGCAGACAGATCGGCACCGTGACCGCGGGGATGATCGTCGCGCGCCACGAACCGAGGAACAGGAAGATCACCAGAACCACCAGCACCGCGGCCTCGGCCAGCGTGTGCCACACGCCCTCGATCGCGCGGCCGATGAACTGCGAATCGTCGGATCCGACGGTGATCGTCATGCCTTCGGGAAGATCGAGCTCAGCCGCGGCCTGCTTCGCTGCGTCGGCCACCGCCAGCGTGTTCGCGCCGGACTGGCGCACGATGCCGAGGCCCACCGCCGACTGCCCGTTCATGCGGAACGTGGTGTAGGGGTTCTCCGCGCCTTGCTCGACCTTGGCGACATCGCCCAGCTTGACCTGATAGCCGTCGGGCCCGCGCCCGACCACCAGGCTAGTGAAGCTCTCGGCGGATGCGAAGGGACGGTCAACGCGCAGCGTGACGTTCTGCTGCTGCGATTCGATGCGCCCGGCGGGCAGCTCGACATTCTGCGTGCGCAGTGCGCTCTCGACGTCGGACGGAGTCAGCTGGAACGCGGCGAGCTTGTTGGCGTCGAGCCACACGCGCATCGACGGGCGCGCTTCGCCGCCGACGAACACGCGCGCAACACCGTCGATCGTGCTGAACCGGTCCACCAGATTGCGATCGACATAGTCGGAGAGTTCGAGCCGCGACCAGCCGGGCCGCGACACGACGAGGAACAGGATCGGCGAGCTGTCGGCATCGACCTTGCGCACCTCGGGGGCCAGCGCCTCCTCGGGCAGATCCTCGGTCACGCTGCCCACGCGGTCGCGCACATCGTTCGCGGCGGAATCGATGTCGCGGCCCGGCCTAAACTCGATCGAGATGTCGGACGTGCCGTCGCGCGAGCGGGAAGTGATCGTTTCGATCCCCTCGATGCCCGACAGCGCTTCTTCGATCGGCTGGGTGATCCGCGCCTCGACCACGCTGGCCGCGGCGCCGGTATAGGTGGTCTCGACTGACACGACCGGCGGGTCGGTGTCGGGATATTCGCGCACCGACAAGCTCAGGAACGCGACCACTCCGACGATCGTCAGCAGGATCGAAAGGACGGCGGCGAAAACCGGCCGCCGGACCGAGACGTCGGAAAGCTGCATCAGCTCGCCTTGCCGCCAGCCTTGGGTGCCGCGTTGCCGCCCGACTTCGGCGTGGCGTTACCCGCCCCGCCCGTGCGCACCGCCTGGCCGTCGGCGATCTTGACCACGCCCTCGGTCACCACGCGCTGACCGGCGCTCAGCCCCTCCACGATCTCGACCATGCCGTTTTGGCGCAGCCCGGTACGGACCTGAATGCGCTTGGCCTTGCCGTTTTCGACGGTGAAGACGAAGCGGTTCTCGCCCTCTCCCACCAGCGCCAGTTCGGGCACCGCGGGCGCGGTCCGTGCCGCCGCCTCGATCGCCACCGTCAGCAACATGCCGGGCTTCAACCTGCGGTCGCCATTCGCCAGCACCGCGCGTACGGTGGCGGCGCGGGTCTGCGGATTGAGCACCGGGTCGATCGTATCGACCGTGCCGCGGAACGGCTGATCCGGATACGCCGCCGCGACCGCGATGATCGGCTGGCCCGGCTTCAGCTGAGCCAGCAGGGTCTCCGGCACCGGAAAATCGAGCTTGATCCGGCTCACATCGCTTACCGTCACGATCTCGGTCCCGGCGGTGATCACCGCGCCGGCCGAGATGTTGCGCAGCGAGACCCAGCCGCCGAACGGCGCGCGCACCACGCGATCGGCGATCCCCGCCCGCGCCTCGGCCGCCTGCGCCGCAGCCTGTCCGGCCAGCGCCACCTGCGTGTCCACCGCGCTGCGCGTCGCGAAGCCTCGGGACTTGAGCGCTTCAAGCCGCTGAAGCTGCTGATTGGCTTCCTTCGCCCGGGCATTGGCCTGAGCGAGCTGGGCATTTTGCGTCGCGGTTTCGAGCACCGCGATCACCTGCCCGCGCGACACATAGGCGCCGTCGTCGAAGTTGAGGCGAACGATCCGCTGCGTCACCGGCGCGGTCAGCGTCACCTGCTCGTTGGCACGCGCGGTACCGACCGCATCGATCCGCTCCACGAAGCGCGCGGACTGCACGGCGGCCACCGTCACCAGAGGCGCCTCGCGCCCCTTCTTCAAGGCAGCATCGCCACCACCGCACGCCGCCAGCATCGTCGCGGACGCGAAAAGAGTAAGAATCGTTCGCATGGGGAAACGCGCTATGAACACCGGGGAAGGAAGGCAAGCTTGTCACACGAATTTGTCGCAAAAGTGTGTCAATGCCCTGAGCAGTAGCGTTGCCGCAGCATTGCAACGCTCCGCCGCCATCCACAGGCTTTGGCGTCACAGATCCGTCACAACATTGTAACATTCAGCGAAATCGGGCATCGGCGCGAGCCACAGGAGCCCGTCATTCGTCAGATCGCCGCCTTGCCTTACCGTTCCGAAGGGACCGCCATCGATGCGCCCGTGCGCATCCTTCTGGTCACGTCGCGCGGAACCGGCCGCTGGGTCATCCCCAAGGGGAACGCCGCCACCGCCGGCTCCGCGCCGCATGCCTGCGCGGCGCGCGAGGCGGAGGAGGAAGCCGGTGTCCACGGCGCCGCCTGCCCCACGCCGCTCGGCTCGTTCCGCTATCGCAAGACGCGGGGCAACGGCGCCTCGCTGATGGTCGATGTCGACGTCTTCCCGCTCGCGGTCACGCATGAGCTGCCCAAATGGAAGGAGCAGCACCAGCGCGAGCGCCGCTGGTTCACGCTCACCGAAGCCGCCGATGCGGTGGACGAGCCCGATCTCGCCGATCTGATCCGCAGCTTCGGCGCATCCGAGTTCAACGCGGCCGCGCGCCGCACCGGCGTGCTCACCGCCGTCGCCGAAAAATCGAGGGTTTCCGACATGTTCGCCTGGTTCCAGCGCCTGCTCCCCAAGACGGGCAATTTCTTCGAGCTGTTCGAGGCGCATGCGGTGACCATCACCGCCTCGGCCGACGCGCTCGCCCGGCTGTTCCAGGGCGGCGGGTCGCCCGCCGACCATATCCGGGAGATCATGGAGCGCGAGCATGACGCCGACGGCATCATCCGCGAAGTGCTTCAGACGGTGCGCAAGACCTTCCTCACCCCGTTCGACCGCAGCGCGATCACCAGCCTGATCGGCGCGATGGACGACGCGGTGGACGAGATGCAGGCCGCCGCCGCCGCGGTCGATCTGTACGAGGTCACCGAGTTCGAGCCCGAGATGCGCGACATGGCCGCGATCATCGTCGACGCCGCGCGCCTCACCGCCGAAGCGATGCCGCTGCTGCGCGACGTCGCGAAGAACGGCGTGCGCCTCCACGAGCTGACCGAGCGTCTCGTGCGGATGGAAGGCCATGCCGACGACATTCACGACGCCGGTATCAAGCGCGCCTTCAAAACCTATGGCCATGATCCGATGAAGTTCATCGTCGCACGCGAAATCTACAAGCATCTCGAACGCATCACCGACGCGCTCGAGGATGTCGCGAACGAGATCGACGGCATCGTCATCGACCACGCGTGATGCCAGTTATGCGGCACCGGCCCGCTCCCCCACCCGGCCACCCGGCGCTAGCATCCTATGGGTGGCCGGGTGGGGGAGCGGGCCGGTGCCGCCGCGAAATGCGTGCCAGCGCATTTCAAGACGGATTATAGCCCCATGCACGAACTCGCCTTCCCGCTCCTTGTCGGCCTGATCCTGGTCGCGCTGGCGTTCGACTTTCTGAACGGCCTGCACGATGCCGCCAACTCGATCGCCACCGTGGTCGCGACGCGGCTGCTCGGGCCGGTGCAGGCGGTGGCGTTCGCCGCCTTCTTCAACTTCGCCGCCTATTTCCTCACTCTCGGCTTTCCCGAGCTCCACAAGGTCGCGGAAACCATCGGTAAGGGACTGATCGACAAGGATCTGGTGACCCCCGGCGTCGTCTTCGGCGCGCTGATCGGGGCGATGTTCTGGAACGTCGTCACCTGGCTCAAGGGCATCCCCTCCTCGTCCAGCCACGCGCTGGTCGGCGGCATCGTCGGCGCTGGTGTCGCGCATGCCGGAGTCACCGGCATCCAGTGGAGCGGCCTCAACAAGACCCTGATCGCCATCGTCCTCTCGCCGCTGCTCGGCATGCTGCTGGCGATGCTGATCATGCTGATCTCGAGCTGGGCGTTCGCGCGCGCCACCAACCGCACCGCGGAGAAGAGCTTCCGCTTCCTCCATCTGCTCTCCTCCGCCGCCTATTCGATCAGCCACGGCCTCAACGACGCGCAGAAGACGATGGGGATCATCACCGTCCTGCTCTATTCGACCGGCTATCTCTCCGGCGAATTCCATGTGCCGCACTGGGTCGCCATCGCCTGCTATATCGCGATCGCGCTGGGCACGCTCTCGGGCGGATGGAAGATCATCGAGACGATGGGCAGCCGCATCACCAAGCTGTCGCAGCATCAGGGGTTCAGCGCGTCGATGGGCGGATCGATCATGGTCTTCACCGCCTCGCTGCTCGGCATTCCGGTGTCGACCACCCACACCATCACCGGCAGCATCATCGGCGCCGGCACCGCCCGCCGGGCGTCGGCCGTGCGCTGGGGCGTGGCGCAGAACGTCATCGCGGCATGGGTCATCACCATCCCCGCCTCGGCCGCGGTCGGCGCGCTGTTCTATCTGCTGACGCGGCTGTTCTAGGACCGATTTCGGCCGCGCCCTTACAATCCCGCGTCCGATGCCCTATATAGGCAAGGCTACAGTCGCAAATCGACGGTTCTCGGAGCTTTGCGGCCCCCACTTCCTTCTTTCTGCAGCCTAGGCACCGGGCGATTCCGGTACTCGGTTCGCCCTCAACAAGAAGGAAGTTTTATGAGCATCACCGGCACCGTCAAATTCTTCAACGCCGACAAGGGCTATGGTTTCATCGCCCCGGACAATGGCGGCAACGACGCCTTCGTCCATATCTCGGCGGTCGAGCGTTCGGGCATGGCCACGCTCGAGCAGAATCAGCGCGTCACCTATGAGCTGGAAGAGGATCGCCGCGGCAAGATGGCCGCGGTCAATCTCCAGCACGCCGAGTAATCCGTGATCCGCGTGCGGCCGCTCCGGCGTGCCGCACGCGCCTCGCCACAAGGGAGTCCATGATGGCGCAAGTCCCCTATCGTGAGCACGCCGCGCGTGCCCGCGCCGATGCCGACGCAGCGACGCTCGACAATGTCCGCGACCGCTGCCTTCGCGCCGAAGCCGCCTGGCTCGAAATGGCCGAACGGCAGGAAAGCGTCGACCGCGCCCGCGCCAAGCGCGAGCAGCAACATCTTTCTCAACAGGAATCTACGTGAACCTCAATTACCAGAATACCGAACGACATTTCCCCACCCTGCGCGACGCCCCCTACCGGCCTCGCACCCGCCGCCGCAGCGCGGCAGACACCCGCGCCGCCGCGATCGCCTTTGCCGCCGCGCGTGAGATCCTCGGCTGACCCCGCCCGAAGCGCCGGCTTTCGCTGGCCGCACCACTTCCCGCCTGCTAGACCGGCGGGATCAGCGGACCTTCTTTCGTAAGCACCGTTGGCTGAGAGACCTTGCGCGCTCCCGCTTACTTGCCGGAGACCCGCTATCGATCCCCGCCTGATGACTGCCTATGCCGTTGGAATCGCGTTCGCCGCGGTCGCCATGACCTTCGCCATGGCCGCCCGCCACCGTGCGCGCACGCGCCGGAGCCTGCGGTCCGATTCCGCAAGGCCGCGGCAGCGGTCACTCGGCTGGTGGCGGCGCTGATCGGCTAGCGGGCTCGTGGCTCGGCCTCCCGGTCTCGACGGCGGCTAGGATCAGCCTCTCTCTTAGCCCCTCCCGCTTGCGGGAGGAGTTGGGGTGGGTCTTCTTTCTGACCGAGCCCACGCAGAGAACGACCGCAAGCGCTCCAATTTCGGCACCCGCAAATAGACCGTCATCCCGGCCTTGTGCCGGGATCCACCGGGAGGCGGACTGGAAGCAAGAGACTCTATCGAGTCGCCCGAGGCGCCGTGGATCCCGGCAAGGCCGGGATGACGGATGAGAGGGACGACGGATACCAACCTCAATGTGGGCGTGGCCTCCTAGCCCGCTCGCAGGAAAGGGCTGGAGTGGATCGCCATTCAATCCCCCCTCCAGGGAGGGATTGGAAGTGGCTCGATCCTGAATGCCGATCGGTCCTAGTCATCCGCCGTCGGCAGCGGCTTGTCCTTGATAAATGCCCATACGCCGGTACCCGTTTCACTTCCCCTAGCATCAATCTCGATGAGCAAACGGGCGGCTTCGTCTTCTGACGTGCCGATGACACTTGCCATCGTTTTCAATGAACGCCAGCCCGTCCTGCCGGGCTTGCGGAGCATCTGGCGAAGAACGACTTTTCGCTTTTCATCCCGTTGCCGAGCTTCCGCTGTCTTAATCTGATGTACCGCATACTGCCCCACGATGGCGATCCCACCGCCAATCAATGAGGCCAGTACGTTTCGCAGAATGTAGCCATCTTCTTCCCCTCAATCCCCCGCGAACCCGAACGGAGACACCCCCGCCTCGCGTTCATTGACCAGCATCGCCCGGCCAGCCGGCGCGGCGCTGCGCTGCGGACATTCGCGGGTACACGCCCGGCAACCCAGCCCGACCGGCACAGCCTCACCGCCAAAGTCCAGCCCTCGCGCCGCCGCCAGCCCCTTGGCCGCGTCCACCGCCAGTCCCAGCGTCACCACGAAGCGCGCCTTGACCGCCCCGGCCCAGCCGCCCGGCGGCGACACGCAGCGCGATGAAGTGAACCAGCGCGACCCGTCCTCCAGCTCGACCAGTTGCACCACCCGCTCGTCGGCGCGCTGGAACGCCGCATAGGCGTCGAGCAGCGGGCACGGCACCAGCGACTCCACCAGCGGCGATCCACTCGCACCCGCGAAGCGCTTCGAAACCTGGCCCGCGCGGTCGATGCGCAGCATGAAGAAGGGAAGCCCGCGCGCGCCGACGCGCTGAAGCGTGGTGAGGCGATGCGCCACCTGCTCAGCGCTCGCGCCGAAGCGCCGCCGCAGCAGTTCGAGGTCGTAGCCCGTCGCCTCGCACGCGCGCAGAAAGCGGGCATAGGGCATCATCACGGCGGCGGCGAAATAGCTCACCAGATGCCGGCGATAGAGCCGCTCCGCCACCCGGTCGGCGAACCCGGCACCGCGCACCAGTGCGTCGATCTCGCTGCGCGCCTCGACGCCCAGCTGCTTGGCCAGCGCGAACACCCGGCTCGGCGGGTCGAGCGCTTCGGACATCTGCAGCTGCCGCGCATGCAGGTCCAGCCGCACGCGCAACCCGCTCAGCACCTCGATCGGCAGCACGCGGATCGCCAGCTGATGCTTGACGCGCAGCCGCTCGGCCATCGCGCCGAACGGGTCGCTCGACGCGATGCGCAGCTCGTCCGCCAGCGCTTCGGCCGCGGCATCCAGATCGGCGAAGTGGTTGCGCCAGCGCTCGACCTCGCGCCGCACCGCCATGCCGGGGTCCTCGCCCTCACCCGGCATCGCTGCGCCCGCGCCGCCCGCCCCGATCCGGTCATAGGCGCGCGCGAACGCCTCCGCCCCGCCCGGCGCGCCCGCCAGCCATTCGGTCAGTTCGGCGCGATCGACCTCGATGTCGGCGAACAGCGGGTCGGCCAGCCGGCGCCGCATCGCCTCCTCGCCTCCGCCCGGCTCGCCCGCCGCCAGCGCGCGCGGGTCGAAGTCGAACGTCTGCGCAAGCCCCAGCATCAGGGTCGCCGACAGCGGCCGCTGGTTGCGCTCGACCAGATTGAGATAGCTGGCCGAGACGCCCAGCATCTCGGCCATCGCCGCCTGCGTCAGTCCCTGCCCGCGCCGCAACCGCCGCACCGCATGCCCCGCGAACAGCTTGCGCTCAGCCATTTTCCTACACGCCCCATTCCTGTCATGCTCGACGCAAGGCGCGACCGAACCATCGTGTAAATTTTTTACAATGTTTCGGATCGCCTGTCACGCGCCAATCACACCGTGACCACGCAGGAAACGCATCGAATGTGTCAGGTTCGTCAATCATGAGTCACACAGGATGCAGAGAAATTTACAGGAGTATCGCTCATGAAGACCCCCGAACCCGCCAGCGCCCGGCCCGTCTTCTCGACCGCCGACTTCGCCCTGCTCAAGGAAGCGGTCGCGGATTACACGCGCAAGATCGCCGACGATCCCCGCTCGGTTCAGTTCGCCAACCTCTATCACCGCCTCGGCCGCCTCGGCTGAGCGGCTCTTTCCTGGGGAGGAAGGTGCCCGCCGGGGGAGACTCCGGCGGGCATTCCGTCAGGCGGCCGGCGCGCCCGCCGCGATCCGCGCGTCGTGCTCGGCCTTGCCGAACGGGAAGCGCGAATACAGCCATGCCGCGCTCCAGCCGAGCGCGAGGTAGCAGAGGGTGAAGATGATCGTCAGCCGGTCGACCGTTTCCAACGGCACCTGCCCCGGCCGCGCACCATCGGGGAATCCGGCCACCCACAGGATCAGTCCGGCAAGGCCGATGCCGATTCCGCTGGTGCATTTCTGCACGAAGAACGACCCCGCAAAGAACACCCCCTCGGATCGCCGCCCGGTCTGCGCCTGCGACTGCTCGACCACATCGGCCATCATCGACGCGCCGAGCATGAAGGCGGAGACGTTGCAGCTGGTGTTGACGATATAGATGCCGAACAGCAGCGGCAGCATCGCCGGATCGCCCGGCTGCGGGAACACCCCGGCAAGCCGCAGCCAGTAAGGCAGGCTAAGCAACACCGGCGCCAACGCCATGAACGTCGCGGCCGCCCGGCGCTTGCCCCAGCGCCGCGCCACCCGCGGTGCGATGAAGAAGGCGATGAGCACCCCGGCGAACAGTACGCCACCCAGCGCGGCGAAGGCGGCGGCCGGGAACAGCCAGACAAAGGTATAGAGATAGTTGGACAGCGCGAAGCCGATCCCCTGCGCCGAATAGGCACATAGCCCCGCGAGCATCAGCAGCACGAATGCACGGTTGCGCACCGTCTCGATCAACTCGCGAAACGCCTGCCCGATCGTCGCCTTCTCGATCTCCGGCCGGGGCAGCCTCGCGATCTCGTGATGCGTGCCCAGCGCCGAAATCAGGATCGCGCCCGCCATTGCCGCCGCGCCCGCCGCCGCGAACATCCCATAGCCCTCGCGGTTGAGCAGCCCGTTGGGCTGCCCCTCACCCGGCACCAGAAACAGCGTGTACGCCGCGACCAGCATCGCAAGGCCACCGGCCCAGCCGAACAGATAGCGGTAGGCCATGATCCGCGTGCGCTCGTCATAGTCGGCGGTCAGCTCGGGCGTCAGCGCCACCGACGGGACCTCATAGGCCGATACAGCCGTCCGCACGATCACGGCGGTCGCAAACACCCAGCCGAGCATCGCCGCGTTGGGCAGCTCCGGCGGGTTCCACAGCAGCAGCCAGCCGATCGCGATCGGGATCGCCGATCCGTACATCCACGGATGCCGCCGTCCCCATCGGCTGCGCGTGCGGTCCGATGCCGCGCCGATCGCCGGGTCGATCATCGCGTCCAGGATCAGCGCGGCCATGATCGCCGCGCCCACCTGCACTGCGGGCAGCCCGATTACCTGATTGTAGAACAGCAGCAGGAAGGTCTGGAACCCGGCGTCCTTCACGCCATAGGCGACCGCGCCGAAGCCATAGGCCAGCATCGAACGGCTGCTGATCCGCCGCGCCGGCGGGGCCACCGATCCGTGCGTTGCGCTGTTCATCGGCCGCCCTCCAGCTGCTGCCGCACATCGTGCGCGCCGCATTTTGCAGTTTCGGGTCAGCATATGGCTGACGGCGGATGCGTCAATCCGCCGATTTTCAAAATCATGGTATGTTGCGAACCAGCATTCAACCGCTATAGCTGCCGCATCTTTCACGGGGAGGACAGCATGGCGCTCGACGCCGAGACCTTCGACGCATTGATCGACACGGTACGCAGATTCGTCACCGAACGGCTGCGGCCGCTCGAAGCCGAAGTGGAAGCCGCCGACGCGATCCCGGATTCCATCGTCGAGGAGATGAAGGCGCTCGGTCTGTTCGGCCTGTCGATCGCGGAAGACTATGGCGGTCTCGGCCTGACGATGCTCGAGGAATGCCGCGTCGGAATCGAGATGGGACGTACCACCCCCGCCTTCCGCTCGACCTTCGGCACCAATGTCGGCATCGGCTCGCAGGGCCTCGTCATGGCCGGCACCCCCGAGCAGAAGGCGCAATGGCTCCCGCGTATCGCCAGCGGCGAAATCATCACCAGCTTCGCCCTAACCGAACCCGATGTCGGCAGCGACAGCGGCGCGGTGAAGGCGCGCGCGGTGCGTGACGGCGACGTCTACCGCCTCTCCGGCACCAAACGCTTCATCACCAATGCCGACAAAGCGCAGCTGTTCACCGTCATGGCCCGCACGGGCGACGAGCCCGGCGCGCGCGGCGTCTCCGCCTTTCTGGTGCCGAAGGATCTGCCCGGCGTCTCGATCGGCGAGCCCGAGAAGAAGATGGGGCAAAAGGGCGCCAAGGTCGCCGACGTGATCTTCGACGATGTCCCCGTCCCAGCCGCCAACCGCCTTGGCGAGGAAGGAGAAGGCTTCAAGATCGCGATGCGCGTGCTCGATCGCGGCCGCCTTCACATCAGCGCGGTCAGCGTCGGCGTTGCCGAGCGGCTGATCGCCGACTGCGTCGCCTATGCGTCCGAGCGCAAGCAGTTCGGCAAGCCTATTGCCGAGCACCAGCTGATCCAGGCGATGCTCGCCGACAGCAAGACCGAATGCCTCGCGGCCCGCGCGCTGGTCCTCGAAACCGCCGCCGCCAAGGATGCAGGCAAGGACGTCGTGATGGAGTCGGCAGCCGCCAAGCTGTTCGCGACCGAGATGGTCGGCCGCGTCGCCGACCGCGCCGTCCAGATCTTCGGCGGCGCGGGCTATATCGCCGACTATGGCATCGAGCGGCTCTATCGCGACGTCCGCCTGTTCCGCATCTACGAAGGCACCAGCCAGATCCAGCAGCTCATCATTGCCCGCGAGACGCTGAAGCGCGGCGGCTGAAGACACGGGAGAGAGATATGGACACCAGCAACTTCTTCAGCCTCAAGGGCCGCACCGCACTCGTCACCGGGGGCAGCCGAGGCATCGGCAAGATGATCGCTTCAGGCTTCATCGCTCAGGGCGCGAAGGTCTACATCTCCTCGCGCAAGGCCCCGGCATGCGAGGAAACCGCGGCCGAACTCGGCCCCAACTGCATTCCGCTCCCGATGGACGTCTCGACGGTCGAGGGGTGCAAGGCGCTCGCCGCTGAACTCGCTAGCCGCGAGGATCATCTCGACATCCTCGTCAACAATGCCGGCGCGGCCTGGGGCGTGACGTTCGAGGAGTTTCCGGAGAGTGGCTGGGACAAGGTCATGGACCTCAACGTCAAGTCGCCCTTCTTCCTGACGCAAGCGCTGCACGATCTGCTGAAAGCCCGCGCCAGCTTCGACGCGCCGTCCAAGGTGATCAACATCACCTCTATCGACGGCCTCCGGCTCAATCCTTGGGAAACCTACAGCTACCATGCGTCGAAGGCGGCGCTGATCTATCTCACAAAGCGCATGGCCGCGCGCCTGATCAACGACGGCATCATCGTCACCAGTCTCGCCCCCGGCGCCTTCGCCAGCGAGATGAACCGCGCCGCGCGCGACCATGGCGACGAAGTCGCGAAGCGCATCCCCATGCGCCGCGTCGGCACGCCTGAGGACATGGCGGGAGCCGCGATCTTCCTCGCCAGCCGCGCGTCGGACTATGTCGTCGGCGATACGCTGGTGGTCGATGGCGGGCTGGTTAACGCGTCGCTCGGGGTCAGCATCGACGCCTAGCCCGGCCCGAGCCGGACTGGAGCGCGCCGCCGCGCCAGCGCGCCCGACGCTGCCGCCTTCACGATCCGGCGAAAGGTCGGGCATTCCATATGGCTCGGCGCGGGGCACGCCGCGGCATGGCGCAGCCCGTCGCGCATCGCGCTCAGCCGCCGGATCA
>Ga0247823_10002322_pt1 | contig 15674 bp, 16 predicted proteins | sample 13C_PalmiticAcid_2_FD_192426 | JGI IMG/M metagenome (GOLD analysis project Ga0247823, IMG submission 192426) | Soil microbial communities from agricultural site in Penn Yan, New York, United States - 13C_PalmiticAcid_Day30 | ecosystem: Environmental > Terrestrial > Soil > Agricultural land...
CGCCACGCTCGGCGGCCACGCGGTGCAGCACGCCGTGCAGCGCGCCGGCATCGAAGCCGCTGAAGTGGACGACGTCATCATGGGCTGCGCCAACCCCGAAGGCGCCACCGGCGCCAACATCGCGCGCCAGATCGCGCTGCGCGCCGGCCTGCCCATCACCACCTCGGGCGTGACGGTCAACCGTTTCTGCTCGTCGGGCCTGCAGACCATCGCCATGGCCGCCCAGCGCATCATCGCCAACGAAGGCGATGTGTACGTGGCCGGCGGCGTGGAGAGCATTTCCTGCGTGCAGCAGGAGATGAACACCCACATGCTGGCCGACCCCTGGCTGGTGAAGAACAAGCCCGAGATCTACTGGAACATGCTGCAGACCGCCGAGCAGGTGGCCAAGCGCTACAACATCTCGCGCGATGCCATGGACGAGTACGGCGCCGCCAGCCAGCAGAAGGCCACGGCCGCGCTGGAAGCCGGCCTGTTCAAGGCCGAGATCGCCCCCATCACCGTGACCGCCGGCGTGGCCGACAAGGTCATGGGCCTGATCACCAAGCAGGTGACGGTGGAGAACGACGAAGGCATTCGCGCCGGCACGACCAAGGAAGGCATCAGTGGCATTCGCCCGGCCATTCCCGGCGGCGTGATCTCGGCCGGCAACGCCAGCCAGTTCAGCGACGGCGGCGGTGCCTGCGTGGTCATGAACGAAACCCTGGCCGAGAAGCGCGGCCTCCAACCCCTGGGCCGTTTCCTCGGCTTCGCGGTGGCGGGTTGCGAGCCCGATGAAATGGGCATCGGCCCGGTCTTCGCCATCCCCAAGGTGCTCGCGCGCCTGGGCCTGAAGATCGGCGACATCGACCTGTGGGAACTGAACGAAGCCTTCGCGGTGCAGGTGATCTACTGCCGCGACAAGCTGGGCATCCCGGGCGACCGCCTCAACGTCAACGGCGGCGCGATCGCCGTGGGCCACCCCTATGGCGTGTCGGGCCAGCGCCTGACCGGCCACGCGCTGATCGAAGGCAAGCGCCGCGGCGCCAAGCGCGTCTGCGTGACGATGTGCATCGGCGGCGGCATGGGTGCCGCCGGGGTGTTCGAAGTCCTCTGAGGACGACCGCCATGGCCGAGGCCAGCGTCAGCCCCGAGGTGTTTCTGGCCATGGGGCGCGAGGTGCTGGCCGCGCAGCCGTTCTCGCGCCTCATCGGTGCCGAACTGGCCGCGTTTTCCCGGGGGCATTGCGAACTGCACGTGCCCATCGGCGAATCGGTGAAGCAGCAGCACGGCTTCGTGCACGGCGGCGTGCTGAGCTACGCCGCCGACAACGCGCTCACCTACGCCGGTGGCAGTGCCCTGGGCTTGCCGGTCGTCACGGCGGAGTTCAAGATCAACTACCTGCGGCCGGCGATCGGCGAGCGCCTGATCGCCCGCGCCGAAGCCGTGCACACCGGCAGAACGCAATCGGTCTGCCGCTGCGACGTCTTCGTGGTCCAGGACGGGGTGGAAAAGCTCTGCGCGGTGGCGCAGGGCACCATCGCCGCGCTGCCGCCCAAGAACTGAAGAAGAGACCTCCATGAGCCTGCGTCCCACCGTCGATTTCCTGCTCTACGACTGGCTCGACGCGCCCGCGCTGAGCGCGCGCGAGCGCTTTGCCGACCACAGTCGCGAGACCTTCGACGCCGTGCTCGACACCTGCGAGCGCATCGCGCGCGAGAAGTACGCGCCGTTCAACCGCGTGGTGGACACCCTGGAGCCGCATTTCGACGGCGAGAAGGTGATCCTGCCGCAGGCCACGCACGATGCGCAGAAGGCCTACGCCGAGAGCGGCATGCTCAGCGCCGCGCAGGACTACGAGGTGGGTGGCATGCAGCTGCCCTACACGGTGGAGGCCGCGGCCAACGCCTTCTTCGCCATGGCCTCGGTGAGCATCGGCAGCGGCATGCTGACCACCGGCAACGCCAACCTGCTCATGGTGCACGGCACCGAGGCGCAGAAGACCGTGTTCGCGCTCAACGAGTTCTCGGGCCGGTTCTCGGGGACCATGTGCCTGTCCGAGCCACAGGCTGGTTCGTCGCTGAGCGACGTGACGACGCGCGCCGTGCCCGACGGTGCCGGTTTCGAGAGCGATCCGCTTGGGCCGCGCTACCGCCTCAAGGGCAACAAGATGTGGATCTCGGCCGGCGAGCACGAGCTGACCGAGAACATCATTCACCTCGTGCTGGCCAAGATCCCCGATGAGAACGGCAAGCTCGTGCCCGGCACGCGCGGCATCTCGCTTTTCATCGTGCCCAAGAAGATCGTGAACCCCGCCGGTGAACTGACCGGCGAACGCAACGACGTGGCGCTGGCCGGCCTGAACCACAAGTGCGGCTGGCGCGGCACCACCAACACGCTGCTCAACTTCGGTGAAGGCAAGTACCCGGTGCAGGGCGAGGCGGGCGCGGTGGGCTACCTGGTGGGGCAGGCGGGCAAGGGCCTGCACTGCATGTTCCACATGATGAACGAGGCCCGCATCGGCGTGGGCATGGCCGCCACCATGCTGGGCATGGCGGGCTACCACGCCAGTCTGGACTACGCGAAGAACCGCCCGCAGGGCCGCCCCATGGGCCCGGCCGGCAAGGACCCGGCGCAGCCGCCGGTGCGCATCATCGAGCACGCGGACGTCAAGCGCATGCTGCTGGCGCAGAAGGCGTATTGCGAAGGCGCGCTCGCGCTGGAGCTGTACTGCGCGCGCCTGGTGGACGAGCAGCACACGGCCGACGCCGCCACGGCGGACGATGCGCGCCTGCTGCTGGAGGTGCTCACGCCGATCGCCAAGAGCTGGCCCAGCGAGTGGTGCCTGGAGGCCAACAGCCTGGCGATCCAGATCCACGGCGGCTACGGCTACACGCGCGACTTTCCGGTGGAGCAGTACTGGCGCGACAACCGCCTGAACATGATCCACGAGGGCACGCACGGCATCCAGGCCATGGACCTGCTCGGCCGCAAGGTGCTGATGGAAGGCGGCAAGGGCCTGAGCCTGCTGGCCGGCCGCATCAACGACACGATCCAGCGCGCCATCCACGTGCCCGAGCTGGCCGCCCACGCCAACGCGCTGGGCCAGGCGCTCGCGCAGGTGGGGGCCGCCACCAAGGCCGCCTGGGCCACCGGCGAGCCCACCGACGCCCTGGCCAACGCCGTGCCCTACCTGCAGGCCTTCGGCCACACCGTGCTGGCCTGGGTCTGGCTGGACGTGGCGCTGGCCGCGCACGCCGCGCCCGCATCGAACGCGCGCACCGGCCGCCTGGCCGCGATGCGCTTCTTCTTCCACTACGAGCTGCCCAAGATCGGCGCCTGGCTGCAGGTGGTGAGCCAGCGCGACCAGACCTGCGCGGCGCTCCCTGAGGAGGCCTTCTGATGTTGCATCACATCGTCATGTGGAAGATCAAGGCCACGCCCGACGGCAGCAGCCGAGAGGCCAACATCGCCAAGGCCAAGGCCTTGCTCGACGCCTGTGCCCAGCTGGTGCCGGGCATCGTGCGCTTCGACGTGGCCATTGCCGGCACCGACCTGGAATGCACCTACGATCTGGTGCTCAACAGCAGCTTCACCGGCCGCGATGCGCTCGCCGCGTACCAGAACCATCCCTCGCACACCGCCCTCAAGCCGTTCATGCGCCTGGTGGTGGAGCAGCGGCAGTGCATGGACTACGAGGCCTGAGCCCGGGCCGACGGGCGGTGAGGGCGGCTGTCGATCGGCCGGTTCCTCAGGCATCCACGAAGCAGGAAGCGCAAGCAGGTTGCGCTTTCAGTCACCGGGCCGCAGCATCCAGCGGCCCCCACAGGAGCTTCACATGGAATACATGATCGTTTTCAAGGAAACCCAGGCCGACTTCGATCGCCGTCCCGACGACGCCTACTTCGGTGCCTGGGGCGCCTACATCGCCGCGCTGCATGCGTCCGGCATCACCAAGGGCGGCAACGGCCTGCAGCCGCCGCACACCGCCACGCAGGTGCGGGTGCGCAATGGCCAGCGCCAGGTGCAGGACGGGCCGTACCCCGACACCAAGGAGCACCTGGGCGGTTATTTCGTGATCGAGGTGCCCTCGCTCGATCAGGCGCTGGAGTGGGCCGCGCGCGCGCCCTGCGCCAGCACCGGCAGCGTGGAAGTGCGCCCCGTGCTCCCGCCCATGGACATCCCGCACGCCACATGAACACCCGGGCGGCCGAGGCGGCGGCGCTCGCCGCGCGCGACACCTACGGCCGCCTGGTGGCCTACCTGGCCTGGCGCTGGAACGACCTGGCCGCCGCCGAAGACGCGCTGGGCGAGGCGCTGCTCAAGGCGCTGGAGCGCTGGCCGCACGACGGTGTGCCGGCGCAGCCCGAGGGCTGGCTGCTCACCGTGGCCCGTCGGGCGCTGCTGCAGTCGGCGCGGCACGAGGGGGTGGTGCAGCGGCTGGCCGACGACCCGGTGGTGCGCCGCCTGCTGCCGCGCGAGGGCGACGCGGCCCCCGAGCCCTTCCTGCAGGCCCACCCGATTCCCGACAACCGCCTGCGCCTGATGCTGGTCTGCGCCCATCCCGCGATCGACCCTTCGGTGCGCACGCCCCTCATGCTGCAGGCCGTGCTCGGGCTGGACGCGCAGCGCATCGCCGCCGCCTTCCTGGTGTCGCCCGCGGCCATGGCGCAGCGCCTGGTGCGCGCCAAACAGAAGATCGCCCAGGCCGGCATCCGCTTCGAAGAGCCCGAGCCGGCCGACCTGCCGCAGCGCACGCACGCGCTGCTGGAGGCCGTGTACGCGGCCTACGGGCTGGCCTGGGAGCGGCTGGGTGGAACGGGCGAGCAGGCGGCCGTCAGCGCCGATCTGGCGGCCGAGGCACTCTACCTGGCCGAGCTGTGCGTGGCCCTGCTGCCGGCTGACGCGGAGGCGCGGGGACTCTGGGCCTTGCTGCTGTTCTGCGAGTCGCGCCGCGCGGCGCGCTTCGTGACCGCGCCCGACGGCAGCGAGCGCTTCGTGCCCCTGCACGAGCAGGACACGGCGCGCTGGGACCACGCCCGGATCGCCCAGGCCCATGCGCTGCTGCGCGAGGCCGCCGCGCTCGGCCGGCTGGGGCCGTACCAGCTGGAGGCCGCGATCCAGTCCGCCCATGCGCAACGCGCCGTCACCGGCCGCGTGCCCTGGGGCGGCATCACCGAGCTCTACCAGGGCCTGCTGCAGATCGCCCCCACGCTGGGCGCGCACGTGGGCCACGCGGTGGCCCTGGGCACGGCGCACGGGGCCGCACAGGGCCTGGCGGCGCTGGACGCTTTGCCCGAGGCCGAGGTGCGCAACCACGCCCCCTGGTGGGTGGCGCGCGCCCACCTGCTGGAGCAGCAGCGCCGCTGGCCGGAGGCCGCCACCGCGCTGCGCCACGGCATGGGCCTGACCGAAGACCCGCGCCTGCGGGCGCATCTCTGGTACAAGCTTCAGGCCCTGCAGGCCGCGCCGGTGACAGACATGCCCGCCTGATTCACCCACAATGCCCGACAGTGCTTTTCTCCATCACATCGAGGACGACAACATGACCCGAACCATTCCCCAACTCTTCGACCTCAAGGGCAAGACCGCCCTGATCACCGGCGGCTCGCGCGGCCTGGGCCTGCAGATGGCCCACGCCCTGGGCGAGGCCGGCGCGCGCGTGCTGGTGAGCTCGCGCAAGGCCGAAGACCTGGAGAGCGCCGTGGCTGAATTGCAAGCCGCCAACATCGACGCGCGCTGGATCGCGGCCGACTGCTCGAAGGAAGAAGACATCCACCGCCTGGCCGACGAAAGCCTGCAGCGCCTGGGCGACATCGACATCCTGGTGAACAACGCGGGTGCTGCCTGGGGCGCACCGGCCGAAGACCACCCGGTGGAAGCCTGGGACAAGGTGATGAACCTCAACGTGCGCAGCTACTTCATCCTGAGCCAGGTCATCGCCCGGCGCAGCATGATCGCGCGCAAGTCGGGCCGCATCATCAACACCGCGTCCATCGCCGGCCTGGGCGGCAACCCCTCGGGCATGAACACCATCGCCTACAACACCTCCAAGGGCGCGGTGATCAACTTCACCCGTGCGCTGGCCGCCGAGTGGGGCAAGTACGGCATCACCGTCAACGCGATCTGCCCGGGCTTCTTCCCGAGCAAGATGACGGTGGGCACGCTCAAGACCATGGGCGAGGAAAAGCTCGCTTCGCACGCGCCGCTGCGCCGCCTGGGCGACGACGAGGACCTCAAGGGCCTGACCGTGCTCTACGCCTCCGACGCCGGCAAGCACATCACCGGCCAGTGGCTGGCGGTGGACGGCGGCGTGTCGGTCATCACGGGAGGCTGACCCGTTCATGGAATTTTCCGTCCGCATTCCTTTCGTCGAACTCCTGGGTTTCGAACTGCACCGGTTCGAAGGCGGGGAGGCGGAACTTCGCTTCAACCCGCAGCCCGACCACATGAACTCGTTCGACGTGGTGCACGGTGGCGCCAGCATGACGCTGCTCGACGTGGTGATGGCGCACGCCGCACGCTCCACCGAGCCCGACATGGGTGCGGTCACGATCGAGATGAAGACCAGCTTCATGCGCGCGGCCAAAGGGCCGCTGCGGGCCACGGGCCGCACGCTGCACCGCACCGCCACGATGGTCTTCACCGAAGGCCAGATCTTCGACGCCGCCGACAAGCTCTGCGCCCACGCCACCGGCACCTTCAAGCTCATGCCGCGCCTGGCCACCGGCCCGGGCAGCGCGCAACCGCTCAACCGCATCAAGACCGACTGAAACATGAACGCCCCCCTGCGTCGCTTCGCGCCTTCCCCCCGTCGGGGGGACGAGACCTGCGGCCTGGCGGAGCCAGTTCCGCGGTCTCTCTGGACGCCGCCTCGCATGCCCACACGCGCTCAGTGCGCCACCTTGTAACTTTATTGACCCGGAGAAACACCATGCCCGCCAACCAGCAGATCCTTCTCGACAACCGCCCACAAGGCGAAGCCACCGTGGCCAACTTCAAGCTGGTGACCACCCAGACGCCCGCGCTGGCCGACGGCCAGGTGCTGGTGCGCCACCATTTCCTGAGCCTGGACCCCTACATGCGCGGCCGCATGAACGACAGCAAGAGCTACGCCGCGTCGCAGCCGCTGGGCGAGGTGATGATCGGCGGCACCGTGGGCGAGGTCGCCGAATCGAAGCACCCCAAGTTCCAGGCCGGCGACAAGGTCGTGAGCATGGGCGGCTGGCAGGAGTACAGCGTGGTGGATGCCAACCAGCCCGGCGCGCTGCGCAAGGTGGACACCACCCACGTGCCGCTCTCGCACTACCTGGGCGCGGTCGGCATGCCCGGCGTGACCGCCTGGTACGGCCTGGTGAAGATCATCAACCCCAAGGCGGGCGACACGGTGGTGGTCAGCGCCGCCACGGGCGCGGTGGGCAGCGCCTTCGGTGCGCTGGCCAAGGCGCGCGGCTGCCGCGCGGTGGGCATCGCCGGTGGCCCGGACAAATGCAAGTACGCGGTGGAAGAGCTCGGCTTCGACGCCTGCATCGACTACAAGCTGCACAAGGACGCGCACTCGCTGTCCAAGGCCATCAAGGAAGCCTGCCCGAACGGCATCGACGGCTACTTCGAGAACGTCGGCGGCATGGTGCTTGACGCGGTGCTGCTGCGCATGAACGCCTTCGGCCGCATCGCCGTGTGCGGCATGATCGCCGGCTACGACGGCCAGCCGCTGCCGCTGACCAACCCCGCGCTGATCCTGGTGAACCGCCTCAAGGTCGAGGGCTTCATCGTCAGCGAGCACATGGAAGTCTGGCCCGAGGCCCTGACCGAGCTGGGCACGCTGGTCGGCACCGGCAAGCTGCGCCCGCGCGAAACCGTGGCGCAAGGCCTGGCTGCCGCGCCCGAGGCTTTCATGGGCCTGCTCAAGGGCAAGAACTTCGGCAAGCAACTGGTCAAACTGGTTTAACCCCCTGCGCCGCCTTCGGCGTCACCCCCCAGGGGGCGCCACTGGCGGCCCGGCAAAGCCGGTTCCGCGGTGGCCCTGGATGAAGACACCGCTTCTTTTGAGGAGTCGTTGTGAACGCCACGCATGACGTGTTCAACCAGCCCCTGCCGCTGGTGGATGTGAACCTGTTCGACGGCAACCGGCCGATGCAGGCCGCGCTGAAATTCAACGCGCCGGCCCTGGACACCGCGCCGCTGCAGGCGCTGGGCGCCACGGTCGGCAGCGGCGAGATGCAGACCCACGCGCGCCTGGCCAATGTGCACACGCCGCAACTCAAGACGCACAGCCGCTTCGGCCACCGCATCGACCAGGTGGAGTTCCACCCGAGCTACCACGCGCTCATGACCGCGGCGGTGGGCGCCGGCCTGCACGGCACCGCGTTCTCGGCCGAGCAGCAGGCCACGGGCCATGCCCACCAGCTGCGCGCCGCCGGCTTCATGCTGTTCACCGAGCTGGAGCCCTCCATTCTTTGCCCCATCTCCATGAGCTACGCGGTGGCGCCCGCGCTCAAGGACAACCCGGCCATCTACCAGGACTGGGCGCCCGGCCTCACCAGCCGCGCCTACGACCCGGCGCTCAAGGTATGGCGAGACAAGCCCGGCCTGACCATGGGCATGGGCATGACGGAGAAGCAGGGCGGCTCCGACGTGCGCGCGAACACCACGCGCGCCGAGCCCGCCGGCAGCGACGCCTGGGGCCAGCGCTACAGCGTCACCGGCCACAAGTGGTTCTTCTCGGCGCCGATGTGCGACGCCTTCCTGATCCTGGCGCAGACCGCCAGCGGGCTGTCCTGCCTGTTCCTGCCGCGCGTGCTGCCCGACGGCACGCTCAACCCGCTGTTCATCCAGCGCCTGAAGGACAAGCTGGGCAACAAGGCCAACGCGAGCTCCGAGGTGGAGTTCGTGGGCGCCAGTGCCTGGCTGGTGGGCGAGGAGGGGCGCGGCGTGCCGCAGATCCTGGCCATGGGCACCATGACGCGGCTCGATTGCGCGCTGGGCACCAGCGGGCTGATGCGCCAGGCGCTGTCCATCGCGCTGAACCACACCACGCAGCGCAAGGCCTTCGGCAAGGCGCTGATCGATCAGCCGCTGATGAAGAACGTGCTGGCCGACCTGGCGCTGGAGTCCGAGGCCGCCACCGCACTGGCCCTGCGCCTGGCGCGCAGCTTCGACCGCGCGGGCGACGCGCACGAGCAGGTGATGACGCGCCTGCTCACGCCCGTGGCCAAGTTCTGGATCTGCAAACGCGGCAGCCACTTCGCGCAGGAGGCGATGGAGTGCCTGGGCGGCAACGGCTATGTGGAAGAGGGCGGCGAAGGCATCATGGCGCGCATCTACCGCGAGATGCCGCTCAACTCGATCTGGGAAGGCGCGGGCAACATCATGGCGCTGGACCTGCTGCGTGCGCTGCGCAAGGCCGATGCGGCCGCCGCGCTGGCCCACGAACTGGCCCCCGCGCGCGGCATGCACCCGGCGCTCGATCACCTGGCCGAGCGCCTGCCCGTGCGGGTGGAAGAGATGGCCACCGAGATGGAGGCCCGGCGCCTGGCGCAGGACGTGGCCCTGGCCGTGCAGGCCGCGCTGCTGGCGCAGACCGCGCCGGCGGCGGTGTTCGGCGCCTTCTGCGACTCGCGCCTGGGCGGCCAGTGGGGCCACAGTTTCGGCTCGCTCGGTGCCGGCACCGATTTCGATGCCATCATTGCCCGGGCCATGCCGCGCTGACGGCAGCCTCACAGGACCCCCACACCATGCACGACCTCATCCTTCACCACTATTCGTTGTCGCCGTTTGCGGAAAAGGCGCGCCTGCTGCTCGGCTACAAGGGCGTGGACTGGCGCGGCGTGACCGTGCCCGCCACCATGCCCAAGCCCGATGTGACCGCGCTCACCGGCGGTTACCGGCGCACGCCCATCCTGCAGATCGGTGCCGATATCTATTGCGACACGGCGCTGATCTGCGACGTGCTGGAGCACGTGCGGCCCGATCCCCCGCTGTACCCCGAGCGCCACAAGGGCATGGCGCGCGTGCTGGCCCAATGGGCCGACACCACGCTGTTCTGGGCCTCGATGGGCTACAACATGAGCCCCAAGGGCGCCGCCGCGCTGTTCGCCGGCCAGCCGCCCGAAGTCGGGCAGGCCTTCGCGGCCGACCGCGCCGCCATGCGCGCCGGCATGACGAGCCCGCGCCCGGGCGACGCCACCGCCGCCTTCCGCAGCTACCTGCGCCGCCTTTCCACCATGGTGGAAGAGCAGCCCTTCCTGCTGGGCGATGCGCCCTGCGTGGCGGACTTCTCGGCCTACCACCCGCTGTGGTTCACGCGCGTGGCCAACCGGGCCATGGGCGGCATCCTGGAGGCCACGCCGACAGTGCTGGAGTGGATGGACCGCATGGCGGCCATCGGCCATGGGCCGATGAGCAAACTCACCTCGACCGACGCCATCGCCATCGCCGCCTCGGCGGAGCCCGCCGCGCTGGTCGACGACGTCTTCCAGGACGAGCATGGCATCGCGCTGGGCAGCCGCGTCACGGTCACGGCCGAGTCCTTCGGGCCCGAGCCGACCGAAGGCATCCTGCGCGCGGCCACGCGCACGCGCTACACGCTGGAGCGCAGCGACGCCAGGGCGGGGCGGCTGCATGTGCACTTCCCGCGCATCGGCTATGTGTTGAGGGAAGTGCGCGCTTGAGCTCCGTGAACCTGACCTGGCGCTGCCTGCCTTTCGATGCCCTCCATGCCCGCACCCTGTATGCCCTGCTGCAACTGCGCACCGAGGTGTTCGTGATGGAACAGACCTGCATCTTCCAGGACATGGACGGCGCGGACCCGCAGTGCTTTCATCTGCTGGGCGAACGTGCCGACGGTGTGCTGGCGGCCTACGTCCGCCTGGTGCCGGCCGGCCTGAAATTCACCGAGGCCAGCATCGGCCGCGTGGTCACGCTGCCGGCGGCGCGCGGCGGCGGCCTGGGCCATGTGCTGATGCGCGAGGCGGTGCAGGCCCTGCACGGCCTGTGGGGCGTGCAGCCCATCCGCATCGGCGCGCAGGCGCGGCTGGAGGCGTTCTACCGCCAGCACGGTTTTGTGCCGGCGAGCGCGATCTACATCGAAGACGGCATCGACCACATCGAGATGGTGCGGGCCGGCTGAATTCTTTCCAACTGGAGACGCAGACATGATTCAGGACTTCAAGGGCAAAACCGCCGTGCTCACCGGCGCCGGTTCGGGCTTCGGCCTCGAGTGCGCGCGCATCGGCGCGAAACTGGGCATGAACCTGGTGCTGGTGGACGTGCAGCAGGACGCGCTGGACAAGGCCACGGCCGAGATCGAGGCCACCGGCGTGCCGGTGCTCTCGCGCAAGGTCGACGTGTCCAGCCAGGAGCAAATGGAAGCCCTGGCGGCGGCGGTGGAACAGCGCTTCGGCGCGCCGCACTTTGTCTTCAACAACGCGGGTGTGGGCTCGGCCGGCCTGGTCTGGGAAAACACGGTGCGCGACTGGGAGTGGGTGCTGGGCGTCAACCTCTGGGGCGTGATCCACGGCGTTCGCCTGTTCACGCCCATGATGCTGGCCGCCTCGAAGAAAGACCCGAACTGGCGCGGCCACATCGTCAACACCGCCAGCATGGCCGGGCTGCTCACGCCGCCCAACATGGGCATCTACAACGTGAGCAAGCACGCCGTGGTGAGCCTGACCGAAACGCTCTACCAGGACCTGAAGCTGGTGAGCGACCAGCTCAGCACCAGCGTGCTGTGCCCGTACTTCGTGGCCACCGGCATCAGCCAGAGCCACCGCAACCGCCCGGCCGAGATGGCCGACGAAAAGGCCACCCAGAGCCAGCTGATCGGCCAGGCCATGACCGACAAGGCGGTGAGCTCGGGCAAGGTCTCGGCGGCCGAGGTGGCCCAGCTGGTGTTCGACGCCATCAGCGCCGACCGCTTCTACATCTTCAGCCACCCGCGCGCGCTGGGCAATGTGCGCTCGCGCATGGAAGGCATCGTCAACCAGACCAACCCGGCCGACCCTTTCCTGGAGCGGCCCGAGATCGGGGCCGGTCTGCGCGCCGCGCTGCGCGCCGTGTGAGGCCACCATGGACGGCGGCCACACGCTGTTCGACACCGCCATCGGTGCCATCGGCATCGCCTGGGGACCGGGCGGCGTGGTGGCGGTGCAGTTGCCCGAAGCCGATGCACCGCGCACCCGGGCCCGGCTGCTGAAGGGCCTGCCGCCGCTGCCCGAGGTGTCGCAGCCGCCCGCGCCGGTGCAGGCCGCCATCGAGGGGGTGCAAGCCCTGCTGGCGGGCACTTCGCGCAGCGATCTGCAAGAGATCGCGCTCGACATGAGCGGGCTCACACCGTTCCAGCGCGAGGTCTATGCCCTGGCCCGGGCCATACCGCCCGGCGAGACCCGCACCTACGGCGAGCTGGCCGAAGCCCTGGGCGACGCCGGCCTGGCCCGCGCGGTGGGGCAGGCCATGGGCCACAACCCGTTCGCGCCCATCGTGCCCTGCCACCGCGTGCTGGCCGCAGGCGGGCGCTCGGGCGGTTTCTCGGGCGGCAGCGGCGTGCCGACCAAGCTGCGCATGCTGCAGATCGAGCGCGCGCGCATCGGCAACGAGCCCGGCCTGTTCGATGGAGAGCCGCCGTGATCACCGCCACCGAGCTGCAGGCCGGCCCGGTCCGCGTGGTGGACTACCGCTGCGCCAGCGGCCCGGCCGAGCGGCCGTTCACCGAGGTGCACCAGGGGTACTCGGTGTCCTATGTGCGCAAGGGCACCTTCGGTTACCGGGTGGGCGGCGTCTCCCACGAACTGGTGGCCGGCTCGGTGCTGGTGGGCCACCCGGGCGACGAGTTCGTGTGCACGCACGACCACGCGGTCTGTGGTGACGAATGCCTGGCCTTCCATCTGTCGCCGGGCTTTGTTGACCTGGTGGGCGGCAACCGGAACACCTGGCGCACCGGCGGCCTGCCGCCGCTGCCCGAACTGATGGTGCTGGGCGAACTCGCGCAGGCGGTGGCCAGCGGCCGGGGCGATGCCGGCCTGGACGAGGTGGGCCTGTGGTTCGCGTCGCGCTTCGTGGAGGTGGTGAGCGGCCGCGAGCACGCCACCGGCCCGGTGGCCGAGCGCGACCGCCGCCGCGCGGTGGAGGCGGCGATGTGGATCGCGGCCCACTCGCATGAGGCCGTCGACCTGGACCGGGCGGCGGGCGAGGCAGCCCTGAGTCCGTTCCATTTCCTGCGGGTGTTCTCGCGGGTGCTCGGGGTGACGCCACACCAGTACCTCGTGCGCTCCCGGCTGCGGCAGGCGGCGCAGTTGCTGGCCGAGAGCGACCGCGCGGTGACGGACGTGGCGCTGGAGGTGGGCTTCGCCGACCTCAGCAACTTCGTGCGCAGCTTCCACCGCGCGGCCGGCCTGTCGCCGCGCGGCTTCCGGCGTGCCGCCCGCGACGGCTTGCCCAAAGACCGCAAGATTCTCCAAGACCGCGTGGCGGCCCTGCTCGACGATGAACGCCTCATCCACCCATCGAGCAGGAAACCCTCGCCATGTACGACCACCTCGGACTGAAAGTCAACGACCTCGCCAAGAGCACCCGCTTCTACGAAGCCGCGCTCGCCCCGCTCGGCCATGTGCTGGGCTCGCACGACGAAAGTTATGCCGGCCTGGGCCCGAAAGACGCTCCCGCGCTCTGGCTCTACGCCGCGCCCGGCCACCAGGGCCCGGGCTCCCACGTCGCGTTCCGTGCGCCCGATCACCAGGCGGTGGATGCCTTCTACCGAGCCGGCCTGAAAGCCGGCGCGCGCGACAACGGGGGGCCGGGCGCGCGGCCCGACTACAGCCCGACCTACTACGCGGCCTTCCTGATCGACCCCGACGGCAACAACGTCGAAGCGGTCTGCCCCTGAGCGCTCAGGCTGGGGCCTGGGCGTCCTGGCCGTCGGCGTGCTGCTTCTTCACCTGGTTGCCCAGCACCAGCTGGCGGCCGGCGAAGAGGCCCCCGGCGGCTTCGAGGTCCATGCGCTCGGCGTCGCGCCGGCGCAGGTGCTCCATGACCTCGTCGGCTTCCTCTTCGGCGGCGCCGAGGGTGAGCACGGCCTGGCGGCCCATGGCCATGGCCGACTCGAAGGTCTCGCGCACCAGGTAGCTCACGTCGGCCTTGCGCAGTTCGAGCACGTGTTCGCGGTCGAAGGCGCGCACCAGCAGCTCGGCGTGCGGGAACTCGCTCCTGGCCAGCTCGGCGATGCGCGTGGCGGCCTCCTTGTTGTCCAGGCAGACCAGGATGGCCTGCGCCGCGTGTGCGCCGGCCGCGTGCAGCACGTCGGCGCGGCAGCCGTCGCCGTAATAGACCTTGAAACCGTAGGCCTCGGCGTCGCGGATCATCTGCACGTTGTTGTCGATGATGGTGATGCTCGCGCCCCGGGCGATCACGCCCTGGCTGGCGATCTGGCCGAAGCGGCCGAAGCCGATCACCAGCACGCTCGCGGCGCGGTCGGCCACGGTCTCGATGCCTTCCATGGACACGCCGGCGTCCTTGGCCGCGAAGCGCCGGTGCACCAGCACCACGAGCGGGGTGAGCGCCATGGACAGCACCACGATGGCGGTCATGTTGGCGTTGACCACCGGGTCGATCACCTTGGCACCCAGCGCGGCGGCGAAGAGCACGAAGGCGAACTCGCCGCCCTGCGCCATGAGCACAGCACGGTCCAGCGCATCGGCGTGCGAGCTGTGGGCGAAACGCGCCACCATGTAGATGCACAGGGCTTTGACGAGCATCATGGCCACCACGCCGGCCACGATGATGGGCCAGTTGCTCGCCACCGCCGCGAGGTCCAGCGACATGCCCACGCTCAGGAAGAACAGGCCCAGCAGCAGGCCCCGGAAGGGTTCGATGTCGGCCTCCAGCTGGTGGCGGAAGGTGGATTCGGACAGCAGCACGCCGGCCAGGAAGGCGCCCATGGCCATGGACAGGCCGCCCACCTGCATCAGCAGCGCGGCGCCCAGCACCACCAGCAGGGCGGCGGCGGTCATCACCTCGCGCGCCTTGGCGTTGGCCAGGATGCGGAAGAGGGGGTTGAGCAGCCACACGCCGGCGGCCACCAGCGCCACCAGCGAGCCCAGGCCCAGGCCGATGGCAGCCCAGCGCGAGGAGGTGGCGGCCACCGTGGTGCCCACGTCGGGCGGCGCCATGAAGGCGACCACCGCCAGCAGGGGCACGATCAGCAGGTCTTCGAACAGCAGGATGGCGACGATCTTCTGGCCGCGCGGCTGGGCCATGTCGCCGCGTTCACCCAGCAGCTGCATCACCACGGCGGTGGAAGTCAGCACGAAGCCCATCGCGCTCACGAAGGACACGCCCAGCGGGAAACCGAAGGCCAGGCCCACGCCGGTGAGCAGCACGCCGCACACCACCACCTGCAGGCTGCCCAGCCCGAAGATGGCCTTGCGCAGGCTCCAGAGGTGCGAGGGCTGCATCTCCAGCCCGATGACGAAGAGGTACATCACCACCCCGAGTTCGGCGGTGTGCAGGATGGTGGCGGGGTCGCTGATCAGGCCCATGCCGAACGGCCCGATGGCCAGGCCGGCGGCCAGGTAGCCCAGCACCGAGCCCAGGCCGATGCGCTTGAACAGGGGCACGGCGACCACCGCTGCGCCGAGCAGGGTCACGACTTTGAGCAGATCGCCTGCGCTGCCTTCAACGGCCATGGTGGGGGTTCTCCG
>Ga0247823_10002323_pt1 | contig 15669 bp, 13 predicted proteins | sample 13C_PalmiticAcid_2_FD_192426 | JGI IMG/M metagenome (GOLD analysis project Ga0247823, IMG submission 192426) | Soil microbial communities from agricultural site in Penn Yan, New York, United States - 13C_PalmiticAcid_Day30 | ecosystem: Environmental > Terrestrial > Soil > Agricultural land...
GGTTATGACTGGGGTTGTTGGTAGTAAGTTGGTAAGTGTTCCGTGGGTGGTTTCAGTGGGAATCTTCTTGCAATTTTCGGGGGCAAATGTTGGCGGGATTGGGCACCTAGTTGGCCGCCCCAGGTGTCGTGACTTTTTGAGACTTCCGGTAAAAGGGGAGTGTGAAGAGCAGTTCTCCGCACCCACCCGCGGCCGTCTGGGGTGTTGAGAATTGGAACCTCAATTATTCCAATGCTCGTGTCCACAATGGGCCTTTGGGTCTCGAGGATTGCCACCTGGTTGGAGCCCTGGGGCACTCAAGACCTGTTGTCTCACACTTTTCGCGGGTATTCTGAGAGAACCGCCTCTCAGAGGGTCCTCAATGTTGCTGCAAGAGCACTGGTGGAAACTTGTCAGTCCAGGGCGCTAATGAGTAACGCAAAAGCGAGCTTGGCATCTGGAGGCGGATTCACTTCCGGACCAAAAACGCCGGACACCAAAAACATCTACCACCATCGCAATGCATCAATTCTCGACCAAACGCACCCAATTTTGATGCATCTAAGTGCATCCTAATGCTCTGTCATGGCACCTTCTAAAAGCCTTTGCAGGCCACTGTTAGCCCCATTTCATACATCGCCGCTCTGCAAGCTCTTTGACAATGGAATCCTCCCAACAAGGCCGCTTTTTCACGGACTGTTTGGAGCCCTGCCAAGCTCTTTCAATGGGGACGAAGTCTGGGCTTAAAGAGTGCAATTGAAGCAGTTCTCAAGTCCGTTGGCTTGCTTCCACTTGTTGACGATATTTCCACCCTTTTTGCCTCCCTGACCAGACTCGTTATCCTCCGCTCAGACAGAGGAATGCCCAGCCAGAAGCCAAGAGCCAACAGCTGGCTCGAGGATTTGGTCTCTATATACAGCCATTGCCATCTTCCCATTATTTGGCCCAGAGTTTACCAAACAAGGTCACTCTTGAAATCGTGGCCGACAGCAGGCAAACAATGAATGGTTTTACACACTCCTGATGCAAACGACTAAAAAGCAGCTCCTCTCCTCATACCCACAACAACACCCTCATATTCTCCGCAACCCACTATCAAACGGATGCGCATTCTCCCCCCCTTCATTTATATACTTCCTCCACGCGCCACACATATGCCTCATCTCCTGCGGCACCCACCGCGGCTTCTGAATCTTATGGGGCTTCACCAAAAAGTTAATATACAACCCCACGCTCGCGTGCCACGCCGTATGGCAATGGAACCCCCACACACCGGGGCTGTCCGCCTCGAACTGCACCACCAGATGGCCATTCCTCCTCAACAACTCGGTATCCGCCCTCGCCGGGTTGCGCTCGTTCATGATGGTGCCGTTCCACGGCCCGTCGCCCTCCGACACGATCTGGAAGTTGCCGCCGTGCAGGTGGAATGGGTGGATCGAGAAGGTGTTGTTGAGGATTACCCGCACGTGGCGGACGCGCTCGGGGATGGTGGTTGTCACGTGCTGGGGTTCGGAGAGGTAGGTTGTGTTGCCGTCGGCGGCTTCGAGGAGGAGGGGGCGGGCCCAGTCGGCTTTGAAGGTTACTTTGTTTTGGTACCATTCGCGGTGGCCCGTGGCGTTCTGGCCGAAGGTGACGTTGTAGAAGAGGGTGAGGTCGGGCTTGTGGAGTTTTTTCTTGAAGAGGGGTTTGATTCGGGGGAGGACGAGCTGGAAGGGAGCGAGGGTGTTAGCTGGGAGCCTGTCATTGAGGAATATGGGGGACGAGGTAAGTCTCACATTGCCGCAGGTGAAGTCGGGGATGGTGTACGGGTTGGGCACTGGGACAGCGTCGGCGGGCGCTTGGTCGTAGTAAACGGTGGCCAGCGTCTCGTTGACGAAGGTGGTGGCGCACTGGGTGCCGCCCTTTGTGCGCATGTAGTAGGCCGCCTTGGGGTCGCCAGTGGCATGGACGAGGACCTCAGCCCGCTGGCCGACGCCGAGCGCGACGTAGTCGACTTCGTAGGGCTCGACCGGCGTCCAATCCATCGAGGTGACCCGGAGCTTGTGGCTGTCGATGGAGAATATCTGCAGGGCCTGGACGCCGGTGTTGATGAGCTGCAGCTTGTGGATCTTCCCCGCCTGGAACGTGAATTGGGCACGCTCGGCGTTGCTGTCGCATGGGGTGTTGGTGGTCGACAGGGAGCAGTTGTAGCTGTTCTTTCCGTTGATCAGGTGGTTGTCTGAGTGAGGCACCCAGACCTTGAAGTCGGTGCTGTTGGAGATGGCGTTCTTGGCCACCTGCTCGTAGGGTAAATGGTAGTAGTCAGAGAGAGTGACAGGGCCGAGATCGACGTCGTGGGGTTGCGACGGCCCATGGATGACGATGGGCCCCCAAAGACCACCGCCGTACTGCAATGCGTGGTGCCCATGCCACCAGCTGGCTCCGTAAGTGGTCGCTTTCCACCGGTAGGTAAAGGTCTCCCCAGGGGCAATGGGGCATTGCGTGATGCCAGAGACGCCATCCATCCAAGGTGAACCCCTATGGTGAATGCTAAGACAATGTTAGTATGATACCTTAATATTGGGTAAACTCCAGAAGCCAGACTCACCCGTGCCAGTGGATTGCCGTGCCCTCTTCGGGTCCAGTGATGTTGTTGTGGACGGTAACCTCAACCACATCACCCCAGTTGACCTCTATAAGAGGGCCGGGAAATTGGCCGTTCACGGTAAGGAGGCTCTGCTCTGTAATGTGAATCTAAATTAGCCGACATGTAACTCTGAGAGGGACGAATAACGTACCAAAACCATCAGGGGCCAAGGTCGTCCGTTGCACGGTCCAGTCGTACTTCCGTACCACCCCGGTGTCGGGTGCGTCATCGGGATCTGAGTGGCACGTGCGACTGCCCCATGGAGCGCCGCGTTGGCCATTCTCATTCGCGCCGACATATGGGAGGTAGGTCGGGGACGGGCGAGTGCCCGAGGCCGAGGCGTGGGGATCGGCGTACGCGGACTGTGAGAGCCCGATGACGAAGCTGCACAACCACACATGCGTTAGCTGGCGGGGAGTTGGGACTAAGACCGGACATCAAGGCCATACCTGAGTGTCGCTGACACCAGTGACAGCTTCATGTTGCTGGTTCGCCGTCGGCTGGTAGGAAATGGGTTGTCTGTTGTGACTGAATCGCCTTGAAACTGGATTTCACTGAAGAGACATGCTCACAATGACACAGCTGGCCGTCCATATATGTTGGCCCGAAGCCGTCGCGCTGGAAATGAGTCTTCGCATCGTGTCTGGCGCTTTGGGACAGGAGGTTGCGCTCGACCATCCCAGCTGACAGCACTGCCAGCGCCGCTATCCCCCCTTCATAGCGCCATTTACGTTTCTGGCTTATCCCCGTCGTTGATTCATCATTCAGCCGCTTCAGTCAGGTACAGAATCGCACGGCATCTCAAACCGAGGAAAGGCTTCTCGGGGTTGTTCAAGGCGGTGCCGCACGCCTCCCACTATTTCCGTCTCGACCCGAGGCGCAATGGAGGGCACTAAGAGCCATGTGGCTTACGCCTTGACACATGGATGTGTCCACGATGATTTGTGGCGTGTGGTGAAACAGCCTAGTTCCTGAACTAGCTGAAGGCTTAGTATCTGTTCAAGACGGATCGAGTGTAGCGTTGCGACCTGACCATTTGCCACCACAAGAGCCTGACGATCGAAGAAGCGCGGGCTAATTTGAACGGCAAAAGCTTAAACCCCGGCACTTGGGAACGGTCGATACGGAGTAGGGCTGATGACAAGTCCGACGCTCCGCCTCACCCGCAAGCGACGAATGAAAAGGCGTTGTCGCGGTGCGGCTGAGAGCATCTCCCGAATGGGGTCGATACCCTATGAGGGAGCGGTAAAGTGACGTGTGTTCGTACACACCGAGAATCTCGGACAAACTCGGGAAAGCACCTGCAGATCGAGGAGGAGAGAAGAACTGCTCACAGGACTTTGCGCGTTGTGGAATGTCAACTGGAATGAACGGTCGATCGATTCTTTGCAACGTGGGAAATTGCATCCCAAGATGAGTGGGAAACGATTTAAATTACAAGCTGCGTGTAAGGTAGTCTCTCTCCGTGCTCTATACTTGGTATGCTATTACCTGTAAGGGACCAAAAACGCCGGCATAGCTCATCCATGCAATGAGTGAGGTGATAACTCATCTCCAAGAAGCCACCCAACTCCAGACACTCAAATCATACTACAGTACCGTGCCCCAAAACCCCTGCCAAAAACTCTTCCACCCAACCTGCCTCATCTTAGCATAACCCACTAGCAACCCACCCACCAGCATCGACGCCGCCGCAAAGATCTGCGCATACAAAAAGTCCCCATTCCCATACTGCACCAGTCTTCCACCAATAGGCGGCCCGGCCAGACACGCAAAACTAATAATCGTAAAAATCATGCCAATCCTGACCCCCAGCTTGGTCATATCCGACGTCACCTCGCCCATGGACGCCGTAAACAGCGTCTGCACGGCGTTGGCGGTGAACGCGTACGCGACGACCCACGCCGTGAGCCCGGCCGTCGACGTCACCGCGGTCCAGGCAAACACGTTGAGGCTGCTGAGCAGCAGGAAGACGACGAGGGTGCGGAGGGGTTTGAAGAAGCGGTCTGCGAGGAACGGCGGGATCAGGCGGCCGGTGATGCCGACGGCAGACATGATGATGAGAATGAGGAGGGCGCCGTCGTCGTCGAGGGAGAGTTCGTTGCGGCCGAAGAGGGGGACCTGAAATACGTTAATACCTAGTGATTTGTGTATGATCGGAGAGTAAGAGAGTGAGAACGTACGTAGTAATAGGCAAAATAGATGCCCAGCATCGCAAAGAACATGCCAATACAGAAAAACAGGTACGGTGGCTCGCTGAAGGCTGAGAGCTCCAGGAACGGCCCGGATTTGCGGGTTGCCTTGGTCGGGCGGGCAATCAAATAGATGACGATGCTGTTGGCGAGGATAATGAACCCCATGACGCGGAGCGTCCACTGGATGCCCACCCTCGGGATCAGCTCGCGGGCAATGACGGTGAACACCACAGCTCCGATGGGCGCACCACAGGAACTAAACCCCAACGCCAGCCCGCGCCGCTTGGTGAAGTACTGAGAGACCAGCCAGACCAGCGCCGTGAAATGCAGGCCGTTGCCTATCCCCGTGGCAATGCCCTGCGAGAGCAGGAACTGCCAGTACTGGCTCGAGAAAGACGCGCCAAAGACGCCGCCGAGCTGGAAGACGAATCCCAACAAGACGGTGCTGCGGAAGTGGCCGGCATCGATGGCCCGGCCGCTGATGGTGCCGAGGAGAAAGAGCAGGAAGATCTGCACGGACCCGATCCACGAGATTTCCGATGGTGACTGTGGGAGGAGCTTGACGTAGTAGGCCTGGAAGACGCCAAAGGCCGTGATGAAGCCGAAGCCGTCAAGAACCAAAAGGAACGCGGCTACGACTTGGATCCAGCCCCGGAGACCGCCGTCTGGTCCGGCTGGCACGGCCGATGCAAGGTTTCCCTTCTCCTTGTCGGGGAGAAGCGGCGACCTCACGCCGTCATCCTGTTCGTGATAGGGCCTGCACTGTTCGTGATAGGGCCTGCCCGGGACTGCCCGTGACACTTGGCTGCGATTGTACTTGCGGTCTGTTGGTGGTGCATCGCCGAGGGGGACTTCTTCGAAAACTGGTAAGGGGGGTTCTTCGACAACCAGGGGCGCCTCTTCGAAGACTAGCGCATAAACGAGGCTTAACTGGACCCTCTCCTGCTCCACGTGTCTCCCGTCGACGGGATCATCGAACGAAGAGGTTGATGAGTCCTGGCTGTACCGTGACGATGCGTCGTCGGATACTGCTGGCCATCCCAGTTCTTCTCTCGAGGGCCCGGTGGGCTCCAGAAGTCGTTCGCGTGTGCTGTATGTGCTGTATGTGCTGTATGTGCTGTGGTTGTCTCCAGGCGGGTCCGATTCTTCGAACTCGAAAGTGCCAAGGTAGTTAACTCTTCTGTTGTTGCACAACATCGGCATGCCGTTCCTGAAGAGCCATACTCGGCTGGGAGAGTAGAAACCCTCTCTGGTGAGATCGCCTTCCTCAAAGTACGCGTGGTCGTTTTCCATCATGATGACGTTGATGTAACAGCTAAGAACAGTGGCCGCCCAAACATGGCCTGGATAAACGGCTGGGAACGATCAAATGTTTTTGGTTGGCATTTTCGACACTGAGAAGTCATAAAACTTGAGAGCGGGAGCCATGCAAGCCATGCACCGCAGCACCCGGTCTCGGAGCGAATGAGGCCGAGCTCACCATACTCCGCAGGAAAATTACTGGGCTTATTCGGCTGAATAGAACGTAAGGTAAGGTATGATTCACTGCGACTCGACATCGCCTCGTTGAGCCTGCACCTGTAGAATCTGCGGTTGCACCAAACGAGTTAACGACTTCGTGTGAGACTGACTTGGTCAGTCTTCACGTTCAGCCTCACGAATGAGGCAGGACGATTCGGAGATAACCCGATTCAGCCCAACCTGCCTCGCAAGGAAACCGATGTACGCGATTGGCTCAGCCTACCTTAGTCTGTCGTGGCGCTGGCGCAGCCGTGACGAAGATCTGAGATCTTTGCTCTGCAGTAGCATCGTGGCTGGCTCCGGGGCCCTGCAGTCGAGATCACAGGCTCACAGCAGCATGACTGACACGTTGACCTTTACCCCTCTTGGGCACTAATGTAGACCGTCGGATCAACTCTTGACGCTAGCTTAAGTGTCTGTATACCTCACGGCCCCTTGCTGCGGTACGCAGCCGTGGTCAAAAATAGCAGCTAACCAGAAGGTCGCCACCTCAGAAACGCACAAGGTTGCGGAGCCGTTGAGGCGTCTCAGAGGCTCTGTGCCTGGACTTTCCCGGAAATGGCTACCTCGATGCAGGCTCTCACCCTCCAGTCACGGCAACCTCCGAAGTCTCACTGACCCAGTCACCCAGAGGTTTGACTTGGTCACGGCGCGTGTTGCCCACCGCTCATCCACGGGACGCTCGGCTTAGCGCTGGACCGGTGAATCATGACTGTGTCGTCTCGTGGTGCTCGGCTTTGGCGCTGGCTGTGCGTGAGGCTGGCCGTGGCCGGCGTTTCGTGTTTGATGGCAAGATGGACTTGGGGATGGCCCGACGTTAGAGTATGTGTCTGGGTTGTGCGACATGTTCTCCTCCGGCAGCGGGTATAAGAGGCAAACGGACGACTACGGGTTGGACGTGATTGAAGAGAGCTGAACCAGGCAGTCGCCGATCAACCGAGCCCGAAATCCTCTCTAATATCCCCAAAGTCAACTACCTCACTCTTCCATTTGAAGTCTTTCTTCTCTAAGAGTCGTCCTATTCCCATAGTCATAGTACTTGCTTGCCTGACCTTCCCTTGCCCTCCTCCACTCTCCCCAACATGGCGTTCATTATGCCTACCTCCCCCTTTGCGTCCGAGTCCCCGATGGACTTGGACAAGCAACTCTCCTACGAGAAGCGGCTGGCCGAGCTGGAGAGCCAGATCCAGGCCCTCCAGAACTGGAAGAAGGCCATCCTCGCCGCTCTCACTCGGGCCATTCGGCCCACAGCACACGGTGTCTCCCGCAGGAAGACAGCAGATGTTGTCCCCGTCAAGCGCGGGAGCTCAGTCAGAACCGTTCAGATCCTCCCAGAAGACGTGCTGCCCAAGGAGACAGCGTCAGCAGCCACCTTTGGTACGTCGATGCTAAAAGCCCCTTCCATCCACACAGAGACATTGTGCTGACCCCTAAGTGAAGACGGAACCATCGTAGCAGAACCCGAGGAAGTCAAACCCCTGCCTCTGTCGACTACCATCCAAGCAGCCCTCGAAATACCCGCCCCGGATGTTGTGGCCCACAAGATCATGGACGTCCTCGAGACATACGGAAGACACACCGGCGGATCGGAGGGTGACAACCACAAGTGGCTCGGACGGGACAGGTTCTTCCCCGGGGTCGAACAGTCCATCAAGAACCGGCAGCCCGTCAAGATGATCCTCCCGTCGTTCCCCTGGAAGAGCGTCAACCGTGTCGACAAGGTGACCGGTGCTCTCCCTGATCTCGGCGAGGAGCTCGCTCTCGCCCGGCTCGACGCCATTTGCGTGGACGTTGGCAAGGTGTACGAGCACGGCGCCGAGATCCACATTGCCACTGATGGCCTTGCTTTCAACGGTATGCTCCCTCTATTCAATCCTCACCTCACTCATAAACCCATCGCTGATGATCTGACCTTGAACAGACGTCGTCGGCATCTCCGACGAAGACACCTGGGAGTATAGCGTCGCCCTCCTAGACATGGCCGCCAAGAAGGGCTTCACCAGCATCAAACTCCTCCGCGTGATGGACTTCCTCGGCCACACCACCCCCTCCGCCGGCCCGCTGACCAAATCCGAGTACATGACCCTCGTCAGCAAATCTCGCGCCGAGCTCGAAGCCCAGTTTGGCAACTCAGACAAAGAAATCCGGCACCTCATCGAGACCGACAACGACACACTCATGACCTACCGCGGCTTCATCCGCTTCCTCGAGACCGACCTCCGCCACAGCCCCATTGCCGCCCACGCCCGCTCGGGCCAGCACTACCGCCGCATCGTCAAGGAGGTCGCCATGAAGATGATGCTGCGCGCCGAGGCCTTCACCAAGATCATCCAGGCCACCTGCCCGGACTATGTGCGCCTGTCGATCCACCCGTCAAGCGGTGCCGCGAAGCTGTCGGTGCCGCTGCTGGTGGAGAACAAGGGCAATCCCAGCGCGGGCGGGTGCGGGTTCCCGCGCACGCCGTGGCATAGCTCGATTGCGGTTGCTGTGGATGGCGGGTATCGGTCGGTGCATGCCAAGGATGTGCGCGACACGCATGAGTTAGTCATGAAGGAGGGGAGGGCGTGGTGCTTCCGGGAGAGGTCCGAGTTGTTTGAGCTTGGGGAGGATGTCGAGATTGAGCATCTGTATTCTTGCGGGATTGAGGTCCGGCCCCGGGCTGCTGCCTCTCAAGCAGGTGAAGAGGCGAGGCTGAGCCCGTCAGCAGAGGAGAAAGTGAGGCAGTTGGCTGCGCTACAGCCTGTCAGGCTGGTGGGATTTGCTGATGCACCGCAGCTACTCCCCAACTAAGGGGTGGGATGGGATGGACTCGGGATACGGCCATGGTGGTGGGATAGAATGACATTTCTGTTTAGACTTGGGATCAGTGGGATGAACTCGTGACTCGGGGGAAATGGGTCTTTCCTATCTGTCAGATTGGGCATGGTAAAAGCGGTTCTGGCCGAGCGCATCAGGTTGACGGCTTGAACGGTTCGGTGGATTGCCTTGTATTCAGGGATGTTCTTGACAGAACCATCGTACAGGTCATGGCTACCACGACCCTCTTCAGCACGGCCCAGGAAACACTCGACAGAGGTTTAACCCAGCGTGCCAAGTACCTGTCTCTTGGCACGCAGATCCTTCACCGGGCGAGTCTGGATTCTTTTCAGCCGCAGCTGAGGCCTGCTTGAAAGAGCATGACCCATGCGGGCGTGCCTGACGACTCGCATCGACACTCGGCCATAACAAGATTAGAGAGATTAGCAGACGAAGATCCTCACCATTCACTCCACTTCGAGCATTCAGCTAAGCGTTTGCAGAGTAGCTCACAGACTAAGAATCCCCATCAAATTTGCCACCCTTCGGGTTCCAGGGATTGGCCAGAACCAAGGAATAGGAGTCGCGCAAAATGGATGGTTCTTATTCAAGGTGGGACGGCTTTGCCTGTTCCCCTACCTTCTTCGACATTCCCGACAGAGCCCATCTACGTGACAGTCGTGCTTGAGTCTCAAAAGGAGGTGTCGACAAGATGAGGTCAATTGCAGGGTTGACGCTCTCCCTCGCCGTCTTCACGGCGAGTCCGGTACTGGCAAAATGCAGGTCGGCATGCCACGCCGACAACTGCGCTCGAGCCGTGACGGGCACCGGGCAGGGTTCGGTATTTACATCCAAGGCGAAGAGCGACTGTTCGAGTTTCGTCGTGACGACTTCTTACGGTCATACCATGTATGGCGGCCCTGCAGACCTTTGTGGAGGCGATCGCTAACGATAGACGCAGTACCATCACGGCAGGCACAACGGCTAGTGGTGACAAAACCATCCCAACGTACGCGTCGGCGTGCTCCAGCCCGGCAGGATATGCCAGTGCCTGCTCGTGCTACGGCATCACGAGCCATGTCGTGACGAAGACAGACAAGGTATGAACAGGTCCACTTGGATTTGCTTGGAGGGGCACTCTTAGCTAAACTTGATGATGTCTGCAGACAACAACCGTCACAGTTACTTCCACCTCTTCGGCGGAATCCACATCGTCCACCTCTTCTGCCGAGTCCACGTCCGCTGCTGAGCCCACATCGTCAACGTCTTCTGCCGAGTCCACGTCTTCCACCGAGTCCACGACTTCTGCCGAGTCCACGTCCTCGGTAGAGACGTCGTCCACATCCTCCACCTCGTCCACATCATCCACATCGTCTGCCGCCCCCGAGCCAACCGGATGCACCGCGGGGTTGACGACTTGTGGAACCGCATGCATCGATCTCAAGAGCGACCCTGCGAACTGCGGCGGGTGTGGCGTGAGGGTATGTTCACGGTTTTCATCCTCTCATCCCCTCCTTCCATCCGATCATCATTCCCATCGGCGTGACAAGAGATCTGACTCAGTAACTGACGATGAAACCCTCCAACAGTGCGACTCCGGCGTGTGTACCAACGGCGCCTGCGCGACCAACTCCTGCACCGGCCAGACGTGCGACACCTTCACCGCCTGCGGGCCCGGCGGCTCGTGCGTGTGCGCCTCGGTCACGGGCGGCACCGGCTTCTGCGCCGACGGCCAGACGCCCTGCGCCGGCCTGGCCGACTGCGCCACCAGCGCCGACTGCCCCGTGGGAAGCGTCTGCGCCGTCGGCACGTGCTGCTCCCGCAATGTGTGCATCGTCGCCGACACGTGCGGCGGCTCGACCAGGCCCGCGCGGCTGTTCAGGCCCAGGGGCGTCTCTTTTCCATCAGTGGGCCATCCGGCTGGGTATGTTGGGATTGTCTAGGTAGTGCGATGATAACGACAGCTTCTGGTCTTCGTTGTTATTCAGAAGGTGCGGTTTCTTGTCCTCATAGCTACTGGTTCTAGACCCTTCTGAGCAGACACTGAACTTTTATGGGCAAAATGAAGAACAAACCGCAGAACTGCTGCCAGAACAAGTGCTGGCACCGTCATTGTCCACACAAGCACGAACATCATCGCCCGAGCAAAAGTTGAATCCAGTGTTATCTAGATAAGGGTGGATTTCTGCGCTTGGTGCATCCGATTTGCTCCGAGACTTCGGTCGTGGGTTGATGGATTTTATGTTCTCATGTGTCGCTTCTTCGGGTTGATGTCGCCAACTGCGGTTGAGTCTCCTCAACAAGACAACAACTTTGAACCAAATTTGGTGTGAAACTTTCATCCGGTCATGTAAGAAGCTAGAATTGGTTGCGCTGTATCTCAAGGGAATCAAGTTTCGTATGACAGAGACAAGAAAAAAGACATTCATGGAATCACACTTCATCTTGATATTCTGGTTTGAGCTGAAAGAAAGGACTGAGAGTCCGTCTCCCTTGCAAAAATAAATACTCAAGGGTTCTATCATTTTCGATCAGTCTTTGGGAATTGTGCTGTTTGGAAACTTGGAAGTTGGAGACAACGAGTCCATGGTGGGCAACATTAATGACACTGAAACAGAAGATCGTTGCATGTTACCGAGACATCGTCCCTTGCTTGTGTTCCACTTCTCTTTGTCCGGGGTTCCCACCATACAATGACAAGTGACAAGAACACAATGCACAACGGAAACAACTTGAACTTTGCCAGTCTCTAGCTCCCAACCCAAAACGTTTCACCTCGGCCGCGCTTCAAGCTCTGTTTTCTTTTCTTGGTGTGTGTTTTTTTCCCTTTGTCTTTTTGGGGGGCCTTGTCCTGAGATCACACACTAAGGTACCCTTGGACATCATCTCGGGGGCAAATGCAGGATTGAATCCCCTCAACTTTACAACATCTTACACTTCCATGCCACGAAAAGGAGGGATCGCACACTTCAAAATTGAGCACGCGACCCACCTACTCGGCTAATGTTGAGAATCGTTGGACGCAGGACCACCCTTGGGTTGCACAGGGCATGTCACGGGCCTGCCGTTTCATGCATGCATGTTGGTTTGTTAAGGGATGACTTCCCTCAGCAAACTTTCCCTTCTTCGGCGTCGATGGCCAGGGTGTCAAGCCAATCAACTTGCCCAGATCCCAGCGGTCCAACACAGCCTCGATCAATCTCCCATCGAATCTTCGCCAAAACGCGCCTCACAGCCCCTTGGGATCTTGTCTGGGATTCGAGCCCACCAGAAGTCGTGCATTAACGACGAAACAACCTGGATGCACGCCCAGGAGCCACAAGAAGGGTATATATGGGGCAAGCTGTGTTGGTTCAACATCCCTCTCCAAGCTAATCACATTGCTGGGCGTCTCCGTGCTTCGATGACCACAGAATGGATTTGCGGTGTTCCTAATTTTCTGAGTTAGATACCATCCATTTCTTGTAAGCTGATGTCTTTTTTAAGTACGGGTCAGACTTGGTCCTGTGGCTCAGAGCATCTTTGAGTACCCGATGAACTAAAATTGTTCAATTAGGGACATCACCAGCCAGAGCGGCCAAAGTCAAACACCATGAGAGCGCGCGTTTTTGCTCTCTCTGCTCTTGGGATCTTCGCCCCCTTTGCCGCAGCCACCGTATTCAGAGAATGGTACGCCGAGTATGCCTCCATATTTCAGAGCACTCTCGAGGCACAGTGCTCGACCGAGTACAACGCCTGGGTCGCCGGCTTGCCGCCGCGTCCCGAAGACTACGCAGCCAATGGCACAACATCAGCAAGACAAGCCGTGGTGCAATGCATCCTCTCCAACACGTCCGAGTTCATGAAGGCCAACATAACATCCGCCGCCGTGCTGCTCGGCATCATGCCCTTCGCGCTCTCCGTCCTCGGATCCAGCAGCGAGGAGAGCGCCCTCCTGTACGTCATAGGCCGCCGCCCCATCCTGACCACCCTCCTCCTCGCCGGCGCGCCCGTCGTCGTCGCGCTCCGCCCCTTCGAGTACAAAGACCCCGTCGGCATCCTGCGCGCGCGCGAGGGTCGCTTCTACAGCTTCAACCTAGGCCCCTCCTGGGTCATCCTCGCGCTCGAGTACCTCGTCGCCCTCGCCTCGGTCGCCAACGTCGTCCACGTCACGTACGGACTCGGCGTCGGCGTGACGACAATGATTCTCCCGGACTCGAGCTACCTGCCCGGCGTGTGGGCTGGCTCGGGCATCGTCGTGCACATCATCGGGGCGCTGTGTCTCAAGTCGCGGCTGCGGCTGCTCACGCCCAAGAACGAGTCCATCGTCAGGTCGGAGCTGACCCTGTCGGCGGACAAGAACATCACGGTCGAGACGGTGCCCGAGACGAAGCGGTTCCTTGCGCTGTCGTGGTTGACGTCGACGTCGACCACGTTTCATGTCATCTTTGGCACGCTTGCGTTCTCTAGTATGCAGTTCATCTCGGTGCGGGACGCGTTTGGCGTCATTGGGCGGTATACGGCCTCGGTCACTATCTGCCGGGTTGTATTGATGTACGAGCTTTCAGGGCTGAGGTCGGGTGTCGAGAGCACCTCGACAGTTCCGGCTCCGGATGACGGTCAGGATCCTGTGGATGGGCTGAAAGCTGGACCGCGTGTCTTTACGTTTGCACCGTGATCGGGAGCGCCGTATGCGATGGATGAGTTGCAGAAGGAGGGATCGATTTTGGGTCACCGTGTTTGTACATTTGCTTTTGGCCCTTACAGGTAGCTGTCTGATTCCATGTAACTTAGGAGAAATCAAAACCATCTGGTCATGCCCTCCCGCTTTGTGGTAGAGCGTCGCTATTTAAACACAAATTCCTTTCTATTTCATCCACTGGTGGTTTGCAACCAAGTTCAATTCCAGCGTTCTGCCTTGGTGAACTCCCACACCTCTATCTCTGTCCCATCTCCCCGCCTCACCCGCTTTCTCTTTCTTGGATCGTGATAGATGAGATCATACCGACCTTGATCGTTGTCGCTCTGGGCATAAATGACTCGCACAGGGCCTGGACTGGCTTGATGTCGGAATGCTGAACAACTGAGAATGGGGAACTCAAGCCAAGGCCCGTCTCCAAAAACGTTCAAGTTCAGCCCTTCCCAGTTGTAAAACTCGTGGGGATAGCGAGTGCCCCGTTTTGATTCAACCGCCATAATTTTTAAATTGCGCGCAGTCCGGAGTTGGTCCTCGACGACAGAGACGAGAATCTTCCTGAGCAGATGGTTGTCATCGAGGCCGTGGCACAAGTACTAACAATGCCATTGTTAGTTAAGACAAGATGAGGGGAAAAAAGGAGGGGAAACAGACAATTGACGGTCGCCTCCGTATTCTGGGGCGGACTTGATGATATCCTACGATTGAGTCTCCGTCCTCATCAGTCAACTCGCTGTCGCTGGCTGGAGGGTTATTCGGGGCTGTGTCCATGGGAAAATACAACTTCTGAGACAACCAAAATGCCAGAGCGGTCGAACGAGATCTCATCCTTTTATATTTCTTTCGATCTCTACAGAAACGTCTCTGGGTTTCCTCGCCCAATCCTTTCCGTGACTTGAACCCCCTGGCCTGGGGTATAACTGGGGCTGATTAGGCCTCCGTTTCGAACCATGTTTTTGTCAGAGATCTCCAGTCGCAGTTCTTGGGATATTGGGTGTAATGTGACATGCGATATGTGACCAGTGATAGGTGTGCGCAGATCTAAAATGACAATGTGGCCCGGCTTGTTGTGAAAGACAAGACGATGTCTTTGTTTGGCTTTGTGACAAGAGTTAGGGGCCTTTACCGAAGCTTCCAGCTCACCACCGGATGATTTTGTTTCTGTTGCTCGAAGCAACCGAATCCAATGGATTTTGTCACTTCAGTCATTAGAAGAACCGTCCAAGTTCTCTGACCTTCCTGGCAGGGTGCAACCTCGAGACGTTGCCAGACTGAGAGATGCAATCCTTGTCCCATCTTTTCTTCGTACTGCCATTGACTCATTGAGCTGCCAAGAGACTACCCCGGTGTCTGCCACCTTTGTCTTTGTTGTCAAACTCAGCAATTCGATTCATTGTTGCAATTCATCAATCACAATGCGTTCATCAACCCAAATGTCGAGAACTACTTTTATCCAATCAGGAAACAGCGTCAGTGGTTTAGTGGTAAAATCCATCGTTGCCATCGATGGGCCCCGCGTTCGATTCGCGGCTGACGCAACCTTTTGCCTTCTTTCTTGATCTGAGTGAGGATGGAGCGATTATCTTTTTAATCATGGCTTTGCGGGAGGCTTGGAATCACCGTAGATACAGCTTCTCCGGAACGTAACGTGCTGCATTGTTCTTTGTTGCTCCACCCTTCATCTGTATGAGGGATGCCAGTGGTCGCTGCTCTGGGTTCCCATCATAATAAGACTTACGTCTTTCGATTTTTCATCTAACAGATGATACAGCTTTCACACTCAACCAGCGGTTACCTCATCCCGCCCTTCAACGGCACCAGCCCCCACGCCTCCCAAAACTCCCTCGTATCATAACACCTCCCCAGCACCTCCATCC